>Ga0209020_1002747_pt1 | contig 13572 bp, 13 predicted proteins | sample PinacodermBB_FD_187298 | JGI IMG/M metagenome (GOLD analysis project Ga0209020, IMG submission 187298) | Host-associated microbial community of the marine sponge Aplysina aerophoba from Gulf of Piran - sponge pinacoderm, lysed by bead... | ecosystem: Host-associated > Porifera > Sponge >...
TCGGCAGGTTGACGCCTGCAATCACCTCGACCTCGCCCCTATTGGCCGCACCCAGTACCGAAATTGCGAGATTGGAGGGTGTGCCGCCGAACATGTCGGTCAACAGGACGACGCCGTCTCCGGTATTGAGTGCCTTGGCAACGCGAGCGATTTCCGCCCGGCGGTTCTCCATGTCATCGTCGGGGCCGATGCACACGGCCGAGACCTGCTCCTGGGGCCCGACGACATGCTCAAGCGCGGCAAGCAGCTCGGCCGCGAGGCGGCCATGCGTAACGAGCGCCAGGCCGATCATGGGCTGTTCTCCGTTTCCAGCGCGACGGACGGTTCGCCCGGCGCCTCCTCAAGGTCGCGATGGGTGAGCGTGGCCCGCCAGCCTCGTTCGCGCAACAGGCGCGCAAGCTCTTCGGCGGTAAAGACCGAACGGTGGCGGCCGCCTGTGCAGCCGACCGCTATCGTCAAATAGGCGCGGCCTTCCCGCGCGTAGCGGGGCAGGAGCTTCCACAGCAGCTCGCCGACGCCTTCGAGAAAAGGCGCGAAGTCCGGGTCTCCGGCAATGTGCGCGCCAACCGCTTCGTCGCGGCCCGTCAACGGCCGCAGCTCAGCGACGTAGTGGGGGTTGGACAGAAACCGCATGTCGAATACCAGGTCCGCCTCGCGCGGCAGGCCGAGGCGGAACGAGAACGAAGTGACGAATATCGACATTCCTTCCTGCGGATCGGATGTGAAACGCGCCCGCAGCAAGCGGCGGAGATCGTGGGCGGTCAGCAGCGACGTGTCGATGACGGTATCTGCGGCGCGGCGCAGCGGCTCAAGCAACTGCCGCTCCCGCTCGATGCCGGCGATGGGGCTGTCGTCCGGCGCCATCGGATGCCGCCGGCGCGTCTCCCGATAGCGTTGCGTCAAATACTCGTCGTCGGCATGGAGGAAGAGCGGCACGATATCGAAACGAGGCGCCGCGCCGGTCATCCGTTCCAGCAGTCCTGGGACGGTGAAGTCCCGCGCCCGGGTGTCGATCCCCACGGCCAGAGGTCTGTCCGACCGGTCGGCATCGAGCCCGTCCAGCATCGCCAACGGAATATTGTCGATGGCCTCGAACCCGAGGTCTTCGAGTTCTTTCAGGGCAGTGGACCGGCCGGCCCCGGACATGCCGGTCACCAGCACGAGGCGTCTGCGCATGGATTCGCTACCGACCGTCATCGTTGTCCGACACTCGTGCGGCGCCTTTATCCTCCGATGCCATATGCACGGCAAGACGCAGTTTGATCGCTGCCGAAATCTCGAACGGCGCCAACCGGATACGCCTCACCGGCACGCCCAGGAGGGATTCGATTTCGGGCTCGGGCAGCCGCTCGGGCGCGGCAAGGTCGGCGATCAGCACCAGCGGTGCGCCATCCAGCGCAGGCAGCCGGACGATCCCGATTCCGCGCACTTCCAGCCTGCCGTCGGCCCGGGGCAGAGGGCTTGCCCAGACGCGGCCGCCGCGAAGCTCGAGCGCAACGAGATCGTCGGCGACCAGCTGCCCGCCCGCCTCGATCGCCCTGAGCGCGAGGTCGGACTTGCCAGCGTCCGACGGCCCGCGCAGCAATACGCCCATGCCTTCGAACGCGATGCAGCTTGCGTGGACCTGCATCAATCCTCCGCAGCCGGCAGGCGCAGTTCGAACCGGGCGCCCTGAACGGCGCCGCCGTCGCCGGGCCGATTAGACGCACCGATGCTTCCGCCGTGGAGCCTGACGATATCGCGCGCAATCGAGAGGCCGAGGCCCGAATGCCTTTCGGAATGGCGGCCAGCTTCGGGACGGTCGGAATAGAAGCGCTCGAAGATGGTCTCCTCCTTGCCGGCCTGGAGGCCCGGGCCGTCATCGTCCACCCGAAGAACCACTTCGTCCCCGTGCCGCGCAAGCGAGAGCCTCACACCTCCCGCCGCGGGAGAGAACGACCGGGCATTGTCGATCATGTTGCGGACGACGCGCACGAGCTGTTCTTCGAGGCCGCGGACGATGAACGGCTCCCTCGATTCGACTGCTAATACCGGCCGAGGCGGCGCTTCGGCTTCGACACAGGCTTCGACCATCTCGCGCATATCGACCGGGCGGGTTTCCGCGCGCGAGAATTGGGCGCCCAGACTGGAAAAGTCCGCCACGCTGTCGATCAACCGGTTGAGGCGCCTGACATCGTCCAGGACGATCCGCATCAGCTTGCGCCGCTTCGCCGGGTCGTTCTCGCGCATTGCGGTCTCGGCCGCGCTGTAGGTGGAGGCCAGCGGCGTTCTGAGCTCGTGGCTCACGTCGGCGGCGAATTTCTCGGTCTCTTCCATCCCTTCCCAGAGCGCGTGCGTCATCCGGCGGAGCGCCGCTGAAAGGTCGCCGATCTCGTCATTGCGCCCGCTCAGCTCCTGGATGTCCACCCGGCCGAAACCGGGACGGACGCGCTCGGCGGTCGCCGCAAGGTCCCTCAGCGGCGTTGCGATGGCGCGCGCCATGTAGATCGTCAGCAGGGCGGTCACCACCAGCGCCACACCGGCGGCCGAGAGGACGTTCAGGCGGATCTCGGCAACGGCCTCGTCGATGGCGCGGCCGTCTGCGGAAACCATCGCTGCGCCCACCACGCGCTTGAAGTCCCGGATCGGCAAGGCGACGCTCAGCACCAGCCCCCTCGCGCCGAGCGAGCGGACGACCTGGCCCGTGTCGCCGCGCAATGCTCCTTGGACCTCGCGATAGTCCGATGCCTTCTGTTCCGCGCGCTCCACATAGGGCTCGATGGTCTCCAGCTCCCGGAAGGCGAGGTCGAACAGCCCCAGCAACCAGCGCAGGGGCGCGCCGAAAATGTTCGAGTCGCCGGCCGGGGGCAGGGGCTCGCTTTCCACCGCGTCGCCGAAGCCGGAAAACCGCCGGCTGTCCAGCTGGAGCGTCCCGTCGAGGCCGAACACCCGCACCCGCATCCGCACCCGCAGGCTCGACTCCTCGATGAGCCGCCGCAGCAGGGGTTCGGCCCCCGTCGTATCCAGGGCAGGTTCGCCTTCGGCCAGAAGTTCCGTCGACGCATGCCCCAGAGCGACTGCGATGGTCCGGCCCTTGGCCTCGGCCAGGCGGAGTTCGGTCTCGATCAGTTCGCGCTTGTAGCCTCCGAGATAGAGCAGACTCGCCGCCAGGATGATGAGCGCAAGCAGGTTCACCGCCAGAAGACGGCGCATCAGCGGAGAGCGGTACCATCGCCTCGCCTTGCGTCGGACCGCCACGCCTCCGCCGTGCCGGGCCATCCTGCGGCTATGACAGGCGGTAGCAGTATCCGCCGCCGTAGAGCGTCTCGATCGAGGAGAAAGTCGAGTCCACAGCGCGGAATTTGCGGCGCATCCGCTTGATATGGCTGTCGATGACCCGGTCGTTGGCCATGGCATCGAGGCCGTAGGCCGCCGTCATCAGCTGGTCCCGGGTCTTCACGTAGCCGGCCCGGTAGGCGAGCGAATTCAGGATCAGGAGCTCGGTGACCGTGAGCTTCACCGTCTCACCCTTCCAGGTGCACAGGTGGCGGTCCGGATCGACGGTAAGGTCGCCCCTCACCAGCACATTCCGGGCGCCGCCCTCCCGGTCCAGTTCGTTGCGGCGCAGCAGGGCGCGAATACGGGCGATCAGCAGCCGCTGCGAAAACGGCTTCTTTATGTAGTCGTCCGCCCCCATGTTCAGCCCGAGTTCCTCATCCTGCTCGTCGACCTTCGTGGTGAGGAAAATGACGGGAAGCACGCTCTTCTCCCTGAGGCGCTGCAGCAGTTCCATCCCGTCCATGCGTGGCATCTTGATGTCCAGGACGGCCAGGTCGACGCTGTTGTTCCGCAACGCCGGCCAAGCTTGTTCGCCGTCCAAATAGGCGTGAACATCGAAGCCTTCCGCCTCAAGCGCCATCGTCACGGATGTGAGGATATTGCGGTCGTCATCGACGAGGGCGATTTTCTGTTTCATGGAGTTCCGACCCTCCCGCGAACATATTGCATCCGGAGCGTACGATCTCCAGATTCAATATGGCGGAATTCCGGCGAATAGCACATGAATTCCGCGCAAGATTGTCTTCGGCGCGTCATGACGGCGCATTGCACGGAGTATACCGCTTGCATAGAAGGCGCAGCAGCCGTTCCAATGCCCCGAACCCGCGACTCGAGGCCTTTATTGTCCTCTGACAAACGCCTGGCCGCAATCGGCATCACCGAACCCGGCGCCCTGCACTGGAATCCCGGCCGCGAGTCCCTGGTCGAGTCGGCGTTGCGCGCGGGCGAGGGCATGCTGGCGGCCGGCGGCGCGCTGGTCTGCCGGACGGGCAGGTTCACCGGACGGTCTCCCGAGGACAAGTTCTTCGTTCGCGATACGGTGACGGACAAGGGAATCGAGTGGGGCAAGGTCAACCGGGAGATGGCCCCGGAGAGCTTCGAAACCCTCCGCCGTCGTATTGTCGACCATCTCCAGGGCCGCGAACTCTATGTGCAGGACTGTGACGCGGGCGCCGACCCGGCGCACCGGCTTGCGGTGCGCGTGGTGACGGAGCAGGCCTGGCACAGCCTCTTCGCCCGCAACATCTTCCTTCCGCCGGCCGTCGGGCCCGGTTGCGATCCTGAATGGACCATCCTTCATGCGCCCAGCTTCTCGGCCGACCCCGAAATCGACGGCTGCCGGTCTTCGACCGTCATCGCCATCGGCTTCTCGCAGAAGCTGGTCCTGATTGCCGGGACTTACTATGCGGGCGAAATCAAGAAATCGGTCTTCTCGCTGCTGAACTACCTGCTGCCCGAGAAGGGCATCATGCCGATGCACTGCTCGGCGAATATCGGGCCGGAAGGCTCGGCTGTGTTTTTCGGCCTGTCCGGCACCGGCAAGACAACGCTTTCGGCGGACCCGAACCGCGAGTTGATCGGCGATGACGAGCATGGCTGGTCGGACGCCGGCATCTTCAATTTCGAGGGCGGCTGCTACGCGAAGGTGATCGACCTCGACAGCGACGCCGAGCCGGAGATCCATGCGGCCAGTCACCGCTTCGGCACCGTGCTGGAGAATGTGGCCATCGACCCGGACAGCCGGGTTCTCGACCTCGCCAATCGCGATGTGACGGAGAACACCCGGTCGTGCTATCCGCTGGAATTCATCGCGAATGCCAGCCCGACGGGACTCGGGCCGCCGCCCAGGAACATCGTCATGCTGACGGCGGACGCTTTCGGCGTGTTGCCGCCGATCTCGAAGCTGACGGTGGCGCAGGCGATGTATCATTTCCTGTCGGGCTACACCGCAAAGGTCGCCGGCACGGAGCGCGGCCTCGGCAAGGATCCGGAGGCCACCTTTTCGACCTGCTTCGGTGCGCCGTTCATGGCCCGGCGACCGACCGTCTATGCTGAATTGCTAGGCAAGCGGATCGCCGAGCGAAATGTCGGCTGCTGGCTGGTCAATACCGGCTGGAACGGGCGGGGCGAGCGGATGTCGATCGCGCATACCCGCGCCATGATCGACGCCGCCCTCAACGGCTCGCTGGACGGGGTGGAGACCGCCCGGCATCCGGTATTCGGCCTGCATTGGCCGACTGCCTGTCCGGGCGTGCCGCCCGAGGCCCTCGATCCGCGCACGAGCTGGCCGGATAAGGACGCATACGATGCGCGGGCCGCTGCCCTGGCGCAGGATTTCGAAGACAACTTCGCGCGCTTCGAGCCGCATGTTTCAGACAAGGTCAGGAAAGCCGCCATCCACGCGCCTGCCTGATTCCGGCGAGACAGACACCGGGCGATGCGCTAGCGTGACCACGACATGACGAAACAACTCACCCTGGTCGTGAAGCGCGACTGCCCGACCTGCACCCTGCTGGAGCCGGTCTATGCCGCGCTCGCGGCCTCCGGTATCGCGCTCGATGTGTGGACGCAGGACGACCCCGCCTTTCCAGAAAGCCTGTCCGGACAGCTGGACGAGGGGCTCGAGCGGTCCTTCCGGCTCGGCGTCGAGATCGTGCCGACGCTGATACGGCGCGAGGACGGTGAGGAGGTCGAGCGGACCTGGGGCTGGGACCGCGCCGAGTGGGAACGCCTGACCGGCTTGGAGGGCCTCGGCGCCGACCTGCCGCCCTTCCGGCCGGGCTGCGGCGCGAAGAATGTCGAGCCGGGCATGCCGGAGGCGCTGGCCGCGCGCTTCGGCTCGGCGCGGCTCAGGTCCCGCCGGGTGCCGCTGGCGCCGCTGGAGGACGAGATCGAGGCGGCTTACGACCGCGGCTGGTCGGACGGGCTGCCGGTGGTGCCGCCGACGGAAGCGCGGGTGCTTGCGATGCTCGACGGCACCGCGCGCGACCCGGGCGAGGTGGTGGGCATGGTGCCGCCGAACCTCCAGCCCTGCACGGTGGAGAAGGTGGCGGTCAACGCCGTCATGGCCGGCTGCAAGCCGGAATACCTGCCTCTGGTGCTGGCGGCGGTCGAGGCGGCGCTGGACGACAGCTTCTGCATGCACGGCGTGCTTGCGACGACCTACTACATAGGCCCCATCGTCATCGTGAACGGCCCGGTGCGCCGCGCCATCGGCATGAACGCGAAGGGCAATGTGCTCGGGCAGGGCAACCGCGCCAACGCCACCGTCGGCCGCGCGCTGCAGTTGGTCGTGCGCAATGTCGGCGGCGGCAAGCCGCAGGGCGTGGACCGCGCGGCCTTGGGCAATCCCGGAAAATACACCTTCTGCTTCCCCGAGGACGAGGAGGGCTCCGCCTGGCCGCCGCTCTCCGAGAGCCGGGGCGCGGGAGCCGGCCGCTCGGCGGTCACGCTGTTTGCCGGCTATGGCGTGATGGGCGTGGTGGACCAGGATTCCCGCACGCCCGAGGCGCTGGTCGAGACCTTTGCCGATGTCTTCCGCGGTCTTGAGAACCGGAACCGGCGCAATATCGACGCCGTGGTTATCGTCTCGCCGGAGCATGACCGCGTGTTCCGCGCTTCCGGCTGGTCGCGCGAGGATCTGGAGGCGGCGCTCCGCAAGTCGCTCGACGAGCCGGAACACAGCACGCCCAAGCTGCGCGAGGGCGGCCTGCTGATCGTCCGCGCCGGCGGCGGCGCGGGCATGTTCTCCGCCATTCTTCCCGGCTGGGCCGCCACCGGCCCGGTCGGCAGCATTCCCGTAACGAAGGAGGTTGGAAAATGAGGAACACACCGGTGCTGGTCGATCCGACCGGCGAAGTCGAGCCGGCGCGGCGCGAGCCGCTCGCCCGGCCGGCCTCGCTGGACGGCAAGACCGTGGCCCTGCTCGACATTTCCAAGGCGCGCGGCGATGTCTTTCTCGACCGCCTGCATATGCGTCTCGACGAGCAGGGCATCGAAGTGAAGCGCTACATGAAGCCGACCTTCGCCCGCACGGCCCCGATTGCCGTCAAGCAGCAGATCGCTTCCGAGGCTGCCCTTGTCGTCGAAGGGCTGGCCGACTGAGGCTCCTGCACATCGTGCTGTACGCATGATATCGCAGACCTCGAAGCGCGCGGCGTCGTCGGAGTGGGCGTGGCGACTACGGAGTTCGTGGAGGCGTGGCAGGCGCAGTCCGCCGCGCTTGGCTACGAGCCGCCGATGATCTTCGTGCCGCACCCGATCCAGGACCGCACCGACGCCGAAATCCAGGCGCTGGCGGACGCCGCCGTCGAAGAGATCGTAGGCCGCCTCACCGCCTGAGGGCGGCGACCATCCGCTCCGCGAGGGCGCGGGCTTCGGTTCGGTTCGTCGGGATCGTGCCGCTTGGGCCGCGGGCGGCCCAGCCGACGGCATAGAGGCCGGGTTCGATTTCCGGGCCGGTCGGCCGGACGCCGTCCACGGCGGCCTTTTCGTAGCCGATGCAGGTGACGGCGAGGTCGGCCGGCAGGACGCCCCGGTCGGTCTCGACCGCTTCCAGACGGCCCCCGCCGAGGAAGGCGGTCGCCTGCGTGCGGAAGTGGAAGCGGATCGGGATGCCGCGGCCCGGCGGGCGGGCTGCAAACTCCTTCAGGATGTCGGCCGCTTCGCCGCTTGCCTCGCCGATTGCGTCCAGATCGGGCCATGCCGCCGCGAGTTCTCCGATTTCGACGAGTTCGGACGGCGTGAAGCGCACGTCTTCGGGGCCGCCGCGGATCAGCAGGTCGATGCGCTCCAGCGCGAGCGGGTTCAGGCAGCCGATCTCCCGGTGCTTCGCCAGCAGGCGCACCGCATCGAGCGCCACATTGCCGGCGCCGATGACGACCGCGCGCCTCACGCCCGCGAGATGGACGGGCGCGGTCGCCTCGGGGTGACCGTTGATCCAGCGAATGAAGCGGCCCGAAGGTTCGGCAAGCTCTTCGCCGGGGACGCCCAGCCTGCGGTCCACCGGCGCGCCGGTCGCCAGCGCCACGGCGTCATAGTCGCGGCGGAGGGAGGCGAGGCTTATGTCGCGCCCGACCTCGACGCCGAGATGGAGCCGGGCCGCCCCCTTGTCGAACGGTCGCCGCAGCACGCGGGAAATGGCGCGGGTCGCTTCATGGTCCGGCGCCACGCCGAAGCGGACAAGACCAAAGGGTTCGTCCAGCCGCTCGAAGACGTCGATTGCCGCGCCCCGCATGGCGCGGGCAAGCGCATCCGCCAGATAGCAGCCTGCCGGCCCCGATCCGACGATCGCGAAACGCGCCGTCAATGCAGCTTCACATATTCGTAGTCGACCGGCTTGCCGTCGATGCCGCGCGCGGGCGGGGCGATCCAGCCGGCCATCTTTCCGGGCTCGGTGACGGCGTGCATCAGCGAATGGATATAGGCCTTGTCCCCGTCCGTCGGCAGCCAGCCCGGCAGGCGGCGGCGATAGAGGTCGTCGGCCATCGGCGCGCCGTCGGGGGCGACGGGCGCGCCGGCCCAGCGGCCGATGGTGCGGCGGAAGCGCGTCGAGGGCAGGAAGAGTTCGGCGTCGAAGCCGGCGCGTTTTATGGTCCGGTTCCAGCGGGTCATGCCGATGGCGCAGTCCTTCACATAGAGCCCGCGCGTGATCTCGTTCATCGCGTTGCGCGTCGGCACCTCCTCCTCGGCGACGCCGCCCGCGCCGTCGGGGACCGCGATGCGCTCGGCGGTGTCGAGGCAGAGATGGTCCTCGAAAGTCGCCTCGTCGGGCCGGCCCTTCAAGCCCGCGGCGAAATAGGTCGCAGCGTTCGATGAGGTCTCGGAGCCGAACAGGTCGAGCGAGGAGGAGAACCAGAAATTGATGTAGCGCTGAAGCGTCGGCAGGTCGATGGCGCCCTGGGCGCGCACCGCGTCCGGGTCGTCCGTGCCGAGCGCCTGCATCACCTCCAGCGTGCGCCTGACGATCCGCCCGATGCCGGTCTCGCCGACGAACATGTGGTGGGCTTCCTCGGTCAGCATGAAGGAGCAGGTGCGCGCCAGCGGGTCGAAGGCCGATTCCGCGAACGACTTCAGCTGGTACTTGCCGTCCCGGTCGGTGAAATAGGTGAACATGAAGAAGGAGAGCCAGTCGTCGATAGGCTCGTTGAAGGTGGTGAGGATACGCGGATTGTCCGGGTCGCCCGAATGGCGGTAGAGCAACTCCTCTGCCTCCTCGCGCCCGTCGCGCCCGAAATGGGCGTGCAGCAGATAAACCATCGCCCAGAGGTGGCGGCCCTCCTCGACATTGACCTGGAAGAGGTTGCGCAGGTCGTAGAGCGACGGGCAGCTATTGCCGAGGCGGCGCTGCTGCTCGACGGAGGCGGGCTCGGTGTCGCCCTGGGTCACGATCAGCCGGCGGAGTGCCGCGCGGAACTCGCCCGGAACCTCCGGCCAGACCGGCTTGCCCATCTCGTCGCCGAAGCCGATGGTGCGGTCCTGCTCCGGCTCGGCGAGGAAAATGCCCCAGCGGTAATCCGGCATCCGCACATAGCCGAAGCTCGCCCAGCCTCTCGCATCCACCGCCGTTGCGGTGCGCAGATAGACATCCGCCGCCTGGTAGCCCTCCGGCCCGAGCTCGGTCCACCAGTTGAGGAAACGGGGCTGCCAGTGCTCCAGCGCGCGCTGCAGGCGCCGGTCGCCGGAAAGATCGACATTGTTGGGGATGCGCCCCTTGTAATCGACAGCCATCACACACGCCTCCAGTCGAAGCCCGGCTTTGCGCCGGAGCCGAAACGCTTGAGCGCCCCTTCCTCGCCGACGGCGTTGGGGCGGCTGAAAATCCAGTTCTGCCAGGCCGAGAGCCGGCCGAATATCTTGGTGGCCAGTGTTTCTGCGCCGCCGAAGCGCAGGCTCGCTTCCATGCCGGTCAGCGCATCCGGCGAGAGCGCCGCGCGCTCCTCCAGCGCAATGCGCACCTCGTCCTCCCAGTCGAGTTCGTCGGGAGCGAAGGTCACGAGGCCGGCAGCGAGTGCCTCTTCCGGCCCGAAAGATTCGGCCTCGAACTCCGGGACCGCGCCGGAGAAGCGGCAGTCGAGGCGCGTGCGCCCGTTCGCCGTTTCGAGGCCGGCCCGGTTCAGCGCGCCGAAAGCGATCCGGGGCGCGGTGTCCGGCTCGTCGAGGGGCAGGAACATGAAGCTGCGGTCGGCGGCGAGCGCCAGTTCCAGCAGCGGGCCCGCGAAGCAGGAGCCGGGCTCGATGAGCGCGATCAGCGAACGCGAGGTCACGTCCAGCCGGGCGAGCGCGCGGCGCCACCAGGCGACGGTCTCGCGCAGGAACCGGTCCGTTTCGGCGCCCTCGGCCAGCAGCGCATCCACGGCGAGCAACGCTTCCGGGTCGCCCTCGGTTTTCAGCACCCAGGCGCCGACCTGCTCGTGATTGGTGCGCAGCATCAGCACCGCGTCTTCGAGTTCGCGCGCGGCGGCAAGCGGCCACCAGCCGGCAGAGCGTTCCACCGCAACCGGGCCGGAGGGACCCGAGACCGTGATTTCCGCCAGCCGCCGTGCGTCGTCGATCCGCACGCGCACATTCGGGTAGCGGTATCCGTCCGGTTCGATATGCCGTTCCAGCGGCGAGAGCGCTACCGGATCGCCGGCAGGCAGGCCCGGCCGGGAGGCGAGTTCCTCCGCGCGCGCCCTGACCGCGGCCTCGAAGCGCTGCGGCGGCGCGGTGCGGTCCACCAGGCCCCATTCGAGCGCGCGGCGCCCGCGCGCCCCGTCGGGGTCGGTGCAGAATACGTCGGCGAGGTCGCGGCGCACGCGGCGCTTGTCGGTGATGCGCGTCAGGCCGCCCGTGCCCGGCAGCACGCCCAACAGGGGGACTTCCGGAAGGCTGACTGCGCTCGACCTGTCGTCCACCAGCCAGATCTCGTCGCAGGCCAGCGCCAGCTCGTAGCCGCCGCCCGCCGCCGTGCCGTTGCAGGCCGCGATGAAGGCGATGCCGGACCGCCGGCTCGTATCCTCCATGAAGTTGCGGGTCTCGTTGGTAAAGCGGCAGAAGTTCACCTTCGCCGCATGGCTTGACCCGGCGAGCATGTAGATGTTTGCGCCGGCGCAGAACATGCGCTCCATGCCGCTGGTCACGATGACTGCGCGGACCTGCGGATGCTCGAAGCGCAGGCGGTCGAGGGCGTCGTTCAGCTCGATATCCACGCCGAGATCGTAGGAGTTCTGCTTGAGCTGGTAGCCCGGACGGAGGCCCCCGTCTTCATCCACCCTGAGCGTGAGCGTCGCGACGGCCCCATCCACGGCAAGCGACCAGTGGCGGTAATCGTCCGGGTCGCGGTCGTAGGCGATGAGCGTATTGTCGATCATATATGCACTATATTTCCTGTCCGGCCGGGGTCAACCCTCCGCGGACCATGCGGCGCGCGGTGCGCTCCAGGTCGTCGAGGCAGTCTTCGAGCGGGCGGCCGGAGGTATCGAGGCGGGCGTCGGAGCGGGCGTAGTCGGGGCTGCGGGCGGCGAGGATCGCGCGCAGATCCGCCATCGCTTCCGGGTTGTCGGCCATCGGACGGCGGTCGCCCTGGGCGGCGACGCGGGCCATGTGCTCTTCGGGCGAAGCGGTCAGCCAGACGGTATGGGTCCGGGCGAAAAGCAGGTCGAGGCTCGCGGCTTCGGCAACGATGCCGCCGGGTGTGGCGATCACCGCGCGCTCCCGGTCCTCTACGAGCCGATTGAGTGCCCGACACTCCTGCCGCCGCAGGCCGGGCTGGCCCGACAGGGCCAGGATTTCCGCGACATCGGCGCCGTAATCCCTTTCGATCTCGCGGGTAAGTTCGACGAAAGGCCAGTCGAGACGTTTCGCCAGCAACCGGCCGAGCGTCGTTTTCCCGGCCCCCCGCAAGCCTACAAGCGCAATCCGTTCCGCCTTGTCGGCAGTCCGGCCGAAATGGCGTTCCAGCAGCGCGCGGGCGGCGGCCCGGTCCTCGGGGCCGAGCCGCTCCAGCAGGGCGGCTGCGGCGTCGTGGGACGGAGGCGAGAACAGTGCTGCCAGGTCCACACCTATGGCCCCGCCGATGCGGGCCAGCACGCCTATGGACGGGTTCGCCCTTCCGTTCTCCAACTCCGCGAGATAGCGTTCCGATACCGCGCTGTCCCGCGCCAGAATGCGCCGGCTCATCCCGCGCGCGGCCCGGAGCGTGCGCAGCCTTGCGCCAAGCGGCGCGGCGAGGTTTTCCTTGGCGGCATCCATTACAGGAATTATAATGCAGGATATGAGCAGCACTGTCACCATCTATGTCGCAACGATGACCGGCACGGCCGATCTCGTTGCCGAGGAAGTCCAGGCCGCGCTGGAGGACGAGGGCGTGGAAGTGGAGCTCCAGCCGATGGACGATCTCGACGCGGGCGCCTTCGCTGCGCCCGGCCTTTACCTCGTCGTCAGCTCCACCTATGGCCAGGGCGATGTGCCGGACAACGGCCAGGCGCTTGCAGATGCGCTGGAGCGCGAGCGGCCCGACCTTGCGCATGTTCGCTACGGCCTGTTCGCGCTCGGCGACATGACCTATGCGCGCACCTTCTGCGGCGGCGGCATGACCTTCGACCGGATCCTGAGCGAGCTCGGCGCAAGGCGCGTGGGCGAGCCGATGCGCCATAATGCGTCTTCCGGCGTCCTGCCCGAGGACGAGGCGGCGGACTGGGCGCGCGCGTGGTATGAATCCGCAATGGCGGAGGCGTGAGCGCAATGGCCGGGTACAATGCGGCGGCGGACCTGATCGGGCGCAACCTCGCGGCCGGGCGCGGCGCGAAGGCGGCAGTGATCGACAGCCGGGGCGCCCACAGCTATGCGGATATCGAGGCTGCGACGAGCCGGTTCGCGCATGCGCTTGCCACGCTCGGCATCCGGCGCGAGGAGCGCATCCTCCTCTGCCTCAACGACACTGTGGACTTCCACACCTGCTTCCTCGGCGCCATCAAGGCAGGCGTCGTGCCAGTTCCGGTCAACACACGGCTGACCCGCGACGACTACGCCTTCATGCTGCGCGACGCACGCGCGCAGGCGGCCTTCGTCTCGGCGAACCTCGCCCCGGTTTTCGAGGGCCTGCATGACCGCATAATTCTGGACGGCGACGAGCTGACGCGGTCGATCTCGGGCGAGAGCCCCGTTTTCGCCGCAGCCGACACCGTCGAGGACGAGATGTGCTTCTGGCTCTACACCTCGGGCACGACGGGCCAGCCGAAAGGCGCGGTGCACCTGCATGGCGACATGGCGCGC
>Ga0209020_1002766_pt1 | contig 13482 bp, 12 predicted proteins | sample PinacodermBB_FD_187298 | JGI IMG/M metagenome (GOLD analysis project Ga0209020, IMG submission 187298) | Host-associated microbial community of the marine sponge Aplysina aerophoba from Gulf of Piran - sponge pinacoderm, lysed by bead... | ecosystem: Host-associated > Porifera > Sponge >...
ACATCCCGGCTGAAGGTCCAGGTGGTGTTGCGCGACAGCATGTCGATCTCGGCCGAACGCAGCGCGGTGAAGCGCGTCTTGCCGGTGAGGTTCTTGTACTTGAGCTTGCCGGCGTCGCCGAACACCGCCGCGGCCACCGCCCGGCACACGTCCACGTCGAAGCCCTTCCACACGCCCTTGTCGTCCGGGGCGGCGAAGCCCACGAGGCCGGTGTTGATGCCGCAGATCAGATGCCCGCGCTTGCGCACGTCGTCAAGTGTTCCCGCCGATGCCAGGGATGCCGACATCAGCACAACGGCCGCGAGGCCGACCGAAAACCCACTTAGCCAACTTCTCATGAGTAACCTCCCTTGGGAAAATTTTCCCAAAACTAGCCTCATACGATAAAAACGGACAAGCGTTCCAGAACTATTCGGCCCAAATCCAGCACAGAAAAAACAAATGATGCCGGAACGGATATATGACGGGTAAGTAGCGCCGGCGTTCGCGCGCATTCTCAACCGCCCAGATATGCCTTTTTGACCCCGGGGTCGGCAAGGAGGTCCGCCGACCTCCCTTCCAGCACCAGCTTGCCGTTCTCAAGCACGTAGCCACGGCCGGCGAACTGGAGCGCCAGTCGCGCGTTCTGCTCCACCAGCAGTATGGTGGTGCCTTCCTGATTGATCTCCCGGAGGGCATCGAACACCGTCTTCATCATGAGCGGCGCCAGGCCCATGGAGGGCTCGTCGAGCAGCATGAGCTTGCGGCCGCTCACGAACGCCCGGCCGACGGCCAGCATCTGCTGCTCGCCGCCGCTCAAGGTGCCGGCCTTCTGGTGTTCCCGCTCCGCCAGCCGCGGGAAGATGGCCAGGACGCGGTCGACATCCCGTTTGATGCCGTCGTCCTTTCTGGCAAAGCAGGCGAGCCGCAGGTTCTCCATCACCGTGAGGTTGTCGAACAGGCGCCTTCCTTCGGGCACGTGGGAGATGGCGAGCTGGCTCACCACCTTGTCGGCGGAGTATTGCAGCAGGTCCTTGTCCATGTAGGTCATGCGGGACCCCGCCTCCACCGACACCATCCGCGAGACGGCCAGCAGCGTAGTGCTCTTGCCGGCGCCGTTGGCGCCGATGATGCAGACGATCTCGCCCTCGTCGATCTCGAAGCTGATTCCCTGGAGGGCGCGGATCTGGCCGTAGGAAACGTGCAAATTTTCGACGGACAACAACATCGTCGTTACGTTTCGGTGGCTCCCAGGTAGGCCTCGATGACCCTGGGGTTGTTCTGGATCTCCTCCGGCGTCCCTTCGGCGATGACCTCTCCGAAGTCCAGCGTCTGTATCCTCTGGCACAGCTCCATGACGAAGCGCATCCGGTGCTCTATGAGGAAGATCGCCAGGTTCAGTTCCCGGTGCACCCGCCGGATGATCTCCATGATCTGGACCAGCTCGTCGGGGTTCATGCCGGCGGTGGGCTCGTCCAGCAAGAGCAGCCTGGGCTCGGTGGCGAGGGCCCGGGCCATCTCCACCCTCCGCTGGGCGCCGTAAGGCAGGTTGGGTACGGCCTGATCGGCCAGGTGGCGAATGTCCAGCATCTCCAGCAGGGCGTAGGCCTTTTCCTCGATCTCCCGCTCTTCCCGGTGGCGGCGCGGGGTGCCGAGGCAGGCCCCGAGCAGGCCGTAGCCGATCCTGGAGAAGCGGGCCATCTTCACGTGTTCGAGGACATTCATGTGCCGCCACAGCAGCAGGTTCTGAAAGGTCCTGCCGATGCCCATGGAGGCGATGCGGTGGGGCGCGAGCCCGCTGATCCTCTCGCCGTCGAGATAGATGTGGCCGTGGGTGGGGTTGTAGATCCCGGTGATCAGGTTGAAGATGGTGGTCTTGCCGGCGCCGTTGGGGCCGATGAGCCCGCGGATCTGGCCGGGATCGACGGACAGCTCGTAGTCGTGCACGGCGCGCAGGCCGCCGAACTGGTGGGTGATATTGTCAACCTTCAGGAAGGGCATCGCGCTCCCTTTCAGGGTCCGCTTTCGGTTTGAGGATGGCTTCGGGGTCGAACTCCTTGAAGGCCACCAGGCCCGTGGGCCGGTAGATCATCACCAGGATGAGCAAAAGCGGGATGATGATCCACTTGAAGATCTCCAGCGGCCGCAAGGCTTCGCCCAGGACACTGATGCCGACGGCCCCGACAATCGATCCGTAAACCGAATTCAATCCGCCGAAGTAGACCATGGCCAGCACCTCGGCCAGCTTCTGGATGCCGAAGGTGCCCGGGTTGACGTATCGCAGCACGTGGGCGAACAGGCCGCCGGCCACCCCGGCCCAGAAGGCGGCGAACAGGAAGCCCACCATCTTGGTGTAGCGCGTGTCGACGGTCATGGCGGTGGCCGCCATCTCGTTGTCGCGCACCGCGTTGAGCGCCTTGCCCAGGGTCGAGCGGACGAAATTGTTGATGACCCAGACGCACACCACCGTCCACAGGAACACGGTGGGCAGGCCGGCCCAGTCCGGCTGTCCGCCCAGGCCGCGGGCGCCGCCGACGACATCCAGGTTCTCGATCAGGCTCTTGACGATGAACATGAACGCCAGCGAGATGATGGCGAGATAGTCCCCGCGGGTCCGGAACGAGGGAATCGCCACCACCAGGGCGCTGACCGACGCCACCAGGCCGCCGATGATCAGGATCACCGGAAACATCAGCGGCCCCAGGGCGGCGGGCAGCAGGGCCGAGCCGAATACCCGGTGGTTGGTGAACAGGTCGATGGTCAGCACCGACGCGACGTAGGCTCCCACGGCCATGAAGCCGGGATGAGAGCACGAGAACTCGCCCATGTAACCGTTGATCACGTTGAGGCTCAGGGTGACCATCACCGCGATCAGGGTGAAGCGCAGCACTAGGTCGCGGTAGTCGCTCAAGCCGGACCACATCTCGAGGGTGAGGTAGAAGACGCCGAGATGCACGGCCACGGACACCAGCAGCGGAAAGGCCAGCAGCCGGCCCGCGGCCCGGTTGGCGGGACCGGCGCCGAGCCGGGCGATGAGCGCGATGGGCAGGGCGTAGATCAACAGTACGTAGACCGCGGCGCCGGGGAACAACAACGGCTTCTTGAGCGCCAGGATCACGCCGAAGAGCACCGGGATCTTGGGCAAGCCCAGCGAGAGGGCCAGGGGAGTGCCCACCGCGATCTCCAGCAACACCGCGACAAACGCCGCCACCAGCCACCCCAGGAGGGGAACCCTTGAGAATCCGCGTATCGTCCCGCGCAGTTCCATGGTCAGGGCGCCGCCGAAATCTCAGAGCCTCAGGCGCGCGCTGTACGGCTCGCCGAAGAACCCGTGCGGCCGGACGATGAGGATCAGCAGCACGATGGAGTAGGCGATCAGGTCGCGCAGGCTGGAAGGGAAGATCATGGCCGCGAAGATCTCGATGAATCCCAGCAGGAAGCCCGCCAGGGTGGCCCCCATGACCGAGCCCCGGCCGCCGAGGATCGCCGCCACGAACGCCTTCCAGCCGAACAGGATGCCCATGTAGGGGTCCAGCACCGGATAGGCGAGGGCGTAGAGTATCCCGGCCGCCGCCGCCAGGGCCGAGCCCAGGGCGAAGGTCAGCGCGGCGATGGAATTGACCGAAACTCCCATCAGGGGAACCGCCACGTAGTCGAACGCCATGGCCCTCATCGCAAGCCCCCACTTGGTCTTGCGGACGAACAGGTGCATCGCCGTGGCCAGCAGCAAGGACACCACCACGATGATGATCTTCGTGTTGGTGATGAAAACGCCGCCCACCTCGTAGACCGTGGTATCGATGAGGGACGGAAACCGTATCCGCCGGGCGCCGAGCAGGGCCAGGTTGCCGGTCTCCAGGATGATCCCGATCATCAGCCCGGTGATGGCCGCGGAGGCCCGCGGCGCGGCCCGCAGGGGGCGGTAGCCGATGCGCTCGACGAGCATTCCGACGAACGACGTCAGGATCATGGCGAACAGGATGGTGAGGATCAGTATCGCCCAGGGCGGAAGGGCCAGAGCTCCCTGCGAGGCCATGGCGATCAGCACGAAGGCGACCCCGACGCCGATATAGGCGCCCACCATGAAGATGTCGCCATGCGCGAAGTTGAACAGCATCAGGATGCTGTAGACCATGGAGTAGCCCAGCGCGATGAGGGCGTAGAAGCTCCCCCACTGCAGGGCGTTTACCAGGTTTTGGAGAAACAGCGCCATCCCGTCGTATACACGTGTCCCGGCAAGTTCGAGAAAGGCGAACCAGTACCCTCATCCCGGCCCGCCTTGTGTTGAAACCCGGCCGCTATGTCGCTACCGGACCGCAACGCGGTCCGGTAGCGACAGAAATATCGAGGCCGGGCCTACGGGCATACGGACTTGTAGAACTCGAACTGGCCCTTGTCGCTGATCTGGACGATGACCGCGCACTTGATAGGGTCGCCTTCCGGGGTGAAGGTCATGTTCCCGGTGATGCCGGCGAACTTCTCGATCCCGGCCATGGCCTTGGCGACGTTCGCACGGTCCTTCTTGATGTCGCCGGTGAGCCCGCCGGTGGCCTTGATGGCCGTCGCCACGATGCGCAACGAGTCCCAGGTCAAGGCGGCGACGTCGTCGGGCACGTAGCCGTGGGTCTTGTTGTAACGGTCGATGAACGCCTTGGTGGCGCCGGTGGCTCCCGCGGCCGCGTAGTGGGTGCTGAAGAAAGCCCCGTGGCAGTCCTTGCCGCAGAGCTCCACCGTCTCCGCCGAACCCCAACTGTCGCTGCCGACGATGGGGCTCTTCAAGCCAAGCTGGCGCGACTGCTGCACGATCAACGCCACCTCGTTGTAGTACTGGGGCGTGAACAGCACCTGGGCGCCCGAATTGCGGATCTTGGTGAGCTGGGAGCTGAAGTCGGTGTCCTTGGTGGTGAAGCTCTCGTAGGCCACCACCGAGCCCTTGCCGTGGAGCTTCTCCCAGGCGCCCTTGAAGAACTCCGCCAGTCCCTTCGGATAGTCGCTGGCCTGGTCGTAGAGAACCGCCGCCTTGGTGAACTTGAACTCGTTGGTGATGAAGTTCGCCAGCACCGGCCCCTGGAACGGGTCCAGGAACGGCGCGCGGAAGACGTACGGACGGTCCTTGGTGGTGTTGGGGTTGGTGGACCACGGACTGATCATCGGGGTCGCCCGGTCTTGGGACACGCCGCCCGCGGGAACCGCCTGCTTGGACGACTGCGGGCCGACGATGACCAGCACTTCGTCCTCGGTGATGAGCTTGGTGGCGGCCTTCACCGCGGATTCGGCCTTGGACTCGTTGTCCTCGATGACCAGCTCCACCTTGTGCTTCTTCTTCCCGGCTTCGAGGCCGCCGGCGCCGTTGACGTCGGCTAGCCACATCTCGGCCGCGAACTTCGAACCCTCGCCGACCTTGGGAATGTCGCCGGTCAGCGGGATGTTGAGGCCGATCTTGATGGTCTGTGCCGAAACGCTCGTTGCCAACGCGAACATGGCTGCAACCACCATCGTCACGGGTATAAGAGCCTTCAGTTTCATATCTGCCTCCTTCCGCTGGTTCTGAGTTTAAGAAATCCTAGCACCGTTAGATCGTCGGCACAATATTTCTTTTCGGTAACCAAGTTCATAGCTCTGGTACTCTCCTATTCTGAACAGGACACCGACCCATGTGGTCAAGGACTATTGCGTCGAAGCGCGGTTTCGGAAATTTGCGGGCTAACGCCGCTCCTCCGGTATCAGACCGCGTGGCGCGAAGCGCAGGACCAGCAGGAGCACCAGCCCCATGACCACCAGGCGCATGTGGGCCGCGCTCTCCATGAGATGGCTCCTGACGGGGTTGTCCGGGGCAAACGGGGAGGTGATGAAATCCATCAGCCACAGACCCATGGGCTCCGCCTCCACCCAGAAGTACCACACCACGAAACCGCCCAGCACCGCGCCCCAGTTGTTGCCGGAGCCGCCGACGATGACCATGACCCAGATGAGGAAGGTGAAGCGCAACGGGTGGTACGTGGTGGGCGTGAACTGCCCGTCCAGGGTCGCCAGCATGGCTCCGGCGATGCCGATCACCGCCGAGCCCAGCACGAAGACCTGCAGGTGACGGGCGGTGACGTCCTTGCCCATGGCCTCGGCCGCGGTCTCGTTGTCCCGGATGGCACGCATCATCCGGCCCCACGGTGCCCGGAGCGCCGCTTCGGAGAGCCACATCAGCACCACCAGCACGAGGGCGAAGAGCGCCGCGTAGCACAGCTTCACGACAATGGAAGACAGGTCCACCTGCGATATCCCGAGGGTCGCCGCCCACTCCTGGAACCACACGGCGTTCTGCAGGTCCACTTCGTAAGGGACCGGACGCGGCAGGCCGAAGACGTTCTTGACCCCCCGGGAGAGCCACTCCTCGTACTTGAGAAAGGCGACGATGATTTCGGAAATGCCCAGGGTGGCGATGGCAAGATAGTCGGCGCGAAGGCCGAGACTGATCTTGCCGGCGGCCCAGGCCGCGCCTGCCGCCAGCGCGCCGCCCACGAACCACGAAAAGACGATGGGGAGGCCGAACCCGCCGAGGTAACCGGTTACGGACGGGTCCACCGCCTCGATGGCGCGCACCGCGGGATCGAACAGTGCCCGGGCGGCGAAGCAGCCGGCGACGGCGACCAACACCACCGCCAGCTTCCGGTAGCCCGGTTGGCGGATCCGGCGGTGGACCAGCACCGCCGCCACGATGGTGACCGCCGCCGCCGCCAGCGCCAGCACCACGCCGGCGCCCCCGGCCTGCCAGGCGGGCCTCACCGGAGGCATGGAGACCAGCACCGCCGCCAGCCCGCCCAGGGCGGCGAATCCCATGACCCCGGCGTTGAACAGGCCGGCGTAGCCCCACTGGATGTTCACCCCCAGGGTCATGATGGCCGAAATGAGGCACAGGTTCAGGATCGCCAGCGCCAGCGACCAGCTCTGCGCCACGCCGACGAGGCAGATCAGCGCCGCCATGGCGGCGAACAGCGCGGACTTGCGGGGAGCCCGCAACATCCCGCCGACGCGCGCGGACAGGGTCGCGGGGAGGTCGCTCATGACGACTTCCCGCTGAAGACCCCGGTGGGCTTCACCAGCAGCACCACCACCAGGATGACGAACGACACGGCGAACTTGTAGTCGGTGGAAAGGAACTGCATCAGACCGTCCGGCCGCCAGCCCTCGGGTCCGAGATACGCCAGGAATTTCCGGTAGGGATAGGTGAGGAACACCTCGGAGAAGGCCACCACGAAACCGCCGACGATGGCGCCCAGCGGATTGCCCAGGCCGCCGACGATGGCGGCGGCGAAGATGGGCAGCAGCAGCGACAGAAAGGTGAAGGGCTTGAAACTCTTGTCCAGACCGTAGAGCGTGCCCGCCACCGCCGCCAGGGCGCCCACGATCAGCCAAGTGACCGCCACCACCTTCTCCGGGCTCACCCCGGACAGCAGCGCGAGATCTTCATTGTCGGAAAATGCGCGCATGGACTTGCCGGTGCGCGTCCGTTCAAGGAACCAAAAAAGCGCCGCCACCAGCACCACCGCCACCACCAAGCTGAGGGTCTGGGTGGTCTTGATGGCCAGCCCCTCGGACAGTCCGGTCAGGGCCTTGAACTCCCGCACCGTGAGCAGGAAGCGGGTGCCGTCGGTGAACACCCGATCCGCCGGCCCGATGACGAAGCGTACCAGCCCGTTGATGACGAACATCAACCCCACCGACACCACCAGCAGCATCACCGGCGGCGCCTTGGACCGCCGGTAGAACCGGAACACCCAGCGGTCCATCAGCAGGCACAGACCGGCGGTGACCGCCATCCCCGCGGGCAGCGCCAGCAGCGCGGTGGGCAGCGGCCCGAAGCCCACGCCCCAGGACTGCAGCAGCCAGGTGACCAGGACGGTGACCATGGCGCCGAACGCCATGATCTCGCCGTGGGCGAAATTGGAGAAGCGCAGGACGCCGTACACCAGGGTGACGCCCAGGGCGCCCAGGGCGAGTTGGCAGCCGTAGGCGGTGGCGGGGACCACCAGGAAATTGGTGACGAGCACGACCGCGTTGACGACATCCTCCAACGGTCATCCCCCGAGAAACGACTTCCGGACCTCGGGATTGCCCAGCAGCGTCTCGCCGGTCCCGGTAAAGCGGTTGCGCCCCTGCACCAGCACGTAGCCCTTGTCCGCAAGCTCCAGGGCCTGCCGCGCGTTCTGCTCCACGATCAGGACCGCGACATCGCTCCGGGCGATGTCGACGATACGCTCGAACAGCTCGTGGCTGACGATGGGCGACACGCCCGCGCTGGGCTCGTCGAGCATCAGCACCCGGGGCCGGTTCATCAGGGCCCGGCCGATGGCCACCTGCTGGCGCTGACCGCCGGAGAGCTCGCCGGCCGGCTGCCGTCGCTTGTCCCTGAGCGCCGGAAACAGGCCGTAGACTTCGTCCAGACTGCCGGAGATGTCGTCGTCTCGCACGAACGCTCCCATTTCCAGGTTTTCCTGGACGCTCATGGAGCGGAACACGTTGTCGGTCTGCGGCACGAATCCCATGCCCTTGTGGGCCCGCGCCTGGGGGGCCAGCGGGGTGATGTCCTCGCCGTCCAGACGCACCGTGCCCGATCGCAGCGCCAGCATGCCGAACAGCGCCCGCATGGCCGTGGACTTGCCGGCGCCGTTGGGTCCCACCACCACGGTGATCTCTCCGCGCTCCGCGGCGATGGCGCAACCTCGCAGTATATCGGGGCCGCCATAGCCCCCGGTCAGATCCTCGCCCACCAGCAGGCTCACGCGGTCCGCTCCCGGCGGGTCACAAGCCCGCGACCGAGGTAGGCCTCGATGACCCTTTCGTCGGATTGCACCACGGGCGCGGGCCCCTGCGTCAGCACGGTTCCGTTGGTCATAACGATGACCGGATCGCACAGGAGCGAGATCAACTCCATGTCGTGCTCGATGATGCAGAAGGTGTAGCCGTGGTGGAGGTTGAGACGCAGGATGGCGCCAGCGATGTCCTTGAGCAGCGTGCGATTGACGCCCGCGCCCACCTCGTCGAGCAGCACCACCCGGGGCTCCGCCATCATGGTGCGGCCCAGCTCCAGGAGCTTCTTCTGCCCGCCCGAGAGGTTCCCGGCCAGCTCCCCCGCCACCGGCTCGAGGTTCAGGAACTCGATGACCTCGTCGGCGCGGGCGCCAATGGCCTCTTCCTGCGCGCGGATCTTCCCGGGCCGGAACCAAACGTCCAGCAGGTCCTCGCCGGACTGGCCGGCGGGCACGGTCATGAGGTTTTCCCGGACGGTCAGGGTGGAGAATTCGTGGGCGATCTGGAAGGTGCGCAACACGCCCTTGGCGAATAGCTCGTGGGGCGTGAGACCGGTGACGTCCTCGCCTTCGAGGTAAACCCGGCCTGAGGTTGGCTTGTGGACCCCGGCGACGACGTTGAAAAGCGTGGTCTTGCCGGCGCCGTTGGGGCCGATGAGTCCGGTGATGGAGCCGCGCTCGATGGTGAGGGAGGCGCCGTCAACGGCCCGGATGCCGCCGAAGTGCATGTGCAGGTTTTCTACGGCGATCATCCTGCGTCTCCGGGGCGGGAAAGGACGGATCCCTTCCCGCCCCCATGCTTGCGAGACTACCGGTACTTGACCGTCGCGATCTTGCCGTCCTTGATGACGATCTGCCGGTAGTTGCCGGCGCTCTCGCCCGGCCCGATCAGCTCCACCGCCGAGGCCCCGACATAGTCCACGTCGCCGCCGCCGGCGAGGATCTTGAGCCCCTTGGCCAGTTCGCCCGGATAGATCTTCTCGCCCGGCGCGTTGGCCACCATCATGACCTTGTCCTTGAGCTTGCCGCTCTCGGCCGACTTCGCCGCCTGCATGGCGAGCATGATCAGGGCGGCCGCGTCATAGGATTCGGGTACGAACGGGCTGTCCGACTTGACCTTCGCCGCCTTGGCGATCTCGCCGAGCTTGGCCGTTCCCGGACTGTCGGTGCCCGGGTGGGCGCCGATGGCACCTTCGAGGCCCTTGCCGATGGCCTTGACCAGGGAATCGCTGATCATGCCGTCGGGCAGATAGAACTTGTCGAAGGCGCCGGTGTCGAGGGCGCCCTGGATGATGCCCTTACCGCCCTGGTCGGCGTAGCCGGCCACGATCAGGATGTCGCCGCCCGCGGCGGCCAGTGCCGCCACCTCGGCGCTGTAGTCGCCCTTGCCGTCTTCATGGGGCGCCGAGATCGTGATCTTGCCGCCGCCCTTTTTCACATTCGCGGCGATGCTGTCCGCCAGACCCTTGCCGTAGTCGTTGTTGGTGTAGGTCAGCGCGGCCTCCTTGACCCCCATCTCCTTCAGGATGTCGGCAATGATCGCCCCCTGGCGGGCGTCGGACGGAGCGGTCCGGAAGAAGAGGCCGTCGTCCTCGATGGTGGAAAGGGAGGGCGAAGTGGCCGACGGCGAGATCATCACGATGCCGTTGGGCTTGGCCACGTTCTTGAGCATGGCCGTGGTAACACCCGAACAGTCGCCGCCGACGATGGCGTTCACCTTGTCCGAGGTCACGATCCGCTCGGTGGCCGCGGACCCGGCGGCGGAGTCGCCGCAGGTGGAGTCGGCGCGGACGGAAATGACCTTCGCGCCGCCCAGCAGCGCGCCGCTGTCGCTGACTTCCTTCATCGCCAGCTCGGCGCCTGCCGCCATCTGGGGGGTCAGCGACTCGATGGGTCCGGTATAACCGAACACCACGCCCAGCTTGACGTCGGCCGCAAGGGCCGCGCCAGCCCACGTCGAAACGAAGACAAACAGGATGCCGGCAATCAGTTTTCTCATGGCTCTCTCCTTATTGTGATCGTTGACCCCAACGTTACTCAAGGACAACTCTCCCCATTTCAAGAATACAGATCCCGTTGCGGGACACAAGCGCAGAGTATGGTTGACAGTCGCGAGCCCGGGGGCTCGTCGGTCCCCATCCCTATGCACCATTTCCCCCTTTCATATCAAAAGGTACGCAAAAATTTCCAACGCCCCCGGTTCACGACCCGGCCTCTTGAAGTTGTTTCACCCCGTTCAGGGCCGCGATCTTGTACGCCTCCCCCATGGTCGGGAAATTGAAGACATTGTCGATGAAATAGTCGATGGTGCCATGGTAGCTCAGCACCGCTTGCCCGATATGGATCAGCTCGCAGGCCTGGTCGCCGATGATGTGCACGCCGAGAAGGTGCCAGCCGTTGGGCGAGAACAACAGGGTGAGCATGCCGTGCGGGTCGCCGATGATGCCGGCCTTGGTGACCTCCTCGTAGGTGGCCTCCCCCTTGGCATAGGGGATGCCCTTGGCGTCCAGTTCCTGTTGCGTATAACCGATCATGGCGATCTCGGGGATGGTGTAGACGCACATGGGGAACAGCGTCCGGCGCCCGCCCGCCCGGCGCCCCAACGCGTAGTTGGCGGCCATGCGGCCCTGTTCGCTGCTGGTGGAGGCCAGCGCCGGAAAGCCGACGACATCGCCGGCTGCATAGATGCTCGGGACCGACGTCTGGAACAGCTCGTTGACCTTGATCAACCCGTGCTCGGTGGTCTCCACCCCCACGTCCTCCAGCCCCAGGACCTTGACGGCCACCTCGCGTCCGCTGGCCACGATCACCGCGTCCGCCTCCAGCACCCGGCCGTCGGCGAGCGAGACCCGCGCTTTTTCCTCCGGCCCGGACATCCGCTCGATCCTGTCGTACCAAGCGCCCCAGACGAATTCGACGCCGTAGTCCTCCATGCGCCGGATCAGCATGTCGACGATGGGCCGCTCGGCGAAGGTGAGAAAGGTATGGTCCCGCTGAATCAGCGACACCTTGCAGCCCAGAACCGCAAAAGCCGAGCCGTATTCCGCGCCGATGACCCCGGCGCCGACGACGATCAGCGATTCCGGCAGCGCCTTGCGCTTGAGCTCCAGGGTGAACACGGAGTCGGAATCGAAGATGACCTCGTTGTCGATGGGGATGTCGGGCACGAAGCGGGGCCTCGACCCCGCGGCGATGATGATCTTCTCCGCCCTGAGGTTGATGGACTCCATCGGGTTCTTGAGCACCCACGCGTGCACCGAGTTGGGACCGTCCAGGGTCGCATGGTAACCGCGGAAGACCTCGATGCGGTTGCGGTCGCGGTAGACCTGCAGTTGCTCCTCCATCGTCGCCACCCGCCGTTCCACCACCTTCCGCACCCGGATGAAAAGGTCCGACAGGGTGATGTCTTTCTTTTCGGTGAAATCGGTGCCGTAGAAGGGGCGCTGGCGGACCCCGCGAAGATAAATGATGGCCTCGCGCAGGGTCTTGCTGGGTATGGTGCCGGAGAGGAGGGTGATCCCGCCCACGGTCTCCTGCCTTTCCAGAACGGCGACCCTGGCGCCCAGCTCGCACGCCTGGATGGCGGCCGTGTAACCCGCGGGACCGCTGCCGATGACGATGACGTCGTAGTCGAAAGCCTGCATGAGTTGTGTGTCCGTCGCAGTCCGTTCAGCTCCGGGTCCGGTCGGTTGAATGGGGCGGCTCAGGCCGTATCGGCCATCTTTCCTTGAAGAAACTCAATAGCAATAGCAAGTGGAAATGTCACGCCGGGCGGGGAATGACGATACACTAGGCGCCGGTCAGCGCTCGGTACGCCAGCATCGCCCCGGTGCAGATCAGCAGCACGAGGATGGCGCGGTTGAACGTTTGCTGGCGGACCCGGTCCTGCGCCTTCAGACCCAGGTAGAAGCTCACGAGAATGAACGCGGTGACGAACAACGATAGCTTCATCGCCTCGACGGTAAACAGGCCCCAGGTAGAGATGGCGACGATCTGCCAGAACTTGGCCATGATGAAGGCGGTGGAGATGGCCTTGACGAAATCCGCCTTGTCGAGCCTGAGGCCGTGGAGGTAGATGGCCATGACCGGCCCCATGGTATTGGTCAGTCCCAGGAAGAAGCCGCCGGCGAATCCCATGACCGGAGACATCAGCGGCTCCGCCCGCGGTGACGTGGTGAGGGTCAGCGAGAACAGTCCCGACCCCGCGAAGAGGATGACCACCGTCCCCAGGATGAGGTTCAGCACCCACAGAGGAAGCTGGGTCAGCTCCCAGGTGCCGAGGAACACGCCCGCCAGGGCGAACAGGAACATGGACGAGAAGCGCCGGAACGTGGCGGTGGGGACGCCGTGGCGGAAAATCTGGCTCAGGTCCATCACCACGCTGGGGAGCACCAGCACCACGATGGCCATGCGGATGTCGAGCAGCAGCGTCAGCATGGGGGTGGCGATAAGCGGGAATCCCATGCCGATGGCGCCCTTGACGAAGCCCGCGAAGAAGATGGCCGCGGCCACCAGGACCAGAGTGCCGTCAAGTTCCATCGCGCGGAGTGCTTCGCCTGAAACCCGCCGCTAGTGTGTTGTCTGGTTAATTCGCGTCATAATCTGCGGAGGATTTTTTGTCGTCGGCAAGGCGCGATGACGAGCAGTGGCGGGCACCACGCGAGGAAGAGCAACGCAGCCGACGGCGAAAAAGACCCGCAGA
>Ga0209020_1002768_pt1 | contig 13473 bp, 12 predicted proteins | sample PinacodermBB_FD_187298 | JGI IMG/M metagenome (GOLD analysis project Ga0209020, IMG submission 187298) | Host-associated microbial community of the marine sponge Aplysina aerophoba from Gulf of Piran - sponge pinacoderm, lysed by bead... | ecosystem: Host-associated > Porifera > Sponge >...
CCGCCACCACCCGCCCAGCACCCGCAACCAGGCCTTCCAACTCGGCACGCGACAGCCCAGCAACCGTCACCCCCCGAGCCTGTTGGATCATCGAATCGAACATGACCACAACCTAACAACAGGGTATGACACTACACAGAAAACACCACCCGGATACGGCCCTACGCGTTCGAAGGTGGAGCCAGCGCGGTTCTACGAGCGGTCCCCCAGAATCAGCGCTGACCGCACCCTCACCCCGCCCCGAAACGCTGGCAGCCTCAACAAAGCGGCAGGTCAAGACACCGGTCCTGCCGACAGCCGGTCGAGCGTTACCGCAGATCAGCCCCCGTTCGCGCGCTCCAACCCTCCGACCGGGCCTCTTCTGTGGACCGGTGCTCAGTCCGAATTGCCGCCGAGGCCGTCGATCTTCGCCACCCGAGCCGCGTGGCGACCGCCCTCGAAGTCAGCGTCGAGCCAGGCTTGCAGCGCGGCTGCGGCGACCTCGGGTCCGACGAGGCGCTTTCCGAGGCAGATCACGTTGGCATCGTTGTGCTCACGCGCCAACCGTGCCGAAGTCTCGTCCCACACGGTTGCGGCGCGCACTCCGGCGATCTTGTTGGCAGCCATGGCAATGCCGATTCCGCTTCCGCAGACGCACACGCCGCCCTCGGCGCCGCCGCTGGCCACCGCCCTGCCGACGGCCGCACCGAAATCAGGATAGTCGACCCGGTCCGGCGAGTACGTGCCGCAGTCGACCACGTCGTGGCCCAGATCCCGCAAACGCTGCGCCAGCGACTCCTTCATAGCGAACCCAGCGTGATCCGAGCCGACCGCGATTCGCATGTGTGTCAGCCTAGATTCCTGCGGCGACTGCCGCGGTGATATCCGCCATCGAGACAGGGCCTTGGCGCAGCATCTCGACCGTGCCGTCGATCACCGAGACCACCGTGCTGGCCGAACCCCGCCGGGGGCCACCGTCGACCACCACCTCAACGGTGCCGAACAGCGCAGCAGCGTCGGAGCACAACTCGGGAGTCGGCTGACCATGAAAGTTGGCGCTGCTGGCGGCGACCGGTCCCACCGCAGCGGCGACCGAACGAACGAATTCGTCGTCGGGGCAGCGAACTCCGAGAGTCGTCTCGGTTCCCGCGGCGACCACTCTGTCGTCAATACGGTTCGCGACAATGGTGAGAGCGCCCGGCCAGAAACACTCGGCCAGGGCGTTTCCGGCAGCACCAAGATCGACGTAACGCTCAGCCTGGGCAGTGTCGGCAACAAGCACCGCCACCGAAGTGTCAACCGGACGCCCTTTCAAAGCAAAGACTGCACCGAGCGCGTCGCTGTTCGTGGCCATTGCTGCCAAGCCGTAGACGGTGTCGGTCGCAAGCAACACAACCTGGCCGCCGCGCAGCGCCGCGACAACAGTTTCGAGATCGCTCATCGTCGCGGCACCACCGCAATGCTGTAGACGGTGTCGGTCGCAAGCAGCACAACCTGGCCTTCCCACAGCTCGCCGACAACAGTTTCGAGATCGCTCATCTGCGGGCCACCACAGCTCGGGGGCGGTCGTTGAGGTCGCTGTGGATCGTCGCCTGCCAGCCGAGGTCGATGCACCATTGCTGCACTGTCGGGGTTTGCGGGGGAGACATTTCGAGCACGATCACTCCATGGGGCGCCAACCACTGGGGCGCTTGATCCACGATGGTGCGGAGGTCGGCGAGACCTTGCGAACCGGCCCGCAGCGCAGTCGCGGGTTCCCAGTCTGTGATCACCGTCGGCAGTCCTTCGCTCGGCGCGACGTAGGGAGGGTTCGAAACGACCACGTCGAGGTATCCCTGCAGGTGGTCGGGCAGTGCCCCGAACCAGTGTCCGTGATGCAGGCTGACCGCTGTCGCCGCCGCACCGATCCCCGCCAGGTTCGCTCGCGCGACCGAAAGGGCCTGTTCAGACACGTCGGTCGCGTATACCCGGCAACCTCTGCATTCGACCGCGACCGACAGGGCGATAGCACCGGAACCGGTCCCGAGGTCGGCCACCACGACCGGGCGCTCGGGAGCGCGACCCGCAGCGCGGCTCTTCGGGCTCTGCACCGGGCGCGGCGCGACCGGACGCTCGGGAGCGCGACCCGCAGCGCGGCTCTTCGGGCTCTGCGTCGGGCTCGGCGCGACCGGACGCTCGGCGCCACGACCCGCAACGCGGCTCTTCGGGCTCTGCGTCGGGCTCGGCGCGACCGGACGCTCGGGAGCGCGACCCGCAGCGCGGCTCTTCGGGCTCTGTTGCTGACGCAGTTCGTTGACGGCGTCGATGGCGAGACCGGCGACCGTCTCCGTCTCGGGCCGCGGTATGAGAACCCGCTGATCGACTATCAGGTCGAGCGTGCGGAATCCCCAACGACCCAGCACATACTGCAACGGCTCGCCCTGCTCGCGGCGCGCCACCAACTCGTCGAAGCGCGCCATCGCCCTAGTCGTGACGCGATTGTCGAGAACCCGGTGCAAGCCCGAGACCGGCACGCCGGTTATCTCCTCGACGACCCGCCGAGCATCGAGGGGTGCGGTCTCGATACCCGCGCACTCGAAACGGGCGACCGCTTCAGCGAGCAGTTCCGACCACCTGACCGTGCCAGCATCGGCATCCGCGCCGGCATCCGCACCCACGTCCGCGACCGCTCCGGCATCCGCGCTGGCATCGGCATCCGCACCGGCATCCGCACCGGCACCGGCATCCGCACCGGCACCGGTGTCGGCACCGGCATCGGTAAACGTGCTGGCATCGACGACCGCGACGAAGGTGCGTTCAGACATCGTCTTGGAGTTGACGCTGGCGTTCCTCAGCCAGCAGAGCGTCGCTGATGTCGTCGAGCTCCCCGGCCAAGACCCGGTCGAGTTTGTGGATCGTGAGTCCGATCCGGTGGTCGGTCAGGCGGTTCTCCTTGAAGTTGTAGGTGCGGATCTTCTCGGAGCGGTCGCCCATCGAGACCTGTCCCTTGCGCAGATCCGACGCTTCGGAGTCAGCTCGTTCCTGTTCAAGTTGGCGAAGCCGGGCCCGCAACACCCGCATCGCCTTGTTCTTGTTCTTGAGCTGGCTCTTCTCGTCTTGCATGGTGACCACCACACCTGTGGGCTCATGAACGATCCTCACCGCCGAATCCATGGTGTTGACCGACTGACCACCATGGCCCGATGCCCTGTAGGTGTCGATGCGCAGGTCGTGGTCGTCGATGTGGACCTCCACCTCCTCGGGCTCGGGCAGCACCATCACGGTGGCCGACGACGTGTGGACCCGGCCCTGCGATTCAGTCACCGGCACGCGCTGGACCCGGTGAGTCCCCGCTTCGTGCTTCATCCTGGTCCACACCGAGTCACCAAAGAGCAGCGCGGTCACCTCCGAGACCCCCCCGAGTTCGGTCGGTGACGAACTCAACAGTTCCATCCGCCATCCCATCCGCTTCGCGAACGCCTCGTACATGACGAGCAGGTCACGGGCGAACAGGTTGGCCTCCTCACCGCCGGCCGCACCCCGAACCTCGACGATGACATTGCGTCCCTCGTTGGGGTCCGGCGGCAGCATCAGCACCCGGAGTTGCTCCATGCGCTCTTCAACCAGCGCCTCGAGTGCCGCGACCTCGGCGCGCATCTCAGTGCGTTCGGTCCCCTGGGAGTCTCGCAACATCTCATTGGCGACCTCGAGGTCCTCGCTAACGGCACGCCAGCGCAACCCGGCCGAGACGATCGCCTCAAGTTGCTTGAAGCGCCGACCGAGGTCTGCGAGCTGCGACGCGTCAGACTGCACCGCCGGATCACCGAGACGGACCTCGACGTCACGAAGCTCTTGTTGGAGGCGTTCGACGCGTTCCCACATGGGATTGAGACTAAAGCGCAGTTCCCGCTTTGAGCGAGGACAGGAACTCAGCGACGACTCCGATTATCTCGCGGTCACACTCGGGCTTGGGGTTGTGGCCCTGACCCTTGAGCCAATACTGCCGGACCGGACCGGCGATGGCGCCGACGTGGGCCGCGAACTCATCGGGCGTGCCGAACGGGTCACGATCGCCGCTCACAAACAATGTGGGCACGGCCAGGTCTCCAAAGTGCTCGACACGGAGACGGTCGGGCTTGCCGACCGGATGCAGGGGGTAGCTCAACGCCACCAGGCCGACCGCGGCCATCCCCTGCGCCATTGCCATTGAACAGATCCGTCCACCCATCGAACGCCCCCCGAACGCCATCGACTCGGGGTCCACGCCGAGCGTGTCGGAGGCGACCTCCACCTCGGTAAGCAGGGCTTCGATAAGTTTCGGGGCACGGTCCGGAAACCCGCGCCCCGCCTTGCGGTAGGGGAAGTCCATGCGCCAGACCGGCAGCTCCAACTGCTCTTGGAGCGCCACCAGCAAGCGGTGCGACGAATCGCCCCCCGCGCCGTGCGTCAACAGCAGCGCTGAGGGAACGGTCACTGCTCGGACCGCGGTCATCGCACCGCCTCTGTCACTGCTCGGACCGCGGTCATCGCACCGCCTCTGTCACTGCTCGGCCGCGGTCATCGCACCGCCTCGGTCACTGCTCGGACCGCGGTCATCGCACCGCCTCGGTCACTGCTCGGACCGCGGTCATCGCACCGCCTCGGTCACTGCTCGGACCTCTGTCACTGCTCGGAGCGCGGTCAACGCTCGACCACAGACAACGCTCGGACCTCGCTCATTGTTGGGCCAGCAGGATTCGACGGGCCTCGGCGATGTCGGCGATGCGCTCCGCGGCACGGTCAACCTCGCCGCCGTGGTCCGGATGCACCGTCAACAGAGCGTCGCGGTAGCCCTGCTGGATCAGGCGCTTGTCGAGATGCTCAACTGCTGCAGAAAGCCCGAGGACGCGCTTGGCCCAGCCGACGTTGTCACCGTTCGCAGAATCCTGCATCGCGCTGCTCAAGAACGACGACGAGGCCCCGTCTGCAAGATACGCCAGGAACTCGCCATCGATCTCGCCACGCCAGGCGAGGGCGCGGCGCATGGTCGCGAACACGCTGGTTCTCAGCTCCCGCCGCAGCGCTCCGGCGGCATACACCGCCCCCAGCACATGCTGGGACGGCGCACCGGAGTCGGCAGTGAACTGGAGTCGCAGTTCACCGGTGGGGTCATCGACCCGGTAGAGCCGGTGCGGACTGCGCGTCAATCCGACCCGGTCGGCCTGAAAGCGGTGGCGCAGCCGCGGCTGAGCGATCCGACATCCGGCATCCAGGTCGAAGACCAGCGTCAGCAACTCACCGACATCGTCAGGTGCCATGTCCTGGGCGAAACGAGCCACGACCCCACCGAGCAGCAGACCACCGAACCCGGGTGGCGGATCACAGCGCAGGAACGTGCGGCCGAGCGCAACCCGACGGGTCGGCGCAATGGGCCGGGAATGGAACACTTCAAGCTCAGCGAGCAGCATCGCTCACAACCTATCCAATCGGGCGCCTCACCAACCCTCCCCTCAACAGCCATGATCGATGGGCTTTTGTATTCATTCAGCAAGGTATTCGCGCAAAATTGCACACAGCGTTCGGGTACACTGGTTGAAAATTGGGGACTAGGAGACTCGAGTTCAATGGAGCAACCTGCGGACACCGGCTCAGCGGGCCGAACCCTCCCGAGCCAGGCCCGTGCCGCGATCGGCATCGACGTCGGTGGGACCGAGATAAAAGGGGTCGTCGCCAACGCGTTGTCGACGCTCGGCGCGACCCTGCGGAGGCCCAGCGCACCGTCAACCGGCGGCAGCCAACAGATCCTCGACCACATCGTGGAGGTTGCGTCGGTGCTCAAGGACCGCGCCGCTGAGGCAGATGTCACAGTCGTGGCCGCTGGCATCGGGATTCCCGGTGCCGTAGATTCCGGTGCCGGTGTCGGAACCGCGTCTGCCAACCTCGGCTGGCAGGACTTTCCGATAAGGGAAGCCGTCTCCGAGCGCCTGGGAATGCCGACATATTTGGAACACGATGTCTATCTGGGCGCGCTCGCCGAGTTCACAATCGGCTCGGCCCGCCAAGACGCCTCAAGCGCCTTCGTGCCTCTCGGAACCGGCACCGGGTGCGCCCTGATGCTCGACCGCCGCTCGTGGCGCGGAGCGACCAGGTTCGCCGGTGAGATCGGGCACGTCGAGGACCGCTCCGTTGCGCTCGAGTGCCCCTGCGGTCGCTCGGGATGTGCGGAGTTGCTCGCCTCGGCCCGAGGACTGGAGCGGGTCTACGCGGCGCGCAGTGCCACAGGCGCAGGAGCTACAGCACGACAGATAACCCGTCTCGCGCAACGCAAAGACGCCGAAGCCACAGCTGCCTGGGACGAGTGCATAGACGGTGTGGCTGCGATGCTCGCGGGGCTCGTGCTCACCACCGACATCGAGTCCATCGTCCTCGGCGGCGGATTGAGCGAGGCTCGCCGAACGTTGACGGATGCGCTTCAGCCGGCACTAACGCGAAAGCTGAATCCGCTCCGGGACCCGCCGACACTGCGCCTCTCCGCCCTCGGCAGCGAAGCCGGTGCCCGCGGTGCAGCGCTTCACGCGCTCTCACAACACGGCCGCGGCCGCAGAATCCACGCCGTGCCGTCGCCCGACTCGATTTCGCGCCCCGACATCTCGAGTCCGCAACCCGACATCTCGAGTTCGCAACCCGACGTCTCGAGTCCGCAACCCGACATCTCGAGTTCGCAACCCGACATCTCGATGCTCGCATTCGATCATCGAACATCGGCGGCCAAGAAGCTCTTCGGGACGTCGGCGCTGTCGCGCGCTGATGCCTCGCGTCTCGCAGAGGTCAAGTCGCTCATCGCCGAGGGTGCCCTCGCAGCGGTCCCGCACGCAGGCGCCACGTCGGAAGTATCAATCTTGACAGACCCCGAATACGGTCTCGGGGCCGTTGCCAAAGCTCACCAAGCGGGTACCCCCGTGGCACTGGCCCTGGAGCGTTCGGGACTGCGCGAACTGGCGCTGCTCAACCGGGAACTGCTTGTCGGCGCGCTCGGCAGCGCCGCGCCGGTCCGTTGGGGGAAGGTCTTGGTTCGGTGGAGCCCCAGGGACTCCCAAGACCGCAAGACGGCCAACCTCAAGGCACTCGAGTCGGCGAAAGCACTCTGTGAGTCCGAAGGGATGGAGTTTTTGTGCGAATTGATCGTTCCAGCGACCCCAGAAGACCTTGAACTGGCAGGCCACAGTCAAGACAGCTTCCAACGCGAACTGCTCGGTTACCGACTCCCCGAAGCCGTCTGGGAACTGACGCGCCAGATCGGGCCCCCACATCTCTGGAAGATCCAGGGAGTCGAGTCCCCGGCGGTGTGCGAGGCAGTGGCGGAGGCGGCGACACAAGACGGTGCAACTCCGCGGATCGTCGTTCTCGGTGCCGCGGCCGACCAGGCTCAGATCAGCCGCTGGTTCGGCAGCTGTGCAGCAACCGCGGGCTATTGCGGTTTCGCAATCGGCCGCAGCATCTGGGACGGCCCGATCCGCGACTGGCTGGCTGGCCGTGCCGGGCGGCGCCAGACCAGACAGCTCATCGCTTCAAGCCTCCTTCAGTATGTCGACGACTACGCCATAGCCACCAGAGTCCGCCCATTGGACCCGCCGTCGTGACGCTGATCTCGGCGCAGCAGATGCTCGGCGCCCAGGGATGGGTCAGCGGAGGATCCGTCACGGTGGCCGACGGTTTGATCGCCGCGGTGGGATCGAACGCGGCACGCCCCGACCACGCCTACCTGATACCCGGCTACATCGACATCCAGGTGAACGGCTTGCGCGATATCGACCTCGCCAGTGCCGAACCCGGCCGCTGGCCGACGGTGCCACGAGAGCTCGCAACCCACGGCGTGACCTCGTGGTTGCCGACTCTCATCTCGCGCCCCCTCAGCGAATACGGACCATGGCTCGACGCCGTGGGCGAGTTGATGTCGCAGCAATCTCCAGCAGCTTCACGCATACTCGGCGCCCACCTCGAAGGACCGTGGCTGGGGCGACGGCCCGGGGCGCACCTGGACATCGCTGCGGGTGCGGTGGATTTGGGTTGGATCGCGCAGCTTCCCGATCTCGTCAAGGTCGTCACCTTGTGCCCCGAACGCCAAGGAGCATTGGAGGCCATTGGCGCTCTGCGGGACCGCAACGTCGTCGTGGGCCTCGGACACACCGATGCCGACCATGCGACTGCCAACGCGGCCTTCGACCGGGGGGCGCGCCTGCTGACACACTGCTTCAATGCCAACCCGAGCATGCACCACCGGGCGCCTGGAATCGTCGGCGCTGCGCTCGCCCGAGACGACGTGGTCGTGAGCATCATCGCTGACGGTCATCATGTCCACCCGGACATGATTCGCATCGCCATGCGCGCCAAGGGGCCCGACAAGGTCGTGCTGATCTCGGACGCCTCGGGATGGGAGAGCGGGTCGTTGGGATCACAGCCGGTCCGACTCGTCAACGCGGCACCGATTCTCGATGACGGAACGCTCGCCGGAAGCGCTGTCACGTTGGACGAGGCCGTGAGGTTCGTTGTGGAGCATTGCGGCGTCTGCGCCGAAGATGCCGTGCGCAGCGCGTCGACCGTGCCGGCCGACCTGCTCGGGCACCCAGAAATCGGCCGCATCGCACGCGGCGCCCGCGCAGACCTTGTGGCTCTCGACGATCAACTGCACGTCCGCCAAGTGTGGCTGGCGGGCCAACCGGTCCGCTGACCCTCACTCGGCTTGATCGGCAGTCCCGCCGTAGGCCACCTGCACCTTGACCGCGTTGCTCGCCAACGAGTCGGCCAGATTCGGGGGAGGTTGAGCAGTCGTCAGCAGCAGATCTACCGAGTCGAGCCCGCAGATTGTCGCAAAGGTTCGCTCGTCCAGTTTGGTGTGGTCGACAGCCACGACACACATGTCGGCAATCTCCACCAGTGCCCGGTTGGTGACGGCCTCGGCGTGGTCATAGGTGGTGACCCCGGCCGCTGAGACTCCGTCCGCGCCAATGATACAGAGGTCTAACCCGAACTCTTGGATGGTGTGTTCTGCTATCGGCCCCACCATTTCATAACTCCTAGCACGCACCAGTCCCCCGGTGACTATCAGCGTGTGTTGGGGCCATTGAGCGAGTTCTGAGGCGATGCTAAGCGAATTGGTGACGACCGTCAGAGCGCAACCGGGTGCGAACGCCCGCGCGATCCTCGTCAGAGTCGTGCCACCCGAGAGCCCTATGTGCATGTTCTCAGAAACCAGTGTCGCGGCCTCCAGCGCGATCAAGTCCTTCTCGGTGCGCTGACGGGACTCCTTGTACTTCAACGGCAGCTCGTACGCGAAGTTGGTGGTCACCGCGCCGCCGTGGGTTCGCGTCAGAACGTGCTGCTCTTCCAACAGAACCAAGTCTCGCCTTATCGTCGCCCCCGACACACCAATTATTTCCTCGAGCTCGGAGACATCGACCATGCCCTTCTCGGCGAGCCTGGCGATGATGGTCGAATGGCGTTCTTGGGGTCGCATGGTGACAGTGTAGGCGGCATCGTCGGGCTGCGATGTCGTCAAGCCGAGCCCGGCAACCTGTTGGGGCGGTTAGGAATTGATCGACAAGCCAGACGAGGTCTCGAAGAAGTGCGCCTTGTCATGATCGAAGCCGATGCCGATCATGGTTCCCTCAGCCGGCGCTTCGGCAGGATCAACTGTGGCCACAAAGGAGCCGGCGGTGGCGGCAGTGAGCTTCTCATCGACGTCTAAGTGGACCTGTGCCTCCTTCCCGAGGTGTTCGACTAGGGCGACTCGACCGCTGACCACGGCTTGGCGGCTGTCGGAGGCGACGATGCGTATGTGTTCGGGGCGGATGCCGACTAGCAAGTCGCCATCAACATGGTCTAGGACGCGCTTGAACTCATCAACTGGCCGGTCCGCCACATGCAACTGACCGCGGCTCCAAGAGCCGTACAGCATGTTCATCATGGGCGCACCGATGAACCGTGCGACGAACGAGTTTGCCGGGTTGCGGTACAGCTCGGCTGGCGGGTCGACCTGTTGCACGACGCCCTCGTCGAGCACAACCACTCGGTCTCCCATGGTCATCGCCTCTGTCTGGTCATGGGTGACGTAGATCGTCGTTGCCGTCAAGGTTCTTTGGAGACGTGAGATCTCAGCGCGCATTTCAACGCGCAGTTTCGCGTCAAGGTTGGAGAGCGGTTCGTCCATCAAGAACGCCACCGGGTGACGCACTATCGCTCGACCCATCGCCACTCGCTGTCGCTGACCACCGGACAACTCGCCGGGGCGCCGGGTCAGATAGTCCTCAAGCCCCAACAGTTCCGCCGCTTCCTGCACCCTCTGGCGCCGTTGCGCCTTTGAGGTCCGGCGGACACGCAGCCCGAACCCGATGTTCTCCTCCACCGTCAGGTGCGGGAACAGCGCGTAGTTCTGAAACACCATGGCTATGTCGCGGTCCCCCGGCCGAACATTGGAGACGTCCTTGCCGTCGATGAGCACATGGCCCTCGGTGGCGGACTCGAGTCCCGCGACTATGCGCAACAGCGTCGTCTTCCCACAGCCGCTCGGACCGACCAACACGACGAATTCGCCGTCTTCGATGTCAAGATCCACCGTTGAGAGAGCTTCGGGCCCTTCGTCGGTGAATCGTTTCGTTATGCCACTTAGCGAGATTGATCCCATTTTCGTCCTACTTTGTCGCTCCAACGGTCAGACCCTCGATTATTCGGCGCGACATCCATGCATATAGCACGATCAGCGGGGCCAACATGATCACAACGGCTGCAAACAGGCCGACCCAGTTCGAGGTGTAGCGCATCGCGCCGAAAGTGTTCAAGAGTCCCACTCCTATCGTCCGTTTGTCTTCATCGAAGGTGAGCGTGAGAGCGAGCAGGAACTCGTTCCACAGTCCAACAGCAACGATGATCGACGTGGCGACCATCCCTGGCCGCGCCAAAGGCAGCATCACCGAAAAGAAGATGCGAACCGGCCCAGCTCCCTCCATCGTTCCTGCTTCTTCGAGTTCAGTCGGCAATGACCTGAAGAACCCGGTCATCAAGAAGACGGCAAAGGGAATCGACACACCCACATAGGTGATCGTCAAACCGAGAAGGCTGTTGGACAGTCCCGCTTCGGAGAGGCCAAGGAACAGCGGGATGATGATGGAATGCACGGGAATCCCGATCCCGAGAGCGAAAAACCCGGTCAGCCCGCTTGCCCCTCGAAAACCCATGCGACTGAGTGCGTAGGCCGCGGGTGCGGCCAAGGCCATCGTCAGCGCCGTCCCGCCCCCGACCGTCAGCAGACTGTTGATCGAGGTTCGCGTCAAGTTGAGCAGCCCCCAAGCATCGCCAAAATTCCCGACTTCGGCGCTGTCGGGCAGGGCCCAGAGGTCTACGAAAACCGTGTCGTTCCGCTTGAAGGCCGCCACAACGATCCAAGCGAGGATCGCGAAACTGAAAACTACCCAGGACCAAACGAAAATACTGCCGGCGGCGCGTATCAGCAGCCGTCTCAGCCGCAGCGAGAGGCTGACCGAGGTACGGTCGTTGGTCAGCTCCACGGTCAGAACTCCACCACAGCGCGTCGCATCACACGACGAGTCAAGAATATGAGAGCACCGACCAACGCCACCATCACAACCGCAATCGCGCTACCCTGGCCCAACGCCAGAATGGGACTTCGGTTGCCGAGCGCGACGACATACACATGCACTGGCAGCGTCCAAGAAGAGGCCGAGGGGTCGGTTCCCGAACCTCCGAACGCATAGATGAACTCAAAGGTCTTGATTGCCAGGATCACCCACAGTACCGCGGCCACGCTCAAGACATCCCAAGTCAAGGGAATCGTCACCCGGGTGAACTTCTGTCGCGCTGACGCTCCCTCAAGTTCGGCTGCCTCGTAGTAGTACGCGGGGATTCGGTCTACGCCCGCCATCAATATCGTGACGAAGAACCCGGTGTAGATCCACACGAGACCCGCAATGATTGAGCGGAACAGTAGATCGGGGCCGAGCCAGGTTCTCGTCTGCGACGACAGCCCCACCAGCTCCAAGAACCCGTTGAGAAGTCCGTTCCTTGGGGCTAGCAGTACCCCCCAAGCAATGGCAAGTGCGACTGGCGGAACGACATTCGGGAAGAAAACTATGGCGCGAATGAGCTTCTTTGATCGCATCTCCCGCAGGAGCATCGTAAAGATGAACGCAAAGACAAAGACCACGAACCCGCCTGCTACCAACAGCGTCAGCGTCCGCCCGAACGACCCACGGAACGTGTCGTTGCGCCACAACTGCTGGTAGTTATCGATCCCTACGAACTCCGCCTCGTCTCCAATGCCTTTCCATTTGGTGAAACTGATCCAAAGAGTCCCTATCGAGGGGGCTATGACGATCAGCAGATACACAGCCAAGGCTGGTGCGACAAAGATCGCGGCGTGACGACGAACACCAGTGTGTCTGCTCAGTTTCGCAGATACCGGTTTGGTTCTTGTGGTCACAATCTTGTTCACACCAACCTTGGCTGCTTGCCCTGGAGGGATCTGTTGCTGAACTGCGTCTATTGGTTGGCCCAGAAGTCAGCGGTAGCGGACGCAATCTGGTCGATGAACTCGTCACCGCTGATCTGTCCGAAGAATAGCTGATCGTCTAGCGGCAAGAACACAGTCGCCCAATACTCGGGGAAATCACCTTGCACCCCATCGTAGATGCGATGGACCTCCGGCTCGGACGCGAATATGTCGGCTGCGTCCTGAATCTCCGGCGGCACGCCTATGTCGCTTCGAGGCGTGATGTTCTTGGCGATGTCTGCAATGCCCGCCAAACGATCCCGACCGAGTGCGTAGGCGATGAACTGTTGTGCCGCATCCGGCGCCTGCGCGGCGTTGGGCACAACCCAGCCGATCTGATAAAGCTCCGCAGACTCCGAACCGCCGTCTACGGTCGGGAATGACAGCAGCCGATATTCAAAGCCAGGCGAAGCGTAGCTTGAGGTTTCAGAGGCCAGCCAGGTGCCGTTCACCATGAAGGTGCCGTCTCCTGCTGCCCATTGCTGCTGTGCAAGCGGGTAACTGCTGCCGTCGTAACCAGCGGCCAAAGCTCCAGAATCAACCAACTTGACCAGATCGGCTACGGCCCGTCGCATCGGCGCCGACCGCCAGCTCTCGCCAGTCACATCTGAAGCGGCAGCGTGGAAACTGCCAGGCCCGCCATGCCGCACAATCAACCAATACAGCCAATAGGCATTGTAGAAGTCGATCAGGCCGTCAGCTTGGACTGCGTTGTCGCCCGCCGCAACCGCAGCGGCAATGAACTCATCCCAAGTCGACGGTGGATCAATCCCGAGCTCGGCCAAGCGAGAACCGTCATAATGGATTCCCGATGAGACCACCGAGTGGGGAATCAGGTGTGGTTCGCCGTCGATGGCGTAGACATCAAGGAAGGCAGACGGAATCACGTCTCCAACAGTTACGTCCTCGCCAGGGATCGTCATGTCTAAAATCCCTGCCAGCGACTGCGTCTCGCCAGTATTGACCAGCGCTCC
>Ga0209020_1002776_pt1 | contig 13439 bp, 9 predicted proteins | sample PinacodermBB_FD_187298 | JGI IMG/M metagenome (GOLD analysis project Ga0209020, IMG submission 187298) | Host-associated microbial community of the marine sponge Aplysina aerophoba from Gulf of Piran - sponge pinacoderm, lysed by bead... | ecosystem: Host-associated > Porifera > Sponge >...
AACCTCCGTCTCGTCCGACTCATGGTCGTCACCTCCAAGGCCATTATCGCCTCTTATCAGGTGTCCACCAATCCCGGGCAAGACCAGAGCCACCGCGCGTGGGTATCAGATTTGTATCCATGAACCCTCGTTCGACCAGCCTCGGTCCACGCAACTCATGGTCCGCCCAGTATGTACGCTCCTTGTCACTGGCCGGCGATATACCGCCACTTCGGAAATCCCTCAACCAACGCTCAAAGTCCTGGGTCATACACTGAAACAGCCGCGCGGACACAACAAACAGGTCGAGATCTGACCGTGCGTCGAAGGACTTCCCGAATTTATCGGGTGACAAAGACGAACCCAGTCGAGCGGTTCCAACCATACTGATCTGCTTCGCTTCCACGGAAAGTCTCGAACTGAGCCATGCCCGCATCGCTCCATAGACTGCTGGACAATGCCGAAATGCAAAAGGGATCCCCTCCGAGAGCCACTGCCGGGCTAACGCCACTCGATCGTCAGCCGTGCCCCAGTTCACTACACGCCGGATCTCCTCGGCCGCGGGGTAAGAAGCAGTTACTTGGACCAATGCGGAGGAGAGCTTAAAGGGCCTCATCGTATTCTTCTGTCGGTGAACGACTCTGGTGCTTCTGATATCGGTCGATCAAGTATCGACAACGGGTTTCGATCTGGTCGATTCGACGAGGAGGAGCTTTCCTTGGTTGGGGATACTTGATGCGGGCTACGAGCTGAGCCGCACTGTGCAAGTCGTGTGACTTGGGATCGATCCCCAACCGCTCGCAAGCTTCACGAAAATTGTTCATTCGCCAACCGTAGTACGCCAGCCACAAATAGAGTCGAGGAAGGGTTTCTCTGAAATTGTCTTTCGTCAACCGAATGGCAAGCGCGATCTCACGGGTCTTCCGTGCGATTGTCCTTTCACGCTGCCCTGTGAGCGTTCTCACAAGCTGCATCGCAATGGTGGATCCGCCTTCCCTACGGCCACAAAGGCAGGTTCGCCACGCCGCCCTGGCCAAAGCAATAGGATCAACACCCGTATGATTCAGGAACCGGTGATCCTCTCCGAGAATCAGCAGGTCGCACATTTGGTCGCTCGGATGGAAATCGGGTTGCCCATCGTAGGCATGCTTCGCCCGTTCGAAATCCCTTCGCAGGTCAATCCAGTTATCGCGACCTTGCACTACTCTTCCTACGTCCCGCGTCCATTGTGATCCAGATCACACCCGAAACACCTTCATCACCTCGTCCCCGAGGTGATTGATTACCTTCACGGCGATGCGGCCGGAAGCGGGTTTGTCGAAGGGCCGGGAAGTGTCACTATACAGTGTCTCCCAAGCCTCCTCGTTGATCTCGGCCTTGAGGGTAGTCTTGAGCGCCTTGTACGGGTCGTTGGCGCCGAGAAAGTAGGCGTGGCGGACGAAGAAGCTTTCCTCGTTGTAGTCGGTATCGATGAACCAGCAGGCAATGCCGTCGGCCCCGTCGCTGCGGATCTCCCCGGTGTTGGGGTGGAAAACGTCCACGCCATTGACCCTGACCTGGATCTGGTTGTCGTCCGCGTCGAGGATGTCGATGTCCGGCTCGCCAAAGATGACGAAAAGGTTACCCTTGCCGGTGTTCTTGAGGTCGTCGGCCATGTGGAGGTCGGCGTTCATGCGGGCCTTGAGAACCGGAATGCGGCCGAGTTTGTTGAACTCTGAAGCGTGGGCGTCGTAGTTGAAGGCGCAGGCGATCAACACGTCGAAGTCGGCGTCGGCGGCCTCGCGCACCGCTGATACGAGATCGGGGCGCGAGACGGTGCCGAATTCGGGGCCGATGAAGATGCCGGCGCGTTTCCTTGCACCCGAGTCGGGGTTGCCTTCGACGTAGGTTCCCTCGGCACAAATGAAACTGCCGGGCCAGGGGCTGAGACTGGAGAAGGCGATGCGGTCCTCTTTGTGGGCCTGTTGGACGCCGGAGGTCTTGAGATTATCGAGGATCATCGCGGCGAAGTCCTGCTCGTCGCCGTACCCGACGGCGGTTTCGGCCACCTTGTCGATGAGTTCATCGTGTTCATCGACGCCTAGCAGGCGGTGCGGCGACAGACTCTCCACAGTAAAGGGACCGGCGACGCGGGCTCTCCGGTTGTCTTCGTAGGGCTTGTCGTAGAGGTACTCGTAGTCGGCTTTGGCGGCTATGGAAGCGTCGATTTCCTTTTGCCGGGCGATGCGCTGTTCCCACCAGTCCGCGTGAGTCTTCCTGACCTCCTCAGACCAAGTGTCATCGGCGTCGAGCGGAACTTCCCATTCCTCATAGGATGCGCCGAGGGCGTGGTTCACATCCTGACGCAGTGACTCTAGCGTTTCGTGGAACTTCTCCCAGATGACGTCTATCTCTGCGTTGTTGACGATGGACCTGAGCGTGATGTGGGGAACACGCTCGTACACGAAGCCTTGGCGGATATCGTTGTAGGTGGGCGCTTCTGAGGGAACCCTGCGGGCAAGCGCGGCTTCTTTGATTTGGCCATCGCGGCTGTCGGTGAGCAGGTAGTAGGGATAGCGAGCACCCATGATACGAGCCCGGGCCAACGCGAGGGCAACGCGAGAGGTGTCAACGGTAACCCAACGGCGACCCCATTGCTCGGCAACATACGCGGCGGCGCCGGAGCCGCAGGTGGGGTCCAGGACCAAATCGCCGGGGTCTGTGGTCATCAGGATGCAGCGTTGAATGACGGTTGGAGATGTCTGTACTACATAGACCTTATCGGCCATGAAGCTCGCCGCTACATCCTGCCAGCGGTTGTTGATTTGAACTACAGGAAAGTCTTCCAGATAACGCACGTATCCGAGTCGCGCATAAGTCCCTTCGAGACGGCCAGCGCATTTTAACCTAGACATTCCCGTTTCATTCGTCTTCCAACGGACCGAGAGCGAAGGCTTATATGTCTTTCCCGCAAACTCCACCCCAAACCAGGAAGCTGCGCCCTCGCCTTTGTCCCGTCCCGCACTTTGAGACGTCAAATTATCCAAAGAGTAGATCCGTAACTCCCCGGATTCGATTTCCCGGCTCAGATCTTCATCTGCTTTAATTGACCGACTCCGGCCGAAACGGTCACGTAATCGGTTGTAGTTCGTTCCTCCAGACTCACCCGCCCTTTTTTCTTTCAGCGCACGACGAAATTTGATCTGCGTCTTGTCTTTTGCGTACCACAAAAGGCAGTCCGTTGTTTGGCCGAGGAAATCGTCTGTAGAACCAGATGTCTTCGCAAATCCAATTTGAGATACTACGTTCTCTTCCCCAAACACTTCGTCCATCAACGCCCGGACCCGATGCACGTTCTCGTCCCCGATCTGTACAAAGATCGACCCGCTCTCCGCCAACAAATCCCGCGCCACCGTCAGCCGATCCCGCAAGTACGTCAGATACGAGTGAATGCCATCCCGCCACGTATCTCGAAACGCCTTCACCTGTTCCGGCTCGCGCGTGATGTGCTGCGCATTGCCATCCTTGACGTCGCGGCTAGTGGTCGACCACTGAAAATTGGAGTTGAACTTGATGCCGTAGGGCGGGTCGATGTAGATGCACTGCACCTTGCCGCGCAACCCTTCCCTTTCTGCCAAGGACGCCATCACCTGCAGGCTGTCGCCCAAGATCATCCGGTTCGACCAGCTGGCGTCGTGCTGGTAGAACTCGGTCTTGGCGTCCTCGGAAGGGAGGCCATTGAAATCGGCGAACAGGTCCGGCTGGAAGCCGGGCTCGTCACCTGCCTGTTCTACTTGCTTGCTTCTGCGTAGCAGGTCCTCGATCAGCGCTTTCGGGTGGACCTTCTCCTGTATGAACAGCGGGGGTGCCTGGACGACGAGGTCGGACCAGTCCTGCACATCCTTGCCGCGCCAGACGAGCTGCGGGTCGAGGTCCCGATTGCGGCGCTCGTAGGCGACCCGGACCGGACTCTCGTCGTCCCTCTTCATCAGGGGCTGATATTCAGCCGTGGGGATATTTTTCCGCGACGCCTTGCCGTGGGTGAGGTTCTCCACGGTTTTGCGCCCTGATTTACGCGCCATGGCCATTGATCACAGCCTTTCCAATGTCTCCAGTCGTTTCGCGTCAACTGCCGCTACAACCTCCGTCGTCACCTACTCCCTGGCTTGTTCGGCAAATCCAACGCCGAGCTCGTCTGCGATGTTCTTCAAGCGCCGGTCCCGGGTCCAAAGTGACGCCCCTCTCCGGTTGAGCACCGAGCAGATCAAGTGCGTATCGACAAACCCGATACCGCGGCCCATGAGGCTTCGGCCCTCAATCTGTTGCAGCACTTCGCCGTGATCCAACTCGACAATTCTCGACAGTGACGCCAGCCTTTGCAAGGTGTCTTTTCTCCTGGGCAAGTTACCGCAGGCGAGTTCTCCAATCACCATGGAGTGCGTCAGAACCTGACCGGCGGCCAAGTGTTGCTGGAGAGATGGCTCCGGACTGCGGAAGTGATCAATCCAAACCGTAGTGTCCACTAGGATCATCCGTCGATCTCGCTGCGTCGCCGCGGAACGTCGACCATGTCCGGTCCACTCCCACCCGCCGCGGCGAGCCACTGCGCAGCTTCGACTTCTGCCTCCGGAAGACACCGTTTGATCATGTCGTTGAACGCCTCCTCGACCCTGGCCTCGAAGTCTCCCTGGATTTCGTACACGTCGGTGAACTCGGCGAACGCCCAGCGGCCATAGCAGCCGTGACGGTTGACGCCCGGCACCCAGTAGGTGTCCATGGCAGCCTTCTTCTCCTTCGCGTCCTCCCCGCGATAGCCCTTGATCTCGACTACGAGGCGCAAGAGATCATCGTCCCCGTGGCCGTCGTCCACGAGAACGATGAAGTCCGGGATGTAGGTCCGCGCTTCGGACGCGTAGCGGTAAGGAACCTCGAAGCCGAGGCTATGGTTCTTTACATACGCCCTTACCCGCGGATGGGATTCGGCCACTCGGCAGAACTCGGCCTCCCAGTCGCTGTCCAGGACCACCCAGTTGAGGTGGCAGCGGTTCGGGTCCGTCTTCCAACGGCTTGTCTTAGTGGTGGTGAAGTTCACATGGGCTGTAGAACCCACGGGGTTGTAGGGGTCCAGCACCGCCTTGACGGGTCGGCTGCTGCTCATCTCGGCTCGGGTGATGGCGGCGGTGATGCGCTCGCACGCCATGTCGGCCAGCTCCTGGTACATGAGCTGAGCCGGGTAGGTGTTGCCTTTGCAGACAAGACACCGGCCAAGCCACTGCTTGGTCAGGCGTTTGAGTTGTCCGAAGAGATGGAGCTTGGGCTCTTCACCCGGATCACGCCACTTGGTGTAGAGCAGCCGTTGTGTCAGGTGAAAAAGCAGTGTCGACGACCGCATGTCACCCGTATGAACCAGGTTGAGGTCGACGGCTTCGCCAATAATGCCCTGGTTCCGCGTGATGGACGGTCCCACGAGGGCCGGCGTCAGCTCCAGCACGGAGTCTTCGTTGAAGTCGGCGGTCAGCCTATCCTCGGGCAACTCCACGCGGTACCCCGCGACGCGGGGAAAGCGGAGTTCGAGCGCATCGCGTTCGGGCCGCACGGCCTTGACCTGAACCGTCTCTCGCGGCGGTTTGGTCGGGACCACCACGGGCTTTGCGGTGAAGTCGAATGGTATGCCCAGCACGTCCGCGTATTCAACGTCGAAGAGGTCGTCGTCATTGAGATCGTATGACTGCCGGCGCAACGCTCGCCCAACGACCTGTTCGCAGAGCAACTGCGTCCCGAAAGCCCGCACGCCGAGCACGTGGCTCACCGTGTTCGCGTCCCAGCCTTCGGTCAGCATGGACACGGACACCACGCAGCGAATCGAATGCCCCAGGCGTCCCGGTTTGCCGACGGTGTTCATGACCTCCCGAAGGAGGTCCTGATCGCTGATGTTCTCCGCCTTCTGACGATCGCCGGTACGCTCCGTGATCTCCCGCCGGAAACGCTCGATCTCTTCCGCGGCCATCTTGCGGAAGTCCTTGTCCAGGGTGTCGCCGGACTCCAGTTGCTCGCTGTCGATCAGCAGAGTACGCGGCCGCGGGTAAGGGTTGCCGTGCTCGTCAAAGTTGCGGAACAACTCTAGGCTGCCGTTCTGTAGCGTGGTTGAGCCATCGGGCTTCTCACGGTGAAACCCCGAGATATAATCGTAGACGAGCTTGGAAGAAGAGGTGTTGTTGCAGACTACGATGAAACATGGCGGCACCTCAATACCCGCGCCCGCCATGGACTCGTAGTGCTTCTTGTAGTGTCCGTACAGTGCCTCCAACGCGGTCTTGAGGAGGGTCGGCAGATTCAGCGGGTCGAGGGTGTCGCCTTTGCCCCTGCCCTTCTTCGGCATTGCGCCACGGATGTTTTCCCAAAGGTTGCGGAACTTGGGCATTTCGTCGCCGGGGATGTTGTCGGCGACCGGCACCCGGGGAAGCTTGACGATGCCACATTCGATAGCGTCCATCAGGGAGAAGTCGTTCATGGTCCACGGGAACAACGTCCCCTCGGCGTACCCTGAACCTCGAAGGAAAAACGGCGTCGCCGAGAGATCCACTACCCGGTTGACGCCCAGCTTTCGCGCCACAGATTCGAGCCCCGATATCCACAGCCGGGCGGCCTCTGCGTTCTTGTCCGCCTCCTTCTTGTCGTCGCCCTTGAGCGCGCCTTCCTCGTCCTCTCCCGGCTTTTCGCGATAGCAGTGGTGCGCCTCGTCGTTCAGAACCAGGACGTTCTTGATGCCCATGAGTTCAGGCATGACCCGCTGAAGCATCTGCCCCTCGGTCTCCAGGGTGGCGAGCACCTCGCCCCGGCCCTGGAGCAACGAGCGTCCGCCTTTGGAAAGAGCCATGCGGTCGCGCAGCTTAAAGGCGTGGTAATTGGTGATGACGATCCGTGCCTTCTGGAGGTCCGGGAGCATCTCGTTCGGGACCAACTCACGGCTCTGATAGTAGCTGTCCGGATCGTTGGGCTGGAGCACTCTCAAGCGGTCCTTGATGGTAATGCCGGGCGTCACCACCAGAAACCCGCGAGTGAACCGGCGGCTCTGAGGGTGCCGAACCGCGTTGACGGTCTGCCACGCGATCAGCATCGCCATGACCGTGGTCTTGCCCGCGCCCGTGGCCAGCTTGAGCGCCAACCTCTGCAGCTCGGGATTGGCCTCGTTATTGGCGTCTACCAAGTGGTCGAGAAACTGTCTGCCCGTGCGTCCGCCCTGAGGAGCGACCTCCGTCAACCAGATAACCGTCTCCACCGCCTCGACCTGGCAAAAGAACGGCCGGATGCCGCTGAAGCGGTGGTGGCGCCAATGCTGAAGAAGCCGGGCCGATTCGGGGGTAACTTGCCACTGATTCGGGTTCGGGATGCCGCGCCACCGCTCAACCTGCTGGCGCACACTGTTGATGATGGCGGTGAGCTCGTACTGCTGGTTCTCTGTGGAGATGTCCTTCGCGTCGCCAAACGCAATCCTGCTTTGATCGGCGGAAGAACCCCTTATCTTCTTGGGGTTCGGGATCGGGGTGATGAACTGCGCCGGTCTCCGGCGGTCTATGATTTCCTCGGTCGGTTGTCCGGTCTCGTCCAGTTCCCAATGGCGGTTGGGATACTCGTAAGGGGAGTTCAAGACCGGCTGCTCAAAGAATGGATTGGACATAACGAACCCACTATCGCCGTCTATCTCGGCCAACTCCAACTGATCCCGACGTTCGTTTATAGCAACTTTAACCGAGTTTACGAAAATTCGATAAACTTCCTAAACTCGCTATAAATCCTCTCCCCCCTACCCGAACAGCCCCATCAACGCATCCACCGCCGCCCGGGTGTCCGAGAAGTCCGGCAGGAGGGCGTCAGGGTGCAGTTCCCGAAGCTCCTCCAGGGGGTGGTAGCGGCCGGTGGCGACCAGGAGGCACTTCATGCCGTTGGTCCTGGCGGCTTCGAGGTCCCGGGGGGTGTCGCCGACGATGACGCAGTGGCGAGGCTCCACCGGCAGATTCAGGTGGCGGCTCCAGCGTTCCATGGCGATGCCGGGAAGATCGTTGCGCGCGGCGGAGTCGCTGCCGAAGGCGCCGGGGCCGACGTGCTCGCCGACGCCGGCGGCCTGGAGCTTGAGCCGGGCGGTGACCTCCATGTTGCCGGTGACAACGCCCAGGTGAAGGCCCGGCAGGCCGGCGAGCTCGCGCACCAGCTCCGGGACGCCGGGCAGCGCCCGCACCCGGGTGGGACCCTCGGAGACGGCGTGCGTGTAGCACTCCTTGAGATTTTCGCTGAAGGTTTGCCAGTCCGCCGGCCCCCACTCCACGTCCTGTCCGGCGGTATCGAAGATCTCCTGCAGGATCATGGGATCGGTCTTGCCGTCGGGCCGGATGGTGCGGATGTCGCCGGCAAAACCGAAGGTCTTGAAAATCGCCTGGTTGAAGGCGACATGGCCGTCCTGGGAACGGAGGAGCGTGCCGTCGAGGTCGAGGAAGACAATCTTGGGTGCGGTGGCCATGGCAACCTGAAAATCTATACTCTGGAATCCTTTATGGGAAGCGGCTACCGGGCCGGCGCCCGAAAATGTATCTCCAATGGCCGGCGGAATTGACAAAACCGGCCGGTCAAGCTACCTATAAGGCTGCACAACTGGCGTGTACGTGGATTGAACCACGGGGGAGTGCTTCACTGCTGCTGGACGGCCGTACGCCTGGGTCTCTTAGCCGAAGAGGTTCAGGCTTTTTTGTGCGCAAATCCCGTTGACGGGACGATTCACGCGCCCTCGGATGGTGTCCCATGATCAAGCAATATCTCCTGTCTCCCGGGCCGACGCCCATTCCCAACGAAGTGCAGTTGGCCATGGCCCAGACCATGATCCATCACCGGACGCCGGAGTTCGCGGTGGTCCTGGAAGAGGCGCGTCAGGGGCTGAAGACGCTGTTCGGAACCAGGAACGACGTGATCATCCTGGCTTCTTCCGGCACCGGCGCCATGGAGGCGGCGGCGGCCAACCTGTTCTCGCCGAAAGACAAGGTCATCGTGGTCAACGGCGGCAAGTTCGGCGAACGCTGGCTGCGCATCTGCCGCGCCTACGGCCTCGACGTGGTGGAGATCAAGGTGGAATGGGGCACGGCGGTGGAGGTCCGTGCCGTGGAACAGGCGCTTCAGGCGCACCCGGACACCAAGGGCGTCCTCATCCAGGCCAGCGAGACCTCCACCACCACGCTTCATCCGGTGCGGGAGATCGCGGCCCTCACGCGGGACGGCGGGCCGCTGATGGTGGTGGACGGCGTCACCGCGGTGGGCGTGCTGTCGGTGCCGATGGACGACTGGGGCATCGACGTGCTGGTGACGGGCTCCCAGAAAGCCATGATGCTGCCGCCGGGGCTGGCCTTCATCGGCCTCAGCGACCGCGCCTGGCAGAGGACCGCGGAAACCGCTTCCCCGCGCTTCTACTTCGACCTGAACAGCGAACGGAAGGGCCAAGCCAAGGGCTCCACCGCCTACACGCCCGCGGTGTCGCTCGTGTTCGGGCTGTGCGCCGCCCTCAAGCTGATGCGCGAGGAGGGGCTGGACCGGGTCTATGCGCGTCATGACCGGATGGCTCGCGCCACCCGCGCGGCGATGACGGCCATGGGGCTCGAGCTGCTGTCGCCGGACCACCCCAGCCCCGCGGCCACGGGCCTCTACGTACCCGAGGGCACCGACGGCGATGCCTTGCTCGACTACCTGCGGGCGCGCATGGGAGTCACCCTGGCCGAAGGACAGGACCACCTCCAGGGCAAGGTCATCCGCATCGCCCACGTGGGCCACATGGGGGCGTTCGACGTGATCGTGGCGGTGAGCGCGCTGGAGATGGCGTTCCGGAAGTTCGGGCTTCCGGTCACACTTGGCCGCGGCGTGGCCGCGGCGCAGGAGATCCTGCTGGAGGCACTGGACTGACGATGGATTTGATGGACCACCGCGACGCGGCCGTGAACGGCGCGGACGCAAGCAAGAGCAGAGGTGAAGGCGAGATGATCAAGGTGCTGGTTTCGGACCCGCTTCCCGACGTGGGGCTCGAGGTGCTGAACAACGCGGAGGACATCGATGTCGACGTCCGGACCGGTCTCAAGCCCGACGAGCTCAAGGAGATCGTCGGCGGCTATGACGGGCTGATCATCCGCAGCGGCACCAAGGTGACCGCCGACGTCATCGAGGCCGCGGAAAGGCTCAAGATCATCGGCCGCGCCGGGGTGGGCGTGGAGAACGTCGACGTGGACGCCGCCAGCAAGAAGGGCATCGTGGTGATGAACACCCCCGGGGGCAACAACGTCACCACCGGGGAGCACACCATCTCGCTGATGCTGGCCCTGGCCCGGCACATCCCCCAGGCGGTGGCCTCACTCAAGAGCGGCCAGTGGAACCGGCAGAAGTTCACCGGCGTGGAGGTGTGCAACAAGACCCTGGGCGTCATCGGCCTGGGCAACGTGGGCCGCATCGTGGCCGAGCGGGCCCTGGGCCTGCGCATGAAGGTGCTGGGATACGATCCCTTCATCCCGTCCGAGGCGGCCGCGCGCATGGGCGTGGAATCCGCGAGCCTGGACGAGATATACCGCCGGGCGGACTTCATCACGGTCCACGTGCCGCTGATCGACGAAACACGGGGGCTCATCAACCGCGAGACCATCGCCAGGATGAAGACCGGCGTGCGCATCATCAACTGCGCCCGGGGCGGCATCGTGGACGAAAACGACCTGGCCGAGGCCCTGAAGGAGGGCAAGGTGGCCGGGGCGGCGCTGGACGTGTACGTGGACGAGCCGCCGGGACCGGACCACCCGCTGGTGCAACTGGAACAGGTGGTGACCACCCCGCACTTGGGCGCCTCCACCGACGAGGCCCAGCTCAACGTCTCCATCGCGGTGGCGGAGCAGGTCCGGGACTTCCTGGTGGACGGCGTGATCCGCTATGCCGTCAACGCCCCCAGCGTCAGTCAGGACCTGCTGCGGGAGCTGCAACCGTACCTCACCCTGGCAGAGAAACTGGGCAGCCTTCACGTGCAGTTGCTGGGCAAGTTCCCGGAGGAGATCCAGATCGAGGGCGGCGGCGAGGTGGCGCAGTACGACATCGCGCCCATCGCCCTGGCGGTGCTGAAGGGCGTCCTCAGCTTCGCCCTGGGCGAGACGGTCAACTACGTCAACGCGCCGTTCATCGCCCAGGAGCGCGGCATCAAGGTGATCCAGTCCAAGAGCGAGAGCGCCCGGGACTTCGCCAGCTACATCAAGGTCCGCACCCGCGCCAAGGACCACGAAACGGAGATCGAGGGGGCTATCTTCGGCGCCAACAATCCGCGGATCGTCCGGATCAACGACTTCTATTTCGAGGCGGTGCCCGACGGCCACATCCTGGTCTCGTACAACCACGACGTTCCCGGAGTGGTGGGATCCATGGGCTCCCTGCTCGGCGACAACGGCATCAACATCGCCGGCCTCGAGCTGGGACGTGAGCAGGTCGGCGGCCGTGCCATCTCCTTCATCCGCGTCGACAAGCCCGTGCCCAAGGACGTGCTGGACAGGTTCAGGGCCTTGTTCGAGGTTATTTCCACGACGGCCGTGAAGCTCTGAGACACGCAGGTGGCGAACGTTGCGGTCATAGGCGCCCAGTGGGGCGACGAGGGAAAGGGAAAGATCGTCGACCTGCTGGCCCAGCAGTCCGACGTCGTCGTGCGGTTCCAGGGCGGCAACAACGCCGGCCACACCCTGGTGGTCAACGGCGAGAAGACCATTCTGCACGTGATCCCATCGGGCGCCCTGCACCCGGACAAGGTCTGCGTTATCGGCAACGGCGTCGTGCTGGACGCCGAGGTCCTGTTGCACGAGCTCCGGGAACTGCGCCAACAGGGACACCTGCAAGACAACGGCCAGCTCCGCATCAGCGAGCAGGCCCACCTGATCATGCCTTATCACAAGGCCATCGATCAGGCCCGGGAGCGGATGCGCGGCGCCGGCAAGATCGGCACCACCGGCCGGGGCATCGGACCCACCTACGAGGACAAGGCCGCCCGGGTCGGGATACGGGTCATCGACCTGCTGGAAGAGGACACCTTTCGCGCCAAGCTCGAGCACAACATCGCGGAAAAGAACGTCTACCTGAAAGCCATCCTCAAGGAACAGGCGCTGGACTTCGAGGAGATTCACCGCACCTACGGCGGTTATCGCGAGCAGCTCGCGCCGTACGTCACCGACACGGGCGTGCTGCTGGAGGAGATGTTCCGGGACGGCAAGAACGTGCTGTTCGAAGGCGCCCAGGGGACCCTGCTCGATCTCGACCACGGCACCTACCCCTTCGTCACCTCATCCAACACCGTGATCGGCGGCGTGTGCTCGGGCGCGGGCATCGGTCCGCGACACATCCACGAGGTCATCGGCATCTCCAAGGCCTACACCACCCGGGTGGGCAGCGGCCCCTTCCCCACCGAGCTCACCGGCCCCGAGGGGCGCAAGCTCCAGCAGGACGGCGACGAGTTCGGCGCCACCACCGGGCGGCCCAGGCGTTGCGGATGGTTCGACGCGGTGGCGGTGCGGCATGCCGTCCGTCTCAACGGCTTGACCGGGATCGCGTTGACCAAGCTGGACGTGCTTACGGGTTTGCCGAAGATCCGGGTGTGCACCGCCTACCGGGCGGGAACCGCGCTGCTGCACCATTTCCCGGCGAGCCTCAAGGTCATGGAGTCGCTGGAACCGGTCTGGGAGGAGTTCGAGGGTTGGCAGGAACCGGTGTCCGGAGCCCGGAGCGTCAGCGATCTGCCCGCCAATGCCAGGCGTTACATGGAGCGGCTGGAAGAACTGGTGGAAACGGAGATCGTCATCACCTCCATCGGACCGGACCGCGACCAGACCATCCTCATCAAGAATCCCTTCGACGCCAGCTAGTCTGGTGACTCACGGCGCGGCGCCCCTTCTCCGCGGATCCGACGCTTCGGTGATGCGCTTCCCCTCGACCCGGATGGCCTGAACCACACCCCGTAACCGGTGCCGCCGCACGACGTGGTGGCCCTTGCCCGCAAGAGCGGTGACCGCCTCGTCGCTCACGGAAGGCTCCACCTCCACGACCTGCGGCATGTCGGCCGGAACGTGGATGCGCGCCGCCGCCACCGCTTCAGCGAGCGGCATGCGGAAATCCAGAACATTGAGGATGGTCTGGAGCACCGCGCCGGTCGTCTGACGGCCTCCGGAAGCGCCGACGATCAACACCGGGCGGTCGTCCCGGAGCAGGACCGCCGGAGTCATGCGATTCACCGGCCGCTTTCGCGGCTTGAGCGTGTTGGGCGAACTGTCGGCGGACCCCTCCAGTTCACCGCCAAGCGAGAATTTGTGCATCTGGTTGTTGAGGAGGATCCCGGTTTCGCGCACCAGCACCTTGGCGCCGAAGGGGCTGCCGATGGAGAGGCAAATGGAGACGGCGTTGCCGTCGCCATCCAGCACGCCGACATGGCTGGTGCCGCT
>Ga0209020_1002788_pt1 | contig 13390 bp, 11 predicted proteins | sample PinacodermBB_FD_187298 | JGI IMG/M metagenome (GOLD analysis project Ga0209020, IMG submission 187298) | Host-associated microbial community of the marine sponge Aplysina aerophoba from Gulf of Piran - sponge pinacoderm, lysed by bead... | ecosystem: Host-associated > Porifera > Sponge >...
CGCGCGCAATGTCCAGGAACACCTCCTCCATGGTCTGCCGCCCGTAGCGGGCGATCAGGGCGTCCGGCGCGCCCCGGTCCACCAGCCGGCCGGCCTTCATCATCAGCACGTCGCGGCACAGCCGCTCCACCTCCAGCATGTTGTGCGAGGCGAGCAGGATGGTGGCGCCGGTCCGCTTCACATAGGCGGCGAGATATGAGCGCACCCAGTCGGCGGTTTCCGGGTCGAGCGATGCGGTCGGCTCGTCCAGCAGAAGCAATTGCGGCTCGTTCACCAGCGCCTTGGCGAGCGCCAGGCGCGATTTCTGCCCGGCCGACAGCGTGCGCGTCCGCTGTTTCAGGAACGGAGTGAGCTCCAGCGTCCCGGCGAGCTCCCGCACCAGCCGCCCCGCCTGCGGCACGCCGTAAAGGCGGGCATAGACCAGCAGGTTCTCTTCCGCCGTCAGCCGGCCCGGCAGTTCCACATAGGGGGAGGAGAAATTCATCCGCCCGAGCGCCCGATAGCGGTCGCGCGTCATGTCGGCGCCGAGCGCCTGCACCGTCCCGGAGGTCGGCAGCAACAGGCCGAGCAGCATGGCTATGGTGGTCGTCTTGCCGGCTCCGTTGCCGCCGAGCAGGGCAACGATGCCGCCGGGCTCGAGATCGAAGGTCAGCCCGTCCACGGCCTTCACGGGCCCGAATTCCTTCGAGAGCTCCCGCACCGAAACGGCCCATTCGCTCATGCTATGCTTCCCTCTCCGACAGCAGCGGAGGAGCGCCCGCCGCCCATGAAGGTTTTAGAGCCCGCGCCGCCCCGGGGCGAGACCGGCATCGTGCAGACGCGCACGCTGGTCCTGATTCGCTGGGTTGCGGTGGCGGGGCAGGCGGGCACGGTGCTGGTCGTCCATTTCGGCTTCGGATACCGGCTGCCGATAGAGGCGGCGGCGGCGGTCGTCGCGATGTCGGCGGCGGTCAACCTTTACGCAAGCCTGCACCATCGCGGCGGGGCCGGTCTGCCCGAGCCGCAGGCCTTCGGCTTCCTCGCCTTCGACACGCTCCAGCTCGCCTTGCTGCTCTTCCTCACGGGCGGGCTCCAGAACCCGTTCGCGCTCCTGCTGCTGGCCCCGGTGACGGTGGCGGCGTCGGTCCTGTCCCGGGCAAGCTGCATCAAGCTCGTCGTGCTGGCTGCGGTTGCCGCGAGCCTGCTGTCGGTCTGGCATATGCCGCTGCCCTGGAACGGACCGCCGCCCACCATGCCGCCGGACCTGGTGCTCGGCATATGGTTCGCCACCATCACCGCCATCGCCTTCCTGGCGGTCTATGTGGGCCAGGTGGCGATCGAGCGGCGCCGGATGATGGATGCGTTTTCCGCCGCGCAGGATGCGCTGGCGCGCGAGCAGCGCGTCGCCGACCTCGGCACGCTCGCCGCGGCGGCCGCGCACGAACTCGGCACGCCGCTCGCCACCATCACCGTTGTCGCGTCCGAACTCGTGCGCGAGGTGCCGCCCGACAGCCCGCTCGCCGAGGACGCGCGCCTGCTGAAGAGCCAGGCCGAGCGGTGCAAGGAGATCCTCACCGAACTGTCGCGCCACCCGGATACGCGCGGCGTCGACTATCTCAGGATGCCGCTGACGGCCCTGATCGACAGCACGGCCGACCCGCATCGGCGCGAGGCGGTCGATCTGGCGATCCTCGGCCGCGCCCGGGACGGTTCGCCGGAGCCGGCCCTGGAACGGCGCCCCGAGCTCGTGAACGGCCTCGGCAACATCCTGTCCAACGCCCTGCAATTCGCCCGCAGCCGCGTCGATGCGTCGATCGTCTGGGACGCGGAACGGGTCGGCGTGACCATCTCCGACGACGGACCGGGCTTCCCGGCGGCGCTGCTGGGCCGCCTCGGGGAACCTTACCTTTCCACGCGGCGGGGCAGCGACGGCCATATGGGCCTCGGCATCTTCATCGCACGCACGCTTCTGGAGCGCACCGGCGCCGACGTCACCTTCCTCAACCGGCCCCAGGGCGGCGCGGAGGTTGAGGTGTTGTGGCCTCGCGTGATACTTGAACCCTCAAGCATGGGTGGGGAGCGATGAACGAACAGATAGGCTCCGGCGACGCCGGCACACTCCTTTTGGTCGATGACGACCCGCCCTTCCTCAACCGGCTGGCGCGGGCGATGGAGCGGCGCGGCTTCGACGTGCGCACGGCGGGCTCGGTCGCGGACGGCAAGGCGGCGGTGGATATCGACCCGCCCGACTACGCCGTGGTGGACCTCCGGCTGGGCGACGGCAGCGGCGTCGACGTAGTCTCCCACCTCCAGACCGTCCGCCCGGAAAGCCGCGCGATCATCCTCACCGGCTACGGCAATATCGCGACCGCCGTGGCGGCCGTGAAGGTGGGCGCCATCGATTACCTGCCGAAGCCGGCAGACGCCGACGCCATCGAGACGGCGCTGAAGCACATGGGCGCGGACCCGCCGGGACCCCCGGAACTGCCGATGTCGCCCGACCGGGTGCGGTGGGAGCACATCCAGCGCATCTACGAGCAGTGCGGACGCAATGTCTCGGAGACCGCGCGCCGGCTGCGCATGCACCGCCGCACCCTCCAGCGCATCCTCGCCAAATACGCCCCCAGGGAATAGCGCGCGCCCGGACGGGACGCCGGCCGTGACCTCGGCAAGAAATCCGGGCTAGTCTTCGCACGGCGCAAAGGAGCGACGCTGCGATGACTGCCCAGGCATCCGCCGAAACCACCGCCGAGCCGCCGGTCACCACCACTGCCGTGGCTGCGCCGGTGCTGGACCAGCACCGCTTTCCCGAGGACCGGCTTGCGGATTTCATGCAGCGCGAGGTTCCGGGCTTCGTGACGCCGCTCCGGGTCTCGCAGTTCCGGGGCGGCATGTCGAACCCGACCTTCCTGCTGGAGGACGGCAAGGGCCGGCGCTATGTGCTGCGCAAGAAGCCACCCGGCAAGCTTTTGCCCTCGGCCCATGCGGTGGACCGCGAATACCGGGTGATTTCCGCGCTTGCCGACACCGACGTTCCGGTGGCCCGGACCTGGGCGCTCTGCGAGGACGAGGAGGTGATCGGCCGGGCCTTCTACATCATGGAGCATGTCGAGGGGCGGGTGGCGCGCAACCTCACCCTGCCCGACCTGCCGCCCGCCGAGCGCGCCGCCACCTACGACGCCATGAACGCTGCGCTCGCCGCGCTGCACAAGGTCGACTTCCGCGCCGTCGGGCTGGAGGGCTACGGGCGCGAAGGCGGCTACATGGCCCGCCAGGTGCGCCGCTGGGCCGGCCAGTACGAGATGAGCAAGACCGACGAGGTGCCGGAGATGGACAATCTCGCGGCCTGGCTCGGCGAGAACATGCCGGCGGACGACGAAACCACGATCGTGCATGGCGACTACCGGCTGGAGAACATGATCCTCCACCCGGGCGAGCCGCGCGTGCTGGCGGTGGTGGACTGGGAGCTCGGCACGCTCGGCAACCCGCTCTCGGACCTCGCCTATAACTGCCTGCCCTATCATGCCGGCGACGATCTGCGCGGCTTCCTCGGCGACATGGACCATGACGCGACCGGCATCCCGAGCGAGGAGGACTATGTCGCCGCCTATTGCGAGCGCACCGGCCGCGGCGGCATCCCCGACTGGCCCTTCTACCTCGCCTTCTCGCTCTTCCGCCTCGCCGCCATCAGCCAGGGCGTCTACAAGCGAGGCCTCGACGGCAACGCCAGCTCCCCCGACGCCGTGCAACGCGGCGCCAAGGCCCGGCAACTGGCGGAGACCGGCTGGGCGATTGCGCAGCGGGGGTGAGGGCCTGGGCGGTGCCAGACGTCGCTTGCGCACTCATTTTCGAAACCGATCCGGTGACGCGCTGGAATAGCCGTCACTGTGAAGAAACGGCGCCGTGCGGCTTGCATCCAATTCGACCGCGATCTCCACATCTCCGGCATAGCCCGCCTCGATGAGTTCCCGGCCCGATTGCGAGTCGCGAATGACATCCTGGAGCCGGTCCCGAAGCGCATGAAAGGCGGCGCGGGCCGCTTCCGCATCCGGAGACGGCCACACCGTCATGTTCTGGATTATCGCTCCTGCCCCGAGGAGGTCCTCGATCGCGGGGCGCAAGCTGCCGTCCGGCCAACGCTCGCCTGCCGCTACGACCCCGATGGACGAACCCGGCGTGGACGAGGCCTGTGCGATAGCGGCCGCATTGCGCAGGCAACCCGCAAATGTCGGCACACCGCCCGTTTCCCGAGACAGCCTCGACCCGTTCGGCGAAGGAAGGACGATCCGCGTTCCATTCGTCACGGTCTTCAATGTCTCGGGAGAAAGGCTGAACTGCCCGCCGCCTGCCGACCGGGGCCGGGCAAGGACGGCGCCGCGGCTTTTCGCGTAGCTTTCGGCGTCGGAATGCCCGTGGGGAAAGGGAAGGATCCGGGCCCCCCGGGATGTGGCGATATCCACGGCCGTGCAAAACGACAACACGTCCACGATGACGACGACATCGCTCTTGGGAAGCAGCGACAGGAGACCCTGGAGTCCCCATCCGAAGTCCACACCCGGCCCGGGAGGACTCATCCGATGTCGATTCCGCGACTTGCGGGACCGTGCAAGCGGGACACGTCGCTATTCGGTTCAGATAACCCCCTCTTCCCTGAGCCGCGCGGCCGTGTCGGCATCGACGCCGCAATGCTCGGCCAGCACTTCGTCCGTGTGCTCGCTCAAGGTGGGCGGGCGGCGGATGTCGGCGGGGGAGTCGGAGAGCTTGATCGGGCAGCCGACGGTCTTGTAGGCGCCGCGGCCGGGGTAATCGACCTCCACGATCATCTCCCGCTCGCGCAGATGCGGGTCGGCCAGCACCTCGCCCGTGTCCTGGCAGGCCCCGCAGGGCACGCCGGCGGCGCCGAGCAATTCCATGACCTCGTATTTGCTGCGCTGGCGGGTCCAGCTTTCCACCAGCGCATTGTATTCCTCGCGGTGCTCCCAGCGGCCCGCCGGCGTCTCGAAGCGCGGGTCGTCGAGCGCCGGCATGTCGAGCACGCGCCGGAAGCCCTCATACATCTGCGGCTGGCAGAAGATATAGACATAGTCGTTCGGGCCCCCCGGCGCGCAGGGATAGGTGGAGCCGGGCACGGTCTGGCCGAGCTGGTTGCCGCGCCGGGGCTGCACCATGCCCTGGCGCTGATGGTCGCGCAGGCTGACGCGCAGGATGTTGACCACCGCCTCCTGCATCGCGACCTCCACCTTCTGGCCCCGGCCCGTTGCGTGGCGCTGCTGCAGCGCGGCCAGGAGGCCGATGGCGAGATGCATGCCGGTGCCCGAGTCGCCGATGGCGGGCCAGGTGTAGGTCGGCGGGTTCTCCGGAAAGCCGGTGACGCTCATCGCCCCGCCCATGGCCTGGGCGATGGGCTCGAACGCCTTGTAGCCTGAATTGGGCCCGTAACTGCCGAAGCCCTTGATAGTGCCGTAGATGAGGCGCGGATTGATCTCCGAGAGCACGTCATAGCCGAGGCCGAGGCGGTCGAGCGCGCCCGGCGAGAAGTTCTCGACCAGCATGTCCACCTCGGCGATCAGCTGCTTGAACAGCGCCTTGCCGTCCTCGGTCTTGAGGTTGAGCGTCAGGCTCTTCTTGTTGGCGTTCAGCACCAGGAAGAACAGCCCGTCCTCGCCCGGAATGTCGGGCATCGCCCGGCGCGCGGCCTCGCCCCTGCCCGGCTCCTCCAGCTTTATGACCTCCGCGCCCAGCCAGGCCAGCACCTGCGTGCAGGCCGGGCCCGCCTGGTTGTGTGTCATGTCGATAATTCTGACGCCGTTCAGGGCCGCGCTCATGGGGGCCGCTCCTCCTTGTCCTCATTGCCGGGCCGGCTATGCTCGCCGCCATGACGCAGCAAAATCCGGAACCGGTCAACGGGTCGGCCTTCGCGGTCGGTGGCTGGGAGATCGACATCCTCGTCACCGGCTTCCCCGGCAAATCGGTCCGCCACGGCTCGCTCGGCTGGAGCACCATCGTGCTGATCCGCCACGGCGAGAGGCTGGCGCTGGTGGATTGCGGCGCGTTCGGCCATCGCAAGCTGCTCGCCGCCGAACTGGAACGGCGCGGCCTCAGGCCGTCGGACATCACCGACCTGCTGCTGACCCACACTCACTACGATCACGCGGTCAACTGGGTGCTGTTCCCCAAGGCGCGGGTCATCGTCGGCGCGGTCGAGCTCGACTGGGCGGCGGGCGAGCTCTGGGGCGAGACGGTGGTGCCGGAACTCTATGTGCGCGAGCTCGGGCTCTTCCCGAAGACCGAGCGGGTGGCGGACGGCGAGGACGTATTCCCCGGCATTACGGCTCATCTGGCGCCGGGGCACACGCCGGGCTGCCTGGTATTCCATCTCGCCGGGGCCGGGCGCGATGTCGTGTTCACGGGCGATGCCGCCAAGAACCGCGCGGAGCTCGTCTCGGGCGATGTCGACATGACCTTCGACGCCGCCGTTTCGCGCGCCTCCATAGAGATGATCCGCGGGCTCTGGCGTGCGCGGCCGGGCACGGTGCTGATTCCGGGCCACGACCTGCCGATGGTGCTGGGCGAGGACGGCAGGCCCGTTTATCTCGGCCGCCGCGAGGCCGCCATCGACGCCTGGTTCGGCGACGGCATGGACGAGGTGACCCGTTTCCAACTGACCCTGGAGGGGAGCGCATGACCCCGCTTCACCCCGAATTCGGCGCACGGCTCGACAGCCGCCCCATCAGCGGCCTCGACATGGACGAGGTGCGGGCGGCCATCGACCGCTATTCCTTCGTGTATGTGCCGGGCGCGGCGGAGGGAGACGAGGCGCATCTCGCCTTCACCCGAAAGCTGGGCGAGCCGGAGCCGAACCATGTCGTACTCGGGCAAGAGGGGCGGATCGAGTATTTCGGCACCATCGGCAATGTGCAGCCCGACGGCAGCGTGGCGGGCAGCGCCCACAAGCGCACGATCTTCCAGACCGGCAACAATATGTGGCACTCGGACTCCTCCTTCCGCGCGGTGCCGTCGTTCGTCTCGATCATGTGCGCCTACGAGGTGCCGGACGAGGGCGGGGAGACGCTGTTCGTCAGCCAGCGCGCCGCGTGGGAGCGTATCGAGGAAGACGAGCAGGAGCGGCTCGCGCCGCAGGTCTGCATCCACGACTATGTGTTCTCGCGCTCCAAGGTCGCGCCCGACGCGGTGACGTCCTCGCATGCCGCCTCGCTGCCGCCGGTGCGCCAGCGGCTGGTGCGCCGCAACCCGGGGAACGGTGCGCGCAATCTCTATATCGGCTCGCATGCCCGCGAGATCGAAGGCTGGGAGTTCGAGGACAGCCGCGCGCTGCTGGACGGGCTGCTGGAAGAGATGACGGCCGACGAGCATGTGCTGAGCCACCGCTGGCAGCCGGGCGACCTGGTGATCTGGGACAATCGCTGCCTGCTGCACCGGGGCGCCGGCTACGACGCCGACCGCTACCGCCGCCGCATGCGCCAGACCCGCGTCACTGGCGCCGGCCCGACGCTGGAGGAGTAGGGCCGGTCCGGGGCGGTTTACGACCCTCCGACCCGGTCCCGCCGGCTCCTTGCGAGCCGCTTGGCGACCTGCCGCTTCTCCCAGCCGTCGCCGAACAGGTTGACAACCTCGAAGACGCTCAGGCCGTGGACGGCGAGCCCGACGCCCCAGCCGAAGGCGGCCCAGAGGAACCAGAGATAGCCCGGGCTGGTGAAGAGATTGATGACGGCCAGGCCGGCAATGGTGACGGCATACTGGATCGCGTGGGTGTAGAAGGACCGGATGTCCCGGACATACTCCATGGCCTTCTGTTCGTCATCGGGGAGGTCCGGGAGGGAGGCGTCGGTTGCGCTTGTCATGTCTTGCCCGTTTCTGAGTGCCGAGAAGTCGGTTTCCAGAACGGCGGCGAGACACTTGAGCGTCTCGGAGCTTGCGTTCGCACCGCGCTCGATGCGCTGCAGGGTGCGCACGCTGACGCCTGCCATCGACGCCAGCTGCTCCTGGGAGAGCCCCCGTTCGATGCGCAGCTTGCGGACGATCATGGATGCCCCTCCCGCCGTTCCTGCCGGCCGCTATGGCCTTCTTCGGGGGCAATGACCACGACACAGGCCCGACATTTTCGCGACAGGGACGCCCGCGCCCGCGAAAACCGGGAGCGGGTTACGCCGGCGGCGCCATCCAGGGAGCAGCCTCATGGCCCGGCACGAAGTCGTTGTTGGTGACCGCCGGGTTGCGGTTGACCAGCTGGCGCCCGTAGATCGGGTGGGTCATCGAGCGCACCTCATGCTCGATGCGGAACACCGGTTCGCCCGTGCCCGGATCGACGATGTCGAGGAAGCGGTATTGCCACCGGTTGCTTTCCTCGGACACAAGGCCGCGCTCATCCAGCCAGCGGTGCGGACCGGAGAAATCCGCGACATAAATCGCGATATGGTGGCCGTCATAGTCGGGCAGCGGCTCGGCGGTTTCGACGAAGCGCAGCTCCTGTCCGCGCCCGACCGAGGCGTGGCCGACGCCATCCTCGTCCACCCAGGCCGCTGACTTCCAGACCTCGCGGTAGAAAGCGGCCGCTGCCTCGGCCGTCCCCTCGGGCACGTCGAAGGCGACATAGTCCATAGCGAGCGTCCGCCCCTCGTTCGGGCCGTGCACGCGGATGCGGTTGCCCCAGGGGCAGGCCGTATCAATATGCCCGTCCTCCCGCTCATAGGCCACGCCGGCGGCGTCGAGCCGGGCCGCCAGCGCGTCGAGATCCGGCATAACGAGCCCCGTCCGGCCGCGCAGGCATTGCGGCTCGCCGACCGGCAGGTGGAACTGGCTCTGCCCGACATTGATCCACATATTGTTCGTGCCGGTCACCAGGTAGGGATCGCGCGTGAGCCCGAGCGCAGTGACATAGAAGTCCGTCGCGCGGACCTGGTCCGGCACCAGGACATTGACATGCTCCAGCGTGACGATATTGCCGACATCCTCGCCGGCGCGGTCGAATTGCCCCATGGCGCGGACCCTCTCCCGGTTAGTTGCAATACCCGTCCAGCCTACACCCGCAGGCCGGCGTTAGCGAGGCACTCCTATGCCCTCGCGGTGGGGAACGGCGAGCGGTCCACCGCGGCGATTTCTTCCCTGAGGAGCCGCTCGATCATCCGGGCCTTGTCTCCCGCGGCGGCGGGGTCGTCCCAGAGGTTGCGGAGCTCGTCCGGGTCGGCTTCGAGGTCATAGAGCTCGCCCCAGTCCTGCCCCTCGAAGACGCTCAGCCGCCAGCGCCGGTCCACGAGCGTATGCACCCGCGGCGGGCCGCCGAGGCCGGGATGCGGCCGCTGGTGGTCGTACTGGATGAACGCTGCGTCGCGGGCAGGACCGGCGAGCAGGCTGCGGCCCTGCATGCCGTGGAACGGCTCGATGCGCGCCCGTTCGAGGATGGTGGCCGGGATGTCGAGGGTCTGCACGATGCCGTCTTCCGTTGCGCCCGACGGCCCGTCCGGGTCGGCCCAGATCAGGGGCACGCGGGTGATCTCTCGATAGGGCTCGGCGCCCTTGAGGAGCAGGCCGTGGTCGCCCAGATGGTCGCCATGGTCGCTGGTGAATGCGACGACCGTGCTCCCGGCCCCGCCGCTCCGCTCCAGCGCGGCCAGCACGCGGGCGACGGCGGCGTCGATCATCTCGATCATGCCGCAGGTGAGCGCCCTGGCTTCAAGCGCCTCTTGCAAGGTGCAGCCGATGCTGTTCATGCCCCGGAGCGCGGCCTCGCCTTCCTCCCGCTCCCGGTGGAGGGCCGCGACATGCGGCGGCGGCGTCCAGTCATTGCATTCGAAGGCGGCCGGGACCGGCATATCTCCGGGGCGGTAGGCGTCCCAGTAGCGCCCCGGCGGATTGAACGGATGGTGCGGGTCGGGGAAGGAGACCATGAGGAAGAAGGGCTCGCCGCCCACCGCGTCGAGCCAGGAAACCGCTTGCTCGGCGATGTAGTTCGTCGAATAGAGTTCCTCCGGCAGCGCCGTGCGCACGGCCTGCGGACAGACATAGTCGTGGGCAAGCTGGTTCCCGGCGCCGAGCAGCCTCTCCACGCCCGGCTCCCGCTCGCGCACCCAGCGCCCGTAGTCGCCGCCGCAGGCGTCCCCGTGCCCGGTGACAAGCTCTGCATGGTCGAAACCGTAGAACGGCAGCGCCACGGAACCGGGCCCGGTGGGCGGCGCCTCCTGCCTGTAGGCGGGCGCGCGGAAATCCTGCCGGCTCGCCTCGGCAAGGGCGCCGCCTGCGCGGTGGAACCCGCTCCGTTCCGGCCGGGGCTCGTCATAGGCCGGCTGTCCGCTGAAGTTCTGCAGGTGGCTCTTGCCGATGAGCGCCGTGCGGTAGCCGGCGTCGCGCAGGAGGTCCACGAAGGTCACCGCATCCGTCGATAGCGGAATGCCGTTCATCCGCACGCCGTGCAGCGAGGGCATGCGCCCGGTCATCAGGCTTGCCCGGTTGGGCATGCAGACGGGGCTGGCGACATGGCAGTTGTCGTATCGCACGCCCCGGCGCGCCAGCCCGTCGATGGCCGGCGTCCGCAGCACGGGATGGCCGTAGCAGCCCAGATGGTCGGCGCGCTGCTGGTCGGTCACGAACAGAATGAAGCTCGGGCGGCGGTCGTTCATCGCTGCGCCTGTCGCGCCCTCATGGCAGGAGCCGCCCGGGACCTTACCCCGACGAAGCTTCCGCCGCTTCCCGCTTTGCCGCCTCTTCCGCGACCAGCTCCTTCTTGGAGAGCTTGCCGATCATGGTCTTGGGAAGCTCGTCGCGGAACTCGATATGCTTCGGCGCCTCGTGGCGGCCGAGCTTGTCGCGGAGGAACTCCAGCAGCCCGTCCGCATCCAGCGCCTGGCCCTCGCCGAGCTTGACGAACGCCTTCACCGCCTCGCCGGTATAGTCGTCCGGAATGCCGATGACGGTGACTTCCTCGACGGCGGGATGGCGGTAGATCGCCTCCTCGACATTGCGCGGGAAGACGTTGTAGCCGCTCACCAGCACGAGGTCCTTCTTGCGGTCGATGATGAACAGGTAGCCGTCCTCGTCCAGGTGCCCGACATCGCCCGTGCGCAGCCGGCCCTCGACGATGGTCTCGGCCGTCGCGTCGTCGCGGCGCCAGTAGCCCTTCATGATCTGCGGGCCGGAGATGCAGATCTCCCCGTCCTCGCCCTGGGCCAGGATCTTCAGCGGGTCCTCCTTGTCCACGATGGTGATCGTGGTGCCGGGGACGGGCAGGCCGACCGAGCTTTCCTTGTTGACGCCCTCGAACGGGTTGGACGCAGCGATCGGCGCGGATTCCGTCAGCCCGTAGCCCTCGACCAGCTTGCAGCCTGAAAGCTCCTCGAAGCGCCGCTTGATCTCCAGCGGCAGCGGCGCGCCGCCCGACATGCAGGTCTTGATCGAGGTGAGGTCGAAGCTCGCCAGCTTCGGGTGGTTGACGATGGCCGTGTACATGGTCGGCACGCCGGGAAACAGCGTCGGCTTCTTCTTCGTTATGTCCTGCAGCACGGGATCGAGCTCGAAGCGCGGGCGCATGACGATCGAGCCCCCGATGGCGATGGTGAAGTTCATCACCACCGACATTGCGAACACGTGGAAGAAGGGCAGCACGCCCATCATCCGTTCCCGGCCCGGCTCCAGAGACGGATTCCAGAGCAGCGCCTGGTGGATATTGGCGTGCAGGTTCGCGTGGGTGAGCATCGCGCCCTTCGGCACGCCGGTCGTGCCGCCGGTGTACTGGAAGACGGCGACGTCCTCGCGCGGGTCGATCTCCACGGGCTCGAAGCTGCCGTCATTGTCGAGCAGGCGGCGGAAGGCCACATGCTCTTCGTCGTCCGGCACCTTCGCGAGCTCGCTGCGCTTCAGCAGCGGGAAGAGCAGGTTCTTCGGGAAGGACAGCGCGTCCTGCAGCTGGCCGACCACTAGCGTGCGGACGCGCGTTTTCCGGAGCAGCGCCGCCATCTTGGGATAGAGCGCCGTGAGGCCGAGCGTCACCATGATGTCGGTCTCGGAATCCTCGATCTGCTGGGCGAGCTCCTCCTCCGAGTAGAGCGGGCTGTAGTTCACCACCGTGCCGCCCGCCTTGAGGATGCCGAAGAAGGAGACGACGAATTGCGGGCAGTTCGGCAGGAAGAGCCCGACCTTGACGCCCTTCTCCACGCCGAGGGAGCGGAAGCCGGCGGCGGCGCGGTCCACCATCCGCCCGAGCTCGGCATAGCTGTATGTCTTGCCGAGGAAATCCATCGCCTCATTGTCCGGGAAGCGGCGGACGGATTCGTCGAGGATCGCGAAGAGCGGGCCTTCGGGAATCTCCGCGTCCCAGTTCACATGGTCGGGATAGCTCGCGAGCCAAGGATGCCGGTCGCCTGCCATTTTCTCTCTCCCCGGCGCTGTAGAAAACTCCCCGCGATTCTAGCCCGGACGGCCCCCGCCTGTCATGCGCCCGCCGCAGCGCGCGGGGGACCCTCGCGGAATGTCATGAAATGTCATGTTTTGTCATGCGCCGCCACGAGCGGCTGCCGCTTCTCCCTGTCCCGGCCCACGGGCGGGGAAGGCTTTAGAGCCTCCATCCCGCGCGCATTTTACCACGGTTCTTTCCGCGTCGGGGTCCGCACCGGCCGCCAAGGAAAGGCAGCCGGCGGGTGGGGGGTCCCGCCGGCTGCGCTGCCGGTCGCGGGGGAGGAAACCGCTACTGGACCGAAGCGCCGGGGATGGCGGTCCGGTCCGAACCGGACAAACGCAATCTGGCACCCGCATTCGATAAGGACCAATACCGTTTTCTTGTTGATGACATAAGTTTTTCGCATAGGCACGGATCGACGAACAGCCGCCCCACCCCGACGCCCCGGACCCCGCCTGTCCTCGCCCCGGCAGGGAAGCCGGGGCAAGGCTGCGCCGGCGCCCTCCCGGCCCGCATACGGCGAAAGGGGGGAGCCGTCCCGCATGGCGTTCCTGCATCCTGTTTCGTTCCTTTCCGTTCTCACTGCCGCCGGCTTGCGGAGGGACCCTGTTTCGCGCGTATCGCGCGCGGGCCCGCCCGCGTCAGCGCCGGCGCGGTTCGCGCGCCTGATTGCGCTCGCGCGCGAGGCAAACGCCGGGCGCACCTCTCCTGTCCGCCCCCGCCGGGTCTTGCGGCCCCGGTTGCCGCTCCCTGCCCGAAAAAGAAAAGGGCGGCTCCGGTGGCCGCCCTTCTCCCTGCTCCTATCCTAACACAGATATTCAGAATACAAGCCCCTTGAGAGAACAAAACGAAGATATTTCCGATTGCGCCGCGCCTGCCGGCGACCGCCGCCCGCTTGCTGTATAACCGCACCCTCGTTACCGGCGGGGGTCGGACCTGGAAATGGCCCATATCGGCCTGATGCTGCGCAGCCTGACCGGCGGCGGCGCGGAGAGAAGCGTGCTC
>Ga0209020_1002800_pt1 | contig 13334 bp, 9 predicted proteins | sample PinacodermBB_FD_187298 | JGI IMG/M metagenome (GOLD analysis project Ga0209020, IMG submission 187298) | Host-associated microbial community of the marine sponge Aplysina aerophoba from Gulf of Piran - sponge pinacoderm, lysed by bead... | ecosystem: Host-associated > Porifera > Sponge >...
GGGCCCGACGACCTCGCGCTCAAGATCAACGAGATCCGCGAGGCCACCAACGCCGAGATCCCGATCCAGCTCAAGCTCGGCGCCGCCCGCGTCTATGACGACGTGCGCATGGCGATCAAGACGGGGCCGGACAGCATCTACATCGACGGCATGGAGGGCTCCACCGGCGCCGGCCCGCACCTCGCGACCGAGGAGACCGGCGTGCCCGGCATCGCGGCGATCCGCCAGGCGCGCAAGGCGCTCGACGACCTCGGCGCCACCGGCAGCATCAGCCTCGTCTACGCCGGCGGCGTCCGCAACGGCGGCGACATCGCCAAGGCGCTCGCGCTGGGTGCCGATGCGGTCGCCATCGGCCATTCGGTGATGATGGCGCTCAACTGCAACAAGGACATCCCGGAAGCCGACTTCGAGTCCGAGATCGGGGTCGAGGCCGGCTACTGCTATCACTGCCACACCGGGCGCTGCCCCGTGGGCGTCGCCACTCAGGACCCGGAGCTGCGCAAGCGGCTCGACCCCGACGAGGCGGCGGAGCGGGTCTACAACTTCCTCCACACGCTGACGCTGGAATGCCAGATGATGGCGCGCGCCTGCGGCAAGACCGACGTGCACAGCCTCGAGCCGGAGGACCTCGCCGCGCTCACCATGGAGGCCTCGGCCATGGCCCAGGTACCGCTCGCGGGCTCCCAGCACACCGTCGGCCGCCCCGACATGAACCGCTACTAAGCCATCAGGACCGGAGCAGCGCCATGAGCGACAAGACCGGCGACGTCGACTACTACCTGAGCCAGAGCGGCCTCGACAGCGAGCGCGAGAAGGAGATCGGCCAGCACATCGGCTATCGCTACGATGTGAACCTGGTGCCCGACTACGAGCGGCTCACGCCCTTCCTCAAGCGCTACATCGAGACCATGGGCTGGACCGACCTGAACTGGCTGGAAGATGTCCACATGGGCTACGAGGAAGGCCGGCCGGCGGTGTTCGACCGCAACATCAACGGCTGGGTCACGGTGCCCGAGGACCTGGAGCTCCCCGACAACCAGCAGGACCGCGACATGCTCGCCCGCGAGCTCCTGGTGAAGTTCCAGATGTCGCCCCGCCACCCCATGGCCGACCTCAACGGGGTGTACCGGAAGTTCTAGTTTGAACCTCGCGCCGGGGGCGTAACCCGCGTCCGGTTTGACGCGGGCCACGTCCCTGCGGCGTTACCAGCGGAGCGCGCCGCGCAGCATCAGGCCATGCGCGGGGCCGTCATCGTAGATGCCCTCGTGCAAGGTGCCTTCGACGCTGAGGCTCGCGTCCGCCGCTAGCTGCCAGCGCGCACCCATGCGCCACAACCGCGCGCCATCTCCGCTAAGTCCGAGCCCCGTGTAAGGCGTCACCAGCCCGAGCCCGTGCGCCGCGCCGAGACCGTAGCCGATCTCCGTGTTCAGGCGCGCCGTCGCCTGGTCGACCGGTGAGGCGCCCGCGGCGACGCCATTCTCCCACAACTGCTGCACGCCACTGGCCGTCTGGCCCCACGCCGGCTCCACGCTGAGGGCAAGCCCCTGGCCGGACGCGCCCGGATCGATGCGCACCAGCCCGCTCACGCCCGTCTCCTCGTAGTCGCCGCTGTGGTTGAGCAGGGTCCGGACCCGGCCTTCGACGGTGAGCCCCGACTCCGCGTCGGCGTAGCGAAGCGCGCCCCCGGCCTCGATGCCGGTGCCGGTCTCACCGTCCCCGCCGTCATTGCGCAGGCCGAGCTCGAGCGAGGGAGTGAACGTCGCGCCCGAGTCGAGCTTCTGGTCATGGCTCCCTTCGAGCAGAAGCCGCTGCCGGCTGGCGCTCAGCGACGCGCTCTCGAGGCTCCCGGAGCCGTCGACGTCGGCCGACGTGAAGGCCACCTCGCCCTTGAGCCGCAGGTTCGTGGTGCCGCCTTCGATCATCTGATCGCTGGACATCAGCGTCCCGCTCACGCCCGCCGCCACCATCCGCTGGGCCAGGTCGCTGGTTTGCGCGCCCGCCGACTCATCGTCGATCTCCACCTCGCCCGAGCCGAAGCCGGCCATGGCCCACAGGCTCATGCCTCCCGGCATCTGCCAGCCTAGGTAGGGGTTGATGCTCGTCAGGCTCGTCGTGAGCTCGCCTGACACGTTGGAGGCCGTGTAATCCACGGTCCCGCTCGTCTGGGCCAACGACACACCCGCGAGCATGTCCGCGCCAATCCGGGTGTCGATCCCGAGGTTGGCGCCCAGTACGCTGCCGTCGTAGTTCACGGAGTGCGGGTTGCCGCCGGAGATGCTGCGGTAGTCCCCGCTGCCCCAGAACGCCAGGTTCCCGAAGAGGCCGCCGCTCCCCTTATCCGCCGCGCCGAGCGGCATGGTGAAGGAAGAGTTCGCCAGCAACCGGCTGAGGTCGAAGGTGCCGTTATCCAGCGCATGCCCGTTTGCCAGGATAGCCTCGGAGAGGGTGGAGGCGCCGCCGAAGCTGAGCTCTGCGGCAGGCGGGATGTCGGAGATTGCCTGCTCGATGCGGCCCGAGACGGCATCGACCGTGCTGGCGGTCATGGCCCGCATGACCTGGGGAAGCACGGACTCCACGACCGAGTTCTGGCGCGCTGCGATCACCTCCGGTGTGCTCAGATAAAAGCCCGAATTGATGATGAAGTGGGCTGGGCCGATGGTTCCGTCCGGCAACGGAACGATGCCGGTGATCACGCGGGCGTAGCCCACCTTGGGGATGTCGGCGCTGTCGGTGTCGTCGGCGGGATCGTCGAAGTGATACTGCCAGAAGCCACCATCCGGGCTGCTGTTCGCCGCGCGTATGAGCTGATCCACGATGAGCTCTCCGGTCACGACATCGTGGGAAACCCCTCCTCGTCGATACTCGAACCTGTTCGGAAACGCTCCGTGAAACAGGATGAGCTTGCTGTCAGCTCGCATCACGCCGAGATAGACGGAACCGTGTATCCAAGGCCCGTTCGGATCCCGCAATGCGATCTTGGCTTGCGCGACAGCGGACGGATCGCCGGACTCCATGAGCTCGACGAAGTACTCCCCCGCAGCGGTGACGAAGGCCTTCAAGGATGCGCGATCCACCACGTCCCTGGCCGTAACGGCCGGTTGGCGGTGATCGATTTGTTCATCAACCAAGTGAGACTCGTCGAGATCGAATCCCGCCAGCAGCACGATCGGAGACCGCAATTCGGTCGAATAATATGCGGTGGCGTAGCCGGCGTCGGCGCCTACATTGAACTGACCGCCATTCCCCATTGTCGCGCTCACGAGCGCAGTATAAACCGCAGCAGGGTCGGTAAGGGTAGCCGGGTCAATTCCCAACGCATTAAAGATCGCTCCGCGGGTCATCTGGTTCAGCAGCCCGCCTGACAGCGACATGTCCTTGGCGTGAACGAACACGCGACCATCGGGCGTCAGGGTCACGATGTAGGTGTCACCGGAGCGCCAATGCCCACCTTCCACCCTTATGAGACATCCGATGTAGAACCCTTGTTCCACGTTCGTAGCCTGTTGCGAATGTTCTACGGACTGTTCTCTCACAGCCAGCGCGAAGTCCATCTGGCTGGCGCTGCCGTCCTCCACCTCTTGCGCTGTCACACGTGGGGGGTCAACAGGATCTACGCCGGCGGGACGGGGACAAGCGTCCTCCGTCTGCGCCGAGGCGGGGAGCGCATTGGTGACTGCGCTGGCCAGCGCGAGCAGGCCAGCCGCAAGAACTAGGGAAATCCTGGTTTTCCATGTCGCGGTATTCATCGTGATGTCCTTGCTCTGGGGATCACAAGAAAACTATGGTCGCAAGTGGCTTCCCGAGTTGTTGAGTCGCGCGGCTCGTTTCCGATGAAAATAAGTTGAGAAGGATACGGGTTCAGTGCGAAAGAAAATCCGCACGAGATATTATGAACATATCTAAAGTGATGGATCTTTGCAAGAATGTAGCGTGATGTTGCTGGCATTGGCAGCGTGAGTTTCGGACCCACTCACGATCTTTCTGCCAGCTGGGGCGCGCGCTCCTGGCGAAGTTGCAGACGTCGCCCCGCCACCCGATGGCCGAACTCAACGGGGCGAATCGGGAGCCTTGGTCGTTACCGTGCCTGATCCAGGTCAGGGTCGGCGGTTGCTTCCAGCCAGCGGGGGGCGAAGGCGAGGATCGGGATGTCGGGCGGGAGCTGCGGGTTGAAGAGCGCGTTGTGCCACCAGGTCTCGTCGCGGCGCGGGTCACCGGGGCTGAGCCTCCGAAGGGTGCAGGGCAGCGTGTAGCGCTGGCTGTCCTGGGCGAAGGCCAGGATGCAGCGCCGCTGGCGCTCCAGGTCGGCGGCAAGCGCCGAGCCGGGCGCGAAGGTCGCCGTGAGATGGTCGCTGAAAGCGCGCGCGTGCTGGTAGTAGCGCTCCGCCAGCAGGGCGAGTGCCGCCTCGCGCCGATCGCGCGGATCGTGGGTGCGCCGCGCCAGGTGGCGGAACTCGGGCGCGAAGGACTCGGCCTCCCGCCGAACCAGGAGCGTTGTCACCGCCGGCGCAAGCTCTTCGCCAGCAGCGCTCAGCACTCGCGGGCGCATCCCCGGCGACGGCTGACCGGCGCGGCGGCGCATGGCGTCGGCGCGGATGCGGCACTGCCAGCCGACGAAGTGATCGCGCAGGCGCTCGGCCCGCGGCGCAGCTGTCACGGCCCCTCAACCCCCGTTCGCAAGGTTCGCGTGCATGGTGCGCCGGCGATGGTAGCCGCGGCCTCCGCTTCGGGCCATCGGGTTCGGCGCCCCGTGTGCGCGGTGCTCTCGCGGTCCTGTCGAGGGCGGCTGCCGCCCGCCACGTGGCGGCTCGATCATCGCAGTCGTCCCACCTGTCCCGCTTAATCCCGGCGAATCCCGCACTAAATTTTCTTGCCGTCCGCATCGGGTACCGCGCGTGCAGCGTGACCGTGCCGAGAATTCCGCTAGGATCGCAGGCCGCCCCCACCAACCGAACGAGGCCCCCATGTCGCGCGGTCCGGAACTTCCCTCCGTCAATCAGCTCGCCGCCATCGCCCAGGACTTCAAGCTCGACATGACGCTGGAGGATGTGACGAACCAGCGGGAGGCCATGCGGGGCGCCATCGCGAGCCTGCGCCATATCGACGACCTGCCGGAGGAGCGGCCCGCCGTTACCTATCCGCGCACCTCCGGCTACCGGCCGCACCCGGACGAGAACCTCTACAACGCCTGGTATTGGCGGACCGAGGTCAAGGGCGCCGACTCTGGCCCGCTCGCGGGCGAGGAGATCGGCGTCAAGGACGTGGTCTCATTGGCCGGCGTGCCCATGATGAACGGCTCGCGCGCCCTCGAAGGCTATGTGCCCACCATCGACGCCACCATCGTGACCCGCATGCTCGACGCGGGCGCCACCATCGTCGGCAAGACGGCCTGCGCCGACTTCTCCTTCTCCGGCGGCGGCCACACCAGCGGCTACGGCCCGGTGCGCAACCCGCGCAAGCCCACCCATGCGCCCGGCGGCTCGTCCAAGGGGAGCGCCGCGGCGCTGGCCGCAGGCGACGTGGCGATGGCGATCGGCGGCGATCAGGGCGGCTCGATCCGCATCCCCGCCTCCTGGTGCGGCGTGGTCGGCCACAAGGCGACCTTCGGCCTCATCCCCTATACCGGGTGCCTCGCGATCGAGATGACCCTCGACCACATCGGCCCGATGACGAATACCGTCGAGAACTGCGCCCGCATGCTCTCGGTCCTGGCCGGGCCCGACCCGCTCGATCCGCGCCAGCGCGGCGTGGTTCCGGCCAACTACGTGCAGGACTACATGCCGGCGATCGGTGCCGGCTGCGAAGGGGTGCGCATCGGCGTGCTGACCGAGGGCTTCGGCCAGACCGAGGAGAGCTGGCCCGAGTTCGGCCTGCCGGGGAGCGAGCCGGCGGTGGACGATGCGGTCCGCGCCACGGTGCGCCGGCTGGAGGAGCGGGGTGCCGAGGTCACCGAGGTCTCGGTGCCCGAGCATTACCACGGGCTCCGGCTCTGGTTCGCGATCGCGGCGGAGGGCGCGACCGAGTTCATGCTGAAGAACGGGGGCGTCGGCACCGGCTGGTTCGGCTACTACGACACGCAGTTCCTGGAGCATGCGTCGCGCGCCGCGAAGACCCGCCAGAACGACTATCCGCTCACCGTGAAGAACGTGCTCCTGCTGGGCGGTTACCTCAAGCGCTACTACCACGGCACCTACTACGCGAAGGCGCAGAACCAGCGCGGGCGGCTGACCGCTGCCTACGACAAGGCGCTTCAGGACGTGGACGTGCTGGTGCTGCCGACCATTCCGCACCTGCCCGGGCCGATCCCGAGCCCGGACGCGGATTTCGGGGAGTACATGTCGCGCGCGCTCTGCATGATCAACAACACGCCGCAGCTCAACCTGACCGGCCATCCCGCGATCAGCGTGCCCTGCGGCGTGTCGGACGACCTGCCCATCGGCTTCCAGATCGTCGGCCGCCATTTCGACGATCTCACGGTGCTCAAGGTCGCCGACGCGGTGGAGAAGAGCGCGGATTGGCAGAGCGTGTAGCGCACCCGGCAGCCGGCGCCCGCTCGGGCGGCCGCGAGGTGGGGCGGTGACGGAGAAGCCGGAACGCTGGCTCGTGCGCAAGCCGGCGGTGGCGAGCCGGGGCGGCGTGGTCGCGACCCAGCACCAGGCCGCGTCGGAGGTCGGCGCGCGCGTGTTGGCCGAGGGCGGCAATGCGGTGGACGCCGCCATCGCCGCGAGCCTTGCGCTGGCTACGGTGGAGCCCTGGATGAGCGGGCTCGGCGGCGGCGGGTACATGCTGGTCCGCCCCGCCGGCGGGGAGCGGACGCATGCCCTCTCCTTCGGCATGGTGGCGCCGGGCGGCTTGGACCCTGCGGATTACCCGCTCACCGGTGAGGCCGGCGCAGACATGTTCGGCTGGCCGGCGGTGCTGGAGGACCGCAACATGCGCGGCCCGCTCGCGGTGGCGGTGCCAGGGCAGGTCGCGGGCCTCGGGTTGGTGCACGAGCGCTTCGGCACCTGGAGCTGGGCCGACCTCGTGGCGCCCGCGTGCGAACTCGCCGAGCGGGGCATGGAGGTGGACTGGCACGCCACCCTCGCGATTGCGGCATCGGCGCTGGAGCTTGCAAGCGACACCGGCTGCGCCGCCGCGTATCTGGCGGACGGGTTCCCGCTGGCGACGCCCTGGACCGGGGACGCGCCGCGAATCCGGCTGGGCCGGCTCGCGGAGACCCTGCGCCGGCTCGCCGAGGCCGGGCCTCGGGACTTCTACATCGGCGAGATCGCGGAAGCGATCTGCGCCGACATGGCGGCGCTGGGCGGGCGTCTCTCGGCGGATGACCTTGCGGCCTACGAAGCGCAGGTGGAGGAGGCCCCGGCGACCCGCTACCGCGACGCCCTGGTGATGACCGCGCCGGAGCTGACCGCAGGGCCGACTCTGGTGGACGTGCTGGACCGTCTCGCCGCCTCGCTCGAGCCGGGCGAGGCGCCCGGCGGCGAGGCCTACGTGGCTTACGCCGAGGCGTTGCAGGCGGCCTATGCCGAGCGTCTTCAGGGCATGGGCGCGGGCAGCGACGGGGAGCGCGCGTCCTGCACCAGCCATCTCGGCGCGGCCGACCGGGACGGCACCGTGGTCGCGCTGACCCAGACCCTGCTCTCGCCCTTCGGCGCCAAGGTGATGCTGCCGCAGACCGGTATCCTGCTGAACAACGGGATCATGTGGTTCGACCCCCGGCCGGGCGGCCCGAATTGGATCGCACCGGGCAAGCGGCCGCTTTCCAACATGTGCCCGACCATCGTCGAGTTCGCGGACGGCCGGCGCGCGGCGCTCGGTGCCTCGGGCGGGCGGCGCATCCTGCCCGCCGTCGCGCAGCTGCTCTCCTTCCTCGCGGATTTCGGCATGAGCCTCGACGACGCCGCGCATTGCCCGCGCGTCAATGCGGACGGCGCCGACCTCGTCGATGCGGATGCCAGGCTGTCGGCGGAAACGCTGGCCCTGCTCGAGGCCCGGTTCGCGCTCTCGGTGCGCCCGCACGGCGTCCATCCCTCCGTCTACGCCTGTCCGAACGCGGTCGTCTGGGACCCGCACAGCGGGACCGCAAGCGGCGCTGCCCATGTCATGTCCCCCAGCGCCTGCGTCGGCGCGCCCTGACGCCGGAAGGGAGAACTCGATGAGCAATCACACGCGCCTCGGCATGATCACGCCGTCGCTCAACACGGTGCTGGAGCCCGTGACCTACGCCCTGCTCGCGGACCTGCCCGACGTGACGGCGCATTTCAGCCGGGTGCAGGTGACTCAGATCTCGCTGGGCGAGGATTCGGCGGCCCAGTTCGCCGACGAGCCGATGCTCGCTGCTGCGCGCATGCTGGCCGACGCCCGCGTTCACGCGATCTGCTGGAACGGAACGGCAGGCAGCTGGCTCGGCCCGGACTTCGACCGCCGGCTCTGCCAATCAATCGCGCGCGAGACCGGCATACCGGCGACGAGCGCGACGCTGGCGCTGGCCGAGCTCTTCCGCAGCCGGGGCATCAGGCGCTTCGCCCTGGTCACGCCCTTCGAGGACGCGCTGCAGGAGGCGATCATCGAGACCTACGGGCGTGAGGGCTTCGAGTGCGTGGCCGAGCGTCACCTCGACAGCGACGATACCTTCGGCTACGCGACCATCCCGCCGGCGACGACCGAAGGGATGATCCGCGACGTGGTCGGCGCGGAGCCGGACGCGATCGCCGCGGTCTGCACGAACCTGAGCGGCGCGTCCCACGCCCAGGCGCTGGAGGCGGAATGCGGCCGGCCTGTCTACGACAGCGTGGCGGCGGCGCTCTGGGGCACGCTCGCGCTCGCCGGCGCGGACCCGAGCCGGATCGCGGGCTGGGGGGAAATCTTCTCCGTCGCGCCCGCCTCGCTGGAGCGCCTCGGCGCCCTGGCTTAAGCGCTCGCGGCCTGCTCTTCCTCGGGCTCGAGCAGGTCGGCCACCGGGGTCGAATGCCAGCCGTCGGCGCGCTTGGCCCAATAGAGGTCGGAGAGCCGGCCGGTGGTGATGCCCGGCGCGCCGTTGCCGATGGGCTTGTCGTTGACCCGGACGACCGGGACGACCCCGCCGGCCGACGACGAGATGAAGGCCTCGCCGGACTCCTCCAGGTCCTCGGCCCTGAGGTCGGTGGCCTCGGCTTCCAGGCCGATGTCCTGGCAGAGATCGAACACGGTCTTGCGGGTGATCCCCTCCAGCAGGTTGTCGCCGGGGGTGAGCGCCTTGCCGTCGCGGATGACCCAGACGTTGAAGCCCGGGCCTTCCGTGACATAGCCGTCGGTCGAGAGCAGCACGGGCTGGTCCGCGCCGGCATCGAGCGCCTCGAAGTGGGCGGCGGTCAGATCCATACGGTTGAAGTTCTTGCACTTCTGGTTGATCGCGGCGTCGGGCGCGCGGCGGGTCTGGGCAATCCAGAGGTGGGCGCCAGACTTCACCTTGGGCTCGGCGACGATGGTGTAGTAGGGCACTGCATAGGCGATCAGCTCGTTCTCGGCAGTGCGCGGGTCGCCGAACGCGCCGCCGCCGGCGTAGCGCCCGCGCGTGCACAGCACGTAGACGATCGAGTCCGTGAAGCCGGCGCGATGCACGCACTGCGCCATGATGCTTCTGATCTGCGCGTCCGGCATGGGCGGTGTGAGCCGGATGTGCTCACAAGAGGCGTAAAAGCGGTCCATGTGATCGTCGAGCCGGAAGAACGCGTTGTCACACACCGTGACCGCGTCGAACACCACGTCGCTCTTGTGGAAGGCCGGGTCGAGGATCGGCACCGACGCTTCCTCGATCGGCAGGTATTGTCCTTGGCAGTAGGCGATTCCCTTCGAATCCGACATGGTTGCAGCCTCCCTGGCGGCGTTGCGGTTCGAAGCGGACGGTAAGGCGGTGCAGCCCTCGCCGTCAATGTCCCGCGCCTCGATCCTGAACGCGCTTTTCGAAAAATTCGCACCGAACCCTGCGAAAAGCGCAGAATCGGATGGGGAGGCGGCACGGAAGCCGCTATGATGGATCATCCATACGAAGCGGGAGTACCCGCCGAAGCGCCCGTCTCACAGAAAACAAGTTGGTCCATCATGTCAGACATCGGTTCGCCGCCCAGCGAAGGCGGCTCAATCACGGCTCAGGTCAAGTGGTTCAACCCGACCAAGGGGTTCGGCTTCCTCGTGCCCGACGACGGCTCGCCCGACGTCTTTTGCCACGTCTCGGCGGTCGAACGGGCGGGCTACGACACGCTGCCCCAAGGAGCCACCGTCAGTTGCGAGATCGTGCAGGGGCAAAAGGGCCCGCAAGTCTCGCAGATCCATAACGTCGACACCTCGACCGCGACCGTCATGCCGCCGCGGGGCGACCGACCGCGCCGCCCCAGCCCCGGCGGTTTTCAGGCCCGGCGCTTTGACGAGCCAATGGGCCCGACCGAGGAGATCGAGGGCACGGTCAAGTTCTACAACGTCGGCAAGAGCTACGGCTTCGTGACGCCGGACAGCGGCGGGCAGGACGTGTTCATCCACGCCAAGGTGCTTGCCCGCTCCGGCCTCGACGACTTGGAGCCCCAGCAGCGCGTGCGGATGGAGATCACGCAGGGTCCGCGCGGGCCGCAGGCCACCAACGTCGAGCTGATCTGAGCCTGGCTATCCGGGCGCGGCCCGCTTCGGCAGGCCGCGCCGCCGGACCTTACAGGGGGCGCCGCCCCACAGGACGACCGGAATGATAGGGGATCCGGTCGCCACGCCCATCCTCGCGCGCCGTATCGACGCCATCGTGCGCGAGATGTCGAACGCGCTGCTGCGCTCGGCGCGATCCAGCGTCATCGCCGCCGCCAAGGATTTCTCCTGTGCGCTTCTTACCCATGACGATCGGCTGATCACTGCCGCCGAAGGCCTGCCTGTGCACGTGCTCGGCTGCCACCTGCAGACCCGTGCGATGCGCGCACTTCACCCCGACCTGAGGGAAGGCGATGCCTTCCTGCACAACGATCCCTACCTCGGCAACACCCACGCGGCCGATCACGCGATCCTGGTGCCGGTGTTCGTGGACGGCGTGCATGTGTTTACCGTCTGCGCCAAGGCGCATCAGGCCGACATCGGCAACAGCCGGCCCACCACCTATCACGCCTTCGCCCGCGACGTGTACGAGGAAGGAGCGCTGATCTTTCCCTGCGTGCTCGTGGAGCGTGGTGGCGCGATCAATGACGATATCGTTCGCATGTGCGAGCGGCGCATCCGGGTGCCGGAGCAGTGGCGCGGCGACTTTCTCGCCCTGATCGGCGCTGCGCGGATCGGCGAACGGCGCCTCAAGGAGCTTTGCGCGGCGCAGGGCACCGAAGCCGTCGCGGCGATCGTCGAGGACTGGCTCGAATACTCGGAGCAGCGCATGGCGCGGGCGATCGAGGCTCTGCCTGCCGCATCGCTGGTCTCGGAAAGCACGCACGACCCCGTCGAGCCGATCCTGCCCGAGGGCATTCCGGTCAGGGTCGGCATCGAGGTGGACCCGGAAGCGGCGCGGATCACGGTCGATCTGCGCGACAACATCGACTGCGTAGATTGCGGCCTCAACCAGACGGAGGCGTGTTGCCTCGCGCACGTGTTCACGGCGGTCTTCAACTGTCTCGACGACGACGTGCCGCGCAACGAGGGCGCGTTTCGCCGCGTCCAGGTTCTGATGCGGGACGGATGCGTGGTTGGCCGGCCTTCTTTTCCTCATAGCTGCTCGGTTTCGACCACGAACGTGGCCGAGCGCCTGATCTACGCCATCCACAGCGGCTTCGCGCGGCTCGGCGAAGGGAGGGGGCTCGCCGAGGGCTCGGCCAGCATGGGCGGGGCGATGGCCGTGATCTCCGGCGCCGATGCCCGGCGGGGCGGGGCGCCCTTCGTCAATCAGCTCTTCCTCGGGGTGGGCGGCGGCCCGGCCGGCCCCTCCACCGACGGCTGGCTGACCTCTTGTCTGCCGACGGCGGCCGGCCTGGTTCACCTCGACAGCGTCGAGCTGGCGGAAGGCCGCTATCCGATTGCGGTCGACTCAGCGCGTATCGTTGCCGGCAGTGGCGGCGCAGGGTGCTGGCGCGGCGCGCCCGCGACCGAGATCGTCTACGGCCCGACGCATGGCCCCGTCACTGCCATCATCCCGTCGGACGGTCACCATGTCGCACCGCGCGGCGTGCAAGGCGGCGCCGACGCGAAGGTGGGGCAGACCGTCAAGATCGGCCGCGACGGCCGGGAGACCGTGCTTCCGAACTTCGTGCAGCTCACGCTCCAGCCGGGAGAGAGGTTGCGGGCCTTGGAAGGCGGTGGCGCCGGCTACGGCGACCCGCTCGCGCGCGATCCGCAGCGCGTGTTGCATGACGTAGCCGAGGGCTGGGAGACACCCGGCCGCGCGCATGACGTCTATGGCGTCGTCTTCGCTGAGCCCACCGGAGGGGCGCTCGGCGTCGACGTATCGGCGACCCGGGCGCGGCGCCGGGTGCTCAGTCGGGGCGGGCGGAGCGCCGGCGGGACATGATCGAGCCGATTACCATCATGACGAAGGCGGTGAGCATGAGCCCGGCCGCGCCCCAGACGTAGGCCGAATGGATCTCGTCGAAGAAGAGAATGCCCCAGCCGATGCCGCCGACCACACCGATGATGGTCATGATGGAGAAAAGCGAGGCACCGGCGCGGCGCACGATGACGTAAAACATCGGCCACATAATCGCGTTGATGACGACCGCGGCGCCGAGCGCGAGGTCGCCGTCCAGCTCCGGCCCGGGGAAGAGGTAGAGCTGGCCGGTTGCCGGCAGAAAGGGAATCAGCAAGAGCGCGCCCGCGAAAAGGTTGCCGATCGCGAGGCCCAGCGAGGATGACTCGGGCGGGCGAAAGCGCTCGACGATCACGTTGAGCGCACCGAACCCGAAGGGGATGAGCAGCGCGACGAGAAACCAGACGGCCATGCTCGGCGCGGGCAGGCTGTCGCCGGGGACGACGATGAGGAGAACCCCGCCGATGCCCGCAAGCAGCCCCACGGCGCAGATCGGCTGGAAGCGCTCGAGCCGGGCGAGGACCGCGAGGGTATAGGTGAAGAGCGGCGTCAGCGTGATCAGGAGCACGGTAACGCCGGAAGGAAGCTTGGTCGCGATGAAGGCGAGCAGCGCAAAGGGAAAGGCGAAGCCCAAGGCGGCACTGGTGAAGTAGAGCCTGAGGTGCGGCCACGTGAGCTGCGGCAGCTCGCGGCGGATCACTGCCGGCACCAGCAGAATCAGCCCGGCGCCGAGCGCGTACCAGAAGACATAGGCGAAATGGGGGAAGCCGGCGTCGCCCGCGATCTTGTTGACCGGGATCAGCAGACTGAAATTGAT
>Ga0209020_1002801_pt1 | contig 13333 bp, 13 predicted proteins | sample PinacodermBB_FD_187298 | JGI IMG/M metagenome (GOLD analysis project Ga0209020, IMG submission 187298) | Host-associated microbial community of the marine sponge Aplysina aerophoba from Gulf of Piran - sponge pinacoderm, lysed by bead... | ecosystem: Host-associated > Porifera > Sponge >...
CCGCCTGCCCCTGCAGGATCGAGGCCGCGGCCGCGATCTCGTCCGCCTGGCCGACAATGGTGACTTCGAGCGGCTGGCCGAACAGGTCGGGCTCACCGCGCCGGTCGTCAATTGCCGGCAGGCCGGCAATGCCGATCGCAACACCGCATGTGCCGACCCGCCAGGCTCGCCCGAAGCTGTCGGAAACGATGACGCCGGGAGCAATGCCCCAGCGCTCGGCTAAAGCGGCGCGCAACCCCCTTGCGGACGCGTCCGGGTCGCGCGGCAGCAGCAGCAGGCGCCCGGCCTCGATATTGGAGTGGTCTATGCCGGCATTCGCCATCACATGGCCGAGCCTGTGCTCGACGACCACCACGCCCGGCCGGTGGCGGACAATCTCGGCCGTTTCCTCCAGCAGGATTTCGACATGGGTGGGGTCCTTGTGCGTCAGCGCCGCCAGCCGTTTCGCGTCGGGGGACGGCGTCGTCTCCGCCGGGAAGGCGTAGCGTCCCTCGGCCTTGGAGACGATCTTCTGCGCGACCACGAGGATGTCGCCTGCTTCAAGCCCGGTTCCGGCCCGTTCCAGACCGTCCGAGATAATTCGGGCAAGATCGTCGCCCGGCTCCACCATCGGCAGGCCGGGCAGCGCGATCAGCTCCAGGCGACGAGTCACGCGCGGCCCTGCTCCGCCGCCGGCAGACCGGTAATGCGGAGGCCGGCGCCGTCGATGCCGTAGCGCCGGTTGATCTGGATGATGACGGAGGTCAGCGCCTCGGCAGCGGCGGAGTTCGCGAGCGGCCCGGCATGCCAGCCGCGCAGGCCGAGATCCTCCGCCAGCGCGATCACGGTCTCGCGTGCCGCGAGCTTGTCGCCCGCCACCAGGACATCGCAGTCGATATCGTGGAGGGCCTGCAGGTGCGCGGCCGCCACATTCTGGAACGCCGAAACGACGGTTGCGCGCTCGCCGAGATGGGCCTGCGCCTCCACCGCCGCCGATCCGGCCTCGGGAAGCTGCACCGTGCCGACCCTCGGCGGCATCAGCGGCACGGTTGCGTCCACCAGGATCTTGCCTTCGAGGCCGTCCGCGATGCTCTCGATGGTGCTCTTGTGGTGGGCGTAGGGCACGGTCAGGACCACGATGTCGGCAGCGGCCGCCGCTTCGGGATTGACGAGGCCGACGGCGCCGTGGCCCGCTTCCGCCGCGGCGGCATCGGCCCGCTCCTGCGTGCGCGACCCGATCACCACCTTGTGGCCGGCATCCGCCCAGCGCCGCGCAAAGCCCGTGCCGAGCGCGCCCGTGCCGCCGATGATCGCGATGGTCTGTCCCATGATCCGCCGCTTCCCCCTCTCGCTGCGCCCGCACGGTTTACCCCAAGCCGGGCGCCAAGCCAAAGCACGCTTGCCGCAAACTGCGACCGCACTCTATCTTCGTCGACCATGACCGCGCCGCGCCCCGTTTCCAGCCCTTGCGTCAAAGTCTGCCGTATCTCACCGGAGACGCAGTGCTGCGAAGGCTGCGGCCGCCGGCTATCCGAGATCGCGGGCTGGGCCCGGATGGCGGAGGCGGAGCGCAACGCCGTAATGGCCGACCTGCCGCGCAGGCTGGCCGGGGGCGCGGCGGCGCCGTCCTGATCGCGCTGGAACTGCCTTTGCCGGCCTACTCGTCGAAGGCGGTGGACAGCCGGTCCCGCAGTTCCTTCGCCCCGGGAGCGCCCAGGTCCTGCGCCCGGAGGGTCCAGCGCCATGCCTCTGCGGAATCGTAAACCTCATCCGGCCCGTTGATGCGGAGCAACGCCAGATTGAAGGCCGCAGGCGCGATTCCGGCTTCCGCCGCGAGCGTATAGAGCGTGACGGCGCGGGCGGCATCTTCCGCTTCGATCAGCCGCGCGAGGTTGAAGCGCGCCTCCGCGTGGCCCTGCGCCGCAGCGGCTTCGTACCAGATTTGCGCTTGCGCCGGGTCGCGGGGCAGGCGGGGGTCCGTGTCGAACAGGAGACCCAGCCGGAACTGCGCCCGGACCTCCCCCTGGGCCGCCGCGCGGCGATACCAGGAAAGCGCATCCGACATGCTGTTCGCCCCATGCAGGGCACGATCGTGGATATAGCCCAGATAGAATTGTGCTTGCGGGTCGCCAGCCTCGGCGGCGCGTCCGTACCAGCGCATGGCATCGCCAAAGGTCTCGGCCGGCGGCGGCATGTTGCCGGCGCCTACCGGCGCAGCCGCGAGACAGAACAGCGCCAGAAGACTACAAACAGCGGGGCCCGCGCTCTTCTTTCCTGCCTGTGCCGATTTTCCCATGGTTGGGGGTTCTCGCAACGCTCCCGCCCATCCCGTTCAAGCAAAGCGGCGGGTATCCGCGAACTCGCAGACCGACGCAAGCCTTGCCGCGCCCGAATGCGTCCCTGAGACGCATAATTGTCACAATTTGCGGAAAACGACCAGAGGGCACGGAACGTGCGGCGGTCCTCGCCGGCCGACACGAAGCGCTGCTTGCAAGCGCGAAGAGGGAAATTCACAATCTCGGCCCGGGAGGGGATCGGCGATGTATGCACTCAGGGATTTCGGCAGCTTTCATGTTGGCGGGCGGATGGTGACCGTGTCCGGCCAGGAGAAGCGCCTCGTCGCATTTACGCCGAGCCTGACCCTGGATTACGACCCCAATGGCGAGTTCCTGATCGAGCAGGTCTATGTCCAGTATTTCATTCCCGCCGAACAGAGGTTCCCGCATCCGCTCGTCCTGCTTCACGGCGGTGGCCTGACCGGCGCCTGCTGGGAGACCACGCCGGACGGCCGGCCCGGCTGGCTGCACGATTTCCTCCGCCAGGGCTTCGCCGTCTACGTGATCGACAATGTCGAGCGCGGGCGCTCGGGCTTCTGCGCGGTCGAAGGCGTGTGGGAGGGCGAACCGGTCATGCGGACGGCCGCCGAGGCATGGGACCTGTTCCGCTTCGGACGGCCGGAGGACTTCGCGGCGGGCAAACCGTTCGAGGGCCAGCGGTTCCCCCTTGAGGCGATGGAGAGCTTCCAGCGCCAGTTCGTACCCCGTTGGACCTCGACGTCCGAGGCCCAGATACGGGGCGTCGGCGCAGCGCTGCAACGGATCGGACCGTGCGTGCTCGTCTGCCACAGCCAGGGCGGCTATCTCGGCAGCCACGCAGCGATCGAAAATCCCGAATGCATTCGCGGTGTCGTCTGCTGCGAGGGCTCGACCTTGCCCGCAGACGAACAGCTGTCGCCAGCGACGGTCGCGGGCGGGCCGTGGCTGCTGCTGCTCGGCGATTTCATCGACTTCTCGCCGCGCTGGACCGCCACGCGGGAGGCCGCCGCCGCCTTCGGCGAGCGGGTGAATGCCGTCGGCGGACGGGCGGAACTGGTCGAGCTTCCCGATGCCGGGTTCCCCGGCGCGACGCACATGTTCATGATGGACGAGCACTCGGCCGGGATCTCGGAGTGGCTCGGAGCCTGGATCCGGGAGAATTGCTAAGCGGCTTTGTCGATACCGACACTCAGGCTTCGAAACTAAATTCGAAACGGAATTCGAAACTGAATAAGCCTCGCCAGGGCCTCCTTGGGGGAACGGCTACGTCGAGAGCTTCGAGGCAGGACTGCGAGACGGACTCCTGACCGGAGAGATCATCTGTACCCCGAGGGAAACTCGGGTTCTCGTCCACTCCTGGCGGCAGCATTGCAACGCGCAAGTCCGCGCGGCGGCCCGGTATATACTTTCCGCCAGTTCCGGAGGCGACCGGCTTGTCCTGGAAGCCGCCGATGTATTAATATCGAGACGAAGCCAACTATTGAGACGGATATCTGTCCACCACGGGGGAATCCAATGACGACCGACTTCCGAAATGATGTACGCAGGGTACGGCGCCCCCTGTTCGCTGCTGTTGCGGTCCTGCTGCTTGCCGTCGCGCCCACCGCGATGGTGGCAAAGACAACCGCCGACATGGTTACTGACAAGGAGAGCCTCAAGGCGTTCGTTATGGACGCCAGGCGGCACGTCGAAAGCCTCACGGACTACAACGATGTGATTGCCCTGCGGGAAACACTCCGGGAACAGCCGACTTGGGTTGCAGGCGAAACTTACCTCGTGTTCATGCTGACGGACGGATCCGTTTCGTTCCACGCCGGGGATAGGTCGGCCGAGGGCAAGAACGCCTTGGGCATGCGCGACGACCGGGGAGTGGAAGTCGTGAAAGCAATGATGGAGGCCGCAGACAATGGCGGCGCGTTCGTCGACTATGTGGATGGAGAGCTCAAGACGAGTTACGTCACGAAACTCGTGACTGCTGTGGGCAAGTTAACCGTCTACGTGTTCGGAGGGTATTCGCAGGACCTTTCCTCCGCTCCATCGGCGATGATGGACATTCCGAAGCCCACCGTCACGGCATCGGAGGTGGTAGACAAAGAGACGCTGGTCGCGTTTGTCGATGCAGCCGCAGCCGCATATCGACGCGCCTATGAGTCTGAAAACCAAGGAAACATCATGGCTACCAGAAACGCCTTTCGTGAAGAAGGTGGGCACTGGAGGGCCGGATCGGTCTATCTCTGGATTGTAGGCAGCGAGGGAATGACCATCCTTCACGCCGTCGAGCAGTACCGGGAAGGCAAACCGACCGACATGGACCGTGTCGACTCAAACGGCCTTCCCTTTCCCAAGCTGCTAATCGGGGGAGCGTTGGAGAACGGCAGACAGTTCTTGGAGTACTACTACGACAACCCGGAAATCTCGGGCGATGAGCAAACCGGCTCCCCGAAGTTCGGATATGCCGTCACTTTCAACGCGCCGAACTCGGACCAGAAGGTTGTCATCGGCTCAGGAATTTACCCCAAGTCCGACCACTGAACCGGGAGCTTCTTCCGGCGTTCGTGCCGAGGCGGTCCGGTTCGGGTTAGGCCCCGGACCGGGGTCCAGGGCGACGAATGACGCCAAGGCCGGATGCACCCGGCAAAGGCAGTCGTTTCGGTTGGAATGGACCGGGCTCTAATCTGCAACGCCCGCCAGGCCGGCATGAACGCCGAGTGCCTTGAGCCCCGAGCCCGTCAGGATCAGAACGAGGTCTTCCTCCGGTATCTGCGGCAGCGCAGCGGCAACGACTGCGGAGGTCGGTTCGAGGAACCAGCCGGAGCGGGCCAACCGCCCAACGGCCTCCATTATCGCGTCCTCACTCGCGACGGGAACCGAGCCGCCGGTGGCACGCACAGCGTTGGCGACCATTTGCCCCCGAATCGGCTGCGACGTGGCGATGCCGTCGGCTACCGTCGCCCCCCGTGGCAGGACCCGGCCCTCGAACAGCGACCGGATCGGCGAACTGTTGGCCGCCTGGACCGCATGGAGCCTGGGCAGCACGTCGATCTGACCCGCTTCCTGCAATTCACGGAAGCCGAGATAGAGGCCGAGGATGTTCGCGCCGTTGCCGCAGGGCGCCGCGACAGCCGCCGGCGCGCGAAAGCCCAGCTGCTCCCATAGCTCGAAAGCGAGCGTCTTCGTGCCTTCGAGGAAGAAGGGCTGTCGGTTGTGGCTCGCGTAGAACATCGTCTCGGCGGCTGCGAGCGCCGCGCGCTCCACGGTGTCGCGGTCTCCCGCCACCTCCTGCAGTTCGGCCCCGGCGGCGGCGATCTGGACCCGCTTCGCCGCCGGCGCACCCTCCGGCACCATGATGCGCGCGCGGATTCCGGCGGCGGCGGCATAGGCGGCGATGGACGCCCCGGCATTGCCGGAGCTGTCTTCCAGAAGCGCCTCCACGCCCGCCTGCTTCAAGTGCGACATCATGACAGCAGTGCCCCGGTCCTTGAAGGAGCCGGTCGGCATCAGGTGCTCGCATTTGAAGAGGAGCCGGCGGCCTTCCCATTCCGTCTCGACCAACGGCGTGAGCCCTTCGCCGAGGCTGACCCGGCCCGCGTCCTCGACGCGGATGGCGGCGCGGTAACGCCATAGCGAGGTTTCCGACCGTTCGATCTCGTCCCGCACGAGGCCCCGGCCCGACGTGAGGCCCAGCAGGCCGCCATCGTCGGGCGCGCGCCACAGCGCCTGATCCGCAGGCCAATTCGCGCCGCTGCGCGGATTGATGTAGGAAGCGCGCACCGCCAAGCCTTCCGATCCCTTTACCAATGCCGGCCGCGCCCACGGCGCGCGTCCAGGCGACTGCCATCATGACCGATCTTCGCAATATCGCCATCATCGCCCATGTGGACCACGGCAAGACCACGCTGGTGGACGGCCTGCTGCGCCAGAGCGGCGCGTTCCGCAGCAACCAGCGGGTCGCCGAACGCGCACTAGATTCCAACGCGCTGGAGCGCGAACGCGGCATCACCATCCTTGCCAAGTGCACCTCGGTCGAGTGGGGCGCCGTGCGCATCAATATCGTGGACACGCCCGGCCACGCCGATTTCGGTGGCGAGGTAGAGCGCGTGCTGGGCATGGTGGACGGCTGCCTGCTGCTCGTCGATGCCTCGGAAGGGCCGATGCCGCAGACAAAGTTTGTGCTGGCCAAGGCACTGGCGGCCGGGTTGGCGCCCATCGTGGTGGTAAACAAGGTAGACAAGCCGGATGCGCGCCCGTTCGAGGTCCAGGACGAGACCTTCGATCTGTTCGCCGCACTCGACGCTGACGAACGCCAGCTAGACTTCCCGACCCTGTTCGCGTCCGCCAAGGAAGGCTGGGCAGCGGCCTCGCCCGAAGGACCGCGCGACGGGCTCGGGCCGCTGTTCGAAACCGTTCTGGAGTGCGTGCCGCCGCCCCGCGTCGCTGCGGACGGGCCGTTTGCCATGGCGGCCGCCATTCTGGAGTCGGACCCCTTTCTCGGCCGCGTTCTCACGGGCCGGATCGAGAGCGGCGAGATCGGCGCAAATCGGGCGGTCCACGCGCTGAGGCCCGGAGACGGCATCGTGGAGCGCGCCCGGACGACACGCCTGCTCGCCTTTCGCGGCCTGAACCGGATTCCGGTCGAGCGCGCAGCGGCCGGCGATATCGTGGCAATCGCAGGCCTGCAGACGGCGACGGTGGCCGACACGCTGGCCGCACCCGAAGTCATCCATCCCATGCCCGCCCGCCCCATCGACCCGCCAACGCTGGCACTCACCCTTTCCGTGAACGATTCGCCGCTTGCGGGCCATGACGGCGACAAGCTGACCTCGCGGGAAATCCGCGCCCGGCTCATGCGCGAGGCGGAAGGCAATGTCGCAATCCGGGTGACGGAAAGCTCTGAAAAGGACGCCTGCGAGGTTGCCGGGCGCGGCGAGTTGCAGATGGCCGTGCTCATCGAGACCATGCGCCGCGAAGGCTTCGAGGTCTCTGTCTCCCGCCCGCGCGTCCTGTTCGAGACCGACCCCGATACCGGCCGGCGCCTGGAGCCCATCGAAGAAGTGACGGTGGATGTGGACGCCGACCATGCCGGCGCAGTGGTCGAGAAGATGGGCGTGCGCAAGGCGGAGATGATCGATATGCGGCCGACCGGCGCCGGGCGCCAGCGGCTGGTGTTCCATGCGCCCTCGCGCGGGCTTATCGGCTATCACGGCGAGTTCCTGACGGACACGCGCGGCACCGGGGTCCTGCATCGCATTTTCCACGGTTATGCGCCGCACAAGGGGCGGCTGGAGGGCCGACGGCGCGGCGTCATGGTCTCACTCGAGCGCGGCAAGGCGGCGGCCTATGCGCTCTGGAACCTGGAAGAGCGGGGGCGGCTGTTCATCGGGCCCGGTGACGCCGTCTATGGCGGCATGGTGATCGGCGAATGCGCACGCGGCCAGGATATCGAGGTCAACCCGCTCAAATCCAAGCAGCTGACCAATTTTCGCGCCGCCGGCAAGGACGATGCCATCCTGCTTTCGCCGCCGCAGGACATGGCGCTGGAGCGCGCGATGGCCTGGATCGCCGACGACGAACTGGTGGAGGTGACGCCGAAGGCCGTCCGCCTGCGCAAGCGTTTCCTCGACTTCCATGAACGCAGGCGGCAAGCTAAGCGCATGGCGGCGGAATAGCGGCGGGAGTAGAGGCGATGGCGCTCGCATGGTCCCACATGGTGCTCTATGTCGAGGATGTGGAGCGGATGCTGGCGTTCTACACCGATGTGCTCGGCTTCGAGATCACCGACCGTGGCCCCCTCGGCAAGGACGACAAGGAAATCGTCTTCCTCAGCCAGGATCCGGAGGAACACCACCAGGTTGCGTTCATCGACGGCAGGAAGGAGGCGGGTCCTTCCAACAGCGTCAACCACGCGGCGTTCCGCATCGAGGGCCTCACGGCGCTGCGGGGCATGGCGGCGTCCCTGGACGCAGAGGGGGTCTCCTACAGTCCACGCAGCCACGGCAACACCTGGTCGATCTATTTCGAGGACCCGGAGCGGAACGGCATCGAGATTTTCTGCGACACGCCCTGGAAGGTGGCCCAGCCGCAGGCGGTAGCGTGGGATCCGGCGCTCAGCGACGACGATCTCGCCCGCTGGACCGAGGAACGCTTCCGCGACCAGCCGGGCTTCGCGCCCGCCGACGCCTGAGCCGGGCGGAACCATGACCGAAATCACCGTCGCCGAGGCGTATCTTGCGCTGCTGAAGGCGCGCGGCGTCGATGTGCTGTTCGCCAATCCGGGCACCGACTTCGCGCCCATCGTCGAGGCCTATGCGCGGGCCGGGGAGACCGGGCTCGACTTTCCCACGCCCCACACCATCGTGCACGAGACGGTGGCGGTCGGCATGGCGGACGGCTACTGGCAGGCATCGGGCCGGATGGCCGCCGTCATGGCGCATGTGAATGTCGGCACCGCCAACGCATTGATGGGCCTCATCAATGCCCGGCGCGACAATGTGCCGATCTTCATGGCGGCCGGGCGCTCGCCTGTGACCGAGAAGGGCCGCAAGGGCGCGCGCGACCGCGGCATCCACTGGGGCCAGGACATGTACGACCAGGCGGGGATGCTGCGCGAGGCGGTCAAGTGGGACTATGAGCTGCGTCTCGCCGACCAGCTGGAGGCGGTGGTGGAGCGCGCGCTCGCCGTCGCCGCCACGCCGCCGATGGGACCGGTCTATTTCACCATGCCGCGCGAGATCATGGCGGAGGCGCTGCCGGGCTTCAGCCTCTCGCCCGAACCCCGCCAGAAGCCGGTGGTTGCCGGCTTGCCGGACCCGTCCGCCATAGCCGATGCAGCTTCCGTCCTGTCGGCGGCGGAGCGGCCGCTGATCGTCGCCAACCGGGGCGCGGGCTGGCAAGTGCTGGCCGATTTCGCCGAGCGGTTCGCGATGCCGGTGGTGGAATTCTGGGCGAGCCGCGCCTCGCTGCCGGGCGACCATCCGATGCATGGCGGCTTCGACCCCGGCCCCTGGCTCAAGGACGCGGACGCCGTGCTGGTGCTGGACGCGATGGTGCCGTGGATGCCGGTCGAGCAGGATATCCGGCCCGGCTGCAAGGTGGTGCAGGTCGGCACCGATCCGCTGTTCTCCGACGTGCCGATGCGCGGCTTCCCCGCCGACGTCGCCATTGCCGGGGACCCGGCGGCCGCGCTTGAAGCGCTGGCGGCCGAAATGAAGCTGCCGCCGAAGGGACGGGGGGCGGATGTGGCCCGCCGCTGCCGCGAGGGACGGGAGGCGCGTCTCGCCGCGGCGGAAGCCGGCAACGGCACGCCGATGTCGCCGGGCTGGGTCGCGCGCTGCCTGGACCGGGCGCTGCCGGACGATGCCATGATCTTCAACGAGCTGGGCGCGCCGCTGGCGGCGCTCACGGTGCGCGATCCGCTCGGCTATTTCGGCGGCTCGCTGGCGGGCGGACTCGGCTGGGGGCTGCCGGCGGCGATGGGCGCGAAGCTCGCCCGGCCGGAGCGCCTCTCGGTCGCCTGCGTCGGCGATGGCTCCTACATGTTCGCCAATCCCGTTGCCTGCCACCAGGCGGGCGCATCGCTCGGCCTGCCGGTGCTGACGCTCGTCTTCAACAACGGCATCTACAACGCCGTCCGGCGGGCCGCGCTGTCGGTCTATCCCGACGGCCATGCAAGCCGCGCCAATGTGATGCCGCTGACCTCTCTGGACCCCGCGCCGCGCTACGACCTCATCGCGCAGGCGAGCGGCGGGCACGGGGAGCGGGTGGAGGACGCGGAGGCATTGCCGGACGCCCTCTCCCGCGCCATCGAAACCGTGACCGGAGAGGGTCGGCAGGCGCTGCTGGACATCGCCGTCGGCGTGCCTTGAGCCGCGCGCGAAGCGAGGGACGGATTCCGGCGGCAAAAGACGGTAAGTCGTGATATGAGGGCGCGGAGCCTTCTCCACATTGGCTTCCGGAGGTCGAACGATGCAATTCTCTCTCTTCGTCCACATGGAGCGGCTGACACCGGACCGGGACCATGCCGAGCTCTACCGGGAGTCCCTGGAACTCTGCCAAATGGCCGACGACGGCGGCTTCGAGGCCATCTGGACGGGCGAGCATCACGGGATGGATTTCACCATCACGCCGAACCCGTTCATCACGCTCGCCGACATCGCGAACAGGACGAAGAATGTCCGCCTCGGCACCGGCGCCATCGTGGCGCCCTTCTGGCACCCGATAAAGCTGGCGGGCGAGGCGGCGCTGGCCGACATCGTAACGGGCGGACGGCTGGAACTGGGGATCGCGCGCGGCGCCTACAGCTTTGAATATGAGCGGCTGTCGCCGGGCCTCGATGCGGCCTCCGCAGGCGCGGCGCTCCGCGAAACGGTGCCGGCGGTAAAGAAGCTCTGGCAGGGCGACTATGCCCATGACGGCGAGCGCTGGCAGTTCCCGAAGACCACGTCGTCGCCGAAACCCGTGCAGAGCCCGCACCCCCCGCTGTGGATTGCCGCCCGCGATCCCGACAGCCACAAATTTGCGGTATCCGAGCGATGCAATGTGCAGGTGACGCCGCTCTGGCAGGGCGACGACGAAGTGGAACTCCTGATGCAGCGGTTCGAGGATGCCTGCGCCGCGTGCCCGGAAGTGCCGCGGCCGAAGATCATGCTGCTGCGCCACACCCATGTCGGCGCGGACGAAGAGGCCGTCGCCGAGGGCGCGCGGGCGCTCAGCCGGTTCTATTGCCACTTCGGCGCCTGGTTCCGCAACGAGCGGCCGATCAGCCAGGGCATGATGGAACCGCTCTCGGAGGAGGAGATGGCGAAGCTCGAAATCTTCTCGCCCGAGGCGATGCGCGCCAACAATGCAGTCGGCACGCCGGAGGAGGTGACCAGGCGACTCAAGACCTACGAGGCGATGGGGTTCGACCAGTACAGCCTGTGGATCGACAACGGTATGCCGTTCAGCGAGAAGCGAAAGTCGCTCGGCCTGTTCATCGACGAAGTGATGCCCGCCTTCGCATGACCGTATCGGCATCCGACAAGGCCCCGCCGGTGGTGCTGATCCACGGCGTCGGCCTCGACCGGACGATGTGGGGCGGAGTCATGCGCTGCCTCTCCGGCAGGCTCGACTGCACCGCCTTCGACATGCCCTGCCACGGCGAGGCCGGGATGCCGGCGGGCGAGGTCACCCTGGCGACCTTTGCCGATGCACTGGGCGAGGTCGTGGACGGTCTCGAATCCGCGCCTGTCGTTGTCGGCTTTTCGATGGGCGCGATGGTGGCGCAACACTTCGCGCTCGACCGGCCGGGCGCGCTCCGGGGACTGGTGTTGATGAACGCCGTGTTCGACCGCGACGAGCACCAGAACGCGGCAATACTGCAACGCCTCGCCACGGTGGAGCAGGACGGGCCCACAGGCATGGCCGAGTCGGCTATCCGGCGCTGGTTCACCGAAGGCTTCCGCAAGGGCGCGCCGGAGATTGTCGGGGCTGTCCGCCACCGCCTGCTGGCCAACGACCCGGCAGCTTATCTCGCCGCCTACCGGGTATTCGCGACAGCGGACGGCGAACTCGCGCGCGAGGCCGGACGGATCGCCTGCCCCACGCTCGCGATGACGGCCGAGCACGACATCAACTCAACCCCGGCCATGAGCCGCGAACTCGCGCGGGTCATACCGGATGCAAGGGCTCTCGTGCTCGACGGCCTCGCCCACGGCGCCCCCATCGAAGCGCCCGAGCAGGTTGCAGACGCGATTGCCGAATTCGTTGGCGGGCTTTGAACGCGGCCGGTCGGATTTCGATGCCGGGTCGCCGGAACGGAAGGCCGACAACTACGTTCCGTGACCGTCTCAGAATCTGCGATAGACCTCGCGGCGATGACCGACCTTCACGACGAGGACGCGCAGCACCTCATCCTCGATACGGACGACGATGCGCCAGTCGCCGACGCGATACCTCCACATCGGGATCGCTCCGCCTCCTTGCAGCGCCGCGCCGATGCTGCGTGCATCGTCCAGCGGAGCAACCCGCTCGCGGAGGAAGCGCGTGATTCTCCGGGAAACGGCTTTGTCGAGACCCCGCAGGTCCCTCAGCGCGCCCGCGTCGAACTCAATCCTCCAGACCAAGCTCGCGTTCTACTTCTTCCAGCGTATAGGTGCGCGACCGCCCGGCCCGATTGTCGATCAGCCGCTGCTCGGCCAGATACAGATCTTCAAGGTCGTCGAGATGCGCCAGAATGGCCTCGCGGGCGTAGAATGTTTTCGTGCGACCCGTCGCTTGGGCCAATCGCTCAAGACGGCCTTCGATTTCTTCAGGAAGTCTGATCGCAAGCATCCCGCGCCCTCCGAGAGCTGTACAGTTATAGCATCTTCATCCGGGGTCGGAAATGAGATGGCGATGACTTGCGCCCGTTTTGGCCATGACAAAGGAGCCTTGTGAGATGGAAGTGACCCTTTACGGCATGGGCGCCAACCGGTCAGCGCGCTGCAAGTGGACCCTGGAAGAAGCCGGCATCGAATATGTCCAGATCGACCGGCGCGAACTGGCCGGCGCGGACGAGCTGAGGCGGTTTCATCCTCTCGCCAAGATACCGGCGGCGGTCATAGACGGACGGGCGCTGTTCGAGTCGGCGGCCATCTGCACACATATCGCCGACCGCGCCCCGGCTGCCGATTTGATCGCCAAGCCCGGCACATTCGCACGCGCCGAGCACGACCAGTGGGTCGCGTTCTGCCTCGCCGAGATGGAGTCGTGGCTCTGGAACTCCGGCGTCAACATGTATGTGCTGCCCGAGGAGGAGCGCATTACAGCCGGCTTCGAGCAGAACGTGAAGATGTTCAAGCGCAGCGCGGCGGTGCCGGAAGCCCATCTGGCGCAGGCAGACTATCTCGTCGAGAACCGGTTCACCGTGACCGACATCATCGTGGGATGGTGCCTCAACTGGGCCCGGCGGCTGGGCCATCTCGAAGAGTTCCCGGCATTGCGCCGCTATGTGGACCGCCTCCTCGCCCGCCCGCTATGCGCGCTCGCCCGCGACTGAGCGCGATAAGAGGTCAGGCTTCCCC
>Ga0209020_1002809_pt1 | contig 13274 bp, 12 predicted proteins | sample PinacodermBB_FD_187298 | JGI IMG/M metagenome (GOLD analysis project Ga0209020, IMG submission 187298) | Host-associated microbial community of the marine sponge Aplysina aerophoba from Gulf of Piran - sponge pinacoderm, lysed by bead... | ecosystem: Host-associated > Porifera > Sponge >...
CGGATCCCGGCCCGCAGGTCGACGTTCTCCTGCAGGCGCGTCGTGAAGAACAGCTCCGTGTGATAGTGCACCGCGAGGCGCCAGCGGGTCTTCGTCTCGCCGGGGTAGCGCCACGCGCGTACCAGGTCCGTCCGTCGAAAAACCCCCGGTCCGATGCCGACGCCGAAGTGGATGCTGTTCTCCGGGTCTTTCAGAAACCATCGCCAGCGGTAGGAGACGTGGGCATAAATCGGGAACGCCCGCTCCCGCTCTTTGTTGCCCTCACGCGGATCGACCTTGCCGAGAACCGCCGAGATGCCGGTGGCGTACCCGTGCCGCGCGGTGCGCCATACCATGCGCGAGATGGTGGCGCTGGGTGCGGAAGGGAAGACGATGAAGTCGCTGACGCCAAACGGATTCCACTGATACCAGCCCGCGCCAGCCTCGAGCTCGGAGACACGTGCCTGCTGTTCTTCTTGCGCCGCGACGGGTGTGGCGAGTACCAGGAAGACGATTGCGATTCGCTTCAGCATCGGTCCCTCCTCTGAGAAGGAGTGCGCAGAACAGAGGGAAACGGGCTCCGATTCACCGAGGGGAGATCCTGTTGATCCGCTTCGGTCCGTTCCTCACCGCACCTCCTCCAGTTCACGAACCGCAACCCGAAGACTCGTGATGTGCGCTGCTCTGATCACCGTTACGTCCGCAGTCACCTGCAGGTCCGTGCAACTCGGCGATGGCCGCCCCGCTGCAACTTACGCCTCGGCGATGGCCGCCCGCAGCTCCGTCAGATGGACGCGTTTGATCGGGGCGACCTCTGGGGGTGAGGCTCGGATCGGTCCAGCGGAATGTCGGCAGGCGTGGACGGGCGACGGGCGGGCACTCGTCAACACGGGCCCCTGGGCGGGCGTGGCGCCACCGCACCGAACGCGCGTCGCTCGCAGCGCGAGGCGCGGGCGGCCCGCCGCAGCCTTGAGCGCCGCTGCCGCAAGTTGTTTCGAGAAACCGAATCCGACTCCCATCGTCTCTGGCGCGGCGGGGAGTGTACGGGGCGCGTGCCAGAAGCCAGACAAAGGTCTGGGCTCAAGGCTCCGGGAACGGAAGCAACGGGGGGCGGACCGGGGCGCGTGGAACCGGCCGTGACCGCCTCGAGGCCGGGATCAAGGCGAGAGTGACTTCACGTGTCGGAACGGGTTCCGGCGAAGACGCGACGAAAGCGCGCCGTCGGCCCTGTGGTCGTTGCATGCACGGCCGTCATGCCGCGCGTGGTGTTGGCTGGCGGAAGAACGGGTTGCCGTCCCGGCTCGGCGGGAAGCTGTCGGGGCGTCCGCACGGGAGCGGCTACGCGCGCCGTCGGCCCTGTACGCACGGCGTTGACGCGAGGCGGTTGCCGCGGGCGGCGCCGAGGGGTCCCAGCGCAGGTTCGCGCCGGGGCGCAGCCGTCACGCCGGACCACGTCGGCGTCCCGCCGCCGCTACCACCGCAGACACGGGTCGAAGCCGGCAGGTCGTCGAGCAGGGGCACCGAGTCGGGCCGGTGGACGGCCGCGCCGGCGTCCCGGCGGGCGTCGTCTTCGGCGGCGGCGGCTTCGAGCAGGACGGGCACAACGATTTCCGCCTGGTCGAGGCCGTACTTCAGAAGCCACATCCGGCGGTTGTGGCAGCGGATGCAGCGGCTGCTCTCGGGCGCGATGAGTCTCCCGCAGGTGCCGGCTTCGATGGGCAGGTCGACCCCGGAGCACAGGAGCTTGCGGTTGAGGTCGACGCGAACGCGGCGCATCAGCTCGCGGTTGGCGATCCGCTTGCGGAGCTTGTCCCGCTGCCGGGGCGGAGCAACTCGATCAGGGGCATGGGTTTCCTCCGGGAAAGAGGGAGTGGCCCGATCGGGCCGGGTTGGCAGCGGGTTGTCGGCCCCGTGGCGTGGTGTGCCGTGTCGCGGCGGCCTGCCGCGTGCGGCGTTGAACAGCAGCGCGTGAGCGGCCAAGCGTGGAGAAACGGTGCACGGCAGGGCGTCGCCTTGCCCGCCGGCCCCGTTCCTCTGTGCCGCTACCTTTCTGCCTGCCCCATTGTCGTGCCGCCCGCCTTCTCCTCCGTGGTTCGTATCCGCGCCGACTCGCGGAGGCGCGGCGGGTTCTTGCCGGCAGTCGGGCGGGCGCCAGTGAACGATGCCGAGCCGCGCTGCACGAGGCAGCGCGATGACGGCGCGGGCGGACGCAGGCGCAGCCGAATCAAGTCAGGACGGACGCGGGCATCGCCGCCGTCGCGCCCGTAGGGGTCCGCCGGTTTCGCCATGCGGTAACCGACGCCGCGCCGGTTGAAGATGTAGGCGGGACTGTCCCGCGCTGTCGCCGAGCTTGCGCCGCAGGTTTCCTGACGAAGATGCGCACCCGGGTTCGCGTCGGCGTTCTCGCGGTTGGCCCAGACCCGGCGCAACAGCGTGTCGAAGGTCACGACGCGTCCGGCGTCGAGCGAGAGCACGCGCAGCAGCTCGTACTCGGTGGTGGTGAGCTCGACGCCTCCCCGCCGACCGTCACTTGGCGCTGCGCGTAGTCGATGGCGATCTGGCCGAGCACGAACGGCTTGGCTCGGCGTGCCGTCTGAGCGCCGCCCGCACCCGCGCCACCAACTCGGTCGGCGAGAAGGGCTTGGCGATGTAGTCGGCCGCGCCCGCCTCGAGCGCCTGCGCGACGGTGTCGTCGCGGCGGTAGGCCGAGATGAAGATGACCGGCAGGTCGGATAAGCTCCGGGACCTGCTTCATCAGCTCGATGCCGTCGCTGCCGGGCAGCACCAGGTCGAGGAGGACCAGTTGCGGCGTCTCGGTGCGGATGATGCGCGCCAGGTCCTCCGGCCCGCCCGTCACCAGCGGGGCGTAGCCGGCCGCCAAGAGCGCGCCGCGGACGAAGCGCGTCGTCGTCGACGACGAGGATGCGGGGCGGCCCGTCCCGGTCCGCGGCCGGCGGCGGACCGGCGGCGCGTCCGGCCGCCGCGGTCCCGGCCTCGCCGGCCACGGGCACCGTGAACGTGAACGTGGCCCCGCGGCCGGGACCGTCGCTCTCGGCCCGGATGCGCCCGCCGTGCGCCTCGACGAGCCCCTTGCAGATCGCGAGCCCGAGGCCGTGGCCGGCCGTGGCGCCCTCTCTCTGGCGCTGGCGCGCCTGCGAAAGAGATGCCGAAGTTCATGGTCCTGTGCCGGAATAGCCGTCGCGCGGGCGACCTCGTGGCAAAGCGTGGCGTAGCGACTGGAAGCGCCGCCGATTCAACCGATGGCGTCGGCGGACGGCCGATGCAGCCTGACTCCGGGCAGTTCGTCAACGACGAACCGCCGACCTGACGCACGGAACAACCAGCACATCGACATCCGGGGAACGTGACGCGCCGAACACGGCTGCGGTTTCGCCGGTCTCAGGTCGGCATCTGGCCCGGGGTACGCTACCGAATCGCCAAGCCCGGAGCCCCGTGTCGTTGATCCAACCAGCGGGTGCTCGAGCACGACCGCCGGCGCGGAAGGCGGAGCGTGCGCCGAGGCGATGAGCTGCGTTCGTGTAACGCTCTGCTTTGCGACGCCGAAGGAACCGTGCGGCTGTCCGCCACGCCCGTGTTGCCCGCACTGTCGCCCCCCTGCCCGCCCTGCGACGCGGAAGGATCGTGCAACTGCCCGCGACGTCGTCGGAACGGAGTGCGCAATCCCGGTCACGCGCCGCCGAGATCGCGGATTATGCGGCGATCGCGTCACGCATCGCCGCACGTGAAGTCGATGGGCACGATCACAACGAGATTCCTCCAGAGGGCCGTCGGCGGGGCGCCGTTGCGGAGTCGAAACGTCGTTTCCAACGGGAGCCGCAATACGCGAGCGTGGCGCCGAGGCGAAGCGGCACAACCGACGAATCCGCCGCGCCGACCCGGCCGTCACGCGGCGGAGCCGGCGCACGACGTCGAACCACGCGAGGCGGTTACAGCCAGACAGCAGAATCGACGACCTGCCGCCCCGAGATCACCAGAAGTGTCAGCGCCAGGTTGCAAGCGCGCGCTTTCCGGCGAATCGTCGCGGGCGCTGCGGTCTCGTTGGGCCGGTGCGCCGTGAGGACGATACGCGACCCCGCGGCGCTGTTCGAGGTGTTGCCGATGGACACCTCGCACCGTCGCTCCGCTGGCCGGGGGTCTGTCCGGGGGTCTGTCCGGCGGTTGCCCAGGCGCGTTCAGACGGCTGTCGTCAATCGGCGATATGATCTCGGCTCGCCGAGTGTACGTACACATAGTTCTGCAATTGGTGACACCACCCGGAGAGCCTTCCCGCAGGGAAAATGGGATGTGAGCGACCGCCGGAGGGTGGTCGCTCACAGGGTGCCAAATAGCTTGACAAAAGACAGGACCACAGTACGCGTGTAACGTCACACGTGACTATGTAAGATCCCCGTGGCTATTGACGTCTTACGCCATGATCATGAAACCATGCCGAACCATGTCTATTTGGCCGATTGCGTAATGGCAAAAACTGCCGGGCCCTCTTGGGGTCCTATTTTTTGTACGGTACAAGAAACGGTGCCACCTGCCAAAAACCGGTTTTTGGGTAGGTAACACGTCGCTCGTGTCGGGTCGTAGGATCCCGCGTTCGCGTGCCGCGCTTCGGTAACCTTCCGCCGGACGGCGCCGGGCGGCATTCTCGTGCCCCTGGCCGTATTGCGTGCCGACGCGAGCCGGCGCGGTGAGGAGGTCCGGTGATGGCGATGATCAGGCTGACGTTCTTCGTTCCGACCGACGTGCTCGAGCGCTACGACGCGCTGGTGTATCGCAGTGGCGTCAAGCGTTCGCAGTTGTTGCGCGAGGCGCTCGAGCACGGGCTCGCGGGCGTGCGCGCGGCGCTGCCCCGCCTGCGTGCGCGCTACGGTGATGATCGGCGCTCTCGCCGGCGTGGTTCGGTCGGCGCCGTCGATGCGAGCGAACGCGCCGAGGCGGCGAACCTGGAGACCGAGCGCCGGCTGGAGCGTGTGGGGCGCATGCTGGTCGGCAGGGAGCCGGGTATTTCCGCGGCGCAGCTTCGCGCGGCGTTGGACGAGTCGTACGACCCGAAGGAGCTGTGGCACGAGCCGGACGAGGTGCTCGACCGGGTCGTCGCTCGCGTGCTCGGTGATTCCGGTGCGGCCGCACCGACCGAGGTCGTGCCGCTCAAGCTCCCGAAGCGACCGGTGATTCCGGTCCGGGGCTAGTCGCCGGTTGCGGCGTTGCGCTGGCGTCGGTCGCGGCCCGTGCCGCGGGGTGTTGCGTTGCGTGTGCCGTAGGCATGTTCGTTGCTGCCGCGTGCGGATCGATGCCGGTTCGCCGCCTTTGCATTGGCAGCGGCAGGCCTGGTGGTCGTGAAGGTGGCTGAGGGCGATACAGTCGCGCACGCTCGGTCAGCTCCTCTCGGAGCCGCGCGTATCGCGCGCCTGGCATTCCTCGCACGGTCGTTCAATCGCCGGGTACCGGCGGGGGTCGACGCTGTGCGCAACGGGCCGCTCGGCGACGATTACCTCGAGTGCGCCGCGCCCCCGCTGGGGGCCGGCATCGCGCGGAGCCGGTCGCCGCACGCTTGAGATCGCGCTTCAGCAACGATCGGCGAGCGCGTGCGCATGGCGAGGATCACGTCGTTGACGTCCGGGTGCTGGCAGCGGCGCCTCCAGAGCCGGAAGGGCTGCATCAACGGTACCAGCCGTTTTGTCGTTGGCGCTCTGCTGGCCGATCGCTGCGCTTGGCTGCGGCCGCTCCCGTTGCGGAAGGGCCGGCACGGTCCGGGACGCCGCCCCTGTGCTGGGGGGTGGCGGTCGAGGGCGCCTGCGCGCCCAGCTCGTCGCTGCGCCCTTGCGTTTCGGGCCGGGGCGTCGCGCAGTCGAGCACGGTGCAGTCACGGTGCGTCTGCACGGCAGCGGTGATCTCCGATCGGATTCGGACGTGGTTGCGACCGCGGGCGGCGACGAGCGCGTTGATGCCGTCGCGCTCGAAGCCGGCGTGCAACTCCGGCAGGCTTGCATACGAGAATGTCTGCCGGTAGCCGGACGCTTGGACCTCTACGATCGCGATCCCACCCGCGGCGCGGATCCGCACGCGTTGGTACGCGTGTCGCGTTGCCGCGTCGATGGCGTGTTCTGCCGGAGCCGTGCTGATGTCGGCGTAGCGTTGCGGAGCGCCGCGGATCAAGTCCTGGGCCTCTTGCGCGTAGACCTTGCTGCGGCGCTCCCAGCGCAGCAGCCGGGTGTCGAGAGCACGGGGGGACAGCGTGTTCAGCGCTACGGCAAGCGCTCTCGGCTCGGCGCGCGCCGCGACGGCCAGGTCGTAGAGGTCTCGCACCGGAGGGTCCAGAGACCGGTGTTGCAGCTTGGCGGTCAGGATCTGGGCCGAGGCGAGCGTCGTTGCTCGACGCCCGTCGACAAGCGCGAGCTCGTGGCCGCGGCGCGGCGAAGGGTATCTGGCGAGAATCTCTATTCTGCCGTTGTCGAAGTGAATCGTCGGCAGGGTCTCGAAGTCGAGGTACGTCGCGCCGGCTTCGCGCATCCGTGCGGACAGCTCGGGGTTGATGCGGTGTTCCAGATGGCTGGTGTCGGTGTTCGGGTGCACGAGCAGGTCGATGTCCTCGCTCCGGCGGTGGGCCCAGCGGGCGGCCAGAATCGTGCCGCCGCCGATCTTCCAGCCGTCGCCGCCGGGCGTGTGCGGGGTCACGTGCCGGTCGAGAATGTGGTGCGTGCGCGCCAGAATGGTCGCCGCCGGTTCGGGAAGCGTCAGCTGTTCCATGGTCCCGCCGTCGGGTCAGTGGTCGGCGAAGCCGTTGACCTCGGCGTTGCGTTCCGGATAGTCGTCCTGGGCCCCGGCGGCGTGAATGGCGGCGACGAGTTCACGGATCGAGTACACGTCTTCGGCCCAGGCTCGAATGAGCTCGTCGTTGGTGGCTTCCTGCCACCACATGTTGATCAGATTGCGCTGACGCTGGTTGGGCTGTCGCGCTCGGAGCGCCTCGTAGAACTCTTCGCTGCTCGGCCTCGTCTTCCAACCGCAGCAACTGCGGGTGATACGGCGGGCAACGGTCCGGCTGGCCCGTCCGATGCGGTCGGGGTCGTCGTCGTGGACGTATTGACGGCGGATGGCGGCTCTGGAGCCCTCGCGGCGGAAGGCTTGCGGCGGAGCCAGCGCGTGCGGCTCGCGGTACGGGCTGTCGCGTTTGACCTCGGCGCGCAGCGCCCGCCATTCGTCGATGGACATTGGCTTACGAAGAGCCTACTACGACGTCGCCGGTGCGGAGCGGCTGCGGCGTTACGTCGGAGGGCGGCGAGGCTCTCGGCGCAGGGACTCTCGATTCCGATGGCGCGTCGCGGGCTCCTGCCGCCGGCGCTGTGCGACCCGCGCTGGCCGACGAGAACATGCTGCAACCCCGGATCGGACCGCGGGCCCGAAATGCGTTGCGGCGTTGCTTCGTGCGGGAGGAACAGGCGTTTCTGATCCCCTTTTGCCGGCCGCTATGGAAAACGCAGAAGGACGACGGTTGCACTTGCTCCGGTTCCGCACTGGTCCCGGGGAGGACCGGTGCGCGGGACCGCTACGGCCACGCCTTGACGGGTTGGGAGGCAGCAAGCAGGCGCTACGCGGCCACCGCGGGCCAGGCCGCCGTCAACCGCCGTGGCTGTTCGGCGGGATCGACTGTTGGTCCGTGTGCGCGCGTTCTCTTCATCGACCTGTTCGTCTATCGCGACTGCTCGGGTTATCTTCGGATGCGGTTCCAGTCCGCGATCCGGGGATCGCGACCGTGCCGGCGAATCGGTGCTTGGCGGCAGGATTCCCACGGTCGGCCGAGTCAGTTTCCCAGCTTGCGACTATGGTCGGGGAGTCGAGTCTCTCTCAGCACGCCGGTGACGGCGTGTGCAGGAGGCACCGTTCCGCTGCCGAAACGGTCGGTAGCGCGAAACCGGACCGCGGGCCGATGCGTTGCGGCTTTGTTTCACGCGGCGGCAAGGTCTGATCCCCGATAGCCGGCCGTTGGCATGGACGCAACGAGACGACGAAGGGTTCTGGTCCCGCGAGCCCATCGCGGCTCACCAGCGCAGGCAGGGATCGCCGAGGCCGGACAACTCGTCGAGGATCGGGAGGGGCGCCGGCGGCGTCGTCGAGCGTGTTGTTGTCGCGCGCGTGCTCCTCGAGCATGGCGGTGATGGACACCTCGGCGTCGTTGAAGGCGTGCTTGAGCAGCCACCAGCGGCGACGGGTGCAGTGGATGCAGCGCTGGTATCCGGCGTGCACCAGGCGCCCGCAGGTGCCCGCCTCGATGGGCAGGTCGACGCCGACGCACAGCAGCTTGCGTTGCTCGCGGATTCGCCGCATGTACTCGCGGTTGTAGATGCGGTAGCGCAGCTGCCGCAGTTGTTGCCGCTGCTCCGGGCGGAGCATGTCGATGAGCGTCATGGCGCGTCCTCCGGGGTTGAGCCCGACGGGGGGCCGGCTGGCGTAGCGGTCTCGCGGCGCCGCGGGCGGTGGTGTCCAGCGGGCGGACGGCGTCGAGCGTGTGTTGGTGATGGCCCGGCAGGGCCGGTCGATGCGGATGCCGGCGTCAGCGGCGGCTCGGCCGCTCTACGGACGACGGCTGTTCGTTACGCCGGTGCCCGGCGCGGTTACGGACTTGGGGGTGGTCGGGTCGCCGCGTCGCCGCCGCGACCATCGCGCCCCGGCTTCCGCCGGGCAACGACGTTGATCGCCGGGCGCAGCCCGGCCGCGTGCGCAAGCACCTGTCCGCCCGCCCGCGCCCGACCCGCCCCGTTCACCCATTGTCGCTGCCGGGCCGATTCCCCCGTGTGGTGGCGCAGATCCCGCCGGACGCACCTGTCGGCGGCCCTTGCGCTGTGGCGCCGGAGCGGTTCCCCCGCGCGCTCCGGTGTCGTTGCCCGGCATCGCGGCGCAGGCCGACTGTTGCCGTTGTGCCGATGCGGACGCGCTGGTCCCGGAAACGGACGAGGTCGTGCGCTCGGCGGTCGAGCGGTGAGCGCGCGACGGTTGCTGGGGGCGCATCTGCCGGCGGCGTCTCCAGAGAGCGGCGGGAGACGGTGGCGGGCGAGTGCCTGGGCTGCATGACGCAGTTCGCGATCGATGTGCGGATGCCGCTGCCGGCGACGTGCCCCGACTGCGGGGCCGACGTGCTCGCCCGCGCGGACATCGAGGGTCGGTCCCCACCAGGCCGACCGGTGTTCAGCGCGCCGCGGGTCCGGCATTCGAAGCGCCGACGACGCGCTCGACGTGTCGGCCGGCGGCAAGAAGATTGGTTGCGATGTGGCGCCGGTCGCGTCTGACCCCGATCCTGGTCACGCAGTCGATCTCGTAGCGGCGCACAGCTCGCTGCCGGACAGCTTCTGCCCCCGCCCGCGAGCACGACGGCCCGCCCTGGGAGGCGCCGCTGGAGATCGTGGCGGCGTCGGCGCGGATCTCGCGCAAGGGCGGCGGTGACCGAACGCTGGCAAACCCGTTGGGCTGGCAACGGACGTCTGGAGTCGGCGGGCCGGCAGCAGTGCGGCAGCCGCGTTGCGAAGCTCTTCTCATTGCGCTTCAGTCACTTACGACGGAAAGAGACCCTCCGGGGAAGGCGTCGAGTGGCCGCAGGGTTGGCATGCTTCCCCCGGCCCGAACCGGATGCGAGCCGGCGGCGCCGAAGGAGGTGTGCGATGAGCAGGCGGGTTCTGCGGTTGAAGGACGTCAAGGAGGCGACGGGGCTGTCGCGGTCGTCGATCTACGCGCTGCAGCAACGCGGGACCTTCCCGCAGTCGATCAGGATCGGGCCCAAGGCGACCGGCTGGTACGAAGACGAGGTGCAGAACTACATCGAGAGCCGTCCGCGCACGGGGGGCGACCGGGACGGGAAGAGACGCTGACCGGCGACGTCTCTGCGCGCAGCCGGTCGTGCGCCATCGACTGTCGGCGGCGCAAGGAACCGGCGGCCGACAGGTCGATGGCCCTTGCGCAATGGCCCATTGATGACCGCTCGGGCCGGCTCGGTAGGCGCGCCATTCGCGCCGCCGGTGCTCGACCGGGTCGTCTTTGTTGTCGGTCCTCTGAAACCGCGGATTCCGAAGACCGATGACGGTTGAACTCAGTGAGCGACTGCCGGGTCTCCCCTCGGCGCCGCCGGCACGCGACGGCCTCACAGCGCACCGACGTCCCGGCCCTGTTCAGTGGCCCGGGCCGTCGATCCCTGCGCGATCTGCTCCGGGAGCTCTCCGAACCTCCGCTTGTAGTAGCGGGTCCAGACATGCAGCGCCGGAAACCCGAGGAGGGACGGCAGAATCCAGGGCAGAAACGACCACGTGCCCTGCAGGAGGGCGCCGCCGAACAGACGCTGCCCGCCGAAGACCAGGAAGGCGGTGTGGAAGGCGATGCCGGACCCGATCATCCCTTCCATGTGCGTGTACCACCAGGCCATCGGTGTGGGGCGGGGATTGGCGAGAAACCGGCGATCCTCGAAGTAGCCGGCGATGCCGGCGGCCCCCAGCGCCACGGGGATCAGGAAGAGACCGCCGCTGCCCTGGACGAGGTGGAAGAGGCCGAAGACGAAGAGCCCCAGGCCGGCCGCGGGCACCGCCAGGCTGAGGAGCCGCAGGCGCCGGCCGGCGAACTGGTCCGGGTGGCGGCGCGTCCGCATCGCGCGGACGCCGGTCTCGACCCCGTGCAGCAGCAAAAGGCCAAGGAAGCCGAGGATGGCGACGAACATGATTTCATCAGCCGGAACCTGGCCCAGGCTGACCGGTTCCCCGGCCCAGCTCGACGGATGCAGCAGCGCCCACGAGGTCGAGCCGAGGGCGGTAAGCGCCACGGCGTAGGCGCACGCGGCGAAAACCCGGCCGGCAGCGACGTGAAGGCGTCCCCCTTTGCGTACGGCGGCGGGGACCCAGAAGGCCGCCAGGCCGACGAACCCGGTCGAGATGTGCAGCGCGCGAAGCAGGTCGTGCATCGTGTCAGCCATGCCGCAGCTCCTTCGGGGCCTGCGTTGCGTTCCGGGCGGCAACCGCGCGGGGTCGCCGCCGACGTTCGATTTGCTCCAGGGCTTCGTCGCACCAGTCGACTTTGGCCCGCAGCGAGCGGACCCCCATGCGTATGGCCAGATACACGTGGAAGTCCTCGGCGTTCAACGTGTCAACGTGCGCGCCATCCGTCCCTGCGATGTCTGATTCCGCCTGCTGCAGCAGCGCCAGGAACGCCCGCAGCCGGGACCGCAACTCCAGCATGAAGTCACTGGTCGCCTGGAGGTCGTCCAGCTCGTGCATGAAGCAGAGTTGGCCGAGGTAGGCAAAACGCTCGGTGCCCATCTGCGGGCCTTCGCCAAGCCAGCGGAGCAGCTCCGCGCGTCCCGGTGCAGTCCGGCGATACACACGACGCGGCGGCCCCTTGGCTGGCGGCTCGAGGCGGCTCGTCAGCCAGCCACGTTTCTCAAGTGCCTTCAGGGCCGGGTAGATCTGGCTCAACTCGGCCGACCAGAAGTGGCGCGCCCCCTCGCTGAACCCGCGCTTGATGTCGTAGCCGCTCGCCGGTGTGCTGAGCATGCCCAGCAGGATGTGATCGAGGCTCACGGTCCAACTATGAAGGTTTTTATATAGATGTCAAGTCTGCATCGTCGCCTCCGCGGCGGCCACAAGTCGGTTAGACAGCGCGGTGTCCGCCCGCTACGAGCTTTCCTCGCGCCCCGCCGCCGTGGGCGGAGACGCGGGGCGGGGCGAACCAGCATCGAGCATGCTGTCTCCGGGACCGCCGCCGGGATCCGGTTACGATGGTGTCGGCGAGAGGACGGCCGGGCGGTCCGGGGGGCGCGGCCGCCAAACGCCGCGGCGGCCATCTCGGCCGGCCAGGGACGGCAAGCGTTTCTAGTGGCCGGCGCGATGCGGCGGCGGGTCACTCGGGGAGGAGCAGGTCACGATGCCGAGGATCGAAATCCTGGACGCGTTTCGCGACGAGGAGCGGTCACTGGCAGGCGTGACGCGAACCCCGCGCGCCCGCAGTCTATTGTCGCGCCGATGGCCCGTGTGCCGAGTCGCATGCGCGTCGGTTGCAACGCGGGCGCGGTTGCACCGCCACGCGGCTCGCCGCAGGGCTCTCTTCGACCCGGCCGGCCAAGGGCGCTGCGAGGTGCAGGCGGCGTCCCGGGCCTCGGGGTTTCATCGCGAGCGACGCGAGGTGAAGAACGTGACGTTGTTCCCGTAGATGGCGCCTTGGCTCCAGGCCGGCGTCTCGGCCGCGCGAGCACGAGGCAAGCGCGCCTGGCGCGGCGGGCCGCCCGCAGACGGCTGGGCACTGGAAGCGGTCGGAGACGAATCCCAGATGCTCTGCAGCCGAAATCGACGAAGCCGAGCACCGGCGCCAGCCTGCCCGCCGGCGGCTCGGTCGGCTGGCGGCTGCTGACCCGGCGGTCATCGCTGTAACGCCCGGCGGCTTACTTCGTCACATACTCCGCCCAGCGGTCCATCAGGCCACGCCGCTTGTCGAACAGGTCCGACCGGGCGTACGACCGCTCGACGGCGCTGCCTACCTGGTGCGCCAGCGCCGCCTCGGCCACCGCATGCGGCACGCTCGTCTGCTCGCTCGCCCAGTCGCGGAACGACGAGCGAAAGCCGTGCACCGTGCAGCGGTCGCCGTACAGCCGCCGCACGACCTGCGCCAGCGTCGTCGCGTGCATCAGACGACTGACGCGCGACGGGGCCGGGAAGCACCAGCCGGCGGGACTGTACAGGCTTCTGGCACGTTCCAGCGTGTCCATCGCGGCGGGCGACAACGGCACGCGATGCTCGCGCCCGGCCTTCATGCGCTCGGCCGGTATGCGCCACTCCGCGGCCTGCAGGTCGATCTCGCTCCACGTGGCGCCCCGCGCCTCACCCGACCGAACGGCGGTCAGGATGATGAACCGGAGACAGATCTTCAGCGCCTCGGTCGCTGTGCAGGCCGCAATGGCTTCCAATGCCGCGCCCACCTCGGCGTAGGGCAGCGCCGCGTGGTGCTTCTTTCCCTTGCGAGCCGCGGGCAGCGCCGCCCCGATGCCGTCGGCCACGTTGAACTCCAGGTGCTCGCGGGCCACGCCCCACGCCAGCGCTCCGCGGATCCAACCGTGCAGCTTCGACCCCATGGCCGGCTTCTCCGCCATCAGCGGGGCGAGGATGGCGATGACGTCGGCGCGGCGGATCTGGTCGAGGCGCCGGTCCAGGATCGAGCCGCAGTACCGCTCGAGAGCACGCCGCCGGTCCTCGGGCCCCTGTCCTTTCCACGCCGCCGCCGCGTCGACCCGCTCGCACGCCGTGCGGAAGGTCGGGACC
>Ga0209020_1002810_pt1 | contig 13256 bp, 10 predicted proteins | sample PinacodermBB_FD_187298 | JGI IMG/M metagenome (GOLD analysis project Ga0209020, IMG submission 187298) | Host-associated microbial community of the marine sponge Aplysina aerophoba from Gulf of Piran - sponge pinacoderm, lysed by bead... | ecosystem: Host-associated > Porifera > Sponge >...
TGTTCTTGAGCACGGCGAGATTCAGATTCACACCGAGAACATCTTCCCGATCATCAAAAAAGCCGTTTATTCCGGCCATGAAGTGTTCCTGCGGGAGCTGGTCAGCAACGGTGTCGATGCCATCAATAAGCGGCGGATGGCAGCTCTGGCTGGTGATTGCCAGGACGGTGAGGACGGCGAGATCCGAATTCGTATTGACCGCGAAGCAAAGACGATCACGATCAGTGATAACGGTATTGGTATGGACGCTGACGAGGTAAAGCGTTATATCAATCAAGTGGCTTTCTCCAGCGCCGAGGAGTTTTTATCGAAATACAAGCATGAGCCAGACGCCATCATTGGCCATTTTGGCCTGGGATTTTACTCCAGCTTCATGGTGGCCGGAAAAGTGGAGTTGCGAAGCCTCAGCGCAAAACCGGGCGCCAGCGCCGTCCGTTGGAGCTGTGACGGTTCCCCGAAATTCCAGTTGGAGGAGGGTGATCGCAGCACGCCTGGCACCGACGTCATTCTCCACCTGCAAGAAGAGGAATTGGAATATCGGGAGCCCAGCCGTATCCGTCAACTGATTACCACCTACTGCGACTTCATGCCCGTTCCCGTGAAGCTGGAAGGGGACACCGTGAATCGCTGTAAGGCTCCATGGCGGCAAAGTCCCGGTGAACTCAAGGATGAGGATTATCGAGAGCTTTACCGTTATCTCTATCCCTTCCAAGGAGATCCCCTGCTTTGGGTTCACCTCAGCACCGACTACCCCTACAACTTGCGGGGCATCCTTTTCTTCCCGAAGCTGCAAGAGAACGGCCAGTGGGACCAGGGGCAGATTCGTCTCTATTGCAACCAGGTGTTTGTGAGCGACTCCGTCAAGGAAGTGGTGCCGTCGTTTCTGCTCCCCTTGAAGGGTGTCCTTGACGCGCCGGATCTACCTCTCAACGTGAGTCGCAGTGCCTTGCAGACGGACCGTCAGGTGCGCTCCATCGGTGGTTTCATTGCCCGCAAGGTGGGGGATCGTCTGGCCCAGCTTCACGGGGAAGAACCGCAGCGCTATGGGGAAATCTGGAACGATCTTGCCCCCTTCGTCAAAATTGGCGCCATGGAGGAGGAGAAGTTTGCCGACAAGGTGGCGGATCGGGTTCTCTTTGCAACCACCGCACAATCGGCAGAAGGCCAGGCCGATCCCATTACCACGGACGCTGGCTGCTACACCACTGTCAAGGGGTATCTGAAGCGTTGCCCGGCGGAGAGGCGCACGTCCGTGATCTACTGCACCGACCCCGTTACCCAGGACTCCGCACTGCAGCTCTGGACAGCCCGGAACATCGAGGTGCTCACAGCCGATGCCCTTATTGATAGCCAGTTCTTGCCATGGCTGGAGCAACGGGAAGAGCAGGTGAGCTTCAAGCGGGTGGATGCAGAGCTGGACGAAAGCTTCACGGACCAGACACCGGCACTGGCCGACGCCAGTGGCGAAGATGACGGCGAGAAGCTACGCAGCCTGTTCAAAGCCGCCTTGAACAATGACAAAGTCACCGTTCAGGTGAAAAGCCTCAAGGGAGAAGCCGCACCGGCGGCCCTGATTCTTCTGCCGGAGCAGATGCGGCGGATCAACGACGTCAGCGCCCTGATGCAACGGCAGATGCCCAGCCTGCCCGACCATCACGTGCTGTTGGTCAACAAGGTCCATCCTCTGGTCAAAGGTTTGCTGAAGCTGGCTGCCGGTGCCGTGGTTACGGGTTCAGGCCCTTCCCCCAACACAACCCTCAGTCACGAGATCTGCTGCCATCTGCACCAACTGGCCCAGTTGGGTGTGGGCGGCCTCAAAGCCGAGCAGTTGCTCACACTCCGGACCCGAAGCATGGAACTCCTGGGACGTCTGCTGGAGCGTCTGAACTAACCCCGGAACTTTTCCCGTCCGCGTCAGTGGCCTACGCAGCGGTCCGACTCGACGCAAGAGGCCTCACCCCCCATAGCAGTCCAGTGGCAGGGGGCGCGTGGCAACCAGCACTGCAGTCATCTGCTGCTGCAGCTCCAGGCCACAGGCAGCCAGAATGCGACCACTGTAGATGTCAAAAGGGCTGCCGTCATAGGCACACACCCGGCCACCAGCACCCTGGACGATGGCCGCCCCTGCCGCCAGGTCCCAGGCCTTCAGGCCCCGCTCCCAATATCCGTCCAGACGACCGCAGGCCACATAGGCCAGATCCACCGCCGCGGCCCCACCTCTCCGCACACCCCCCACCCGGTGGGCAAAGCGGCAGAACTCTGCGTAGTTGTTGTCAAGCCGCTCGTGGCGGTCATAGGCAAACCCTGTCACCAGAACGCTCCGGGCCAGGTTGGTGCAGGCGCTCACCTGGATGGGCATGGCATTGCAAAAGGCTCCCAAGCCCGCACCACCCCAGAACACCTCCTCCAGCCGCGGCGCCACAATGGCTCCTAACCAGGGCTTTCCCTGGCGGAGAAGGCCCACGGAGGTGGCAAAGAACGGATAGCCATGGGCAAAGTTGGTGGTGCCATCCAAGGGATCCACACACCAGAGGAGATCACCCATCTCGCCATGGCGGCCGCTCTCCTCCGCCAGGACGGGAACGGTGGGTGTCTCCTGGCGCAAAACCTCCAGTACAGCGGCTTCGGCGGCTTCATCCGCATCCGTAATCAGATCACCAAGGCGCCCTTTGCTGCGCACCGTGAAGCTTTTCCCGTCAAAGTGGCGCAACTGCCGAGCGCCCGCCTCGGCGGCACGACGCGCCACTGTTAGCAAGGTCCCGGCATCGGCTGTTGTCATGGCTGGCTACTCCTCTTCCAAGGGGATGGCCGGACGCACCCGCCCGCGGCCAAAATGGCGCCCAAACTGAAGTTCGTAGACCTCATCCTCATCCTGGGTTTCCACCTCCACATCGGCAACGGCTCTGGCAACGCAGAGGAGACCGTAGCCCTGCTCCCTCAAGGCTTGCGAGAGACCCAGGGCTTCGCGATGGTCCAGGCTGCCGGCCTTGATGCGCACAGCGCACGTGGTACAGCATCCGTTGCGGCAGCTAAACGGCAGCCCGTTGCCCTGCTCTTCCAGTGCATGGAGAATGTACTTCCCTTCGGGCACACGGGCGGTGACGGTTCGGCCCTTTTGGCGGTCATGGACCACCACTGTGAACAATTGCCCCATGAAGTCGGCCACTGTGCTGCTACATTGGCACGGATTCAGGTCCGTTGGTTCGAGCTTGCCCGGACAGCGTGCTTCTGGAGAGGTGGCCGAGTGGTCGAAGGCGCAGCACTGGAAATGCTGTATAGGGGCAACTCTATCGAGGGTTCGAATCCCTCCCTCTCCGCTTCCGATGCTCCCTGCTGGTGGCTTCTCCCCCTCAGCCCACGAACAACCGACCGCGCAATCCCCCGACTCGCATCCGCAAGAACATGGGCGTATCGATACAACCCATGTCCCGATCTCCCGTGTGCAGTCCTTGGGAAGCCACAGGCCGCCAGAGCCATGGGAGGGGCTGACCGAATCGTGTGCGGGGAGAGTCGCCTGGGCGGATGACCGTGATCAGCGTCCGGGACAGGGTGTGATCATGGTGGGTCGTCGGTCATCTGTTAGAGTTTGCCTCGCTTTGGCTGGCGGGCGTCGCCAAGTGGTTAAGGCAGCGGCTTGTGGCGCCGCTATTCGGGGGTTCGAATCCCCTCGCTCGCCCTTCACAACCTGGCTGCGCCCTCCATGGTGCGGGAGGATTCCTGCAGGTGGGCCAGGAGTTGCGCCCCCCCAAAGCGCACAGGATCATCACAGAACAGCCCCGTCTCCACCTGGGTGGTGGTGATAGCGGACTGGGCATCCTCTGGCTGGAGGTGACCTGTATTCAGGGCAACGGCCCGCAGCCGGCAGGGGGAAGACAGGGCAGGGCAGGCTACGGCAGCCACGGCCTCGTAAAGCTTCACCACCTGGGGCAGCGGGGGGATGGGAACGGATGGACCGTCAGCGGCCAGGGAGAGCAGGTGTTGCTGTCCCGCCCGATGCACCAACACCAGATCGGTGGGCTGGCTGCCCCGCAAAAGGGGGAGCGTAGCGGTGGAGCCGGGATGGAGCAGGGAGCCTTGGCCTTCCACCAACACCCAGTCGGCGCCCTTGCCGGCCTCCAGCACCGCCGCCTCCACAGCACCCGCCGCATAGTCCACCCGCACCGCATCCAGGGCAATGCCGCCACCACTGATCAGGATTCCAGCTTGACCGGTGGCCACAAAATTCATGGCCAGTCCTTGCTCCACCCCAGCCCGGTGCAACTCCAGCGCGGCGCTCATCTTGCCTACGGCCATATCGGTTCCCACAAACAGCACCCGTCGGGCAGGGGTGCGAGAGGCCCGGGCCGCACCAACCCGCAGCGGGCGGGGTTCACGGCGCAGGTCCCAGATCCAGCAGTTGGGGTGCAGCAGTTCACGCAACCGGGGATCGTCCGCCATGGGGGTGTGAAGACCGTTGGCCAGGTTCAGGCCCGCGGCGAGGGCAGCCTCCACATCCCGGCGCATCACCGCCGGAATCCGGCCACCGGAAGGGGCCAGACCGATGGCGGCCACCGTGGGGCCCATGGGCAGAGCCTCCGCCAGATTTGCCACCACGGGGACCGGACGGGGAATCCCTGTGATCTCAACCAGCTCGGCCCCGGCGTTGTCGGGGTCGACGACAGCCACGATGGGGCCACGGCGGTAGCGCAGCATGGCAAGACCGGTCTTGCCGAGAAGGCTTTGCAGGCCACCGTGCTGGAGAAGAACCAGGGGGGCGGAGGCACTCAGCATTGGAGAGATTTGGCAAGTTGAATGCCCAGACCAGGGGCAGTGCTGGGCCGAATCACATCCTCTATGCGCTCAAGACCCAGAAAAGGGTCACGGCGCAGATTAAGATGGCTGTCCAGATCAGGCCATTGAACCAAGGGGAGCAATTGGGCCGCGGCGCCGTTGAGCAGGCTGGTATCTGCATAGCAGCCCAGCATCAACCGGAGGCCCAACCCGGTGGCCATACGGGCCATGAGCAAGGTTTGACTCAGGCCACCGTGCTTGAGAAGCTTCAGGTTGACCCCATCCACGTGGGGCGCGAGGCGGATCAGGTCCTGAAGGGTCCAGCAGCTTTCATCCACCACCAAGGGAAGAGGGCAGTGGGGACGTAGGGCAGCATACCCCTCATGGTCATCGGGTGATGCTGGCAGGGGCTGCTCCAGCAGCACCGCGCCTTGATCCTTGAGCCACGGCGCCATTGTCATGGCCTGCTCCGGATCCCAGCCCCCGTTGGCGTCGATTTGTACATCCACGGAGCCGGGCCAACGGTCCAGCTCCCGAATTGTGGCCTGCACCAGTTGGCGATCATGGTCCAGACCCCGGGGGCTGCCGAGTTTCAACTTGATGCGGCTGGGACGCACCTGCTCGAACCATTGCCACAGTCGTTGTCGCACAGCCTCCACGGAGCCGAGACCAACGGTCACGCTGGTGGCCCCACAGCGCTGCCGATCCAGTCCCCAGAGACGCCAAAGTGGACGTCCCAGGGCCTTGCCCCACCAGTCCAGGAGCGCCAGGTCCACGCCACAGCGGGCCGGGGGGGAGAGGGACGCAAACAGCGGCTCACACTGTTGCCATTGGTCGGGAGCATAGGGCTTCAGTTGGGGCCAGAGCTGGGCCAACTCTGCTGCCACCGCCCGACTGCCGTAGTGATAGCGGCCTGTGTCAACACGACCGGTCTCCCCAATCCCGATGATGCCCTCGTGGCTGACTTCCACCAGCAAACGCTCCAGGCAGTGGGTCTGGCCACGGCTGATGGTGAGAGGGACCACTCTGTCGATCCGGAAGGGACGGCAGCAACCTTGCATGGAAGACGGGTGTGCAGGTGGGCGCCGCTGGTGCAGCAATTGAGGAAGAATAGAAAAACACGAACCATCGCAACGTCCTGATGCCTCCGTTGGCTCCTGCTGCTCACCCCCCCTCCCCAGCCCGCCGCTATGCCATCACAACCTTTGGCTGCCAGATGAACAAGGCGGATTCCGAGCGTATGGCCGGCATCCTGGAGGCCATGGGCTACCGGCACGAGGAGGACGAGTTGGCTGCCGACCTGGTGATATACAACACCTGCTCCATCCGCGACAACGCCGAGCAGAAGGTCTACAGTTATCTGGGCCGCCAAGTGCAGCGCAAGCGACACAATCCCCATCTCACCCTGGTGGTGGCCGGTTGCGTGGCTCAGCAGGAGGGGGAAAGTCTCCTGCGCCGCGTGCCGGAACTGGACCTGGTGATGGGACCACAACACGCCAACCGCCTAGGCAGCTTGCTGGAGCAGGTGGAGAGTGGTCAGCAGGTGGTGGCCACTGCAGAGCATCACATCCTGGAAGATCTTGCCAAGCCCCGACGGGAGAGCACGGTCACAGCATGGGTCAACGTGATCTACGGCTGTAACGAGCGCTGTACCTACTGCGTGGTTCCCGCCACCCGTGGCCGTGAGCAGTCCCGCACACCGCAGGCCATTCGCAGCGAGATCGAGGCCCTGGCCCGGCAAGGATATCGGGAGATCACCCTCCTGGGCCAGAACATTGACGCCTATGGCCGTGACTTGCCGGGCATCACACCCTCGGGTCGGCGGCGTCACACCCTCACGGATCTGCTGCACTTCGTTCACGATGTGGAGGGCATTGCGCGGATCCGCTTTGCCACCAGCCACCCCCGCTACTTCACCGAGCGGTTGATTGCTGCCTGTGCAGAGCTGCCCAAGGTGTGCGAGCACTTCCATATTCCGTTCCAAAGTGGGGACGACCAGGTGCTGCGCCATATGGCCCGTGGCTACACCGTGAGTCGCTACCGCCGCATCATCCGAACCGTTCGCCAGTACATGCCTGAGGCTGCCGTCAGTGCCGATGCCATTGTGGGTTTCCCCGGGGAAACGGAAGCGCAATTTCAAAACACCATGGCGCTGGTGGAAGAGATCGGCTTTGACCAACTCAATACCGCAGCGTATTCACCCCGTCCCAACACCCCTGCCGCAACCCGAGCCGACCAGGTACCGGAAGCTGTGAAGGTAGACCGACTCCGCCGCCTCAACGCTTGCGCGGAACGCTGCATCCGCCATCGCAACCAACGTTATGCCCGGCGGGTAGTGGAGGTGTTGACGGAGGGGCGCAACCCGAAGGATCCTCAACAACTGATGGGTCGCACCCGCAGCAACCGGTTGGTGTTTCTGCCGGCCGCCGGTCATGGCCTGGGGGATCTTGTGCCCGTGCGCATTGAAGCGGTGCGTCCCTTCTCCCTCAGTGGCTGTTCCCTGTCGGAGCCGCAAGAGCAACGCCTCCTGTCAGGTCAACGCTGATTGGGTGTCCCCGGGGATATAGCCATCTTTTCCCTGATAGGGTCCAGGGCAGCGCAATCCCCACCCGTGCCCAATCCCGTCCCACAATCGGTGGCCACCAGGGTGGGCCTGGTGTTCGGGGGACGCTCCGGTGAGCACGAGGTCTCCATTCGCTCGGCCCGTACCGTTGCCGAAGCCCTCTCCACAGGGGCCAATCGTCAGCGCTACCGGATCATTCTCCACTACGTCACCCGTGATGGCCGGTGGATTGTGGGGGACGGGGCAACGGCTGCCCTCTCCGGCACGATTCCGGTCACGCCCGACGACCGGTTGCCACGATTGCCCACCACAGCCCGGCAGGTTGATGTGTGGTTTCCCGTACTCCATGGGCCTAACGGAGAAGACGGCACAGTGCAAGGGCTGTTCACGTTGCTGGATCAGCCCTTTGTGGGAACGGGGGTGCTGGGCGCCGCCGTGGGCATGGACAAACAAGCCATGAAGGCTGCCTTTGCGGCAGCCGGCCTGCCCCAGGTGCGTTATGTCTGCGCCACTGCCGACGGATTGGCGCACCCCGACGAGCTGGTGAACCGTGTGGAGCAACACCTGGGCTATCCCTGCTTCGTCAAGCCGGCCAACCTGGGCTCCTCGGTGGGAATCAGCAAAGCCGGAGATCGCGGGGCGCTTCTGACAGGACTCCGCGCTGCGGCCCGGTTGGATAATCGCCTGGTTGTTGAAACAGCCGTTACAGCGCGGGAGCTGGAATGTGCTGTGCTGGGGGATGGGAACCTGAACGCCTCTGTTGTTGGCGAAATCCTGTACGACACTGCGTGGTATGACTACACCACCAAATACTCTCCAGGCCATAGCTCCTTGGTGATCCCCGCTTCCGTGCCCCCGTCCGTCCGGGATCAGGTCCGGCGGCTGGCGATACGAGCCACCCAGGCAGTCGGCGCCTACGGCCTCGGCCGTGTGGATTTCTTCTACCAGGAGAAGGGCCGGACGCTCTATGTGAACGAGATCAATACCATGCCGGGCTTTACGAGCCAGAGCATGTATCCCCTGCTGTGGCAGGCCAGTGGCGTCACGACCGAGGAGCTTGTGCATCGCTTGATCGAGCTTGCCCAGGTACGCCATCAGCGGAGAAACTTCACCTCAGCCCATTGAATTGTCATGCGAGAAGGTTTGCTCTGGCTTCCCCTGCTGGTGATCTTCGTGGTTCTGACTGCTCTTGGCTGGATGGAGCGACGGCGCCAGGCCTTGTTTCGTCTTTGGGCTCAGGGGTCTGAATTGGCCAGGTTGGACGCTGCCGTAGCCATGCGACTCCAGGACGGTCGGATCAGTTGGGGATCCGTCGGTCCAAAAGGGGTTGAGTTGGCAGGGGATATTGCTGTCAATCACCTGGAACTCTGCGAATTGATGGCAGATCGCTCGGGTGACGTTCCCCTCACCGACGAGGCCTGTGGTCCCTGTCGTCTGCGATTGGTTGCGGAGGGTCGGAGTCTGGACATCCCGTTCAGTGACGCCGTAAAAGCCCGCCTATGGGTAGACGAACTGGTGTCTCGGGTGCGCTGTCAATTGTGAAATCCCGTCCCGTCGTTGCCATCCCGCAGAGCTCGACTCGGCCACGGGCTAGCAGGTCATCCTTATCCCGGGGGCCACGGCAGCGTCACCAGGGGCGGTTATGGCTGATCCGGTTGTGGCGGCTGCTGGTGTTCAGTGGCGGTGCAGTGGGGCTGGCCTGGGTGCTTCTGGAGAAAGGCTGGTGGCTCGAGACACCGGGTCAGGTGGTTGTCCATGGCGTATCGCACCAGGACCATGGGGCGTTGTTGGCTGCCAGCGGACTTCAACTCCCCACACCCTTGCTTGCGGTTGACCCGTCGTCTCTACAGCGGGATTTGCAGCATCTGGTGTCCCCGACACTCCAGGTGCAGGTCCAGCGGACCTTGGCGCCACCGCAACTTGTGGTCAGCCTGCAACATGGCGTCGCCCATGCCTGGGTACGGCGTTCTTCGGCAGATCGGGTGGAACGTGGGTTGCTGGATCACCGGTTCAACTGGACCGGTTTTGATGCGCAACATCAAGGCGCTCAACACCTGCTGGATCGTTTTCCCATGGTGAAAAGTAACGTTCTGGTGCTAGTGGATTTCTGGACCCCGGGACTGCCGAAAACGCTGGCCCGACTCTTCTCGGATCTGGAGCGTCTGGAGACACGGGTGAACACCGTCCGTATCACGGCAGATGGGCAATGGGTGCTGGGCACGTCCGAGGTTCCAGGGGAGGTGCGCCTTGGACAACCTGAGGATCTCTCGCGCAAGCTTGCCACCATGGACCATCTTTATGCCCAACTGGAGAGGAAGACACCGCCGTTCTCTTATGCCTATGTTGATCTCCGTAATCCTGAACAACCAAAACTTGGCTTGTCGCAGGGTCAGGGGGCAATCAGTCCAATAGGGGAGGATTTCCGTTGGCCGTATTGATAGGCAATATGTATCACTGAGTTGATATCATAGCCAGTTGATTGCTCAACAGCCGGGTGTCATGGGATTCGTTACCGTGGCTGTCCCCGGGATCTTAACTTTTTCTTGTGATTTCAGGCTTGACGTTGTTGTTCGGGTTTGGGACTTTGCCGCTAAGCTCAGGGAGCCTCCCATGAAACGACGGAACATGGAGCATAACGATTACGGTCAAGACGTGAAGTCAACTCCCCGGATTGTCCCAGCTCAAAATGCTTGCATCCGTGTTGTCGGGGTTGGCGGTGGCGGTAGCAACGCTGTGAATCGCATGATCAACAGCGATCTGCAGGGCGTGGATCACTGGGTTCTCAATACCGACGCTCAAGCTCTGCTCAGCTCGTCCACCCAGAATTGCCTTCAACTGGGGCAACGACTGACCCAGGGTCTGGGCGCGGGAGGCAACCCTTCCATGGGCAAGAAGTCGGCCGAGGAGTCCCGGTCAGAGATCGAACAGATCATGGAGGGGGCCAACCTGGTCTTCATCGCGGCGGGCATGGGAGGTGGCACAGGAACCGGCGCCGCACCCGTAGTATCGGAGTTGGCCAGAGAAGCTGGCGCCCTTACAGTAGCAATTGTAACAAAGCCGTTCAAGTTTGAGGGCCGCCGCCGTGCTGCACAAGCGGAGCAAGGGATCAAGGAGCTGTCTGCTCATGTGGACAGCCTGATTGTTATTCCCAACGATCTGCTTCGCAGCGCTGATATTCCCGGTGGACGGCTGCAAGATGCGTTCAGCAGCGCCGATGATATCCTCTATCATGGCGTGAAAGGCATCAGCGACATCATTACCCAGCCGGGTCTTGTCAATGTTGACTTTGCCGACGTCTATTCCGTGATGAAGGATGCCGGCACCGCCCTCCTGGGCATCGGGAAAAGCTCGGGCCGCTCTCGTGCCAAAGAGGCTTCTCTGGCAGCCATTAACAACGATCTGCTGGAGTGCAAGAAGATTCATGGCGCCAAGGGCTGCATCATCAACGTCACCGGTGGACGGGACATGACCCTGGACGACCTGACGGAAGCTTCCGAAGCAATTACAACGCTGGTTGATCCCAGCGCCAACATTATCGTGGGCGCAGTCCAGGACGATTCGGTTGAAGGAGAGGTTGTGGTTACGGTGATTGCAACAGGCTTTGAGCGCAACATCGATGATGGGCAGGAGAGAGCCACCCACGCTGTTGCGTCACAGAACGGCATGGCGGGGGAACAAGACCGATTCACCCCTTCTCTTGAAGAAGAGTATGGAGCAAAGATTCCCTACTTCCTTGAGAAGCGTCGTCTTCGCAACCGCAACGGCATGGTGTTGGATGGAGCTTCGGCCCCGAAAAACGGTAGCTTGTCCGCTGTGCAAACCCAGTCGGGAGCCATGGTCTCGGCAAAAAGGTGACCCGGAGCCCACGCCAATCCCGAGCATCCCGTGTGGCTGCTGCCTTCCGGCTCTGACCAGGTTTGGGCGTCTGGAACGCATGGGTCCGAGTCACACCAATAATAGCATCTGCATTGTCAGGACGCCATTTGCCTCTCACAATTCGGGATTTGCAGACTTACAAGCGTCAGGGACGCATTATCACAGCCCTGACCGCTTGGGATGCCTTGAGCGGCGCCTGGGTGGAAGCTTCAGGGTGTGACGTGGCTCTGGTGGGAGATTCCCTGGCCATGGTGAGCCTGGGGCATTCCACAACGCTACCCGTTTCCCTGGAGGCCATGGTGCACCATGCCCAAGCGGTGGGTCGGGCCATCCACCGGCCTCTGCTGGTGGCGGATCTACCGTTCCTGAGCTATCAGTGTGGACCTGAGCGGGCCATGGCCGCAGCGGGTCGTTTTCTCAAGGAAACGCCCTGTCAGGCGGTCAAGCTGGAAGGGGCCGAACCGGAAACAACGGCGGTGATCAACCGATTGGTGCGGAGCGGTATCCCGGTGATGGGTCACCTGGGACTTACACCCCAGTCTGTCCATCGTCTGGGCTGGGGTCGTCAGGCTTGCAATGCCCCCGATCAAGAGCGGTTACGGCAGAAAGCCCTGGATCTCCAGCAGCAAGGATGCTTTGCCCTGGTGTTGGAGCACATCCCGGCGATGCTGGCCAGTCGGTTGCGGCGGGAACTGGAGATTCCCGTAATTGGCATCGGCGCCGGTCCGGACTGTGACGGTCAGATTCTGGTGACGGCAGACCTGCTGGGACTCACTCCCAGCCAGCCCCCCTTCGTGAAGCCACGGCTTCAGTCGACAGAGATGTTCAAGCGGGAGCTACAAAGCTGGTGTCGTGAGCAGCGCCACCAGGGGCAAACAGCTTCTCCACCCAAAGAAGACAATCCGCCAGGACCTGGTTACTGAAACGGAAGCCTTGGGGTTGACTCAGGCGCAGATAGGGTCCTTCACAACACAGCAGGCCTTGGGCACAGTCTCTCTCCAGGCGTGGAGACAGGGTCATCAAGGCCTTCGGAGGCAAGGAGCACTGCTGTGCCAACTGCTGACGGTTCACCCCTTCACTGCGGCGCAGTCCCGTGATCAACAGGTCCTCCAAACGCTCTTTGACGCTGGTGGTGGGGTGCGTCCCGTCCCGTGGTCCATGGAGCCATGCTTGATAACCACCGCGTGTGCGGGGGCGGGTCAGCCGTCGCCCCGCCACACTGCTGGTGGCCCCCATGCCGAAGCCCCACCAGTAACCGCCTCCCCAATACGTCCGATTGTGGCGACAGGCGTGGCCAGGCAGGGCGTAACTGGAAATCTCGTAGCGCCGTAAGCCAGCCGCCCCTAGCCGCTCCGCCGCCCGATCCAGCATGGTGGCGGTTGTGGCCTCTGGCGGCAGGCACAGGCGCCCTTGCTCCAACCAGCGGTCAAAGACCGTTGCCTCGCCGATGGTGAGGTCATAGAGGGATACATGGGGCGGAGACAGGGACAGGGCCGTGTCCAGGGTTACCTCCCAGAGAGCCGGGGTGAGGCCTGGCAGACCGGAGATGAGATCCAGGCTCCAGCGGGACAGGCCTTCGGCTTTCAGCAGCGCCACAGCGGTCTCGATGTCCTGGCGGCTGTGACGTCGTCCTGCAGCCGCCAGCAACCCGTTATCAAAACTCTGCGCCCCAAGGCTGATCCGGTTCACGCCCGCCGCATGGTAGCCCGCCAAGCGCTCGGCGCAAATATCCTCCGGATCCAACTCCATGGTGATCTCTGCACCAGGCGCCAGACCAAACTGGTTGTCGAGCAGGGCCAACAACCATGCCACCTGAGCGGCGCCTAGCAAAGACGGGGTACCGCCACCGATATAAACGGTGGAAAGGGGGGGACCCGGCGGGCTGCTGCCGATTTCCTCCTCCAACCATCGCAAGTACTCCGCCACGGAGCGGGATGTGGTCCCGTCTGCCCGATCCCCCAAGGGCACAACGGGAAAATCACAGTAAAAACAACGACGATGGCAAAAGGGAATATGCACATATGCACTGCGTGGTTGGGAAGAAGAG
>Ga0209020_1002812_pt1 | contig 13249 bp, 10 predicted proteins | sample PinacodermBB_FD_187298 | JGI IMG/M metagenome (GOLD analysis project Ga0209020, IMG submission 187298) | Host-associated microbial community of the marine sponge Aplysina aerophoba from Gulf of Piran - sponge pinacoderm, lysed by bead... | ecosystem: Host-associated > Porifera > Sponge >...
ACGGCACCGAGGTCATGCCGGGCGTGACCGCGCCCAACCACCAGCATCTGTTCTGCGCCCGGCTCGACATGGCAGTGGACGGCGACGCCAACCGGCTGGTCGAGATGAATGTTGTGCAGCCGCCGATGGGCGAGGGCAATCCGAACGGCAATGCCTTCCGGGCCGAGCGGACGGTGCTGACGACCGAAACCGGCCGGACGCGCAATGCCGACACCGAACGGTTCTGGAAGGTGGAGAGCGCGACAGCGGCCAACGCGCTCGGCCGGCCGACGGCCTACCGGCTGCACGCCACCGGCATGCTCAAGCCCTGGTTCCATGCCGGGACCATGATGGCCAGACGCGCCGCCTTCATCTTCAACCATATGTGGTGCACGCCCTACGATCCTGCCGAGCGTTTCCCGGCGGGGCGCTTCGTCAACCAGAGCGACGGCTCGGAGACCATCGCGACCTGGATCCAGCAGGGCCGGCCGATAGAGGATACGGATATCGTGCTGTGGCACACATTCGGCCTGCTGCACCTGCCGCGCCTCGAGGACTGGCCGGTGCAGCCGGTCGCCAGCACCGGCTTCCGGCTTGAGGCCGACGGCTTCTTCGACCGCAACCCGACCCTGGACGTGCCGCCGGGGGCGTGACGGGGCCGGCCCCGGCCCCTATCCTGCCCTGCACCGCGCCCGGACGGCCGGAAAGGACGGGGTATCGCCGCTTTGTTCGCCGCCTTGCGCATCGCCAGCCGCCTGCCGCTCGCCTGCCTCTACCCTGTCGGCCGCCTGCTGGTCCCGCTTGCCCGGGCGGCGGTGCCGAGCCGGCGGCGCGTGGCGGAGTGCAACCTCGCCGCCGTCTTTCCCGGGGTGGAGCTTCGGTCGCTCGCACGGCGCGTCTATGCCGCTTCCGCCGATGTCGCGATGGAATCGGTCCGCCTGCTGACGATGCCGAAGGCGCAGTTGCGCGCGCGCGTTCGCATGGAGGGCGCAGAGGCGCTGCAGGAGGGCGGCGCGCTGGTGCTGGCAGCGCATCACGGCAACATGCTCTGGGCGGTCAGCGCCCTGACGGAAGCTGTGCGCGCACCGCTCTTCGTGGTCTACAAGGAGCCGCACGGAGCCGTCCTGCACCGGATGCTGAACGCCATCGGCGGGCGTTTCCGCGGGACCCTGGTGCCGCTCCGGGATACGCGCCGCGAAGTGCTCCGCTGCCGGCAGGAAGGCGGGGTGCTCGTTCTGGTGGCCGACCAGCAGCCGGGCAGCGCCGAGCGCCGCGAGGTCGAGTTCTGCGGACGGAAGACCGCGTTCTTCGCCGGACCGGACCGCATCGGCCGCGCGCTCGGATGGCCGGTCTATTACCTCTCCTGCCAGCGCACCGGGCGCGGGCGCTATCTCTGCCGGGTCGAGAAGCTTGCCGAACCGCCCTATGAGGGGGAAGACGCCGGCATTGTCAGCCGCTATGCCGCGCGGCTGGAGGCCGATATCCGCAGCGCGCCGGAAGACTGGCTGTGGTTCCACAGGCGCTGGCGGGACTGAAACGGGGAGAGGGGACGCGATGACCGGCGGATGGGTGAGACTGGACGACAGCTTTATCGACGGCGCCGGCATGGCCGACCGGGCAGCGCGCGCCGCAACCGGCTTCGCCGCGCTTGGCGTCGGCCCCGGCGATGCGGTCGCCTGGCTGCTCTACAACGACGCCGCGGCGTTCACCGTCACCGACGGGGCCGGGATGCTCGGCGCCTATGCCGTGCCGGTGAACTGGCACCTGGCGCCGGACGAAGTGCGCTACATCCTCGCCGACAGCGGCGCGAAAGCGCTGGTCGGGCATCCCCGGCTTCTGGCCCCGCTGGGCAAGCTGGAGATCCCCGCAATCCCGCTCTCCGAATGGCCGGACTGGCTCGCCGCCCATGCACCGCGCACGGAACCGCCGCTCGATCCGCCGGGTTCGATGATGTACACCTCGGGCACGACGGGCCGGCCCAAGGGCGTGCGCCGCCAGCCGGCAACGCCGCAGCAGCGCGAGACAATCGCGGCGTTCCTGACCGAAATCTACGGCCTGAAGCCCGGCATGGTCTCGGCCGTCACCGCGCCGCTCTATCATGCCGCGCCGAACAACCACGCCATGATGTCCCGGCTCGCCGGCGGCCATCTGGTGCTCATGGGGCGCTTCGACGCCGAGCGGTTCCTGGCCCTGGTCGAGGAGCACCGCATCTCCCATGCCTTCATGGCGCCGATCATGTTCGTGCGCCTCCTCAAGCTGCCGGAAGCCGTGCGGGCGCGTTACGACCTCTCCTCGCTTTGCCGCGTGATCCACGCCGGCGCGCCCTGTGCCCCCGATGTCAAGCGGGCGATGATCGAGTGGTGGGGGCCGGTGCTGGTCGAATATTACGGCTCGACCGAGACCGGCCTGGTGACCTGGTGCGATTCCGGGGAGTGGCTCCAGCGGCCGGGCACGGTGGGGCGCACCATGCGGAATGCCGAGATCGTCATATATGGCGACGACAAGGAGCGCCTCGGCCCCGGCGAGACGGGCGACATCTACTGCGTGCACCGGGACCTGATGCCCTTCACCTACCACAACGACCCGGAAAAGCGCGCCGGCGTCGAGCATGAGGGCCTCGTGACCAATGGCGACATGGGATACATGGACGAGGCGGGCTACCTGTTCCTGAACGACCGCCGCCGCGACATGATTATCTCCGGCGGCGTCAACATCTATCCGGCGGAAATCGAGGCGGCGCTGATCGAGTGCCCCGGCGTGCGCGATTGCGCCGTGTTCGGCGTGCCGGACGACGAATACGGAGAGCGCGTCGCCGCCGCCATCGAGCGCGAGCCCGGCAGCGACTGCGACGAGGCGGCGGTGGGCGCCTTCCTCGCCGGGCGCATTGCAGGCTATAAGCACCCCCGGCTGGTCGTCTTCCACGCCTCCCTGCCCCGCGAGGACACCGGCAAGATCTTCAAGCGCAAGCTCCGCGAGCCCTATTGGGTAGCCGCCGGGCGGCGCATCTGACGGAAGGGCACCGCATCCCATGTTCTATTCCGACCCCCGCAAGCACGGCCTCCGGCACAGCCCCTTCAAGGCGCTGGTGGCCCCGCGCCCCATCGCCTGGGTCTCCTCGAAGAGCGCCGAGGGCGTGGTCAATCTCGCGCCCTACAGCTTCTTCAACGCGATGGCGGACTCGCCGCCGATCATCGTCTTCGCGCCCAACAATCCGCGCATCGGCGGCGGGCGCAAGGACACGCTGGAGAACATCGAGCAGACCGGCGATTTCGTCGTGAACCTCTGCAACTGGGACTTGCGGCTGCCGATGAACGAGAGTTCGGCCCATGTGCCGCCGGAGGTGAACGAGATCGAGCTGGCGGGCCTGACGGCCGTTCCCTCCGAGATCGTGAAGGCGCCGCGCGTCGCGGAGGCACCGGCCTCGCTCGAATGCGAGTTCCTGTTCCGCGTGCGCCTGCCGGGCTCGAGTCCGAAGATCGAGAACAATGCCTGCTTCGGCAAGGTGGTCGGCATCCACATCGCAGACGAGATCATCGTGGACGGCCTGGTGGACATGTCCCGCTACCGCCCCATCGCGCGCTGCGGCTACATGGACTACGCGCTGGTCGAAAGCGTGTTCTCCATGGACCGCCCCGACGACAATCTCGAAGCCTTCGAAGCCCGCAGACGGCAGGAAGCGGCGGAGTAGCGCCGGGGGCCGCTACCCCGCCAGCGCCTCGGCTATAGCGGCCAGCGCCTCGGGGGCGCGGGCGCCGTCGGGGCCTCCGGCTTGCGCCATGTCGGGGCGCCCGCCGCCGCCCTTGCCGCCGAGCGCGGCCGCGCCGAGGCGCACCAGGTCCACCGCGCTGAGCGAGGGTGCGAGGTCGTCGGTGACGCCTACCACCAGCGAGGCCTTGCCGTCGTTTACGGCCGCCAGCGCGACGACGCCGCTGCCGATCTGCTGCTTGAGGTCGTCGGCGATGGCCTTCAACTCCCGCGCCGGCACATCCTCCAGCAGCTGTCGGCTGAGGCGCCTGCCGCCGATTTCCTCGAAGGCCGGGCCCGCGCCGCCGGTCGCCGCCTTGCGGCGCAGTTCCGCGATCTCGCGCTCCATGCGCCGGCGCTCCTCCAGGAGCTGCTCGACGCGCGCCGGCACCTCGCGCGGCGCGGTGCGCAGCGCCGAGGCTGCGGCGTCCAGCAGCTCCAGCCGCTCGGAGACATGCGCCTCAGCGCCCTCGCCGGTCAGCGCCTCGATGCGCCGCACGCCGGCTGCGAGCGCGGTCTCCTCGACGATGACGAACTGGCCGATATCGCCCGTCTGCGCCACATGCGTGCCGCCGCAGAGCTCGACCGACCAGGCACGGCCGCCGTCCCCGTCCTCGCCGCCCATCGTCACCACGCGCACCTCGTCGCCGTATTTCTCGCCGAACAGCGCGAGCGCGCCGGCCTCGATGGCGCTGTCGGTCGCCATCAGCCGGGTGGCGACGGGCGCATTCAGCCGGATGCGGTCATTGACCGCCACGCCGACCGCCGCGAGTTCGTCCGCCGCCATCGGCTTCTGGTGCGAGATGTCGAAGCGCAGCCGGTCGGGCGCCACCAGCGAGCCCTTCTGCGCCACATGCGCGCCGAGCGTGTCGCGCAGCGCCCGGTGCAGGAGATGGGTCGCCGAGTGGTTGCGCCGGATTGCGGCGCGCCGGGCGCCGTCCACACGGAGCTCGACTGCGTCGCCCACGGCCAGTGAGCCTTCTTCCAACCGCGCGGTATGGACATGCAGGTCGCCCAGCTTCTTCTGCGTGTCCGTGACGGCGAGGACGGCGCCGCCCGGGACGACCATGCGGCCGCTGTCGCCGATCTGGCCGCCGGACTCGCCGTAGAAGGGCGTCTGGTTGACGATCACCTGGACTTCGCCGCCGGCCTCGTCGAACCGCATTACCTCCTCGCCGCCCGCGACCAGCGCCAGCACTTCGGCTTCCGCCGCCAGCGTCTCGTAGCCGAGGAACTCGGTCGCGCCGAGCCGCTCGCGAAGGTCGAACCAGAGCGCTTCGTCCGCCGCCTCGCCGGAGCCGGCCCAGGCCTTCCGGGCCTCGGCGCGCGCGCGGTCCATCTCCGCCTCGAAACCCGCTTCGTCCACACTCCGCCCGCGGCCTCGCAATACGTCGCGCGTGAGGTCGAGCGGGAAGCCGTATGTGTCGTAGAGCCGGAAGGCGACCGCGCCCGGCAACGCCTCTTCCGCGCCGAGCCCGGCCTCCGCCTCGTCGAGCAGCCGGAGGCCGCGCCCGAGCGTCTGCTTGAAGCGCTCCTCTTCCAGCCGCAATGTCTCTGTAATCAGGGCCGACGCCTGTCCGAGTTCCGGGAAGGCCCCGCCCATCTCGCGCACCAGCACCGGGGCGATCCGGTGCAGCAGCGGCTCGCGGCAGCCGATGATATGGGCATGGCGCATGGCGCGGCGCATGATCCGGCGCAGCACATAGCCCCGGCCCTCATTGGCGGGCAGAACGCCGTCGGCAATGAGGAATCCCGAGGCGCGCAGATGGTCTGCGATCACCCGGTGCGAGACAGCGTGGGGCCCGTCCGCATCGACGCCCGAGGCCTCGGCCGAGGCATGGATCAGCGCCTGCATCAGGTCGATCTCGTAATTGTCGTGCTTGCCCTGCAGCACCGCGGCCAGCCGCTCCAGCCCCATGCCGGTGTCGATGGAGGGGCGCGGCAGCGAGATGCGCTCCTCCGGCGTCACCTGCTCGAACTGCATGAAGACCAGGTTCCAGATCTCGATGAACCGGTCGCCGTCCTCGTCCGGACTGCCGGGCGGGCCGCCGGGGATGTGGTCGCCGTGGTCGTAGAAGATCTCCGAGCAGGGGCCGCAGGGGCCGGTATCGCCCATCGCCCAGAAATTGTCGGAGGTCGGGATGCGCAGGATGCGGCTTTCGGGCAAGCCCGCGATCTTCCGCCAGAGCGCCGCCGCCTCGTCGTCCTCGGCATAGACCGTCACCAGAAGCCGGTCCTCGGGCAGGCCGTATTCGCGGGTGATCAGGTTCCAGGCGAGCTCGATGGCGAGGTCCTTGAAGTAATCGCCGAAGGAGAAATTGCCCAGCATCTCGAAGAAGGTGTGGTGCCGGGCGGTGTAGCCGACATTTTCCAGGTCGTTGTGCTTGCCTCCGGCGCGCACGCATTTCTGCGAGGTGACGGCGCGGTTGTAGGCACGGCGTTCTGCGCCGGTGAACACGTTCTTGAACTGCACCATGCCCGCATTGGTGAACATGAGCGTCGGGTCGTTGCGCGGCACCAAGGGCCCCGACGAGACGACTTCATGTCCGTGCCGGGCGAAATAATCGAGGAAGGCCGTGCGGATTTCGCTCGCGCTCGCCATGCGTCGCAGTCCTCCGGGGCGGATGCAGGAAGGCCGGTTTGTATCGGCAGGCCCGGCGGCTGTCCACCGGCGGCGAGGCTCCGTCAGGCTATCCGTGCATTGCCGCCAGGGTCGCCCTCGATGCGGAACTCGGAGCGGCCGTAGCCGGCTTCCTCGGGAATGCGCATGATCCGCCCGCCGTCGATGAACTCGACCTCGGGCAGCACCGGCACCACCGCCGCGGCCTCCGCCGCAATGCGCGCCTCGGCCACGGTCCCGGAGCGGGCGAGCTTTTCCATGTTGAGCCGCGTCGGGAAGAGCACCGTGTAACGCCCCTCCGCCTGTCCTTTCAGCAGCGCGTCCCAGCTGATCCAGACGGAGTCCACGGATTCGCGCCCGTCATGCGCCGCAACCTGTGCGGGCGGCGCTCCGGCCAGATAGAAATGGGTGTCGAAGCGCTTGGGCATGTGTTCGGGCGTCACCCAGTGGGCGAAGCGGGTGAGCGCGTCGGTTGCGAATTCCAGGTCCTCGGCTTCCGCCATCTCGGCCATGGCGGCATGGTCCTGCTCCAGCGCGAGGCGCCAGCGCGCGCCGAGTTCCGCGAGCCTGTCCGGCCCCACATAGTCGTCGCTGCCCCGCTCCCGGGCGAGCAGCACGCCCGCTTCCTCGAACGCCTCGCGCACGCAGGCCGTGCGGATCGCCAGAGCGGCGTCGGAGAGTTCCTCGCCGCCCCGGCAGCGGGCGCGCAGGCGGGGGTCGCGGTCCGCGTCCTCAACCTTGCCGCCGGGGAACACCAGCGCGCCGGTCGCGAAGTCGATACGGTGGTGGCGCACCACCATGAACACCTCGACGCCGTCCGGCCCGTCGCGACCCAGCATCAAGGTCGCGGCGAGCCGGGCCTCGACAGGTTCTCGGCTCAATTCTCGCGCCCCTTCATCATGCGCACCGCCTTGTAGGTCACCACCGTCTCGCCGCGCTGGTTCACCACATCGTTCTTCGTCGTCACGATGCCGCGATTGCCCTTGCTGGTGGCGCGCACGTTCAGCACCTCGACCTCGACGTGGATGGTGTCGCCGACATTGGTGGGCCCCAGCACCTTGAGCTCGGTCTCCAGCATGGCAAGCCCGGTGTGCTGCATGGTGGACTGCACCAGCAGCCCCTCGGCGAAGGCGTAGCAGAGCGCGCCCGGCACCGGCCGTGCGCCCGCAATCGCGCCCTGGCCGGCATAGGTGGTGTCGGTGAAGATCATCTCCACCATCCCGCAGGCATTGATGAAGTTCACCAGGTCCGCTTCGGTCACGGTGCGGTTGATGGTGCGGAACCGCTCGCCGGTTTCGAGTTCGTCCCAATGCAGGCCGAGGCCGACAGTGCGCATGGATTCGAATGTCCTTTCGGTTTCGCTATCCGACGGCTGCGCCCGAGGCGACCAGCGCGTCGATCTCGTCCTTCGCGTAGCCGGCTTCGCCCAGCAGTTCGGCGGTGTGCTGGCCGAGGCGCGGCGGGTGATGCGTATAGACATGGCCGCTCTTCTCGAACCGCACCGGGAAATCCGGCTGGACGATGGGGCCTTCGCTGGGGTGCTCCATATGGCGGAAGAAGCCCACCGCCTTCAGGTGCGGGTCCTCGACCAGGTCCTCCAGCGCGTTCATGCGCATATAGGGGATCTCCAGCCGCTCCAGCACTTCCACCCATTCTTCCGTCGTCCGCGTGGAGAGGATTTCGCCGACGACGACGTAGAGACTTTCCACATTCTCCGTGCGCGCACCCATGTCGGCATAGAGCGGGTCGTCCGCGAGTTCCGGCCGGCCTGCCGCCTCGACGAAGCGCCGCCACTGGCCGTCATTGTAGGCGAGCACGTTCAGGTGCCCGTCCGCGGTCGGATAGGGCTTGCGCCAGCGGGCGAGCACGCGCGGATAACCCATCGGGGCCAGCGGCGGGTCGAACACATGGCCGTAGAGATGTTCCATGGTGTTGAAATGGGCCATGGCCTCGAACATCGGCACCTCGACGAACTGGCCCTCGCCGGTGCGTTCCCGGTGCAGCAGCGCGGCCGTCACGGCCGAGGTCGCCATAAGCCCGCAGGTCTTGTCGGCGGCCACCATCGGCGTGAAGCGCGGCTCGCCCGCGAGCGGCTCCATCAGCGCCGCCAGCCCGGAGCCTCCCTGGATGATGTCGTCATAGGCCGGACGCCCGGCATAGGGCCCGGTTTCGGAGAAGCCGTGCAGACCGACATAGACGATGCGCGGATTGCGGGCCCGCACCGCGTCGGGGCCGAAGCCCAGCCGGGATATGGCCTGCGGGCGGATCGAGTGGATGAAGACGTCGGCCGTGTCCACAAGCCGCCAGAGGGCCTCGCGCGCCTCTTCGTGCTTGAGATCGAGGCAGATGCTGCGCTTGTTGCGGTTGCAGAGCAGGAAGAACGCGGCCATGCCGGGATTGTGGCCGGGGCCCGTCTTGCGCGTCGTGTCGCCGGCAGGCGCCTCGATCTTCACGACATCGGCGCCCATGTCGCCCAGCAGCATGGTGCAATAGGGGCCGAACAACACCGAGGTGAGGTCGAGGACCCTTATGCCTTCCATCGGCGCGGTCACAGCCCGTCCTCCCGCTTGGCATCCGAATAGTCGAGCTCGAACCGGGACGGCCGCCCGAACGCCCACGGGTCGCCCCAGAGCTGCTGGCCGCCGTCCACCGTCACCACCTCGCCGGTGACAAACTTGCCCGACGGCGCGGAGAGATAGGCGATAGCCTCGGCCACGTCCCACTCGTCGCCGGCGCGCAGCATCGGGTTGGACTGCGCGAAGGTCGCGGCCCCCGACCCCGGGTAGCGGCCGAAGGCGGTCGTCTCGCAGCAGCCGGGCGCGACGCAGTTGATGCGGATGCCGAGCGGCGCCCACTCGACGGCGACCGTCTTGGAGAGATAGACCACGCCCGCGCGCGCGGCCGCCGTGTGCGCCACGCCCGGTATGCCGCGCCAGATATCGGCCACCACATTCACGATGGAGCCGCTCTCCTCCCGCTCCCGCCAGAGCTGCGCGGCCGTCTGCATCATCCACCATGTGCCGTTCAGATTGGTGTCGATGACGGCCCGCCAGCCCTTGACCGAGAAGTCGATGGCGTCCTGCGCAAACTGGCCGCCGGCATTGTTGACGAGGTGGTCCAACCGGCCGTGTTGCTCGAACACGCGCCCGAGCAGCGCGCCTACGGTATCCGGGTCGCGGATGTCGCAGACCGCGGCATCGAGGGTGAGGCCGTTCTCCCGGAACTGCGCTTCCAGCGCGTCCAGCTTGGCCCTGTTGCGCCCGATGACGACCACCGTAGCGCCGAGCCGCGCGAACAGGATCGCCGTCGCCTTGCCAAGTCCGCTGCCGCCTCCGGTGACCAGCGCCGTTTCGCCCTGGAACAGGTCCGCGCGATAGACCGTCGGCCAGTCGAACATGCGCTCGTCATGGCCGTATTCCGCTTGGCCGCCGGTCATGCTTTCAGGCGGCCTCCAGGCCGAGCGCATCCCTCACCTGGGCATGGAAATGCGCGAGCGCGGGTTCGTTGCGCCCGAAGGTGATGTGGCTCTGCGCCAGTGAGTGAAAGCCGCGCTGCATGTCCTCGCCCACGGGGAAGTCCTCCAGCTCGACCGTGCGCATCAGCAGGTCGAAATTATTGTCCCAGTGGCGCCGTGCGCTGTCGGTCAGCGCCGGCTCGGGCGTGTAGAGCGAGATCCGCATGGTGCAGCGGTCCGGATCGCCCGGCTCCGGGAAGACATGCCAGGTCTCGATATGGTCGCCCTGCACGAGGAACACCGTGTTCGGGAAGAGCACATAAACGACGACCGTGTGGCGGATTACGTCCCAGTCCGTTTCCGGCTGGGCGCGCATCTCCTTGATGGACCGCCGGGCGCCGGTCATGCGCAGATGCCGGCCCATCGGGTCGAACGCGCAGAGGTTGGTGTGGATGATCGGGTGGATCGTCTCGGTGTGCAGTGTCGAGAGGTGGTAGGTCTCGAGGAAGGTATCTACCAGCAGCTTCCAGTTGAACGCCCGGCTCCGCTCGCGCGTCTCGTAGTGGTGGTAGCCGGCAAGGCCGTAGGCGGCGAGGTCGCCCGCGACCGGCCCGAGATGCGCGTCGAGGTCAAGGTCGCCGTCCGGCGTGGCCGATGCCCAGATAACGCCGTCGCGCTCGATGCAGGGAATTTCGGTAAGCCCGCTGGCCGCCTTCTCGATTTCCGCGAAGGACTGCTCGTCCGGGCGCGACAGCAGCTTGCCGTCGAGCCCGTAGGTCCAGGCATGGTAGGGGCAGGAGAAGGCGGACGCGTGGCCGCAGCCCTGGGCGAGCTTGGCGCCCCGGTGGCGGCAGACATTCAGGAAGGCGCGCAGGCTGCCGTCCCGCTGGCGGATGAACAGCAGCGGGTCGCCGGAATGGTCGTGGGCGAGGAAGTCGCCCGGCTCCGGCAGCAGGCAGGACAGGCCGATGGCGAGCGGCATGCGGCGGAAGAACGACCGTTCCTCCGAGGCGAGTTGCTCGCGGCAGGTATAGTCCTCCACGCCGAGGCGGAATACCGCACCCGTCCGGTCGGTGGATTTCGCGTCGAGATGCGCGAGCAGCCTGTGTCCGACCCTGATCTGCTCGGCCCGTTCCATGGCCCCTTTCCCCCTGCTTTTCCGGCGCGGGCGGAATGTGGCAGCCCCCGCGCCGCCGCGCAACCGGCCTGCCCTCAGGCGTGCTCTTCCGCTGCCGTCAGCAGCCGAAGCGCCTCGTCCGCGTCTTCGGCGAAGGCGGTGCTTTCGAGCAGGTCGGGCGAGGTGAAGCCCGCGCGTTCCATCTCGGAAAGCAGGCGGGACAGCGGCGACCAGAAGGCGCGGTCTACCAGGATTACGGGCTTACGGTGCAGGTCCAGGCTGATCCAGGACAGCGCTTCGGCGACTTCGTCGAGCGTGCCTATCCCGCCGGGCAGGACGAGGAAGGCGTCCGACCGGCTGTGCATCTCGGCCTTGCGCTCATGCATGGACCGGGTCACCAGCAGTTCCGTAAGGCCGGTATGCATCACCTCCCGCTCATGCAGGAACTCGGGAATGATGCCCACCACTTCGCCGCCGGCCGCGAGTGCGGCATCGGCGAGGACGCCCATGAGCCCCACATGTCCGCCGCCATAGACGGTGCGCAGCCCGGCTTCGGCGATGCGCCTGCCGGTCTCCTCCGCGAGCGCGCGGCGCTCCGGCCGGTTCCCGACCCTGGAACCGCAGAACACGCAAACACTCTCGATCTTCGTCATGTCGAACCTTTCATCGACGGGTAGCGCGGTCTATGTTGCCATCGTAACGAAACGGCGGCGTTCGTGGCCCGTATTATTCCCATAGCCATCGTCGGCCTGGCACTGGTCCTCTATGCCTTGTGGCGGGGCGCCTACCCCGACCTGTTCGAGGAGGCTGGGCCGCCGCCCGCGCAGACGGAGGCGGTGCCTGCCGAGACGGCGACGGAGCCCGCCGCGGAGGCTCCGGCCGCGACCGAGGCGCCGAAGGCGTCCGACCGCGAGCCCGAAGCGGCGACCGCCGGGCTGCCGGCAACGCCGCAACTCGACGTCGTGCGCATCGACAAGGACGGCGACACCGTGATTGCCGGCAAGGCCGAACCCGGCGCGTCGGTGACCATCGCCACCCAGGACCGGACCCTTGCCGTGGTCAAGGCCGACGACCGCGGCAAATGGGTCGCGCTCCCGGAAAAGCCGCTGCCCGCAGGCGACCATGCGGTGACGATCGAAGCGACGGGCAAGGACGGCAAGACGGAAGTCGGCGACAAGACGATCATTGTGTCGATCCCGGAGGGGAACACGGGCGAGAAGCCGCTGGTGGTCGCCGTTCCTACAAAGGACTTCGGCGCGAGCGAGGTTCTCCAGCGGCCCGGGCTTCCTCCCGGCGCCGAGGAGCCGGCCGGCATCGGCCGCGAGCCGCCGCCCGACGCTCCGTCTCCATCCGAAAAGCCGATCGTCGTGGCGGAGGCGCCGAAAGCGCCGGCGCAACCGGCCGGGACCGTTACTGCGGCCCCGGAGGCGCAACGGGCGGAGACAGCGGACGAAGATGCGACACAAAGCAGCGGAGCCGACAAGCCGACAGTCGCGACCGGGACGCCTGCAACGCGCGCCGCACAGCCCGCGCAACCGGACAGGGCCGCTGCGCTCGAGGACGAAGCCGGCAAACCGCCGACGGACGCGCAGGCCTCGGCGGGCGGCTCCGAGGCCCCGTCCGGGCAGCAGCAGGCGACTGCCGCGCCGGATGGGGAGGCGTTGCCGGAGAGCAAGTCCGACGAAACCCCCGCGGCCGTGGCTGGAATGGCGGCGACGCCGAGCGTGAACAAGCTCGCGCCCGGCGACGGCAAGTCCGACGAAGCCCCCGCGGCCGTGGCCGGAACGGCGGCGACGCCCGGTGCGGACAAGGACGCGCCCGGCGACGGCAAGTCCGAGGAATCCCCTGCGGCCGTGGCCGGAACGGTGGCGAAGTCGGGTGCGGACAAGGCCGCGCCCGGCGACGGCAAGTCCGGAGAAGCCCCCGCGGCCGTGGCCGGAACGGTAGCGAAGCCCGGTGTGAACAAGCTCGCGCCCGGCGACGACAAATCCGGCGAAACTCCCGCGGCCGTGGCCGGAACGGTGGCGAAGCCGGGCGTGAACAAGCTCGCGCCCGGCGACGGCAAGTCCGGCGAAGCCCCTGCGGCCGTGGCCGGAACGGCAGCGACGCCCGGTGCGGACAAGGCCGCGCCCGGCGACGGCAAGTCCGGAGAAGCCCCCGCGGCCGTGGCCGGAACGGTGGCGAAGCCCGGTGTGAACAAGCTCGTGCCCGGCGACGGCAAGTCCGAGGAAGCCCCTGCGGCCGTGGCCGGAACGGTGGCGAAGCCGGGCGTGAACAAGCTCGTGCCCGGCGACGGCAAATCCGGTGAAGCTCCCGCGGCCGTGGCCGGAACGGC
>Ga0209020_1002816_pt1 | contig 13238 bp, 11 predicted proteins | sample PinacodermBB_FD_187298 | JGI IMG/M metagenome (GOLD analysis project Ga0209020, IMG submission 187298) | Host-associated microbial community of the marine sponge Aplysina aerophoba from Gulf of Piran - sponge pinacoderm, lysed by bead... | ecosystem: Host-associated > Porifera > Sponge >...
TAGCCCGCCGCTTCAGCTTCCTGCAGGAATACGACCTCTTCGGCATCGACACCGGCCCGGCCGCCGAACCTGCCGAGGAAAGCCGCCCCTCCAGCAGCATCTACCGCCGCGAGCTCAATTTCACCGCCTGGCTGCTGCTGCTCATGGCCCTCATCTACTTCCTCGGCTACCTCGTGGCCATCCCGATCTTCCTCATCGCGTTCATGCGCCTCCGCTCCTCCGAAAGCTGGCGCATGACCCTCACCATCACCGCCGTCACCTGGACCTTCGTGTACGTCGTCTTCATCGTCGTCATGGGGGCGCCGCTGCACGAGGGGGTGGTGTGGAAGGTGGTGGGGTTGTAGACGCTTTTCCGAGGGACGCTTCTAACGCATCGTACGAGCGCCACCGTCTTGAAGCGTTGACCGGAGCTTTGTCTTGCGATAGTTATAATTATATTCTGTACGTATATGATCTTCGAATGGGACGAACCCAAGAATCGAGTCAATATCCGGAAACACGGAGTTAGCTTCGAGACGGCAAGTCGCATCTTCGACAGGCCCATCTTGACCCGTCATGACCACCGAAAGGATTACGGCGAGGCCCGCTGCGTCAGCATTGGAGAGTTGGAGAACGGAGCGCTGATCGTGGTGGCCCACACCGAACGTGCCGGGCGTACCCGTCTGATTTCGGCCCGTCCAGCGTCCCGCAAGGAAAGGCAGGCTTACCATGAAAAGGCACGATAAGCCCCTCACGTCCAAACAGATAGCGGCCACGAAGGACGCCGACATCGACTTCAGCGATATTCCGGAACTGGATGAGACGTTTTGGAAGGATGCGGAGCTCGTCGAGCCGGATTCCACGGCGCAGATCACCATGCGCGTCAAGCGCTCGGTGCTGGACTATTTCAAGGCGGGAGGCAGGGGATACCAAACGCGGATCAATCGCGTGCTCGAAAGTTACGTGAGGGCGCATCGCGAGTCGCGATGATGCATCGCGTGTGGACGGCAGGAGATCAGTGACGGCAAGGGCTACCGGGCGGTAGCCCTTGCCGTTTGAAAAAACCCGATACTGCCCTTGGCGACGTGGGCTTCTACGCCGAGACGAGCTTCCAGCTTCCGTCGGGTTGGCGGCAGGCGGTGCCGTAGGCTTCTTCGGTACGGCCGCCGATGGTAATGGTCTGCTGGAACTCACGGCAGTAGGTTCCGTCCGGCTTTTTGTAGGTCTTCTTCGGGGTGATCGTACCCTGGTTGCCGGAGTCGGGGTTCTTCCACGTCGAGGTTTCGCCCACCGGCGCCTTTTCCAGTGTCTGCTGCGTTGTGCGCTGCATGGCCAATCGGTCGGCGCGGTCGAGGGATCTGCCGATCTCGCTGCCGAGCATGGCGCCCAGGAATGTCCCGACGCCCGTGGCTACGAGTTTTCCGCGGCCTTTGCCGACCTGGGAGCCGGCGATTCCACCGGCCAGGGCACCGAGCAGCGTTCCCGCGCTCTCTTTCTCTCCGGCATTGCTGGTGCAGCCGACAAGAGCCAGGGCGATCAGGCCAACCAGTGCCAATCTCAGTGCATACATGGCGTCTCCTTCATGGGTCATTGGATGCAAGCCTGGGGTCCAGGGTCGCGGTCCGTCACGGTACTTGCCGCCGGGAACAGGCTGCCGGGTTCCGTGCCCGTGTGGAAACCGGCTGCAATCTCAATTTTTTCCTGAACTTCGAGCGGAGTCAAGCCGTTGCCACTGTTGGCGGGTCGTTTTTGGTCCGAGGTGTCGACCGGGCCGGTTACGAGAACAGGTCCAACTGGTTGTCCTGCTTCCGGGTCCGCGCGCCGGCGGGGCGCGCCCGGCTTTGCTCCAGGAGCCGTTCCTCGATGTCGGCGAGGTAGGGAGAAGGGGGCATCTCACGGACCTTTCCCCGCCAGCGCCGTTTGCGGGCGCGGCAGAGGTAGAGCTTGGTCCTGGCGCGGGTGACGCCGACGTAGAAGAGGCGGCGCTCCTCGGCGAGGTCCTCCGGTCCGGCCTTTCCCCAGGTCAGGGGGAGCAGGCCGTCCTCGCAGCCGACGATGAAGACCACGGGGAACTCGAGTCCCTTGGCGGCGTGAAGGGTCAGCAGCGAGATGCGGTCGGCGCGGGGGTCCCAGGTGTCCACCTGGGTGCCCAGTGCAAGCTCGGACAGAAAGCGTTCCAGGTCCTCTCCACACGCGTCGGCCAGGGGCTTGAGTAACTCGCGGCCCTCTCGCGTGTCGATTCCGGCCGGCTCATCCTCCAAGCAGGCGGCTTCGAGGCGTTGGTGCACGGTGCCCGTGCCGGGCGAGTGGCGCAAAGTTTCCACCAGCGCGGCGACCCCGGGATGGCTCGGCAGCGGATCGTGGGAGCGTTGCTGGAAGGGCATGCCGGAGCGCTGCAAGGCTTCGGCGAGGACGCCTGCCTGGGCCTCGGTGCGGTAGAGGACGGCGAAGTCCGAGAATGAGAAGTCCTGCCCCTGGACCTCGGCCGAGCGGCCACTGTCGATGGAGAAGAAGCTGTGGCCGCCGAGGATTGCCTCCAGCGACTGGACCACGAACTCCGCCTCGGCCTTTTCGCTAGGGGCTTCGTGGAGGGTGACGCGGTTGGGGGCGTCGTCGAGCACCGGGACCGACGGACCGGCCGAGGCCGCCGCGGCCATGACCTGCGACGAAAGCGAGACGATGTTGCGGTCGGAACGGTAGTTGCGGTTGAGCCGCACCGTCAGGGACCCCGGGTAGTGTTCGGTGAACTCCGAGAAGAACCGCCGGTCCGCGCCCCGGAAGCCGTAGACGGCCTGGTCGGGGTCGCCGATGGCGCAGATGTTGCCGCCGGGCGGCACGATCTGCCGGATCAGGCGGACCTGCTGCTCGTCCACGTCCTGGTACTCGTCGACGCACACCCACGGATACCACTCCCGCACCTGCGCCCGGGTTCCGGCGTCGGCTTCCAGGGCGTCGGCGGCACGGATCACCAGGTCGTCGAAGTCGCACCAGTTGCGCGCTTCCATCTCGTTCCGGTAGGTCTCTGCCGCTTGCGTGATTTTCCCGTCCGCGGACGGCATGCTGGTCCGCTTGCCGTGGGAAATGGCCGACAGGCGAGCCCGGGTCTGTCGCTCGGAGATCCCCAGCGCGTCTCGCAACAGCTGAAGCCGCTCGGCTTCGGAGGCAACCCGAAAGCCCCGCTGCAGCCCCGCGGCATTCCAGTGTTCCCGGAGGATGGCGAGGCCCAGCGAGTGAAAGGTGTGCAGCGGCACCTGCGCCCATGTGTCCGGCAAGAGCGCCCGCAGACGGGTCCGCATCTCGTCGGCCGCCCGGCGGGTGAAGGTGACGGCCAGACAGCCGGACGGCGGCACGCCGTGCTTCGTAACCAGGTGGGCGAGGCGGTGGGTCAGGGTCCGGGTCTTTCCCGAGCCGGGTCCCGCAACGATGAGCAAGGCTCCCTCGGCGACCTCCGCGGCGTGGCGTTGTTCGGCGTCCAGCCCGGCCAGGAAGTCGCGGCTGCCGCGCGACAGTTGCACCGGGAGCGACAGTTGATCCGGCGGCTCCTGTACCCATGCCTCGGTCATGGGCAAGGGTGGGGGCAGGGCTTCCGGGGACGCCTCCGGCGGCTCTTGCCGGGGAGTCGGCCGAGGCCCGGCCGCCCGCGCCGAAGCCACGGGCTCCTCCGCGAAGAGCGGTGCCCCCCGTGCGCGCCGTTCCAGCTCGGCGTCCTGGAACAGCCGGATGGTGCCGTACACGCCGTCGTAACCGGCCTCCCGAATCACTTCCCGCCTGCGCAGGCGCGCCAACGCTTCGGCCACCAGCGACGGCGCCAGTGGCCGGATGTCTTCCAGCGGAAGGGTATTGAGGAGCGGGAGCTCCGGTCCGAGACGCGCCAGCAGCCCTTCGTAGTCCTGTGCCACCCGTTTGCTCTTGGGGCCCACCCGATGAATTTCCCCGAGGATCTCCGGCAGCGGGATCAGCCCCTGGGTATCGCCGGCGGTGTCCGGCAGCGCGGCGTCCGGCGCCCGGTCGGCCAGGTCCTCGACCCGGTGCATGACCCCCACGGTGAGGGGTTTGCCGCAGGCTGGACAACGGCCGTCTCGCCGGCGGGTGTCGTCCGGCTCCAGCCGGACGTTGCAGTTGCGATGTCCGTCCAGGTGGTACTTGCCCTCCTCCGGGAAGAACTCCAGCGTCCCGCCGTAACCGCCGCCCGTTTCCAGTGCCCGGCGGAGGGCGAAGTAGTCCATCTCGGTGTGGAAGACGCACACCTCCCGGCCCAGCTTCTCCGGCGAGTGGGCGTCGGAGTTGGACACCAGCCGGAAACGGTCGAGGGACGACACCCGCCAGTTCATCGGCGGATCCGACGAGAGTCCCGTCTCCACCGCGAAGATGTGCGGCGACAGGTCGCCGTAGCAGTCGTCGACGGCGTCGAAGCCGGACTTGGAGCCCAGCGCGGCGAACCACGGGGTCCACACATGGGCCGGCACCAGGTACGAGCCGGGTCCCGACTCCAGCGTCATCTCCAGCAGGTGCCGGGAGTCCAGCCCCAGGATCGGGCGCCCGTCGGAGTGCAGGTTGCCGATCTTCGACAGGCTCGCCACCAGCCGGTCGGCCGAGTCGAAGTCCGGGGCGTAAACCAGGTGGTGAATCTTCCGGGTCTTGTCGCCCTTCTTGTAGATGGTCGAGATCTCCACCGACAGCATGAACCGCACGGCGGTGAGGCTGCCGCCGCAGGCCGGCGGGAGCTGTCCCTCGACGGCCCGCTCGAGATCGGGGCGCAGGCGGAACAGGCCGGGCTCCGCGGGTACGAGCTGCTCCTTCAGTTCGGCGCGCCACGCAGGATGCGTGAAATCCCCTGTGCCGACGACTCCGATGCCCTTCTTGCGCGCCCAGATGGCCAGATGCTCCAGGTCGCAGTTCCGGCTGGTGGCGCGGGAGAAGCGCGAGTGGACGTGCAGGTCCGCGTAGAAGGTCATGGGGCGCGTGGCTTCTCGACCGGGCCGGCGGCGGCTATGGAGCGTCCGGCAGTTGGCGGCGCTGCCACGCCCGCTTCAGCGGTGCGGCCAGCGGCAGGCCCAGAGCCAGGGCGATGAGCAGCGTCAACACCAGCGAGACCGGGCGGGTGACGAAGATCAGGAAACCCGTGTCGGATATCAAGAGTGTCTGGAACAGGGACACCTCGGCGATCTCGCCCAGCACATAGGCGAGGATGAAGGTGATGAAGGAATAGCTGTATTTCTTCATGCCGTAGCCGATGAAACCGAACACCAGCACCGCGAACGCGTCCACCAGATTGTTGCGCAGGACGAAGGCGCCCACGAAGCTGATGACGAGGACGATGGGGATGATCAGCGAGACCCGTATGCGCGTGATCTTCACCAGGTGGTTGGCGAAGATCAGGCCCAGGATGGACGTCCACACGTTGGCGGCGATCAACGCCAACACCAGGGTGAACACGGTGGCCTGGTGCGTGGTCAGCAGTTCCTTCCCCGGGTTCAAACCGAGCAACAGCAAGCCCACCAGCAGGATGGCGTGGGGCGCGCTTCCCGGGATGCCGAAAGCGACGGTGGGCAGCAGCGCGCCGCCGTCCTTGGCATCGTTGGAGGCCTCCGGGGCGAGCACGCCTTCGGGCGCGCCGCGGCCGAAGTTGGCGCGGTTGGGGGAGGTGGCCTGGGCCTGGGCGTATGCCAGGAAGGCGGCGACGTTGGCGCCGACCCCCGGGATGATCCCCACCACGCAACCGATGACCGCGCTCCGGAGCAGCAGGAAGGAGTTGGCGAGTACGAAGCGGATGCCGTCGAACACGTCGCGGGCCGTCGGGCGGACCACTTCGGTCTGCTGCACCAGCTCCTCGCCCTTGACCGCCAGAAAGAACATCTCGGAGACGGCGAAGATGCCGATGGCGATGACGCCGGTGTGGACCCCGTCCCAGAGGTACAGGAAGCCAAGGGTGAACCTCTCGTCGCCGGTGATGGGAGAGTATCCGATGAAGGCCACCAGGAATCCCAGCCCCGCGGAGACAAGCCCTTTGATGGGCTCCTTCTGGGTCAGCGACGCGATCAGGCTGATCCCCAGCAGCGCCATGAGAAAAAATTCCGGCGGCCCGAACGAGAACACGACGGAGCGCACCACCGGCAGCAGCAGCAGAAAGATCACGTAGCCGAACACCGACCCCAGGGCCGATGCCGTCGCCGAGATGGCCAGCGCGTACCCGGCGCGTCCTTGCCGCGCCAGCGGGTGGCCGTCGAACACCGTGGCGATGTTGGCCACGGTACCGGGGACGTTGAGGAGGATGGCGGAGACGGACCCGCCGAAGGTGATGCCGCCGATGGAGGCGGCGAAGACCATCATGGCCAGCGCCGGCTCCAGTGCCATGATGATGGGCAGCGACAGCGTCAGGATGACGATGCCGCCCAAGCCCGGGAGCGCGCCGAAGAGCATGCTAACCGTGGTGCCGAACAGCACCACGAGGACGTTGGGGAATCCGAAAACGTTGACGAGCGCTACACCGATGGCTTCAATCACGGGTCATCTCTTCCAGAACACTCCGGGTCAGGAGCACGGAACACAGGCTTTCCGTACGGTGGGCGAGGCTTGGTGGCAGGCATCGCCAGGCACGTTTATCCGCGCGGCGAGCCCCGGCCCGAAAGCTCACGGCAACGCTCCATCCATGAGCCATCGGGGCCGGAGCCCCCGCAACGCCGCTGAAGACGGCAACCGCCGCTATTTCTTCTGCTGCGCCTTGTAGAGGGCGATCAGGTTTGCATAGTCCTTGATCAGGTTGTTCACGAGCATGGCCGTCTCCTTGCCGGTGGCCGGCGAGTGGATGACCTGGGCCTTGCTCTCGAGCTCGGCCTTGGACTCGCTGATGACCTGGTGCACGGCGTTCCTCAGCACGTCCGCGACGGCCTGCGGCACCTTGGGCGGCGCGGCCACGAGGATGTACAGGATGCCGCCGGCCATGAGGTCCTTGCGGCCGAGGCTCTCCGCGGATGGGACGTCAGGGAAGAACGGATCCTTGTCCTTTTCCGAGGAGAGCTGCACCAGTCCGCGGACCTCGCCGGACTTGATGAAGGTGATCACGCCGCCGGTGGTCTTGATGGTGGTATCCACGTCGCCGCGGGCTACCGCCACCACCAGCGAACGCCCGCTCTTGTACCCGGTGACATCCTTCACCTGGATGCCCGTCTTGTCGATGATGTTGGCCAGCACGAAGGAGCCGGCCGAGGCGGGACCCACCGACGAGACCTTCAGCGGGCGCTTCTTGCCTTCCGCGATCAGCGCGTCGAGCGTCTTGATGGGGGAGTCGCCTTTCACGAACAGAAACCGCGGCGCCGTGGTGATCTTGGCCAGGTAGGTAAACTTGGACAGGTCGAAACCCACGTCCCGGGTCGCGGATTGCGCCAACCCGCCCGCCGGCAGCATGCTGCCGATGACGCTTCCGTCCGCCGGCGAAGTGAACAGCTTCTTCGTCCCCACGGTGCCGCCCGCCCCCGGGAGGCTCACCACTTTTACTTCCTTGACGCCGTTGCCTTCGAGCTTCTTCTGAAGCTTCGGCGCCAGCAGCAGGGCCGAGGTCCCGGTGCCGCCCCCGAGTCCGAAGGGAACGATCCAGGTAATCTTGCCCGGAAGTTTCTGGGCGCCGGCGTTGGAGCCCGCGAGCAGGCACAGAAGCAGTGCTGCCGCAGCCATCGCAAGAGCGTCTCGCAAACTCGTTCTTCTCCGCATGGTCCACCTCCTGGTAAGCTTGCAAACCCGAGTTACGCACCACAGCGCTTTACGCGCGTTTTCACGGACCTGTCCCGCACACCCGCCGGGGTTATCACAGGAGCCCGGCTCTTTGCAATTTGCTTCCGGCTCGATTGGCACGCCTGTCCCGCCCGCTACTCCAGTCCCGAGCAGTCGAGCTGGATGTCCCAGAGGGGCCTCTGGTCGTCCCGGCTGGGACAGAAGACGTCGACCTGCAGCAGCGTGGCGCATCCGGGACAGACGTACCCCAGCAACACGCCGCGGTAGGGCTCCCCCGAGGGCACGCGCTCGCCGGCCAGCTCTTCGAGGTCCATGGTGATCTCAACGGCGCCGTTCTTGTAGTTCTCCCCGCCGCCGCACAACGCGTGGGCGCACTTGCGGCATCGTACGACCAGGTTGCCGCCGACCCTCACGAGCTGGAGGTACTCGTGGAAGTGAAGCACGACCTCGGCGTCGGTTGCGTCGACGCCGCCCGGGCCGCCGGTGCCGCCGTTGCCCGCGGCGGCGGACGACTCGGACCCCCGGGCCAGACGCTCGGCCCGAAGCTGCTCCCGCCGCTTCGCGGTGGCGGCGCCGTCCACGCGGCCGCCGCCGTCGAGCCGGACGCCGAAGATCCGGTCGGCCACGTCGGGACTGGTCCGGCCCGCCCGCGTGTCGCGTTCAACCTGTGCGGGGCTTCGCTCCAGCGGATCGCCGAACCCGCCGCCGCTCTGGGTCACGTCCGTGATGAACGCCAGCTCGGGGATCTGCACCCGCGGCCGGAAGCCGTCGGGCAGGTCCAGCCGGCACCAGTCGAGGTCGTGCAGCTCGTCGGCGCCGGTGGGATAGGCGCCCTCGCGCAGGTGCTGCAGCAGGTTCTCGGTGCGGTAGAGGCCCCGGTTGCCGCCGAAGCCCGCGGGGTAGCCGCCGAACAGCCCGAACCCGTTGGGCACCGCACCGTAAGGGCGGTAGTTGGCCGAGACGTCGGTGGAGCCGTAGACGAACAGCAGCCGCTCGCTGCCGTATCCGCCGCGATGCCTGCCGAAGCCGGCGCCGTCCTTCACGTGCCGGCGGGAGAGGTAGATGAACGGGTATTGCATCTCGATGCGCTCGATGTCGGAGATACCGCCGGAGGGGATGTTCATGTGGCCGCCGGTATCCACGCCGTCGCGGTCCGGCCGGGCGCCGAGGCCGCCGCCGTGCACGTCGTAGAGCCCCTGGGCGTTGGCCAGGCCTTCCCGGTTGTGGCCGCCGTACATGAAGCCCGGGCCGCCGGAGTACCAAGCGCCGGCCCAGCCCGCGTTGACGTCTTCCTTCCGCCCGGCCGTAAAGAGCATCTTTGCCAGGCATTCGCTCACCGCGGCCACGAACATCCCGCCGATCATCGGCGCCAGGCCGCAGGCGGCCGGAAAGGTGCAGTTCAGCACCGAACCCTCGGGCACCGTCATGCGGATGGGCGCCAGCTTGCCGTCGTTCCAGGGGATGTCCCAGAAGAGCTGGTTGGTGAGCGCGATGTTGAGGTGCGCCACCGTGCTCGGCAGGGTCGAGTTGGTGTCCCCCGAGGTCTGGGGACTGGTGCCGTCGAGGTCGATGTCCAGGGTGTCGTCCTTCTTGGTGACGGTGCAGATGACGGCGATGATGTCGGCATCGGACTGGTCGGCCTCGCGCGCGGAGTAGTAGACGCGCGAGCGCCAGACCCCGTCGGGCAGGGACCGCAGCTTGGCGCGGGCCATGTCCTCGGCGTCGGCCAGGCTCTTTTGCCCCGCCGCTTCGATGAACTCCAGGCCGAACTTGTCCACCAGGCTCAGGTAGCGGCTGGCGCATACGTTGTTGCCCGCGATCATCGCCTTGATGTCCAGCCCCACGTACTGGGGGTCCCGGCACTGCTCGGTGAGGGTCCGGAACACGTCCTCCCGGAACTCGCCCCGTTCCACCACCTTGACTCCCAGGATGCGGATGCCCTCGTGGAATATCTCCAGCGCCGCGCCCCGCAGCACGCCGCCGGTGTCCGCGGTGTGGGTGCTGGTGGCGATCCACGCGATGAGGCGTCCGTCGAGGAAGATGGGTTTCACCACCATCATGTCGTAGGTGTGGGAGCCGGCCACGTAGGGATCGTTGAAAAAGATCTGGTCGCCGTCGAAGAAACCGGGCGACTCACCGTACCATTCGATCAGGTACTTGATGGCGTCCGAGGTGGCCGCCGCGAAGCGCAGGTGGCCGGAACAGGCCAGCACCATGGTGCCCTTGGCGTCATAGAACGAGCTCATGACCTCGCCGCCCTGGGCCACGATGGGCGAGGCGGTGACGCGCTGGAGGGTGGAACGCCCTTCCTCGCCCACCGCCCACAGGCGATGGAGAAACATCTCGTAGCGGATGGGATCGACGTCCATGGGGAACCTCCGGTTCGTCATGCGGGGATCGATAGGGGGCCGGCGACCGGTCAGATGGTTTCCGCCACGTAGTAGTCGCCGAGGCTGGGCTCGGTCTGCCAGGGGTCGATGGTCTGGCGGAACTTGACGTGGGGCGGCGTGCCGCGCCACCTTTCATGGTGCTCGCGGGTTTCCCAGTGGAGCAGAACCAGCACCTTCGCGGGATCCTCGTCGCTGCACATGATGAAACCGCCGTAGCACCCCGCCTCCTTGCTGGACTGGATGGCTTCCTTGTAGGCCTTCACGTACTCATCTCGAGTCTCGGGATCCACCGTCTGGACCCTCACTTCATAGATCATGGTGCTGCCTCCTTGGTGGTGTCTATTGGCTGCCGTGCAATGGCCGCCGTGCAATGATATAAGGACACGACCCTTTTGTCTTGCGGAAAGGAGCCCTTTTCCATGCGCATCGTCGATCTCAGCATGACCGTAGAGGAGTGCGATTCGGCTCCCTTCGCCCCCGACGAGACCTATTTCAAGATCAAGCCCATTATCAACTGGGAAGAGAAAGGGTTCGTCTCCAACCTCGTGGAGCTGACCGTTCACGCGGGCACCCACATCGATTCGCCACACCATTTCTTCCGCGACAAGCCGTCGGTGGAGCAGCTTCCGCTGGAGCCGCTGATGGGGACGGCGGTGGTGCTGGACCTATCGTTTCGCTGCCAGCCCGGCGCGCGCATCACGCCCGAGGACATGGAACGGGCCGAGGCGGCGCTGGCGGAGCAGGGGGTCACGATCGAACCCGGGGGCATCCTGCTGCTCCGCACCGACTGGCCCAAGGGGCACCAGACCACCGATCCGGCCTGGTGGAACGACTCGCCGTTCCTGTCCCGGGAGGCTGCCCAGTGGGTCGTCGACAAGCAGCCCGCGGTCATCGGCTACGACTTCGCCCAGGAGGAGAAGGGTACGGACTACCAGCATGCCGACGAGATTCTCGACAGCGGCATGACGGTCCACCGCACCATCCTGCCCAAGGTCACCTGCCAGATCGAGAACCTCATCAACCTCGACCAGATCGGCGCCACCGCGAGGATCATCGCCCTCCCGGTCAAATGGAAGACCGAGTCCGCCCCGGCCCGGGTGGTGGCGCTGCTGGACTGATGCTGGAAGTCTCCGCCCCAAGTCCTTGCCTCGTAGTCGATCCGGTTTGTTCTGACAGGCTACCGGAATGCCCGGCCCGGCGTCCTCCAAAATGAAAGCCGTCCGGGTACACCAACTGGGCGGCCCGGAGGTGCTCCGCTACGAGGATGTGGAGGCGCCCGAGCCCCGGCACGATGAGGCGCTGGTGGAGGTTGCGGCCTGCGGGGTCAACTACCTGGACATCTACTACCGCTCGGGTTTCCACTGGGGCGGTCATCACGGGCGGGCGCTGCCCTATACCCCTGGAGCGGAAGGTGCCGGGACGGTGCTGGCAGTAGGGCGCGGCGTCACCGAGGTCCGGGTCGGCGATCGGGTCGCCCACGGTATTTCCAACGGCCAGGGTTCCTACGCGGATCTCGCCGCGGTGCCCGAGCGCCATCTGGTGCCGGTACCGGAGGCCGTGGACCTCCGGTCGGCTGCCGCCGCCATGCTTCAGGGCATGACCGCCCACTACCTGACCCGCGACACTTACCCGGTGGCCCCCGGCGATGCCGTCCTCGTTCACGCCGCGGCCGGTGGCACCGGACTACTGCTGGTCCAGATGGCGAAGATGCTCGGCGCCCGGGTGTTCGGCACGGTATCGACGCCCGAGAAGGCGCGAGTCGCCAAGGAAGCGGGCGCCGATGCGGTCATTGACTACACCGGAGTGGACTTCGCGGAGGAGGTGCGCCAACTTACCGATGGCCGCGGTGTCAACGTGGTCTATGATTCGGTGGGAAAGAGCACTTTCGAGCAGAGCCTCAACACGTTGGCGCCGCGCGGCTGCATGGTGATCTTCGGCCAGTCCAGCGGCGCCGTGCCGCCCTTCGACACCGCCGTGCTCAATGCCAAGGGATCGCTGACCCTCAGCCGCCCGAGCCTCACCCACCACACGACCACCCGTGCCGAGATCCTGGCCCGGGGCGGCGACGTGTTGCAATGGATCGAGGCGGGAAGGCTTGCCATCCGCATCGGCTCCACGCTTCCGCTGTCGCGGGCCGCCGAAGCCCATCGTCTGCTGTCATCCCGAAACACCACCGGCAAGATTCTCCTGATTCCCTAGCCGCCGCCACCTCTCCACAATCCGGTTGTCAACAATGGACCGGTTGTTTCATAATGGAATGAACATCAACGATCGGAGAAGGTCATGCGAGAGGAGTTTGTCGGGGCAGAGAGGGCCGATAGGGAGAACGAGATCGCTAAGCGCGATCGGCGATTTTTTCTGGTCGTTCTGGTGGGGATGTGGCTCCAGCTTGTCGCTCTGGTGTTACTGGCGAAGCTGGCCTTCTGTCCGTAGGCAGTTCTCGCGGAGCACGCTTACGAGTGCAGGTCCTGCGAGAACCACTCCGTGGGCAGCTCTCTTCCCAGCCCGCGTTCCCTCGCCAACTCGTAGATTCGCGCGCCCGCGGCGGCGAACTGAAGCCCCAGGCCTACGTAGTTGAGCATGCAGGTCACCTCGGCCGGGCTTTCCCGCGTCGCCGCTTTGCCTGCCATGAGCTCTCCCAGCTCCGGCTTGCCGCTCCAGTCGGCATCGGTGCCGCGCAACTCCTCCCGGCGATAGTCGCCCTCGCCAGCCTCCGGGATGCGCTCTTCCTCGCCGGGCAGCGTCACCAGCCGGGCCGCCTCTCGACTGGACACCACCACCCGGTCGCAGCGAAGCAATGCGTCCACGGTCATTTCGCTGGAGCGCACGGTGGCGATATGCATGCCGTCGTGTATCCAGTCGGCGGGAAAGAACGGCACCAGGGCGTTGGTGGCCAGGAGCACGATATCGGCATCATGGGCGGCGTCCGTGGGAGCGTCGACGGACCGCACCTCGGCCTCCACCTGTCCGTTCAGCTCGTCGGCGAAGCGCCGCCGGTGATCGGGGGTCGGGCTGTAGACCCGGATTTCCCGGATCGGCATGGCCGAGCACATGGCCAGAAGTCCCGACCGCGCCTGCCACCCGGAACCATACAGTGCCAGCACCGACGATTCCGGCCGCGCCATGTACTTGGCCGACAGG
>Ga0209020_1002818_pt1 | contig 13225 bp, 9 predicted proteins | sample PinacodermBB_FD_187298 | JGI IMG/M metagenome (GOLD analysis project Ga0209020, IMG submission 187298) | Host-associated microbial community of the marine sponge Aplysina aerophoba from Gulf of Piran - sponge pinacoderm, lysed by bead... | ecosystem: Host-associated > Porifera > Sponge >...
CCCGCCGATGGCGACCGCGGCGTCCGTGCAGACGGTCTCCTTCGGCTCGCCCTTGATCTTGGAGATCCAGCCCCCGCCCTTCGTGCCGATCCCGAGCGCCACGGCGACGCCGATGACGGCGTAGCGCGAGGCGGGGTGCGAGAACTTGACGTAGGCGGTGCCGCGGCCCGCGGCCGACGGGACGCGAATCGCGGTCAGCAGGTCGTTCTCGCCCAGCGACGTCATCATCACGCCGGTGAAGAAGTCGCCGACGTCGACCGACCGCTCGCCGTCCTTGCCGGCCACGGTCAGCGTGGCCCCGAGCGCCGCGAGGACGGTCGGCAGGTCCGACGCCGGATCCGCGTGCGCCAGGTTGCCGCCGATGGTGCCGCGGTTGCGCACCGCGGGGTCGCCGATCTGGCTCGCCGCCTCGGCGAGCGCGGCGGCGTGCTGCTTGACCGCGTCCGACGCGGCGATCTCCGCGTGGGTCGTCAGCGCACCGATGCGCAACCCGCCGTCGTCGGTCGAGATGCCGCTCAGCTCGGCGATGCGCCCGATGTCGATGACCGCGGCGGGCGCCGCGAGGCGCAGCTTGAGCAGCGGGATCAGGCTGTGGCCGCCCGCGAGGAGCTTCGCGCCGGGGTGCGCGGAGAGCAGTTGGCCCACCTCGGCCACCGAGCCGGCGCGGTAGTACTCGAAATCGGCAGCAAACATTGGCTCAGCTCCCCTTCGCTTCCTGGATGGCGCGCCACACCCGCTCCGGCGTGAACGGCATGTCCACCCGTGTCACCCCGAGCGGCTTCAGCGCATCCATCACGGCGTTGTAGACGGCCGCCGTCGACGCAATCGTGCCCGCCTCGCCGATGCCCTTCACGCCCAGCGGATGGTGCGGCGAGCGGGTCACGGTGGAGATGACGTCCAGATCCGGCAGCCGGTCCGCGCGCGGCAGCGCGTAGTCGAGCATCGATCCGGTGACGAGCTGTCCGCTCTCGTCGTACTCCGCGCCCTCCCAGAGCGCCTGCCCGACGCCCTGCACGATGCCGCCGTGCACCTGCCCCTCGACGATGACGGGGTTGATCTGCGGACCGCAGTCGTCGAGCGCGGTATAGCCGGTCAACTCGACCTGGCCGGTGCTTGCATCCACCTCGACCACCGCGAGGTGGGCGCCGTAGGGGAAGACGAAGTTGGGCGGATCGTAGAAGGTGGACGCCTCGAGGCCGGCCTCCATCCCCTCCGGCAGATCCCAGGCGACGTTCGCCATCAGGGCGATGTCCTGAATCGTCTTCGCCTTGTCGGGCGAGCCCTTGACGAAGAACTTGCCGTCCTCGTAGTCCATGTCCTCGACCGACGCTTCGAGTAGGTGCGCGGCCAGCACCTTGGCCTTGTCGCGGATCTTGCGCACCGCGAGCGCCAGCGCGGCGCCGCCCACGGCGGTGGTCCGGCTGCCGTAGGTGCCCCAGCCCATGGGCGTGGAGTCGGTGTCGCCGTGGAAGATCTTCACGTCGCCGGCATCGACGCCGATCTCGCTCGCCACGATCTGCGCGAAGGTCGTCTCCTCGCCCTGTCCGTGCGGCGACGCGCCGATGAAGACGTGCACCTTGCCGGTGGGGTGGAAGCGGACGATGGCGCTCTCCCAGAGTCCGCCCTGGAAGCCGATTGCGCCGGCGACCTGGGACGGTCCGAGCCCGCAGATCTCGACGTAGGAAGTGAGCCCGAGCCCGAGGTACTTCCCGTTGGACGGGCCTGCCTTCTGCTTCTCGCGCAGCGCCTTGTAGCCGGTGTGCTCCACCAGCTTGTCGAGCGCGCCGGGATAGTCGCCGCTGTCGTAGTTGAGCGTGGTGACGACCTCATGGCCGTCGTCGAACTTCGGAATGAAGTTCTTCCGCCGGACGTCGGCCGGGTCCATCTCCAGCTCGTTCGCGAGCATGTCGATCAGCCGCTCGAGCATGAACGTCGCTTCCGGCCGGCCGGCGCCGCGGTACGCCTCTACCGGGACGCCGTTGGTGTAGACGCCGTAGACGTCCTCCTTCAGGGCCGGGATCGTGTAGCAGCCCGATAGCATCAGCCCGTGCAGGATGGTCGGGATGCCGGGCGCCGCGGTCGACAGGTACGCGCCCATGCCGGCGTGGACGGTGCAGCGCAGCCCGGTGATCTTCCCGTCCTTCGTCGCCGCCAGCTCGACGTCCTGGACGTGATCGCGGCCGTGCGTCGTCGCCTGGTAGTTCTCGCTGCGGGTCTCGATCCACTTGACCGGCCGCCCCAGCGTCTTCGAGCAGAACACCGTGATGAAGTCGGCGGGATAGGCCGCGATCTTGCTGCCGAAGCCGCCTCCCACCTCCGGGGCGATGACGCGCAGCTTGTCCTCCGGAATCCCGGTGACGACCGAGCAGAGGAAACGCACGATGTGCGGGTTCTGGGTCGTGTTCCAGAGCGTCAGCTCGCCCGTCGCCGTGGTGTACTGCGCCACCGCGCCGCGCGGCTCCATCGCGTTCGGAATCAGCCGCTGCTGGAGGATCCGCTCCTTGATGACGACGCCGTTCGCCTCCGCCTCGGCGAACGCCGCGTCGAGGTCGCCGCCGCCCGCCACGGTCCAGTGGAACGCCTGGTTCCCGCTGATGTCCTCGCCGTTGATGTCCTTCGCGTGCAGTTGCGGGGCGTCCGCGCCGGCCGCCTTCTCGGGGTTGGTGACGGTCGGGAGCGGCTCGTAGTCGACCTCGATCAGATCCAGCGCGTCGGACGCCTGATACGGGGTCTCGGCCACGACCACCGCCACGATGTCGCCGGTGTAGCGGACGACGTCCCTGGCGATGCACGGATACGGAGCGATCTTGAGCTGCGAGTCCGGCAGCAGCCAGGCGCAGGGCACCGGCTGCAGGGCGCCTTCGATGTCGGCGCCGGTATAGACGGCGACGACGCCCGCTGCGGTCTTGGCCTTCCCGGTGTCGATGCGCGTGATCCGGGCGTGCGCGTGGCTGCTGCGGAGCATCGCCGCGTGCACCATGCCGGGCAGCGTGATGTCGTGCGTGTAGGTCGCGCTCCCCGTGATGAGGCGCGGGTCCTCGCGGCGGCGGATTCCGGAGCCGAAGATTCTGCTGCTCATGGCTGTCTCTCCCGCTACTTGTCCGCCGCTGCCATCGCGCCGGCCGCGTCACGCACGGCACGGACGATGTTCTGGTAGCCCGTGCACCGGCAGAGGTTGCCCTCGAGGCCGTGACGGATTTCCTCGTCGCTCGGCGAGGCGTTCGTCCGCAGCAGCTCGTGCGAGGCCAGGATCATCCCGGGCGTGCAGAAGCCGCACTGCAGGCCGTGCTTGTTCCAGAAGCTCTCCTGGAGCGGATGCAGCTTCTCGCCGTCCGCCAGGCCTTCGATGGTCGTGACGTCCGCGCCGTCGGCCTGCACCGCCAGCGTCGTGCAGGACTTGGCCGACACGCCGTCGACCAGGACCGTGCACGAGCCGCACTGGCTCGTGTCGCAGCCGACCTTCGTGCCGGTCAGCTCGGCGAAGACCCGAATGAAGTGGACCAACAGAAGTCGCGGCTCGACCTCTTGCTCGATGAGGCGGCCGTTGATCGTAATGCGGACGGGGACTTTCACGCGTCACCTCCCAGGGGAGCGGCATTATAGCGTTCGGCGGCGGATGCGCGCCACCACCGGGCTCGCCGGCGGTCCGGGCCGGAGCAGGGGGAGAGGACGGAGTCCGGTCAGGAATCGTCGCCGTAACGCTCGGCCAGGGCGTACTTCTCGTCGACGCCGATCAGGTCGTTGAAGCGCTCGAAGGCGATGAGGCGATCCTCCGCACCGGCCGTCGTGCCCTCCGCCCGCAGATGCCCGTACACGGCCTCCAGGGCCCGGGCCGCCGCATACAGGCCGGACACCGGATAGAGGACGAGCTGGAACCCGAGCGCGGCCAGCTCGTCGCGGGAGACGAGGGGCGTGCGTCCCTGCTCGACCATGTTCGCCACCGTCGGCCTGGGAGCCGTCCGGCCCACCGCCGTCAGCTCCTCGCGCGTGCGGGGCGCCTCGACGAAGGTGGCGTCTGCCCCGGCCGCACGGGCCGCTTCCGCCCGTGCGAGCGCCTCGTCCAGGCCGCCGTCGGCGATGGCGTCGGTGCGGGCGACCAGGAAGAAGTCGGCGTTTCCCTTCGCGTCCACCGCGGCGCGGATCTTGCCCAGGTACTCGTCCCGCCGGACTACCCGCTTGCCGCGCATGTGGCCGCAACGCTTCGGCCAGACCTGGTCCTCGAGAAAGCAGCCGGCCGCTCCCGCCGCGATCAGCTCGCGCACGGTGCGGACCACGTTCAGCGGATTGCCGTAGCCGGTGTCGGCGTCCACCAGGATCGGGATGTCGACGCTGCCGCAGATGCGCCGCGCGCGGTCGATCACCTCGCTCTGGGTCAGGAGTCCGACGTCGGGCTCGCCGATGCAGGTGGCCGAGACGGCGTAGCCGGACACGAACGCCAGCTCGAAGCCGGCCCGCTCGGCGAGCTTCGCCGACAGCGTGTCGTAGACGCCCGGAAAGACCAGGCTGTCGGACCGGTCGAGGACGGACTGTACGCGCGTCGTCATCGGTCTTCCCACGAGTTGCGGGGGCTGCGAGGGTAGCCAGACGCGGCGCCAGTATAGTGGACCGGCGCACGCCGACGAGTGATTCCCTCAGCGGGAGGATGCGATGACCGAACGTCCGATATCCGCCGCGATGTCCTGCGAGTCGAAGTACGTCGAGGTGGAGGGATCGCGCATTCACTACGTGGAGGAGGGGAGCGGCGACCCGATCCTGTTCATCCACGGCAATCCGACGTCCTGCTATCTCTGGCGCAACGTCATGCCGCATCTGACATCCGATGCCCGGTGCCTGGCGCTGGACCTCGTCGGCATGGGCCGGTCGGACAAGCCCGATCTCGACTACCGCCTCGTCGACCACGCACGTTACGTGGATGGGTTCATCGCGGCGCTCGGGCTGGAGCGGCTGACCCTGGTGCTGCACGACTGGGGCTCGGCGCTCGGCTTCCACTACGCGCGGCGCCACCCGGCGAACGTGCGCGGCATCGCCTTCATGGAGGCGATCGTGCGCCCGCTGACCTGGGACGAATGGCCGCGAACCGTGCGCGGGCTGTTCCAGCAGTTCCGGACGCCCGAGATCGGGTGGGATCTCGTCGTCAACCGCAATGCGTTCGTCGAGCAGGTGTTGCCGGGCGCCATCATGCGGAAGCTGAAGGACGAGGAGATGGAACGCTACCGGGAGCCTTTCACAGACCCGGCGGCGCGCCGCCCGGTCTGGCGCTGGCCCAACGAGATTCCGGTCGACGGCGAGCCCGCGGACGTCACGGCCCTGGTCGACCATTACTCGGCCTGGCTCCGCGCTTCGCCCGTGCCGAAGCTGCTGTTGCACGCGCAGCCGGGAGCGATTCTGCGCAAGGACCTGGTGGCGTGGTGCCGCGACAACATGAAGAGTCTGACAACCGTGGACATCGGTCCCGGCCTGCACTTCGTGCAGGAGGATCGGCCGCACGAGATAGGTGCGGCGATCGGGACGTGGTACCGCAGCCTGGGCGGCCAGGTCCGCGTGGCGCGCGGGCTATAGGCCGCGTCGGAAAGTCGCCTGCGTCACGGCGCGGGCGCGGATTCGAGGGCGGTGGCGAACGAGGCGAGGCTGCCGGCGATCTCCGGGTTCGGCGTCAGGCCGAGGAGGTGGGCGACGAGGGGATAAACGTCGACCGCGTCGACCGCGGGCAGGGCGATCCCGGCCGCGATTCCCGGACCGGCCGCGAGAAAGATGCCGTGCATTTCCGGCAAGGTCGGATCCCAGCCGTGCATGCCGGCAGGCGGGCGGTCGTCGGGCGAGAACTGCACCATTCCCATGCCGGTCGGCATCACCAGCAGGTCGCCCAGCCGCGCGTTGCCGCTTGCGTGCAGGTGGTCCGGGAGCTCCTCCCGCAGGTAGGCTCGTGCGTGCACCAGGCGGTCGTTGAGCCGGTCGCGCAGGGCGCGGGCGTGTTCCGGGTCGCCGACGTGCACGCTGGCCGCCGGACCGGCTCCGACCAGGCGCACACCGGCGAGATCCGCCACGTCCGGCAGTACCGTCGTCTCGTCCGGGTCCGGCGCGGCCATCCCGTGATCGGACACCACGACGAGGGCGACGCGGTCCGCGTGGGGCAGCGCGTCGATGCCGTCCATCAACCGTCCCAGCAGCGCGTCGGCGCCTTCGACGCTCCGGCGCATATCCGGATGGTCCGGGCCGAGCCGGTGGCCGGCGCTGTCGACCAGCGAGAAGTAGAGGGTGACCAAGTGCGGGCGTTGCGCCGGCGGCAGGGCCAGCCACGCGAGGACCTGGTCGATCCGCTCGCGGTTCGGCACCCGGCCGTCGTACGGGCGCCAGTGGCTGGGACGAACGCCGCCGATGTCCGCCTCCGTTCCCGGGAAGAAGAACGCGGCGGAGACCATGCCCTGCTTCTCGGCGGTGACCCAGATCGGCTCGCCGCCCCACCAGGAGCCGTCTTGTGCGTCGTCGCGCCGCCGGTAGCTGAACTCGGCGCCGCGCGCCGGATCGTAGAAGCGGTTGCCTACCATCCCGTGCGCTTCCGGATGCAGGCCGGTGGCGATGGAGTAGTGGCCCGGAAACGTCAGCGATGGAAACACGCTGACGAGGCCCGCCGCGCGCATCCCGCGGGTTGCCAGGAGATCGAACGACGGGGTGTCGAAGCGGGCGAAGTAGCCGGGGTGAAAGCCGTCGAACGAGACGAGGACGACGTGCGGCCGGGACCGCACCGCGGGGTCGTTGACCCCACCCGTTCCCGAAGATTGCGCTTCCGCCGAGGCGGGGAGTGCCGGCTCGGCCCCGACACTCGCGCCGCACCCTGTCAGCCAAGCGGCGACGATGACGACCTGCAGGGCGGCCAGCAGTACATGCTGCATGGAGCGCGGCCGGGAGAGGATGGGGTGAGTGACGGGGCTTGAACCCGCGACCTCCGGAGCCACAGTCCGGCGCTCCACCAACTGAGCTACACTCACCACGACTCGTGCCTCCGAAGCAGGCGCCTCGCAATCGGCACAAACAGCCATTATAGCAGCCGTTGCAGGCCCTCCGCGCCGCCCGTCGCAGCCGAAGCGCGGTCGGGGGCGGGCGCCTTACAATAGCGTCATGCCGACGTCACGCGACTCCGCCGCGGATCGCGGCCGGCCGACGGCCAGGCTGGGCGACGATGCCGTAGCCGGAGCGCGGGTGATGGTCGAGGCGTTCCGCCTCACGACCGACGGCAGCGATGCCGCACGCATCCTGAACGGCATCCTCGACGGCCTCGTCTCGCTGGTCGACCACGACGCGGCCGGCGTCTACGTCGTCGACCCGCTCGGCGCGCGCGTATCGCACAGCGTCGCGCGCGGCTGCATCAATCCGGCGCCGGTCGACATGGCGGCGCCGTTCGAGGAGCACGGCGTCGTGGGCCGGGTCCTGGCCACCGGCGAGCCGGTTTCGCTGCACGATCAGCCGGGCGTCTGCGAGGGCCGCGAGGGGGCGCACTCGCGGCTGGTCGTACCGCTGGTCGGCTCCCGGGGCCGCGTGCGGGGGGCGCTCGATCTGTGGTCGGACCGATCGTCCGGCTACGACCGGGCGGCGGAGGAGGCGGTCGGCGTCTACGCGTCCGCCGTCGCCGCGACCATCGAGAACGCCCGCCTTATCGCCGAGGTCCGCGACAAGCGCCGGCTCGACAGCGACCTGGCGCTGGCGCGCGACGTGATGGAGGATCTGCTGCCGCGCGCGACCCCGACGCTGGCGGGATTCGATATCGCGGGGGCGCACGAGTCGTCGCTCGCTGTCGGCGGCGACTACTACGAGTTCATCCCGCTGCCGGAAGATCGCTGGGGCGTGGTCATTGCCGACGTCGTGGGCAAGGGCATCGCGGCGGCGCTGCTGGTCGCCGCGATCAGGGCCTCCATCGCTTCACTGGTCGGCCACGAGCTGGCCGTGCGCGCGATCATGCGGCGCGCCAACCGCTTCTTCCACGAATCGGTCGAAGAGGGCCGCTACGTCACCCTCTTCTACATGGTGCTCGACGTGCCGGCGAGGAGCCTGCTGTACGTCAACGCGGGGCACGTTCCGCCGGTGCTGGTGCGTGCGAACGGCGAGGTGGAGCTGCTGGAGGAAGGCGGCGTGCCGCTCGGACTGTTTCAGGCGCCGCGCTACTTCGAGGGCCACGCGACGTTGGCGCCGGGCGACGTCGTGGGGCTGTACACCGACGGCATCGTGGAGCAGACCAACCCCGAGGGCGAAGAGTACGGCAGCTCGCGGCTCATCGCGACGTTGCGGGAGGCGGGAAAGGCCGGCGCGACCGAGCTGTGCAGCCGCGTGATGCAGGACGTGCACCGGTTCGGAGCCGGCCGGCAGACCGACGATCGGACGCTGGTCGTCATCCGCTCGAACGCCGACCCGGCCGCCCGTCGGATTCCATCCTGACCGCCGGCGAAGAACGAGCCGGACGGGAGCCGCCCGCCCGGCCCTGACCTGTCTCAGTTGGCGTTGACCGTGTCGTGCGCGTACTGGCGGTAGTGCGCGGCGAGCATGTCGCGCCCGAAGTCGCCGTCGAAGTCGCGCCACACGCTGTGGACGTGGTTCGCCCCGTTCTGCACGTTGTCGTACTCGATGAGGAACGTCGGGCCCTGCACGCGGTAGTAGTGCGGCTCGCCCTCCTCCAGGCTGCCCATCCAGGCGAACCGGATGCCGTCGAGCCCGGCCTTCTTCACCTTGTCGAGGCGCTCGGCGGCGACGGCAGCCGGCTGCGCTTCGGCGTACTCCTCGATCAGCGCCCAGAGGATGTCCTGCTGGCCCCGGCTGAGATCGCCGAACGCCACTCCGTTGTTCTCCTGAATCCCGGCCTTCCGGTCGGAGGTGGTCAGGATGTCGCGCGGCGCCTCGTCGGACACGATCGCGGCCCGGCGATGGGCGGCCGACATCGAGGCGATCAGGCTGCGGGGCAGGACGTCCTCCAGCACCAGGACGCGCTCGCCGGCGCGGCTGCCCTCGCGGACGTGGGCCGGGTTGGTGCCGAAGAACTGCGGGGTGGTCGCGCTGAGCATGCCGTCGAGCACGGTCCAGTTCTGCGAGATGTGGTGCCCCTCGTAGCGCCAGCCCCAGGTCCCGTCCGCCGTCGGGTCGCCGAAGATCATGAAGAAGTAGAGCTCGGTGTCCCGGATGGCGCGTCCCTCGCGGTCGTAGAGGATCTGCTCGAGCTGCCGGATCCGCTCCGACTTGTCGTAGCCCTCGGCGCTCAGGCTCGCCTCCACGAGGGCCAGCCCGGCCTTCTTCTGCGCCGCTGTCATCGCCCTCAGGGAGACGCCCTTGCGCTCGCGGGGGATGTAGTGCCAGTCGAAGCGGTCGTCGCCGTTGAACGGGAACGTCACCGCGACGCGCTGCTCCGGCGTCAGCGTGTCGAGGAACGCCTGCGCCGCCTCCGCCATCGAGGCGGTCTGGCCGGCCTTGTCCTGCAGGGTGGCGGCCCCGGCGGTGACGATGGCCAGGACCACGAATGCGAGTGGAACGAGTCGTGCGGACACCTTCATGGGTTTCCTCCTCAGGGCTCTCTTGCGGTGAAGGCGAGCCTACAACCGGGCGCGGGGGGCGTCAAGACGCGCGATCGTCCCAAGTGTGCGAGGATCCACACCGTTCATGAGAGTGATCACCGCGGGCGCCGCACTGGCGCTTCTCGTTCTGGATGGAGCGCCGGCCGCGGCGCAGGCGGTCGAGGGAGCCTTCGGGCCGGCGCAGACTGCAGCCGGCACGCCCGCGCCGGTCTCCGACGGGACGCGATTCGAGACCGACGTGGTCATCGACGGGCCTCCTGCGCCCGTGGCCCCCGACGTGATCACGCGCGACGGCGGCCAGGCGACGATGCGCGCCATTCGCCTCCTCGCCGGCATAGACGTCGACGGCCGGCTCGACGAGCCGGTCTACGACCTCGTGGCCCCGGTCTCCGACTTCATCCAGCAGCTCCCGGACGAGGGCGCGCCGGCTACCGAGCGGACCGACGCGTGGGTGATGTTCGACGACGAGAACTTCTACGTCGCCGGCCGCTGCTGGGACAGCGCCCCGCCCAGCGAATGGGTGGCCACCGAGATGCGCCGCGACGCGTTCAACATGTTGAACAACGACCTGTTCGGGTTCCTGATCGACACGTTCTACGACCGCCGCAACGCCCTGTTGTTCTACGCCAACCCGCTCGGCGGCTTCGTCGATCAGGCCCTCACCAACGAGGGCAACCCGAACCGGGACTGGAATCCGGTGTGGGACGTCAAGACCGGGCGTTTCGACGGCGGCTGGACCATCGAGATGGTGGTGCCGTTCAAGTCGCTCCGCTACCGGCCGGCGCGCGACCAGGTCTGGGGCATTCAACTCCGGCGCACCGTGATGCGCAAGAACGAGTGGGCCTACCTGACCCTGATCCCGATCTCGGCCGCGGGGTTCGGCGGGCGCGGGGGCGTCTTCCGGGTGTCCGCCGCCGGCACTCTGGTGGGGCTCGAGGCGCCGCCGGCCGGCAACAACCTGGAGCTCAAGCCCTACGCCATAGGCGGCCTGACCAGCGCCCCGGCGGAAGTCGCGGGGCTCGACGCCAGTCCGGCCTCGCGGGTCGAGGGCGACGGCAAGCTGGGGGTGGATCTGAAGTACGGCGTCACCCAGAACCTGACCGCCGACTTCACCCTCAACACCGACTTCGCTCAGGTCGAGGTGGACGAGCAGCAGGTGAATCTGACGCGCTTCAACCTGTTCTTCCCCGAGAAGCGGGAGTTCTTTCTCGAAGGGCGCGGCATCTTCGATTTCGCCCGGGGCAGCTTCCGCACCGCGCGCAGCCTGCGGCGGGGCAGCGTGCTCGGGGGCGGCGACGCGCCGACCATCTTCTACAGCCGTCGCATCGGGCTGCAGGGCGGGCAGGCGGTGCCGATTCTCGGCGGGGGGCGCCTGACCGGGAAGATCGGAGCGTTCGACGTCGGGGCGCTGAACATCCAGACCGGCGACGAGGCGGTCTCCGGCGCTCTCGACACGAACTTCACGGTGCTGCGCGTCAAGCGCGACATCCTGCGGCGCAGCAGCGTCGGCGGCCTCGTGACGAACCGGTCGCTGGCGCTCTCCGGCGAGGGATCGAACCAGGCCTACGGCGCGGACGCCACCTTCTCGTTCTTCGACAGCGTGAACCTCCTCGGCTACTACGCGAGGACCCGCACCACCGGTGTGACGGGCCGCGACGCGAGCTACCAGGCCCGCTTCGACTACGGCGCCGACCGCTACGGCCTGGAGGTGGACCACCTGCTCGTCGAAGACGACTTCCGGCCGGAGGTCGGGTTCCTGCGGCGGCGGAACTTCCGCCGCACATCGCTGTCCGGGCGCTACAGTCCGCGGCCGCGGTCCATCGAGTCGGTGCGGCAGTTCGTGCTGGAGGCGAGCCACGACTACTTCCTGACGGCCGACACCGGGTTGCTGGAGACGCGCCAGAACCAGGTCGCCTTCCAGGCCGAGCTCGAGAACAGCGATCAGTTCGGGGTCCGGCTGAGCGACAGCTACGAGCTGCTGCAGAGACCGTTCTTTCCGTCGGGCGGAGACGTCGCGATTCCCGTCGGCGGCTACGGCTTCACCGACGTGCGCCTGACGTACGCGCTGGGGCCGCAGCGGCTGCTGAACGGACGGGTGGAGGTGGCGACCGGCGGCTACTTCGACGGCGACATCACGTCCGTCGATCTCAGCCGCGGCCGGGTCGACCTGCTGCCGCAACTGGCCGTCGAGCCCAGCCTGTCGTTCAACTGGATCGACCTGCCGGGCGGATCGTTGCGCACCGATCTCGTGCGGGCGCGCGTGAACTACACCTTTACACCCCGGATGTTCTTCAGCGGCCTGCTGCAGTACAACTCCGCGAGCCGGACGTTGGGAACCAACCTCCGGCTGCGCTGGGAGTACTCGCCCGGGAGCGAGCTGTTCGTCGTCTACACCGAGGAGCAGGACACCGATCCGTTGCGGCCGGATCGCTACGACGGGCTTCGCGACCGCGGGTTCGTGATCAAGCTCACGCGGCTGTTCCGCAACTAGCCCGACAACCGTCGCCGCCGGCGCCGATTGCCGCCCAACCGGGCCTGACTAGCAGTCTACGCCGTTTCTACGGCGCACACTGCTAGCCCGACAACCGTCGCCGCCGGCGCCGATTGCCGCCCAACCGGGCCTGACTAGCAGTCTACGCCGTTCTACGGCGCACACTGCTAGCCCGACAACCGTCGCCGCCGGCGCCGATTGCCGCCCAACCGGGCCTGACCAGGAGTCTACGCCGTTTCTACGGCGCAGACTCCTGGCCCGCTACTGGCGGGACCTTCCGGTTGCGCGTAAACACCGGGACGATCCTGTCCGTCTGGCATACTTGGCGGTATGCACCGCCGATCGACACTGCTCGTTCCCTCGCAATCCATGTGGAAGATGCGCATCGCTTCAGGGCTGCTGGCCGCGATTCTCACGGGGGCGTCCGCGGCGGCTCAGACTCCGTCGGGCGCGCCGCCGGCGTCGCCGGGAGACGACGCCCCCGTGCTCGTGGTCCCGTTCGCCAACCTCGCCGGTGACCCGGCGGACAACTGGATCGGCATCGGCATCGCCGAGGCGGTCGCCATCGATTTGCAGGTGACCGGGACGCCGGTGCTGCGCGCTGCGGCGCAGGCGCGCGGCGACAGCGGTCCGGGCGGCGTTCTGGACGCGGGTCGTCAGGCCGGAGCGGGTCGGGTGGTCAGCGGCGCCTACCAGCGCAGCGGAGACCTGATCCGCGTGACCGCCAGGCTCCTCGACGTGGCCGAGGGGACGGTGCTCCAATCCGCGACCGTGACCGGCATGCTCGCGGACATTTTCGAGTTGCAGGATCGGGTGGCGGCCGAGCTGCGCATCGAAGCGGGGTCCGTCGAGTCACGGCCGGCGGAGCCGGGGATGGTGCGGCCGGAGCGGCCGGCGGCGGCATTAATGAAGCTCAGGTCAAAGGCCGGGTTGTGCCCCACCAGGATGGCGCGGGTGCATCCGTTCTGCTTCATCATCCTCTTCACGGTCTGAAAAATTTCACGCAATGCCTCTTTCTCGGATACGGCAATCTCCTTGCGGAAAGGATGATCAGGGTCGATACCGGTAAATTCCAGCGCGGCCTTGTCCAGGTTGGCTCCCGGAAAGGGTTGTATATGCTTTGAAATGGTCTCCATTGGGGACCACATGCCGTCCTTGTTTACCTCCAGGAAAACTACTGCAA
>Ga0209020_1002830_pt1 | contig 13174 bp, 20 predicted proteins | sample PinacodermBB_FD_187298 | JGI IMG/M metagenome (GOLD analysis project Ga0209020, IMG submission 187298) | Host-associated microbial community of the marine sponge Aplysina aerophoba from Gulf of Piran - sponge pinacoderm, lysed by bead... | ecosystem: Host-associated > Porifera > Sponge >...
CGCGAGCTGTTCCGGCAACACCGGCCCGAGGTCGACGTCGAGGCCGCGCGCGGCCAGCTCGAAGCCGACCGCCGCCAGAGCGAGGCCGACCTCGCCGACGCACGACGGCGCCGGGCTTGGCAGACCCACGACCGCCTCAGCAAGGCGGCGACCAGGACCGGGATCGCACACGAACACGCGAACGACGACCTGCAATACCAGGAACGCCGACGCCGCGCATCACGCGACGAGCGCACACCACGGCGCGACGCCGCCGCGCATGAGGCGTGGAACGCCACCCGGCACGCGCGTCACCGCTTCGAGCTCCGGCTGCTCGTCTACGAGAACGCAGCTCGCGCGGTCGGCCTCGACCTCAGCCGACGCTCGTCGAAAGCACCGTACTCACCGTCACTCGAGCAACTGGTGGCCGAGGCGGACCGGCAAGTGGCGCGCGAGAGCCGAAAGCCTGATCGTCATCAGTCGCGCCCCGAGGCGCCGCCCATGACACCCACAAGGCCGGCGGTACGGCCCGCTCGACCGCATCCCGCCACCGACGCACCGTCGACGGGCTACGGCGTCGACAGCTCCGGGAACCGGAGTCCTTCCGGCCCGCGGCGGACATCCCCGGGACCTGCCCCTTGAGTTTTCCCCCGCAGGAGTGCCCTCCTCCGCGAGGCACGGCCGCGACACGGCACGCCGTGGCATGACAGGGCCGGACGGGGCTTGGCTATGCGGTGCGCGGCGGGACGAGCCCAAGGCAGACGGGGCACGAGAACAGGCGGGCATCACACCATGTGAACTGGTACCGCCAGAACACGGAAACCCAGGATAAAGGAGGCCCAGCGCAACCAGCTCTCCCACCCGGCGTGATCCAGCAGATCAAGGGTCAAGCCGGAGTTCAGAGCATGTCGGCGCCCTTTGACGCTCGGCCTCGGATACCTCTATGCTATCATACCTTGATGTCTCTCTCCCGCGCGATGTGCCCCAGATCGATTCCTCGCTCGGTCCTGCAGATGCGTCCGCCTAAGGAGCCACAGGTCCCGCGACAGTTGCCGCCTCTCGCCGAAACACCGACTTCCGTCCCAAATCGCCAGTGCTCTATGCCACCTCCCGGTCACGGAACCCAAGGGAAAGGGCCAGTCCGCGGCCGTTGTTCGTCCACATGGTTCAGGACCGATGGCCATGGCTGACACGACCTTCAGTTTTTCCCAGCTCGGCCTAGCGAGCATCCTCGGTCAAAACCAGCTCATCGTTCCGCCGAATCAGCGCGACTATTCCTGGACCGTGCGCGAGGTGAAGACGTTATTCCAAGACTTCGCCCGGTCGATTGCCGATGATGATACGAACTACTTTCTCGGTACGATCGTCACGATTCCTCGCGCCGCCGGAAGGCTAGAGGTTGTCGATGGGCAACAACGACTGGCAACAACTGCAATCATGCTAGCGGAGATCCGAAACTATCTGAAGGATTTGGATCCGATGATTGCGCAGGCGATTGACGAGGAAATCCTAACGGTTATTGATCGTGGCAGGCGCGCTCGGGTTCCACGTCTGCGGCTTAACCTCGACGACAATGACTATTTCCGCGCCCGTCTAACAAACGCATCCCCGCTTCCCTCTCCTAGCAAACAATCGCACGAGCTGATTGACCAAGCATTTGGCGAGGCACGCAGGCAAGTAAGGCGGATCGTCTCTGGCTTCGACGAGAAGGACCACGGAGATACCCTTGACCGATGGATACACTTCATGCAGCAACGCGCGCTTGCAATTCTCCTGCAGGTGCCCCATGATGCCGATGCCTACAGGATGTTCGAGACGCTCAATGATAGAGGACTCCGCACGTCACAGTCGGATCTAGTGAAGAACTACCTCTTCGGTCGTTCGGACGACCGCATCGAAGAAGTTCAGCTGCGATGGTCTCTCATGCGCGGCGCACTTGAAACTATCGAGGACGAAGACATCACGATCAGGTTCCTTCGGCACTCTCTGATCCTTATTCGGGGATTCGTCCGCGAACATGAAGTGTATGATGCTGTCCAGCGGCTGGCCAAAGCAGCGCAACCCGCAGTCACGTTCACCGGCCAACTCGAAGCTCTGGCGAATTCGTACGTCGCCGTATACAACGCGGACCATGAGAAATGGAATAGATCGGATGCGACGCGAAGAGCTGTAGAGGTTCTGAACCTGTTCGACATCAAGCCTCTTCGCCCGCTGATCCTCGCTATAGCTGAACGCTTCGATGAAAAGGAAACCGCGATAGCGACAGGGTTCTGTGTGTCATTCGGCGTTCGGTTGATGATTGCGAGTAGCACCCGCACGGGTTCCGTGGAGGAAGGCCTAGCGGAAGCGGCGCACGAAATTTACTCTCAGAATATCACGACGGCCAGTGAGCTAAAAGAAAGCTTGAGGCACTTGACACCGTCGGACGGAACCTTCTTGGCTGCATTTGAAATAGCAAGGGTCTCGAACCGAAAGCTGGCACGGTACTACTTGCGTTCAATGGAGCTATCGGTGACAGGCGAGGAAGAACCGTGGCATATTCCCAATGATGATCGAAGTGAGATCAATTTGGAGCATGTGCTTCCGGAGAAACCAGAGGGGAATTGGCCGGCGTTCTCAGACGACGAACTCAGGCTGTACTACAAGCGCATGGGAAATCTCTGCTTACTTCGAGCCAGCGACAACTCAACTGCGAAGAGTGGGAGCTTCGCAACGAAGCGACCTGTCTATGCGACCTCGCCCTATGAACTTACGAGGCAGATCGCGACCGTAACCAAGTGGACTCGCCTCGCAATTGCGGACCGCCAGAAGGCGCTAGCAGCACTCGCTGTGAAGACATGGCCATCTGACTGAAAGGGCGAGGTCAGGCCGACCGGAACGAACGGGGCCGGAAGGATAGGGGCGAGAGCGGTTCTTTCGTTCGTTGATTCGTAGCCAGGGAGGCGCATGGTCGTGAAGATTGCAGTTCTGGGTTGGGGCTCACTGCTCTGGGACACGGAATCGATTAAAGGTAAGGAATTCGAAAAGCACCTTGAGCGATGCTCTGGCTTGGACAGCCTTTGGTGTGAGGGAGGTCCGACACTGAGGCTGGAGTTTTCGCGCGTTTCCAAGAGCCGGAACGGCGCGCTGACCCTGGTACTCGATTACGACAATGGCACCCAGTGCCAGTTGCGTACAGGGTCAGCGCGCGCGATGACCCCGAAGATGCGGTTTGCGACCTGAGACAGCGGGAGGATACGCGGCGGAACAGAATCGGTCTTTACCTTGCCGGTGAGGAAGAAGCGACGCGTTGGGCGCAAGCGCATGCGGATGCCCAAGAGGAGATCAGAAAGTGGGCGAAGAGTACAGGTACGGAGGCGGTCGTCTGGACCGCACTCGAGAGCAACTTCGCGGAGCGAGCGAAGGTGTCTTTCTGCACGGAGACCGCGATGGAGTGGATCAAGAACGGGGACCCTGAAAGAAGAAGGAAGGCGGCAGAGTACGTTTCGCGCGCGCCTGCCTTTGTCAAGACGGACCTTCGCGATAAGTTACTGGCCGAGGCTTGGTTTCGCAGAAATTTGGAATAGTTGCGCTTCCGAAGGCGGTACGACGGAGGCGGCGTTCGGTGCGGAATCCGCCAACTTCGGATGACAACCTTGTTGCCAAAGGGATTCCATGAACACCGGCGCCTGGCCATGACGAATTCCGTGTGCAATTCTCGTCGAGATTCTACGAGGCCACCTGGGCCAGCCACGGACAGGTACAGGACCGAGAACCCTCCGCGGCGACGACCGTCTGCAGGTCGCCGATGAAGCGTTGTCTCACGACGTTGCGTCGTTCCTCCTGGCCATCATCGCGGCCGCCACGCTCCTCTTCGCACCCCTGCAGGCGTAGCAAGGCGACCGCGGGTCGTCCCCGTCACCGACACATGCTCCAGGACCCGGATCCGGACGACTGGTTGATGTAGGTTGTCTTCAAGGTCGACCCGGTGCGGTGGTCGTCCGCGCCAACGTGCTGAACGCCGACGTGTGCGTCAGCGATGTCGCCCGGCAACCGTACCGCACTGCTACACGGGCAGCCGACGCTTTGATGCGTACTGAGACCTTCCACGAAGCGCGCGAGTACCAGCGGAACCCCCCCAGCGGTCGCTGACGGCACAAGTGACCGTCGGACACCGGTTCCCCTTCGCCGCTTCCTCACCACGACCATGCGTTGACGGATCCAACTGCCTCCTGCCTCGCCGCCGCCGCAAAGACCGGTTGGGCCGCCGACGAAGAGCCGCACCCAATTCATATCGGGGAAGCAAGTCGAGAAGCTGACGAAAGACTGTGCTATGATGGCCCACGGCTTGGATCTCTCGTTGGCGTTTAGGACCGTGGCATATGGATCTTTGGCCGCTATTGGGCAACGATAGGAGTAATAGATATGGAACTTCGAATCCCAGAGCTTGCAACCGGCGCGGCGGAAGCATTCGGTCCTTTCCGCACATATCTACTCACGCGCGGTTTGGTAGTGAGTTTTGATGGCGTGGAGGCTGTGGTCGCTGACGGCGTTGGTTCCTCTATCGCGTTTCCGATTAGTTCCGAGCCCAATGAAGGGGGGCTCTTTCCAAATGAAGTGTATGTTCGACATTTAGATGAAGTCCAGAATAGACTCGGGGTCAAATTTGTTGGCTTTCAGGGGGCGTCTAATGATGGTGCCTTCAGGATCGGTGACTATGCATTTTCCGCTGGATGGCTTGGTGAAACCTTGCTCGAAAGACTTTCAAAATTGGAGACTCTGATTGGCAATCGTGTCTTGAAGAAAAGCGGGATTACTGAAGTCGAGATGATGGCAGGGAGGGAAATTTGCGCCAACATTGAAGAGGATGTTTCGTACGGAAGAGTCGGAATTGCGGATGTGGAACTACTAATCGATGCGTTAAAGAAAACTCCTACCCCAATAACCGAAGCTTATTTCATATTTAATGCGACTAGTATTGCCGAAGATTTGCGGTACGCGCTTCAAGCTGCATGTCATCATTTTAGAAACTTGAACCTGGGAATACGAAAACTAAATGAGACGCCCGCATCAACCCTAGCGACGACGGAACCGGAGGATGAGTCTTGGGAGCGCCGGATTTCCTCGACAGAAGTCGATGAACTCTCTTATGCTTATACGAGTTCAGTTGTTTCTTGCTACACGGCCCTCGATCTATTGTATCTGTATTTCATATACCTAACGCGGGAGCCTTTCTTGGATCCGGCATTTCCTTCCAAGCTGCACTTTCCGGATGCCCCTAGAAGAACGGGAAGAGCAATTTTCCAGAAAGGCGGTGGTCCCTTGCCCAATGATCCCCCGGTTAAGGACTTCCCTTACGCTATTGCCAATTTGAAGGCTGGTCAATTCGCGTCACTCAGACACGTCAGGAATTCACTAGTGCACAACATGGCTACTGATTCCCTTCGCCCGCGAGTGTACTTAGGAAGGAAGCTACCCCCCGTGAACAATGAGCCGCTTCAATATGTGCAATATTTAGCGAGAGACATTGACTCAAAAGGCAAGCCCGTAGCACATTCTTGGGTGCGGCGATTTTATGAGAATCAATCCGACGCACAAAACAGCCTGCTCGATTGGTTGGAACTTACCTGGCAATGCTCATTCGATACGATTGAATGGTTGATCAAGCGCTGGTCTAATCATCTGCCCGACACCGATACTGCCGTTTAGAGCCTGGCTAGGCTGGCTAGCGTTGGCTAGCGGCGCTCCGTACCCGGCCGGTTCTCTGAGCCGCGGCTTCTTCCTCGTAGCGGTTGATGGCCTCGTTCGCCTGCTCGATGCAGCGCACGACGCCGTCGCCAGCCGTCCGCTGCAGCACCCGCTCGTGGGCGCCCTGCTCCTCGTCGCCGCTTGACGGGTCGGTCACGCTTACGTCCAGCCGGTCGGCGGTCGCGCCGCTCCGGATCCACTCGGCGCGGTAGCGGCGACCGCGCTCCCCCTCGGCTCTCAGCACCTCCACCGGCTTGAGTTCGACAGGCGTTTCCATTGGCGCCATCCCGTCCCGGGTGCGCGCACGGCGCTCGTAGTTGTTGACCGCGGCGTTGGCGCCCTCGAGCGTGCGGATCGGGCCCGGCGCGCCGTACACCCTTCGGACGGGGCCGCTGCTCGTCGTGATCCGGCGCCTCGGGGTCGCGCACCGTCACGTGCAGCGTCTCGCTGCCGTCGGCCCGCTCCTCGGTCATTACCTCGTAGCGGCGGCTGCCGGCGCCTTCGGCTCGCAGCGTCGTGTTCTTCTCGAGTGTCAGCTCGGGCACCGGCTCGCCGCGTTCTTCGCGCCCCTCGGCGATCGCGTCGCCCACGTTTCTGCGTGTCCTCTCCACGACTAGCCAGCTCGGGTACGCCCGTTCGCAGATGCGGATCGCGTCGCTGGTTCTGGTGATGCCGAGGATTCCGGTCAGGTGCTTGATGTCCTCGAGGTCCGGCCGCCGCCCCGCGAACACCTTCATCGCCAGCAGGTGCTCGGCCGAGGCCCCGGTGACGAGCGGTCCCGGGCTGTTGTGGATGGTCTTCGCGCGGACGTCGTCGCCGCGCGGCACGAACTGCGCTGCTCCGAGGTCGAGCCAGCGCTCGTCGAGCCCGTGGCGCGCGCCGATGGCCGCCGCCGCGGCGAGGACCTCGTCCTTGGCTTCGTCGATACGCACGTCGATGTCCTTCGTCGTGCGGTTCCTGCCGTAGCCGGTGATCATGGCGCCGCCGCCGATCAGGTAGACGTGGCCCCGCACGCCGCGCGCTTCGAGCGCTGCCGACAGCTCATCGAAGAGCTGTCGGATCAGGGCGTGATCCAGGGATCCAGACATGTTTCTCTCCGCCCCGTGCGTCGAGGTCGCGGGCGTTTGCGAGCGCGCCGTGCCGAACGAACGCCGCCGGCGCGTACACCACGGTCTCGATGTAGTCGTGACGGGTGGTGAAGAAGTGCGGGATGTCGACGAAGCGCTCCCGCTCCTAGCTCCACGCCGGTGGCTCGAGGTCGTGCAGCTCGCAGACGTGCTCGACCATGGCGGCCAGGAGCACGTCCCATGGCGTGCCCGTCATCGGCGGGCGCTCGGCGAGCAGCTCGATGCGGCGTTTTCGGTCGAGTCCCATCAGCGACCGCGGCAGCTCGTGCAGATGCAGCCGCAGCAGCTCGGCCTCGGTCCAGCCGTCGACGACGGCCTGGGCGTATTCCGGCATTCCGGCCGGGCTCGAATCCATGGTTGTCCGGGTTCCGACAGGGCAAACGGAAACCACCAGGACCGGTCGTTCCAGCTTCCCGGTTCATGGTAACCGGGATGCATCCCGTTGGCGTCCGTCGTTCATCCCCGCGCGTGCGGGGCGATTCCGGCGCCGCCGGCCGTGGTGTCCAAAGGGTCCATCCCCGCGCGGGCGGGGCGAGCGGGCCTCACCCTCGCTTGTCGCTCTTCCCGCGCGGGCTCTGTACCACCTCGAGCTGGCCGGGCCGCATTGCGGCGAGCCTCGTCAGGATGTTGTCGACTACTGGCCGTAGGTCCACCATGCGGTTTGATGGCGCGCGGATGATCAGGATCCGCAGCCCGAGGCCGCTTGGGTTCTGCTGGTGTGCCAGACCCCGGTCCATGCTCAGCAGCGCGTCGAAATGCTTCTTGGCTTTGTGCAGCAACGCCCCGTTCTCCGTGCCTGCCCAACCCTCGGCTTGGACGCTGCTGACCTCGTGGCCAGCGAGTTCCGCCGCCAGAGCATGCGGCAGGTTCTCGTCAAGCAGGACGCGCACGGCTAACAATGTAGTCGCGCGCCAGACTGAGCGCGGCGCGCGCCTGTTCCTTCGACACTGACGGGAATTGCTTGACGAACTCGTCCAGGCTCTCCCCGCCTTCCAGGTAGTCGAAGAGCGACTGGACAGGCACCCGCGTGCCCCGAAAGACCGGTGTTCCTCCGGAGATATTCGGGTCGCTGTGGACTACGACTTCCGCTTGCATCGACTGCGTCATCGTCTGTTACCCCGTTGAGGCCCCTGCGTGCTGGTCTCCACGCCCGGACCCTTTGGATTCTCGCACATGCATCCCCGCGCGCTCGGGGCGATCCATGGCACGGTCGGTTCGGCGCCTCCCCGGCGCCATGCATCCCCCCCGCGCGCGCGGGGCGATCCCGAGCTTCTTCAGCAGCCGGCGGACGACGCTGGGGTTCATCCCCGCGCGGGCGGGGGGCACGATCGTTGCAGGAGCGAGCGGCGTGGACCGGCGGGATCGTCCCCGCTCGCGCGGGGCAGCCGTGCTCCTTGGCTTTCGGTCAACTCCTTGCCGATGGTTCATCCCCGCTTCTGCGGTGTACGGGCCGCTACTCGTCGTGGTCCGGCGCCTCGGGGTTCCCGCGCGAGCACCCGTAGCGTCTCGCTGCCGTCGGCCTGCTTCGAGCGTCAGCTCGGGCAACGGCTCGCCGCGTTCCTCGCGCCCGTCGGCGACCGCGTCGACTCTCTGCGCGTCTTCTCCATCACGACCCAGCCTGGGTACGCCCACTCGCAGATGCGGATCGCGTCGCTGCCTCGTCGATGCCAAGCACCCCGGCTAAGTGCTTGATGTCCTGTAGGTCCGGCTCCCGCGCCGCGAATACCCTCATCGCCAGCAGGTACTCGGCCAAGGCGCCGGTGACGACGATTCCAGGGCTGTTGTAGACGATCTTCGCCCGCACATCGTCGCCGCGCGGCACGAACTGCGCCGCATCGAGGTCGAGCCGGTTGTCGTCCAGTCCGTGGCGCTCGGCGGCGGTTTTCGCCGCGGCCGAGGACCTCGTCCTTGGTCTCGTCGATGCGCACGCCGACGTCCTTTCTCGTGCGGTCTCCGCCGTAGCCGGTGCTCAGGCCGCCGACGACGACGAGGTAGACGTGGCCGCAGCCGGTGCGCCGCCGACGAGGTAGACGTGGCCGCGCACGCCGCGCGCTTCGACCGCCGCCGACAACTCATCGAAAAGCTCTCGGAACCGGCCGTGATCCTCGGATCCAGACATGCCGTTCTCCGCGCGCGTCGAGGTCGCGCATTCGTAAGCGCGCCGTGCGGGATGAACGACGCCGGCGCGTAGACCGCTGTTTCCAGATCCCGGTGCCAGCCAGCATGAAGAAGTCCGGGATGTCGACGAACCGCTCCGGCTCTTGGATCCACCCCGGCGGCTCGATCTCGTGCAATTCGGAGACGTGCTCGACCACGGCGGCCAGCGCGTGCCGGTCAGAGGCGGCCGCTCGGCCAGCAGCTCGATGCGGCGCGTCCGCCCGAGGTCCATCAGCGAGGCCCGAAGGAGCCCCGGTGCCGCGGAGGCAGGGGCTCAATCTCCGGTGGCTCCTCTCGCTTGAGGTAGCGGGCGACGTCCTCCAGCCGCGGAGCGACTCCCGGTCCTTTGCCCGGTTCGACCGCCTCTTGCTCTCTCGATGACGTCGTCGATCGAGCACAGCGGGAAGCCGTCCATACGGTCCGTCTGTCAGCCTGGATGAAGTTCCGGCCTCGCCGGATTTCTTCGGCCAACTCGTCGTCGACCTTAAAGCCCAGCTCCCGGAGCGCGCCGATCAATCGGTTGCCGCTATCGGGGAGGCCGGCCCTGGTGTGCTCGTCGATGCGGCTCCAACACCACTCGAGCACGGCCCGTTCGTGCGTCCGCCGCCCGAATACGTCTGCTCTGCCGCGCGGCGGGATGACCCAGCGTCGCCAGGCCCCCTCGGGCGTCCGTGAGCCCGCTGTTGCCGAGCTTGTCGAGTAGGGGGCCGTGCTGTTCGCTGGCCAAGCTGTATTCGCTGACCTGGTCGGATTCCGCCCCGAACCACGCGCTGTGCTCGTGCCAATCGCCGCTGCTCCAGAACCGCGGATAGGGGATGTTCAACGCGAGCGAGCCGGGATGTGCTGCCGTGCGCTCGTCGGGCCGTGCACTCGTCGGGCCGATGTCGCGCGGCACCGCCGGCAACGGTGTCCGGTGGGCGCTTCACCTGCAGTCAGGGCGCTTCGAGTCCGGGCCCGAAATGTGTTCCATCTCGGCCTCGAATGCCAACCGCGCCTTGCCCTCGCTCACCGCCCAGTTGATGGCCCCTCCGAGCAGGGCCGCGTACGTGAGGGTCGCGAACGTCATGCTGATCATGAACCAGTCCCGGCTTGTCATTCGGTGATTCTAACCAGACTGCGGCGAGCCACCGAATTTCCACAATGTCCTGGGACACTAACCGCTGAAAACGCGTGGAGTTCGGTGCGGAAGCCGCCAACTTCGGATACCGCCTTGTTGCCAATGGGATTTCATGAACACCGACGCGTGGCCATGACCAATTCCGCGTGCAATTCCGGTGGGGATTCTACGAGACCACTTGGGACGGCTACGGAACGGCACAGGGATCCTCATACATGACGCGTCGACGAGTCGTCTCATCAGGCCCGCCGCCGGATGCGTGACGCCCAGGTGAGACATCTGCCGGTGGTGAACGACATGGACCATCTGATCCGGTGCATGCTTTGTGCGAGCATCTGCCAACTGTACGCCTGTTCCACCCATGCCCACCATTCCTGCTCGACCGTCGAGTGCAGGAGCCACGATCCAGCCTCTCGCGCCCCGGCTACTGCTCGAGGTCGGCATCTTTGCACTATTGGCAGCTTACGGCGTGTTTCTCCGGGGTCGGTGTGACTTCTTCGCGAGCGTACGTCGGTCGGACTGCCTGCGGTGTTCGGCTTCAGACGGGCCTTGCTTCGTTGATCGGCGGTCCTTCAACTCTAGATCGACCCCTGCGGCCCCGGCAGCTTAGCCGCGATGGACACCACGCCGCGGTCGCGGTGCGCCGACAGTAAGGTGCAAGTCTCGCGACCCCTCCCTCCTGCCTACGGCCCTCCTACCAGGGAATGCTGTACGGCAGGCGACGGCCGCCCCCGATGGCAAGTGCTGCCAGCCCGCCGATGACGGGCGGCCCGTACCCGTTGGTGAGATAGCCGGACGTGAACATGATGCCGCTGGCGAACTGGAAGTTGAGCACCATGGCGAGCGCCACCGTCGCGGTCAGGCCCACCCGGAAACCGGCGATCAGCGCCGTGCCGGCGACGAGTTCCCCCAGCACCACCAGCCGGGCGAACAGCGGCGCGCCCGGAACCGCCACCCATTCGAGGTACCAACGGCTGATCGAGACCGGCTCGAAGGAGAGCCACTGCTCGAGCTCGTACGAGAGATGCGCGCTGTCTGCGAGCCATGCGAGCTTGCCGTACCCCATCAGGACGAGAAACAGTCCCATGATCAGCGACAGGGTCCGTAAGCCGCCCGCGGGCGAGTGGAGAGTCGTCATGTCTACTTCCCGCATTTCGGTCTCCGGGCATTCTAAACCCAGGAGTCGGTGGCATGTCGACCGACTCGCACCCAGCCGCGGGCAGCCCTGCGTGGCGCTCGTCCCGTGGTCTTGCGCGGGATCCGTGGCGTGTTGGCGGACGCCGGAGATTGCCGAATTTCCGCCCGTGCCGGGCGGAGCACGCGATGTTCTTCACTCTCTGGTGCGTCGGCCTCGGTTGATCACCGTGCGTCCCCGGGAGCTCCTTCGTGCACGTTCAACTCCCTCAATTGCGCCGGTCGATCCCCGCGCGTGCGGGGTGTCGTTCGCCTCGCGGTGGCCAAGGGTGACTTCGAGGGTTCATCCCCGCGCGCGCGGGCCAGACGGAATGCGCGGATCGGCCGGGGTCCATCCCCGCCGCTACGGGGCAGGTCCAACCGCTTGGGTAGCACTCGCGCCATCGACGGTACCGGTCGCGCGCGCGGCGGACTTGGAGGCGGGCTGTCGTTCCGGGCAGCTCCCGTTCGTTTCCTGCTGCACGCGAATCGTCTCGTGTGCGGCCGGCGCTACTCGTTTCTCCCCGGGGAATCGACTATGCCGAATCGTTTCTCCAGTCCGCTCGGCGAGTCGTCTTCCTCTGTCAGGACGGGAGCCCGTCACCCCGACTGTCGCTCTACGTCCGGCGAGGCCTCGGCGCGCAGCTTCAGGCCTAGCGCGTCGACCACCCTGAGAACGGTGTCGAAGTTCGGGACGCGTTCGCCCGACAGCGCCTTGTAGAGGCTCTCGCGCGACAGGCCGGCCTCGTTCGCCACCTGTGCCATGCCCCGCGCGCGGGCGATGTCCCCGAGCGCCTTGGCCACGAACGCGGCGTCGCCGTTCGCCTCCTCGATGGACGCCTCCAGGTACGCTGCCATGTCTTCGCGCGTGCGCAGGTGCTCGGCAACGTCGTAGGGGAATGTGGCCGTCTTGGTCATGGTGTCACCTACAGGTTCCTCGCCAGGCGCAGAGCCGTCTCGATGTCGGGCTTCTGCGTGCGCTTGTCGCCGCCGGCCAGCAGCACGACGATGGTGTGGTCCTGCCGCTTGAAGTACACCCGGTAGCCCGGGCCGTAGTCGATCCGCATCTCCGAGACGCCTTCGCCCACCGGCTTGGCGTCGCCCGGATTGCCGGCCGCCAGCCGCTCGACCCGGACCAGGACACGGGCCCGGGCGCGGACGTCGCGCAGTCCGTCCAGCCACTTGGCGTAGACCTCCGTCCTGCGGACTTCGAGCATGCTGCACCGTAGCCAACAGGCTACACGCCTGTCAATCCCCGCGCGTGCGGGGTGGTCCGATGAGACCCTCGATCCGGTCCGATGGGACAGCGGTTCATCCCCGCGCGTGCGGGGTGGACCGGGTCAGCGGCGACGGCTACGAGCACCACCTGGGTTCATCCCCGCGCGCGGGGGGTGGGGATCGACATGCTCGATGCCTTGAGCACAATCAAGGGTTCACCCCCGCACGCGCGCGGCGGACTCCGGCCAGACGCCGTTGGCGCCCTGTGTCTCGGGTTCACCCCCGCGGGCGCGGGGCGGACTTGGCGGTGTACCGGACCACCATGGTTGCGTCCGGTTCACCCACGCAGCAGCAGGGGCCGACCCTCCTCGACCATCGCCTGGGTTGTTGCCAAAGCCTTCCGACAGTGGCGAGGTCGAGCTGGGGGCGGTCGCTGCCGCGCTATCGGCCCCACGCTGGCCGGCCGCGTTCCCAACCTCCGCCCGGGCCCTTGATCCGCCCGGGCCTGTGCGGCGCGATGATTGTCAGGTTGCGGCTGCTGCTGGCCGTTCGCCAGCGCGTCTCCTTGTCCTCGGTTTCCTCGAACACGAGGACATCGCCGGTGCGTTTGCGGCAGAGTGCCACGGCATACTCCCGCAACGCCCTTGCGCCCGGCCCCTTGTCTCGCAGGTGGCCG
>Ga0209020_1002842_pt1 | contig 13102 bp, 11 predicted proteins | sample PinacodermBB_FD_187298 | JGI IMG/M metagenome (GOLD analysis project Ga0209020, IMG submission 187298) | Host-associated microbial community of the marine sponge Aplysina aerophoba from Gulf of Piran - sponge pinacoderm, lysed by bead... | ecosystem: Host-associated > Porifera > Sponge >...
AGGGCATTGTCGATCTGGTCAACGCCAACATGACCGGGGCGCTGAAGGTGATGTCGGTGGAACGCGGCCTCGATCCGCGCGACTTCTCGCTCGCGGCCTTCGGCGGCGCGGGGCCCGTCCACGGCGCGGACCTGATGCGCGAGCTCCAGGCGGCAAGCCTGCTCGTGCCGCGCTTTCCGGGCATTCTCTGCGCCATCGGCCTCTTGACGACGGACCTGCGCTACGACTTTGCCGTGACCCGCCTGCAGCGCGCCGGCGCCTTCGACGCCGCCGCCACCGAGGCGGTTTTCGCCGAGTTGACGGATGAGGCCGACCGCTGCCTGGAAGCCAACGGCATACCGCCCGAGCGCCGCCGGTTCCGCCGCTTGGCCGACATGCGCTACGAGAAGCAGGGGGTGGAGTTGACCGTTCCTTTGAACGGCGCGGTCACGCAGAGCGCCCTGGCTGGCCTGGTCGCAGACTTCCACGCGCTCCACGAGCGGCTCTACACATTCTCGGACCCCGCGGCGCCAGTCGAGATCGTCAACCAGCGGGTCGAGGCCGCCGGCCTGACGGACAAGTTCGACCTGCCGGAATTGTCTGCCGCTCCGTCCCTGCGCCCCGAGCCTTCGGCCGAGCGCTTCGCCTGTCTCGGCGGCGACACGCTCCGGGCCACGCCCACTTACCGCCGCGAAACCCTGCTTGCCGGCCACACGATCGAAGGTCCCGCCATTGTCGACCAGCTCGATGCGACGACCGTTCTGCTCCCCGGCCAGACTGCGCTCGCCGACCGCTTCGGCAACCTGATCGTCTCGGAGGGCAGCCCGTGACTTGCGAAACGCCTGCCGCGCCCACCCGTTTCACCCTCGAACTCATCAAGGGCGCGCTCAATGCGGCCCGGTCGGAGATGGAGGCGCTGATCGCGCGTGCCGCCATGTCGCCTTTCATCCGAGAGAAAAAGGACTTCTTCACCGCGTTCCTGAACCGGGACGGCGAACTCGTGGTCTCCACCTCGCTCACGCTGGCGGGCAATCTCGTCGATGCGATCCTGGAGGAATATCCGGCCGAGACCATGCGGCCCGGCGACCTCTACTGGTTCAATGACGTTTACGGGACCGGCGGCGCCGTCAGCCACCTGCCCGACATGGTCTTCGTCATGCCCGTGTTTCACGAGGGCCGGCTGTTCGCCTTCGCGGAGGCCTGGGGCCATCTCTGGGACATCGGCGGCTCGGTTCCCGGTTCGATCAGCCCGCACGCGATATCCGTCTTTCAGGAGGGCATCATGATTCCTCCGGTGCGGGTGATGCGCGAAGGGGTTGAGAACAAGGAGGTGGTGCGCATCTTCACCCGCAATTCGCGCTTCCCGGACATGCTGCGGGGCGATCTCAGGGCGATCATGGCCGCCTGCCGCCTGGGCGCCCGCCGCCTGACCGAAACCGTCGAACGCCACGGCGTCGAGGTGGTGGAAGCCGCGTTCGAGGCGATGCTGGCGGAGACCGAAGGCGCGCTGCGCGCCGAGATCGCTGCGCGCATCCCCGACGGCGAATACGCTTTCCGCGACCGCATCGATTCCGATGCGGTGACCGACAGGTCGTATTTCGTGGACCTCGTGCTGCGGAAGGGCGGCGGAGCGCTTGAGATGGATTTCTCGGCGTCGGACCGGCAGGCCGACGGGCCGATCAACTTTCTCATGGACGATTCGGTGCCGAAATTCATGCTGGGGCTCTGGATGTGCATGGACCGGCCCGGCATCGGCATGAACGGCGGCTTCGAGCGCGCGGTGGAGCGCATCGTCACCCGGCCCGGCACGCTGGTCGCGCCCCGTTTCCCCGCGCCTCTGGGCCTGCGCTCGCACACCATGATCCGGGTGACCAGCGCGCTGTTCGGAACGCTTGCCCGGGCGACCGGCGGGCAGGCTTCGGCGGCGCCCTCCGTTTACGTGCTCTACTATCTGCGCGGCAGGAACGCCGACGGGACGGAGCCGCTCTGCATCGAGGGCCTCTCGGTCGGCTTTGGCGCCCGCACCTTCGCCGACGGCATCGATGCGGTCTACTACGTCGCCCAGGAAAACTACCCGATCGAGTTCGCCGAGATGGAATTCGGCGTCGAAATCGAGGCGTTCGGCATCCACCGGGACAGCGGCGGAGCCGGGCGCTGGCGCGGCGGCTGCGGCATCGTCCGGGATGTCCGGGTGCTGTCGGACGAAGCCCGTTTCGGGATCCGGCTCGACAATTGCCGCCAACCCGCCTTCGGGGTCCATGGCGGACTGTCGGGTTCGCCGGGCCGGGTCGTCGTCAATCCCGACGGCGCGAAGCCGCGGGACATCGCGACGATGGGCGACGGCATTCGCCTGGAAAAAGGCGACCTGGTCCGGATCATCACACCCGGCGGCGGAGGCTGGGGCAATCCTGCCGACCGCCCGGCCGAAGACGTGCTGGCCGATGTTCTGGACGGCTTCGTTTCCGAGGAAGCCGCGGCGGGCGACTACGGCGTCGTGCTGGCCGGCGACCGCGTGGACCTCGAAGCGACCCTCGCCCGCCGCGCCGCCATGGCGCGGCCTTCCAAGATGTTTCACCGCGGGCGCTACTACGACGCCGACGAGGACCGCCCGGACGCCTTCACCGCATCAGCGACGGCAGGAAAAGGCTGATCTCGGGAATCGCGATCAGCAGCAGCAGGGTCAGGACGTCGATGGCGAGGAACGGCATCACGCCCGCGAACACTTCCTCCAGCTTGAGCGGGATCGGCGAGGCGCTGCGCACGACATAGACATTGAGCCCGACCGGCGGCGTGATGAGCGAGACCTCGGCGAGCTTGATCGCGATGACGCCGAGCCAGATCGGGTCGAAACCCGCCTTGGTCAGGATCGGATACATGACCGGGAGCGTGATCACCATGATCGCGATCGGGTCGATCAGCATGCCGAGCACGAGGTAAATGGCCGCGAACGCGAACAGGTAGGTGTATTTGCCGAGCTCCAGCGCCAGCAGCGCACCGGTGATGTCGTTGACGATGCCTGTATATGTCAGATAGCGCGCGAAGATGATGCCGCCGATCACGATGATGAAGATCGACGAGGTGGTGACGCCGGCGTCCTTGAAGGTGTCGACGGCGGTGCGCGCGTTGAGGCGGCGTTTGGCGACCACGATCAGGAACGCGCCGAAGGCGCCGATGGCGCCGGCATAGGTCGGCACGAAGAAGCCCGTATAGATGCCGCCGATGACCAGCACGAACAGGAAGGCGATGCCCCACACGCCGTAGAGGGAGCGCCAGCGCCGGCCCCAGGAAACCCGGATTTCCGAGGGCGGCGCAAGGTGCGGGAACCGCTTCGCGATAGCGTAGATGCCGCCCATGTAGAGGGCCGCGGACAAGAGGCCCGGCACCAGCCCCGCCACCAGCAGCAGCGCCACCGATTGCTCGGTCAGGATGGCGTAGATGACCATCAGGATGCTCGGCGGAATCAGCGAGGCGAGCGTGCCCGAGGCGGCGATGCAGCCGGCGCTGAGCCGCCGGTCGTAGCCGAAGGAGGTCATCTGCGGCAGCGCCATCTTGGTGAAGACGGCGGCGTTGACGACGGTGGACCCGCTGGCCGCCCCGAACGCCGCGGAGGCGAGCGTCGTTGCCATGGCGAGCCCGCCGGGCAGGCGCCCCAGCCAGTTATAGGCGGCGCGGTAGAGGTCCGTCGTCAGGCCCGCCTGGGTTGCGAGCGAGCCCATCAGGATGAACAGCGGAATGACCGCGAGCGTGAAGGAGTTCGTGGTGCTGAACGGGATGGTTGCAAGCTGCGCCCAGGCGGCGTCCGGCCCGATGGCGAGGAAGGTGCCCCATACGCCGCTGAGGCCGAGCGCCACGCCGATATGCACGCCCGAGCCCAGCATGGCGGCGAGCGCGATGGCAACGAGAACGCCGACAGTCGCGGGGTCGAGCACGGGCTAGCGGTCCTCCTCTTTGTCGTCGATATCCATCGCCGCCGCGTCCGCCGGGATGGTCTCGATGACGCCGATGTCGCGTTCGATGATTTGCTGGACCGAGAGCGCCTCGCCGCCCTTGATGAGGCGGTCGACGTCCACGATCAGGTCGAGCAGCAGTTGCAGGATGAGCAGCGCCGTGCCGGCCGCCAGCACGATGCGCGCCGGCCAGAGCGGCATCCGCACGAGGCCGAATGTCGCCTCGTCGATCTTGATGCTGAACAGCGCCTCGTTGGTCGCCTGCCAGAGCAGCAGCGAGAAGAACAGCATCGCCATGAGGCTCGCGAAGATGTCCATCGCCGCCTGCCCGCGCGCGCCGGCCCGCATGTAGAGCAGTTCGACCCGGATGTGGCTGCGCCGGATCTGCGTGTAGGTCAGCGCGCCGAACACGATGAGCACCATCGTGCTCTCGGTGATTTCGGTGGCGCCCGGCACCGGCACGCCGAACATCTGCGTGCCGACCACGTCGGCCGTGCCGAGAAATGTCGAAATGATGAGGCCCAGCCCGCCGAACAGGAGGATTCCGAGCGCGACGGGTTCGAGCAGGCGGGTGAGCCTGTTCATCGTCATGACGGGCTAGCCCTCAGGCAGTGCGACCGCGGCCCCGGCATGCGCCGGAGCCGCGGCGGTTTCATTTGCCTCGGGAAGAGGCGGCAGGACAGTCGTGGACCCTACATCGCCCACTCGCGCCAGGCCGCGCGGACTTCCTTGGCCTGGTCGCCCAGGCCGCGCTCGGCCATGCTCTCCTCCCAGCCCTTCAGCAGGTCGGGCGTGGCGTCCATCCACTTGGTCAGCTCGGATGCCGGGAACTCCTTGAAGACGCCCCCGGCCTTCTCGATATTGGCGATGGACGAGGCCGTGCCGGTCTCCAGCCAGTCGAGATATTCCTGCTGGCTCTTCCTCGCCTGGTCGGCGAAGATTTCCTGCACGTCCGCCGGCAGCTTGTCCCAGGCTCCCTTGCCGATGACGATCAGGTGGCCCGCGATCGTCATGGCGGTGCCGCAGTTGTATTTGCCGGGCTCGTAGAGGCGCAGGCTCTCGACATTGCCGGCATTCAGGAACGAATAGTCGATGGTGCCGCGCTGCAGCGCCTCATAGACTTCGGTCGGCTGCACCGTGACCGGGACCGCGCCGATGGCGGCGTGCATCTTCGGCAGGTCCGCGCCGAAGCTGCGGATCTTCTTGCCCTTCAGCCCTTCTACGGTGTCGCAGTTCGGGTCCGGGCCGGTCATGTAATAGGAGCCCAGCGGCTGCTGGAACAGGTACATGACGTTGAGCTTGTCGAGCTCCTCCTTGAAGATCGGGAACTCCTGATAGGACTTGTAGAGGATGTTGATCGCTTCCTTCGGCTCGTCGAAGACGAAGGGGATCTGGCAAGCCTTCCAGAACAGCAGCTGGTCGGGATAGTAGCCCGGCGCGACGGACGCCATGTCGATGGCGCCGCGGCCTGCGAGCGTGGCCACTTCCGGCCCCTTGCCGAGGCCGCCGGCGAAGGTGATCTCGATCTTCACCCGGCCGTTCGTGCGCTCTGCGATCTTCTCGGCGAAGTTCTTCTCCACCTGCACGAACGCGCTGTTCGGCAGATAGTGGCCCCAGCGCAGCTTGATCTCCTCGGCCTGCGCCGCTCCGCCGACCGCCGCGGCCGAAGCGGCCAGCACGGCCGATTTCCAGAGCATCCGGATTCCGTTCTTCATGCTTCTCTCCCTTTCGATGAAGCGTCTTGGATTGCGGCCCGCCTTCCCCTGACCGGGGCAGGCCGCGCGTCCCCTAACAGCCGAACCTAGCCTGTTCGCCAGCCGCATTCCAGCCTCGCACGGTCCGGCGGAGTTCGGGGACACTCCACGGACATGTCATGAATTGTCATGTTTCGTCATGGTCCGCATGCGGTTACCGAAGCTCTGCCGCTCCATTTCTGCATATCGCTCCTCCGTCGCGTTTCCGTCCCGTCGCCGCTCTGCCGCCGTGCGGTGGGTCCCCAATTCGCGCGTATCGCATGTGCGCCCGCGCGCCCGTTAGCGCCGGCGCGGTTCGCGCGCCTGATTGCGCGCGCGAGACGGCGGACGCACCTGTCCCGTCCGTTCCCGCCGGGGCTTTTTTGCAGCCCCAGCCGCCTTCCTGCACAGAAAAACGAAAAGGCGGCCTCGGGGGCGCCTCTCCATTCTCATTCTACCACAGATATTTCTATGTCAAATCTATTTTGGAATTAAATCAAAAAACATGAACAAGTCGCGCGCCGCCAAGGCCTCGATGCGGGCGAGACCGGCGCCGCTGCCGCGAGGTTGCGCTGCGAGATCGGGGAAATGTCCGGGCGAACGGTTCCGCAACCGGTCCAAACGGGGTAGAAGCGGCGCGCAATCCCCGGCCGAACCGACAGGAGCGCGCTGCCATGGCCATTCTCGCCCAACGCCTTGCCGTCATCCGCCCGTCCCCGACCGTGGCGCTCAACGCCAAGGCGATGGAGATGAAGGCCGCGGGCCACGATGTGATCGGGCTGGCTGCCGGCGAGCCGGACTTCGATACGCCCGGGAACGTGGCGGACGCGGGCGTGGCCGCTATCCGGTCGGGCGACACCAAATATACGGCGCCGGACGGCCGCCCCGAACTCAAGGCCGCAGTCGCACGCAAGCTGAAGCGCGAGAACGGCCTCGACTACGCGCCTGCACAGGTCACCGTAGGCAATGGCGGCAAGCATGTGCTCTACAACGCCTTCATGGCGAGCCTCGACCCCGGCGACGAGGTAGTGATCCCCGCGCCCTACTGGACCAGCTATCCGGACATGGCGCTGCTTTGCGGCGGCGTTCCGGTTACGGTCGAATGCAAGGCGGACGCCGGTTTCAAGATGACGCCGGCGCAATTGGACGCCGCCATAACGCCGAAGACCAAATGGGTGCTGCTCAACAGCCCGAGCAACCCGTCCGGAGCGGCCTACAGCCATGCCGAGATGAAGGCGCTGACCGATGTGCTGGTCGCGCATGAGCATGTCTGGGTGCTGACCGACGATATGTATGAGCACATCGTCTATGACGGTTTCGAGTTCGTGACCCCGGCGCAGGTCGAGCCGAAGCTGATGGACCGCACGCTCACGGTGAACGGCGTCTCGAAGGCCTATGCGATGACAGGCTGGCGCATCGGCTATGCGGCCGGCCCACTGGAGCTCATCAAGGCGATGGGCATGGTGCAGAGCCAGAGCACGACCAACCCCTCCTCGATCAGCCAGACGGCCGCCGTCACCGCGCTTGACGGCCCCCAGGACTTCATCCCGGAGCGTGCGGCGGCTTTTCAGACGCGGCGCGACCTCGTCGTCTCGATGCTGAACCAGGCGCCGGGCATCGCCTGCAACCGGCCCGAAGGCGCCTTCTACGTGTATCCCTCCTGCGCCGGCTGTATCGGCAAGAAGACGCCGGACGGACAGGTCATTGCCAGCGACGATGAGTTCTGCGCTTACCTGATCGATGCCGAGGGCGTAGTCACGGTTCCGGGATCGGCATTCGGCCTGTCGCCGCATTTCCGCATTTCCTACGCGACCGACGACGCGACGCTTGAGGAGGCCTGCCGGCGCATCCAGCGGGCGGCGGCCGCGCTCGCATGAAGATCGCTGTCGTCGGCGCGGGCGGGGTCGGCGGGGTTTTCGGCGCGCGCCTGGCGGCCGCGGGGCACGAAATCGCCATTGTTGCGCGCGGACCGCATCTGGAGGCAATCCGGAGCGACGGCCTGCGTGTGACGGGCGGCCCCCGGGACCTGCATGTCCGCCCAGCGTTCGCGACAGACCGGCCCGGGGAAATCGGCGTCGCGGACGCGGTTCTGGTTGCCGTCAAGCAGTGGGACCTTGAGAGCGCCGGCGAGGCAGCCCGCCCGCTGGTGGGGCCGGAGACCACGGTCGTGCCGCTCCAGAACGGCATCGATGCGCGCGAACGGCTAGGCGGGGTTCTGGGCCTCGAAGCCGTTATCGGCGGCACCGCCTTCATCAACGCCTTCATCGGCGCACCCGGCAGCATCGAGCAGCGGACCCCGTTCAACCGCCTCGTCTTCGGCGAATGGGACGGACGCTTTTCCCCTCGCGTCGAGGCGCTGGCGGCGGCGTGCGAACCGGCGGATATCGAGGCCGTGGCGAGCCCGAACATCGAGCGCGATATCTGGAAGAAGTTCGTCTTCCTGGTAGCCGTGAGTTCGGTCAATGCCGTCGTGCGTGGCAACAACGGCGTGGTACGGCGGTGCCCGGAGACCGAGGCGCTGATCGGCATCTGCGCGGACGAGGTTGCCGCCGTAGGCCGGGCGCGCGGCGTGCCGCTAGACGCCGACGAGGGCGAGCAGGCGGCCCGGCTTTCTGCGAGTTTCGGCGATGACGGCATTGCTTCGATGGCCGCCGACCTTATCAAGGGCACGCGCCTCGAACTGCCCTGGCTTGCCGGCAAGGCGGTGGCGCTGGCCCGCGAGACTGGCGTTCCGGTGCCGGCCCTCCAGACCATTCACGCCGCCCTGCTGCCCTGGCAGGACGGTGCGGCGGCAATCGCCGGATAGCCGCTCATGCACCGCCTGTCTGTCGCGCCGATGATGGACCGGACGGACCGGCACTGCCGGTTCTTCCACCGGCTGCTCTCGCGACAGGCGCGCCTCTACACCGAGATGCTGACCGCCGGTGCCGTCATCCACGGAGACCGGGGCCGGCTACTCGGCTTCGATCCGGTCGAGCACCCCGTCGCGCTGCAACTCGGCGGGAGCGACCCGGACATGCTTGCCGAGGCATCGCGCATCGGCGAGCGCCTTGGCTACGACGAGATCAACCTGAACTGTGGCTGCCCGAGCGACCGTGTGAAGAAAGGCCGATTCGGAGCCGGCCTGATGGCGGAGCCGGAGCTTGTCGGCCACTGCCTCGGCGCGATGCGCAAGGCGGTTTCGGTCCCGGTAACGGTCAAGTGCCGCGTCGGGATCGACGACCAGGACGACGACGCCCTCATGCGTTTCGTCGAGATCGTCCATGCGCTCTCCGGCGTTACCGTCTTCATCGTCCATGCGCGCAAGGCCTGGCTCAAGGGACTCAGCCCGAAACAGAACCGTGAAGTGCCGCCGCTGCGCTACGAGCTGGCGTTCGCCCTGAAGGCGGCCCGGCCGGACCTCTGCATCGTGTTGAATGGCGGCATTACCGATCTGGATGCTGCGGATGCCTTGCTGGCGGAGGGAGCGGTCGATGGCGTCATGCTGGGCCGCGCCGCCTATTCCGACCCCTGGCTTCTGGCCGACGCAGACTGCCGCCTGTTCGGAGCGCAGAACCCGGTGGAAGCGCGGCAGGAGGCGATAGAAGCCCTGCTGCCCTATGCGAAGCGGCTGGCGGCGGACGGCATCCGACTGCACGCGCTGGCGCGGCATATCCACGGGCTGTTCCAGGGCTGCCCCGGCGCCCGCGCGTTCCGCCGGCACCTGGCCGAGAACGCGCACCTTCCCGGCGCAGGGCCCGAGGTGCTGGCCGCAGCCGCAAGCCTCGCCGCCCCGCCCGACCGTCTGGCGGCTTGAAGGCAGAATCCCCAATGAATCAGCTTGAATTAGGCGCGCTTGAACAAGTGGAAGTTCGTCAAATTTGGCCGCACGAAGCGCACGACTTCACGCCATGGCTGGCGGAAAACCTCGACAAGCTATCCGCCGTGTTGCATGTGGATCTTGAGCATGAAGGCACTGAGGTACAAGTAGGGCGGTACAGAGCGGATATTGTCGCCCGCATACCGCAAGATGACACGCGCGTACTCATCGAAAACCAAATCGACGAAGCCAACCTGCAGCATCTGGGGCAGGTGCTTGCCTATCTTGCCGGCCTGGACGCCGAAATCGTCGTCTGGATTGCGACCGGTTTTGACGAGGCCCACCTCTCCGCAATCCGTTGGCTGAACGAACACACGGCGGACCCGTTCGCATTCTTCGCGATCAGGCTGGAGGTCGTCTGCATCGGCGATTCGAAACCAGCACCGGTATTCGACGTGCTTGAGCGTCCAAACCGTTGGCAACGTCAAGCGCAGGAGGTCAATCGCAGCGGCGAACTCAGTGAAATCGGCAGGTTTCGGCGAGAGTTTTGGGCGCATTTCGTTTCGCGGATACCGGATGCACCCGGATTGCGGCCCGGCTATGCTGGAAGCAATGTCTGGCACCGGATCGAGGGTGCCGATGTGAGCATTGTCCAGTTCCTCTCCGCTGGTCGGGTAGGTGTGTATCTGAGCGGTCGCTGGGGCGAATCGCGCGAAGCCGCGGGCGACAGAATCGAGCCGTATGCCGCGAAAGTCCGCGAAGCGTTGAGTGACTATGGAATGCGGGACAGCAGATTCGGTCCGTGTCACTCGGCGCTGAGTACGGATACCAGCGACCGGCGCAACTGGGATAGAATGGCAGACTGGCTCGATAGCCGGCGGCGAGCCTATGAGCAGGCCCTTTCCCGATAGTCGGTAGCGTAGACCCCCGCCCGGCACGGTAGCCGGTTGTAGTGCGCAATATGCTTTTCAGCCGACAGCATCTTGTCGGCCCAGCAACGAAGCGCCCTACCGCGCGGTCCAGCCGCCGTCGATCACCAGCTCTGCGCCGGTCATGAAGGCGCTGTCGGGCGAGGCGAGGAAGAGGACGCCTGCCGCGATGTCCGTCGGCCCGCCGAGGCGCTTTATCGGGTGCAGGTCGGTGACGAACTGGCGCGCGGCATTATCCGACATGCCGGTGCTGATCCAACGGTCCAGCACCTGTCCTGCCATGTCGGTGTCGATCAGACCCGGATGCACCGAGTTCACACGGATGTTGTAGCCGAGCTGCGCAACTTCGAGCGCCGCCGACTTGGTCAGCAGGCGGACCGCGCCCTTGGAGGCGCTGTAGATTGCCGAGAGCGGCGAGCCGACCAGCCCGGCAACCGAGGAGATATTGACGATGCTGGCGGCGTCCGCGCCTGCCGGCGTGTCCTTCATCGCCCGAATGGCGTGCTTTATGCCGAGGAAGACGCCCATGACGTTCACGTCCATCAGCCGGCGATAATCCTCGACCGACATCTCTTCGAGCTTCGCGTAGCTGTAGATGCCGGCATTGTTGACCAGGATGTTCGGCGCGCCGAACCGGCTTCCGACTTCTGCGAGCGCGCTTTCCCAGCCGGCTTCGTCCGTCACGTCCTGGGCGATGAAATGCGCTTCGCCGCCCGCCGACGCGATTTCCTCGACAGTGCGGTGGCCGTTGTCCTCGATGAGGTCGGATACGGCGACCCTGGCCCCGGCCTCCGCCAGCCGCTGCGCAATTCCGGCGCCGATGCCGCGTCCTGCGCCCGTTACCAGCGCAACCTTTCCGTCCACCCGGTTCATACCTCTTCGCTCCTCGCCTATGGAATGCCGTGTCTTTCCGGCTATGACGGCAGCAGGTCCGCCAGCTCGTCCAGCCCCCGGATCTCCGCCACCGGATGGAACGGCAGCTTCTCCACCGGCGCGCCGGCCCGGTTTATCCACACCGAGCGGAACCCGAAAGCCGCCGCTCCGGCCACGTCCCAACCATTGCCGGAGACGAAGCAGACATGCGCCGGCTGCGTGTCGAGCGCATCCACGGCAAACTGGTACACCGACGGATGCGGCTTGAAGACCCCGCACGCCTCCACGGAGAAGACCCGGTCCAGAAGCGGCTTCAGCGCATTGGCGTTGACAGCGGCAGTCAGCATTGTCTGGGTACCGTTGGAGAGAACCGCCGTGCGCAGCCGCCGACCCTTTATCGTTTCCAGGCAGGCCTGTGCATCCGGGAACGCGTCGAGCGAAAGATAGAGCTGCATCAACTCGGCGCGCAGCGTCGGGTCTTCAAGGTCGCAGGCGGTCATGGCGTAGTCGAGCGCCTCGCCCGTCACCTGCCAGAAATCCGCATATTTGCCCATCAGCGAGCGCAGCCAGGTGTAGTCGATCTGCTTCTGCCGCCAGAGCGCCGACAGACGGTCGGCCGCCGGTCCGATGCGCGCTCTCCGCGCCGCCAGCGGGGCGTTGAAATCGAAGAGGGTGCCATAGGCGTCGAAGACGCAGGCATGGATGTCGTGAAGGTTGCTGTCGCCTGACATCGATGTCCGGTTTCCCTTTGCGGTCTGCTTCAACTCCAGACTAGCTTGCCGCGCGCTCCGCACGAAACTATGTTTCGACCCGACAGGCAGAGGAGGTCCAGGTCATGTTCAAGGGATCGCTGGTGGCGTTGATCACCCCGTTTCGGGAGGGCGGAGTCGACGAGAAAGCGTTTCAGGACTTCGTCGAGTGGCAGATCTCCGAAGGCACGCACGGGCTGGTGCCCTGCGGCACCACGGGCGAATCGCCGACATTGAGCCATGACGAGCACAAGCGCGTGACCGAACTCTGCATCGAGGCCGCTGCAGGCCGCGTGCCGGTCGTGGCGGGTGCAGGCTCCAACTCGACGGCCGAGGCCATCGACCTCGCCCACCACGCCAAGCAGGCCGGCGCCGACGGCGTGCTGGTTGTGACGCCCTACTACAACAAGCCGAACCAGGACGGCCTCTACGCGCATTTCAAGGCGATCAACGACGCGGTCGAAATCCCGATCATCATCTACAACATTCCGCCGCGTTCCGTGGTCGACATGACTGTCGAAACCATGGCGGAGCTCGCCAAGCTGCCGAATGTCGTGGGCGTCAAGGATGCGACCACGGACCTTCAGCGGCCGATCGAGACGCGCGTCGCTGCGGGCCCCGATTTCTGCCAGCTGTCGGGAGAGGACGGCACGGCCCTGCCCTTCCTGATCCAGGGCGGTGTGGGCTGCATTTCGGTGAGCGCCAATGTCGCGCCGAAGCTCTGCTCGATGATGCACGAGGCCTGGCAGCAGGGCGCGCTGGAAACGGCGATGCAGATCAACGAGCGCCTGATACCGCTGCACAAGGCGATGTTCTTCCAGCCGAGTCCGGCCGGCGCCAAATACGGCGCGCATCTGCTGGGGCACTGCACGCCGGATACGCGCCTGCCGCTGACGCCCGCGGCCCCTGAAACGCAGGGCCGCGTGCGCAGCGCGATGACCGGCCTCGAACTGATCGGCTAGCCCTTTCCGATGGCCGTCCGGCTGGTTGCCCAGAACCGCCGGGCGCGCCACGACTACTTCATCGAGCAGGTGCTCGAGGCAGGCATGGAGCTGTCCGGCAGCGAGGTGAAGTCGCTCCGCGCCGGGCAGGG
>Ga0209020_1002844_pt1 | contig 13095 bp, 12 predicted proteins | sample PinacodermBB_FD_187298 | JGI IMG/M metagenome (GOLD analysis project Ga0209020, IMG submission 187298) | Host-associated microbial community of the marine sponge Aplysina aerophoba from Gulf of Piran - sponge pinacoderm, lysed by bead... | ecosystem: Host-associated > Porifera > Sponge >...
CCCGTCCCGGGAGAAATTCCCTCCGGCCGCAGCCCCCCGGGCACCAATGGCCGAAATCATGGCCTTCTCGGTCATGAGCATAGCGGAGCAGGCACGCCAGAACCGGTTGAGAATCCCCCAGCAAGACGCGGAACTGGAAGCCATCTATGTAGGGGCCTGGCTGAGGAATACAGCCACAGCCACGTTTAACGACGACGACATAGCGTTTATTGCACGATTCACGATGAAGATGCATAGCCTTGTAGCGCTGGTGAGAGTCGCCCGGGAGATTGGCTGGAGCACCCAGCCGCTACCGGAATCGCGCATCTGCCACGCCCGTAGCTGCCCCGTACACGCTGCGGTCTACAAGACTCCAGCCGATGTGCCCGACTTTGCATTCCAGTGGGTTCCGACAAACGCCTACTATCATCCGGAGTCCCCCTTGCCACTGGATCAGCTCAATATCTCCGACGTGCTGGTGATGACCTACGTCCTTACGCGGGGAGGGGAGGAATCGAGAATGCTGGTTGGCCTGCAACGGGCACCCCGGGATCTCTTTATTGTATTCAATCCCAGAAAAGGCCTGTTTTGTACCAACGCCCCCGCGCTCTTGCAGGATCTCCTGAGAAATCAACTCGCAGTGTCCCAGGGCAGCCTCCGTGTCGAAATGATGCGCCTGCAATACAGCCCCAGCCACTCTGAGCCGGACCAGGCACAAGGGCAGGCCAGTGTCCACAATGCCTGACACTTTTTTGCCGGGAAACGGCTGTCTGTATCTGTGATGCACGCCAACCTTGTGCGTCCCGCGCAGCAAGGCTCTCCCCCCCACCAGTGCACGCAGGTTAGGTTGTCCGAAGGCTATGCTCAGGGACGAGCCCCCCTCTTGTCGCGCACTAACCAGCTTCGACGGAACTTATTGCCACCGACAGACTCCAATGCGCAAAGAGGCACCTGACCCTCCCGCTTGACGGGCGGATCCGGCAACAAACGCCAGGAGTGCTTCGTTTTTGCCACAGAGGAGCCAACCTGCCCCCTCTGCACACTGGAGAAAAAACCATGCGACCACTATCATCGCCTTCACCGGCTACGGCACCCACAGCCGTCACCACTGACACTGCAGTCGCCGCGCCACCAGACGAGGGGCCCGCCTGTCCAGTAAGCTGGAACGCGCTCGGATCGACTGTCGCCATGGGGCTGGGCACTGTTTATCTGGTCAACCGGATTGCTCCCCCCCGCAGTTGGACCGTGTCCTTGATGCGCTACGCTATCGGACTGGTGCCTGCGATGATGTATCTGGCCAACACCCATGGCCTGAACCAGCTCCACGCCAGGGCAGATCAGCACAGCCTCGCTGGCCAGAGGCCGGTCGCTCTGGCAGACCTGGCTTCGCAATACATCATCGAGGTTACGCCGTTCTCACTCGAAAGCACGCAGGAGCGGCAACACCAAAACCAACTGGGAATCACACGCAGGAGCCATGAAGAACTGGAAGCGATCTACCTGGCGGCCTGGCTTGAGCACAATAGTCCAGCCACCTTGTTTGACGCCAGGAGAGAGCCATTGCGTTTCAAGCAACACATAGGCCCCATTGCACAAGCCACGACAAATCTGCACAGCCAGGTGGCACTGGTAACACAGGCCCGCAAAAGCGGCTGGTACACCCTGCCTCTACCAGAATCGCACTTGTGTCACACGCATAGCTGCCCCGTACACGCTGAGGTCTACCAGACCCCGCCCGATGTACCTGCCTTTGCGTTCCACTGGGTTCCGGCGAACGCCCGCCATTGTGTAGAGTCCCCCTTGCCTCTGGATCAACTCAACATCTCCGACGTGCTGGTGCTGACCCACGTCTTCGAGATGATGGGAGAGGTAAAAAGACGACTGACAGGTCTGCAACGGGTAAACCAGAAGCTCTTCGTTATGTTCAACCCCAGGAAAGGGCTGTCTTATACGACAACCCCGGCGCTCTTGCAAAACCTGGTGAGAGCTCAGCTCGCGATGTCAGACCGAGCCAGTATCCGTGTCGAAATGATGCAACTGCAATACAATCCCGGGCGCCCTGAGCAAGTCCAGGCACGGGGCCCTGCCAATGCCGACCATGCCTGACACTTTCGTGCCGGGACACCGCCCTTCCTGTCTGAGCCCACCAGTGCACCCAGGTTGCGTCGCCGAAGGAGAAGGTCAGGGACGAGTCCCCTTGTCCCACAAGACCCAGGTTCGATCGAACTTGTTGCCGCCGACAGACTCCAACATATAAAGGGGCATCTGACTTTGGTGCTTGACGGGCTGATCCGGCAACAGAAGTCAGGGGCTGGGCTTTGTTCTTGTCACAGAGGTGTCGACCTGTCCCCTCTGCACACCAGAAAGGGAAAAGACCATGCAATCACTATCATCTACATCACCGGCTACTCTGACCACAGCTGTCACCACTGACACCGCAAGCACCGCACCAGCAGCCAGGGACCCGGCCTGTCCAGTCAGCTGGAACGCGCTCGGAGCCTCTATTGCCACGGGGCTGGGCACTGTGTATCTGATCAACCGCCTTGCTCCCCCTCCCAGTCTGACTCAGTCCGTGATGCGCTACGCTGTCGGACTGGTTCCTGCGGTCATATATCTGGCCACCACCCCTGGCCTGCGGCCGGACTCTCCTGCGGATTCGACCTCGCAACAGATTACCCAGATTATGCCGTTCTCGTTCGAGAGCACGCAGGAGCGACAACGCCAGACAGAATTGAGAATGACACGCAGGAGTAGTGACCAGCTGGCAGCGATCTACCTGACAGCCTGGCTTCAGACGCGCACTTCAGCTATCTCATGTGAAGCAAAGGGAGAGTCAACACTTTTCACGCAACACATAGCCCCCCTTGCACAAGCCACGAAAAATCTGCACAGCCTGGTGGCGCTGGTGACACAGGCCGGGAAAAACGGCTGGTACACCCAGCCCCTGACAGGATCTCACTCCTGTCACACCCATCACTGCCGCAGCCACACTACTTTCGGGACGCCGCCCAAAGCCCAAGGCAGCGCATTCAACTGGGTTCCGGCCAGAGCTTCCCGGAACACTGAACCTCCTGTGGCGCCAGATCAGCTTGATGTCGGTGATGTCCTGGTGCTGACCGGCATCGGCACCGCAGCAAGCGAAAAAGACAGAATCATGATTGCTGTACAGCGAACAGCCCAGCAGCGCTTCATAGTGCTGAACCCCAGGTCAGGTGTGTTTTCTTCTACCAGTTCAGCAGATCTGCACAAGCTGCTGTGCAAGCTTGTCACAGAATCGAATCGCACGCGTGCCAGTGTCGGAATGATTCAACTCAAACACGTCTCCCAGACTTCATGAACTTGCTGAAAAAAGGGGCTGTTGGCATGTCCAATGCCTGCGCGCCCCCCCGACAACCTCCAGCAACACATCCCCTGACGCATGGGAAGACTGCTTCAGCCCGCACGGCGGGGCCTGACCTTCCTCTACAAACGCCCACCGCAGATCCGCACCGCACCCGGGACACCATGCCGGAAAATGATGTTTACAAACAAAACTCCCCGCATTTCCTGTAAAACCGCGCCGGCTTTATCGAACTTATGCCGCACAACAGACTCCAAGATAAAGAGGGACTGCCTGCTGACTCCTGAACGGCGAGCTGACAGGCAAACCTGACACTGACAATCCGGGTCGGCACTTGCGCCTTGCAACGGACATGTCCACCCGGAGCTTCCACATGCTCAAGGAGAAATATTATGGAATCACGACCACTGACAGCACCGGGTAGCATACCCGTCACCGCAACCGGCACCTCGGGGTCTGTTGCCGCCACAGCCACCGAGCCATCAGCACAGACCCCCACCCCTTCAACAAAATGGGGCGCTCTGGGGGTGACTGTCGCCCTGGGGCTGGGCAGCGCCTTCGTTGTCAACCGGCTGAGTCCCCCGACCAGTCCGGGCCACGCCCTGATGCGCTGTGCGATCAGCCTGATACCCGCTGCACTCTATTATTTCAACAAGCTGCCAGACCCCACCGCCAGCTGCGTCACAAGGCAACGTACTCCGGAGCATTTCTGCGTCAATGATCAAAGTGAACTGCCCCGCCTGGTCGACCTGTTGGAGCAAGGAGTGAAGCTGAGCCGGATCATGACTCTGTATAGTATCGCGTGGCTCAATCATCCGAACTCGGTGTCATTTGGCGATAGCGAACTAAAGACAGCGGCGGCAGCCCTGTCACCTGACAAGGACTTCCTGGCAGGCGTAGTCACTGCGGCCCGGAAATTCGGCTGGCACACATGCCCGATACCAGGATCCGGGGTTAAACACAACGGGGAGGATTACGCTGGAACCCCAGCAACAGATCCCGACGTCTCGTTTCATGCTCTTGTGCAAGGCTCCGGCAAGGCCATGCCACCCTTGCCGCTGGGTCAACTGGATGTCGGCGATGTACTGCTGATTATGCAGACTCGCAACGTCCGGGGACGTCAAATCATAGAGACACAGGCTATAGAACGGCAGGGTTCAGACGAATTCCAGCTGTTTCTTCCTGAACTCGGCCGGTATCCACATATGTCCGTCGATGAAATACAGTTGCACATCAAACAGGCCGACGATAGCCCGTCCAGAGATCAGCTGATGATGATCCGGCTGAAAAAAAGCGATGGTCTTTGAGTAACACCCGTAGCCTCCCAACGAAAGGGTCACCAGCACAGGACGAACAGTCTGACTCCTGCGGGCCAACAGGAACGCTTTGCGGAGAACCCCCTCCTGACACTGGCGTCCCGGGGAAGCTGACGCATCCTGGCCAGGCCGATGATGCTCCCTGCATCATCGACGGGAGGCTCTCATGCAGTCTCTACCCGCCCCCACATCCTCAAGCACCGGCCCTCCCGGCCGCTGATCAAGCTGGTGCTGCCGTTACCGACCTGCCACTTCCCGCGATATGGCCTTCTTTCTATAGCTGGGGCCGCTGTCCGGGCCCTGAATCGGTGCGGTGCAGGGCAGGGCTGAACCAAAAAACGCAATGCTGGTCAAAGGAAACAGGACATCCCATTTGGAACAGGAGTATTCCATCATGAACATAATGCGACAGCTTTTCTCCAGTGCAGGCGGCCAGGAGTACAACCACCAGGAACAACCGCCCCCCATACAAGGCAGCAGTCAGACACAGAAATCCCACGCGCTGAATACAGGCACAACACAGCCAGGCTCGCCCCCTGATCACAAGGAACAGGTCACAGTCAACATCAAGGGCCGTCAGTGGTACGTCGCCCTGGCAAGCGAACACCTGGTGAAAGAGTGCCAGATCTGCATGGACGGCGTTCTGGCCGACACCAGCACCTGTGGAGACATAAACCACCGCCTGTGTAAAACCTGTTTTGACAACCATGTCGCGTCCCGTCCAAAGCCCAGCCTCTGTCCCTACTGCAACCTGGAAATAATACCCCATGACAGCTTTCGTGACCGGACGGACAAGGGCCTGAACGCGCAGAGACAGCTGGTTACACTGCAATGCGCCGAGTGCAACCTGGCCCCAGTGACACTCAATCAGATGGAGGTACACATCACAGTTTGCAAGAAAGAAATACAGAGCTGCTCACACGCAGGTCAAGGATGCGACTGGGCGGGCCTGATGGAAGACAAGGACAGGCACGAGAAGCTGTGTGACTGGCGGTCGGTGCCTTGTTCCCACGCCCAGTGCACGCAACAGCTTGTCTATTGCCAAAGGGACGAGCACGAGACCCGCAGTTGTCCCTACCGGCCTGCCAGCCTGGGCAGCCTGCAGACCACGCATGGCACCCTGCTTCAACTCCAGGCGGCACACCTGTTCTTCCAGCAGAACCCTGGCGACACCCTGGCAGCACTGCCAGAGTCTGCCGCCAGAAAACAATTGCAGGAACAGGCTCAGCTGTTTCCCCTGCTGTATGAGGCGGTGCAACAAACCACAGCGGCGTCAGCCAGACCATCCGGCTTCAGCTGTGACTCCCCTGCCCTTGCACGCGCCAGCCAGGCGATGCCCGAACCCTGCACCGACTGCGGCGCCCTGGTTTCGGACTTGAGCATGCCCGCACACCGGGAAGCGTGCCCCAGGTGCCCGCTGAACTGCTGCTGGTGTCTGGAGCAACATCCACGTGAGGAGTTTGCAACCCGTGTCGCCACCTGTCTCCAGACTGCCGCAGCCTTTGCCCGGTGGGGTCATCTCTGGGGCCTGCAAGGCGAGGCCCTGGGGCCCGTGTATAAGAGGACACATCGAGACGGTGGTTCTATTATGATCAGACTCCCCAAAGCCCCGCTGGTCAGAGCGATGGCAGGACTGCCCGGAGCGACGCACTCCCTGCATTGTTACTGGAAGCCAATGGACTGCCAAGTCTCGATTTCTTTCCAGAAGGACAGCAATGGCTGCATCCCCGTCGACATCAACTGCCACTGCGCTGACAGCTCCCTCTACTACATGCCCAAGGTGGAGATTCGCTCGGAGACTGACGGATGGTTGCAGAATCTGGAAGACGTACACAGCTCATGTCCGGGACGCCATAATGGCTGCATACTGATCAAGAATGACTGTAGCGTCAGATTGTTGATCCGCCTCTCAAACTCTCTTGCTGCCACCCCGCACTCTTGCGTCTGCCTCCTGCTGCCGGACTTGCAGAAGAAGCCAAGGTACTAGCGAGATGCCAAATCTATCGGAACCTGTACCCCACAGAGAAGACACCATCTGTCAACACAGACACCTCCTGTGAACTTGTCGTTCTGCCCCGGTCTCCAGGCGCACCGCCGCGCTGACAACCGGGGTATTTCACCAGGAATCTTGCCGCCCGCCTGCCCGGAAATTCCCGGGCGCGAGCCAGACAACCAGAGCCTTCCCGTCCAACACCCGAAGTTGGTGAACGTATCAGGAGCACTGCCTGGGACCGCCCGTGGTACTTTCACAGGGTCGCAGAGCATCAGCGCGATTGCCGTCTGCACGGACGCGCTGGCCGACAGTGCCTTCTGTAGCCATAGCCGCCACCTGTGCAGAAATTGTCTGGGGATGACACCCCAGGCTGGCGAACGCACCGCCTGCCCCGGTTGCCAGCGAGCCCCATGACGCATGAACAGCGTCAGGCACTGGACTCCAGCTGGCACAGCCGATGCGCCATGTGCACCTGCAATCTGCCGCATGCCAGCTATGGTCAGGCCCGCTCAGCGAAGTCGATGCACATAGCAAAGCCTCCCAACGAAGGCGTACCAGCACAGGATGAACAGTCGGACTTCTGCGGGCCAACAGGAACGCCTTCAGGAGCACGCCCTCCTGACACTGGCGTTACCACCCGGGGAACCTGGCGCATTCTGGCCGGGTCGATGATGCACGCTGTGCCAGCCGGCATCATCCACGGGAGGCTCTCATGCAATCTCTACCCTGCCCCACATCCTCGAGCACCGGGCCCAGCCGGCCGCTGATCGAACTGGCGCTGCCGGAGTCCGTGCGCCAGGTGCTGGTCACTCTCAAAGGACGTCACTGGTATGTCAATCCACTCGCTGCCAAGCTGGTGCAGCCCTGCGTTATCTGCCAGGACCATCAGGCATCCCGTCATGTCTGTTTCGACAGGCGTCATTGTATATGTCAGGCGTGCAAGCACAGCATGCTGCTGGCCAACGAGGGCCAGTCCCGCTGCCCCCTGAACTGCGCATCCGTTCTGGGCGAAGACCTGCTGCATCAACTCGACGCCGGGGATGAACAGCTGCGGGCAGACGTTCAGGTGCGCTGCGCCGAGTGCAACAACTGGTCCGGCGCACCAGATGCTATTGATACCCACATCGCCACTTGTGGGACGCGACAGCACCCATGCCCACGCAGCGATTATGGCTGCTCATGGAGCGGTCTGCTGGAAGACAGCGCGTTTCATGAGACCCGCTGCGACTGGTGGCCGCAGCCCTGTGTCTACCCCGGCTGCCAGGAGCTGCCGCCCCGCTGCCAGAGTGAGCAGCATCAGCTCTCGTGCCGCTACCGACCTGCCACTGTCGGCATCCTGGAGACCACCCGGGAAACGGCCGTGCGGCTGGAGGGATTGCACCGTTTCTTCCAGCAAAACAGCGCCCACCTGGCCGAGCTGGAGCCCGCCGAGTTGCGGACGCAGCTACAGGAAGCCGCGCAGCTGTTCCCCTTGCTCTATGAAACTGTGCGCTGCGACCCCCCCGCCCCTGCTCCCGTCATGGCTTGCCCCTGGGAGTGTGGATTCCGGGGCGATCCTGACCAGATAGAAAGACATTACAGCCACTGTCCGGACTTGCCTCTTGACTGCACCTATTGCATGGACACAGTCCCGCGTCGGCAATGGGGCAATCATCTGCACAGCTGTAGCTACAGAATCGTGCCCTGCCCACGCGGCTGTGACCAGCCCGGCGTGCGGGCCCGCGATCTGGCTACCGGCATCCATGAGCGCAGCTGCACAGAAACCCCGGTCCCCTGCCAGCATTGTCAACTCAACATCCCCTGGAGTCAGATGGCGGCACACCGCAGAAGCTGCATCAACCGTCCGCTACGCTGCCGCTGGTGCCTTATGGGCCACAGCTACGACCAGTTCATGACCACTTCCGCCAGCTGCCGCCGGGCACTGACTGCCGGCCTGGTGTTTGATGGCGAGCCCTTGATGCCGCACGCGCAGGCGGCCGGGCCTGTTTACGTCAGGCCCGGGCGCGGCGACGATCTGGTCTACATCCGGTTGCCCTGTGCCGCACTGCTGGTGGAACTGGGGCCGCGGCCGATCAGGGGGAACATTACCCGGCCACTGCAGTTTGTGTGGGCAGGCATGAACTGCCGCCTTAATCTGGTCTTCAACCAGACACAAAGATGCTTCGATATTGCACTCATCCGTCTGGAGGGCCAGGTGTCCGAGGGCCAGACAGCGCGCGCAGCGCTGTACAGGGAAGATGGCACTCTGGTGCAGCAGTTGGGCGCAGACAATCAGGATGAGAGCAACCGCTTCATCATGCTGGATGGCCCCCAGGCAGGGCTGGCCCGAATTACAAACATCAATCCCGTTGCCACTTCCGGGGATATAGCCTTCTTTCTGCAGTTGGGGCCGCTGTCCGGACCCTGAATCGGTGCTGTGCAGGGCAGGGCTGAACCAAAAACCGGAGCCCTGGTCAAAGAGGATCAAACGTCCCACTTGAAACAGGAGTATGTCTCTATGGACATAACGCGACCGTTTCCCGCTATTTCAGACAGCCGGGGGCACAACCGCCAGGAACAACCGCCCCCCACACAAGCCAGCGGTCAGGCACAGCACTCTCGCGCGTCGAATGCAGGCGCAACACAGCCAGGCTCGCTCCCTGAGCACGACGGACAACAGGTCACAGTCAGCATCAAGGGCCGTCTGTGGTATGTCGCCCCGGCAAACGAACCCCTGGTACGGGAGTGCCATCTGTGCATGAACGAAGTTCTGGCCGACACCAGCACCTGTGGACACATACGCCATCGCGTGTGTAAAACCTGCTTTGACGCGCATGTAGAGTCTGGTCCAAAGCCCACCCGCTGTCCCAACTGCAATCTCGAAATAGCAACCCATGACACCTGTCGCGACCAGGTGGATAGAGGCCTGAACGCACTGAGACAGCAGGTTGCACTGCAGTGCGCCGAGTGCAACCAGGCCCCAGTGACACCCGATCAGGTGGAAGCACACATCCAGGTCTGCGGGGAAACAAAACATGGCTGTTCACACGCAGCTCAAGGATGCGACTGGGAGGGCCTGCTGGAAGACAAGAACAGGCACGAGAAGCTGTGTGACTGGCGGTCGGTGCCTTGTTCCCATGCCCCCTGCACGCAACAGTTGATCTATTGCCAAAGGGACGAGCACGAGACCCACTGTCTGTACCAGCCTGCCAGCATGGGCAGCCTGCAGACCACGCGTGGCACCCTGCTTCAACTCCAGGCGGCACACCTGTTCTTCCAGCAGTACCCTGGCGAAGCCCTGGCCGCACTGCCAGAGCCTGCCGTCAGAAAACAATTGCAGGAACAGGCACAGCTGTTTCCCCTGCTGTTTGAGGCGGTGCAACAAACCACGGCGGTGCCAGCCAGGCCATGCGGCTTCGGCTGTGCCCCCCTTGCCCTTGCCTCCGCCAGCCAGACGATGCCCGAACACTGCACCGACTGCGGTGCCCTGCTTGCTGGCTTGAGCATGCCCGCACACCGGGAAGAGTGCCCCAGGCGTCCGCTGAACTGCTGCTGGTGTCTGGAGCAACATCCGCGTGAGGAGTTTGCAACCTGTGTCGCCGCCTGTCGCCAGGCTGCCGCAGCCTTTGCCCGGCGGAGCTGGCCTGTACATCACTGGAGCCTGCAAGGCAACGCCCAGGGTCCCGTGTATGACAGGAAAGATCAAGACGAGGGTTCTGTTATGATCAGACTCCCCAAAGCCCCGCTGGTCAGAGCGATGGCAGGACTGCCCGGAGCGACACACTCGCTGCGTTTTCACTGGAAGCCAATGGACTGCCAGCTCTCGGTTTCTTTCCAGAAGGACAGCAATAACTGCATTCCCGTTGACATCAACTTCCACGCCGCTGACAACTCCATCTACCATGCGGACCTGCCGGAGCTTCGCACAGACGATGGCGACTGGTTGCAGAATCTGAAAGAAATACGCTGCTCATATCTAATAAGCGGGCACATTATGCTGATCAAGGATGACCGTAGCGCCAGATTTTTGATCCAGCTCTCAGACTCTCTGGCTGACACCCCGCACTCTTGCGTCTGCTTCCTGCTGCCACCCCTGAGACTATGGGTGAGGGAATGACAAATCTACTGGAACCTGAGCCCAGCCAAGGAACGACGATTGTGCGTGCACAGGCACAATCCATGGACTTGTCGCCGGCAGGGCATCTGCGGGCGCACTGTCGGGCAGCAACGACTTGTTTTGGGGCCACGGCGCTGCGGCCTGCAGGATCACATGTCCGCAACCACAACAGAACATAACAAACGCCTCTCAATGGCCGCCCCAGGAAATCCTGTCCAGCATTCCAGAGCAGCTGTCCCCGGGACGCCCCCCCGGACCACAATCTTCACCCCCTGTCTTCAGGAACAGGCGCACCTTTGCACGACCCAGACCGCTGCCCCCACCGGCCTTGCGCACACAACGGCCGCAGAGAAAGAGTGAACTGACAGATCGCATGCCGTTGACATCCTCCCCGCCCTGAAGGACGGGGATTCCTGCTGCTGGCGGCATGACCTCACCGCTCACTTCACAGGCGAGCCGGGCGTGTCCCGCCCTTGAGCCATGGAACATAGGTCAGGTCTGAGAATAATGCCAGTGAGATCAGACGCGCTATCTTTCCCCGCCCTGAAGGACGGGACTTGCCGTGCACCAGGTCAGCACAGACACATCCTGTGAACTTGTCATCCTGGCCCCGGTCTACAGGCGCTCCGCCACGCCAACAACAGAGGGTATTTCACTATGCATCTTGCCGCCCGCCCGTCCGGCAGTTCCCGGATGAGAGCCAGACAACCAGAAGCTTCCCGTCCAACACCCGATATCGGTGAACGTATCAGGATCACTTTCAAGGACCGCCAGTGGCACCTTCACAGGGTCGCAGAACATCTGGTGCGCGATTGCCTTGTCTGCACGGACGCCCTGGCCGACAGTGCCCTGTGTAGCGACATCCGCCACCGCCTGTGCAGAAATTGTGTGGGGTTGACACTTCAGGCAGGCGCACAAGCCGCCTGCCCCACTTGCCAGCGTGCCCCCATGACGCATGAACAGCGTCACGCACTCGACACCAGTCTGGCAGAGCCCATGCGCCATGTCCGCCTGCAATGTGCCGAATGCCAACTATGGTCAGGCCCTCTCACAGAAGTCGATGCACATATCCATGCCTGCAAACAGCGTCAACATCCCTGCCCCTGGCAGTCTCAGGGGTGCACATGGACAGGACTGCTGGAGGTCAGGGATCGCCATGCTTATCACTGCTGCTGGCAGCCAGTAAACTGTTCCCACCAGAACTGTCGGCAGCCGGTACCCCTGCGCGACAAAGAAGCACACGAGGCGGGCTGTCGCCACAGGCCCATCAGCCTGGGTGCCCTGCAAACGACCTACGACACGACCTTGCGGCTGGAGGCTGTGCAGCTGTTTTGTCAACGCCATGACCGGCAGACATTGTCAGGACTGCCAGAGGCGACTGTCAGGGAGCAACTGCACGAGATGAAGCTCCTGTTTCCCCTGTTGTATCAGGCCGTGCACACAGCACCGCGCACACCCGAGTACAGCATGGCTTGCCGCTGGGGCTGCGACTTCCATAACGCGCCGGCAGAACAGCTTGAGGTTCATTACAGGCACTGCCCGTTGGTGCCGGTCAACTGCCAGCACTGCAACCGGGGAATTCACCGTCGGGAGCTGGTACAACATAGCCAGAACTGTGAGCTCAGGCCTGTGGCTTGCCCCCAGGGGTGCGGCGCACCGGACCTGCGCGCCAGGGATATAAACACAGGAGTACACACACGCAGCTGCAAAGCTGTTGCGCAGCCCTGTGGTTACTGCACCAGAATGATTCCGGCTCTGGCCATGATCACGCACGAACGCCAGTGCAACCAGCGTCCGCAGCACTGCTGCTGGTGCCTGGATACCCATATGCTCCAGGACTTCGAGACCCTTTCCCGTAACTGTCGCCGGGCACTGGCAACGGCTCCGGACTTCAATGGGGAGCGGCTGATGCCCCATCCCCAGGCTGTTGGCCCTGTGTATATCACGCCAGCAGAATGCTATGACCCTGTTTTTATTCATCTGCCGACTCCCCCGCTGATCAGGGAGATGGCCCGGGACACCACCGGAAGCACTCTGACCCCTGCCTTGCGCTTCATGTGGGCAGGTATGGACTGCCAGCTGGATATTGCCTATATCCCACACTATGCCTGCTTTACCTGCACACTCTACTGGAGGCAGAGCACTGTCACCACCGGCAGTACTGCATTGGCCGGCCTTTACAATATGGACGGGGAGCTGATTGAACAACTGGGGGCACAGGAAGGGCGCCGCCGCAGTAGCGCCCTTCCTGCCTTGACTTTTCTGCCATGCCGAGTCAGCAGGTTCGACATCAAAGCGCTTAACCGTATTGCCTATGGCCGCGAGCTGTCCCTCCTGCTCAAACTGGGCCCCCTTGCCAGCCCCTGACAGG
>Ga0209020_1002852_pt1 | contig 13061 bp, 12 predicted proteins | sample PinacodermBB_FD_187298 | JGI IMG/M metagenome (GOLD analysis project Ga0209020, IMG submission 187298) | Host-associated microbial community of the marine sponge Aplysina aerophoba from Gulf of Piran - sponge pinacoderm, lysed by bead... | ecosystem: Host-associated > Porifera > Sponge >...
ATCCCCGTCCGAAACCCGCGAAGGCCGGACTTCGAGATCGACGATGATTTCCTGTTCCCGCCCAAGCGGGAAGCCGAGCCGCCCCCGCCGCCACGGGCCAACACCAAGGGTTCCATCAGACCGCTGGTGAGCCTCGTCGCTTTGTCCCTGTTCGCTTTCGTGCTGGTTGCGGTGATCTATCAGGTCAACCCGCAGCCCCTGGATTCGGTGCTACGGCGAATACCGTGGTACGGCAGCGCGGTGTTCGAGAACCGGCACATCAAGAGAACACTGGTGTTTGAATCGCTGGCGTCGGGAGTGCAGCCGGTGATGAACCAGACGGAGGTCTTCGTGATCTCCGGAAAGCTGGTCAACCGCAACGACCGGAGCGTCCATCAGGTCCGGATCGAGGCTCAACTCTTCGATGCGGAGGGAAAACAGGTCGGACAGCAGATTACGTTCGTGGGAAACGCGATTTCGGCCAGGATCATACAGGACATGACGTTTCGCGAGATCTCGTTGCTGCAGAGCCTCAAGCCCCAGAGCGCCTATCGAATTCCCGCCAACAAATCGGCCGACTTCACCATCGTCTTTCCCAAGCCGAAGGCGCCGGTGGAATCCTTCACCTGCCGGGTAGTATCGGCCGAAGCCCCAGCATAAGCTGCTTCCGAGCAGCCCTGAGCTGCTTCCGAGCAGCCCCGAGCCCCGGCATCACTCCTTCTTGGAACCCTCGCCTTCGCCTTTTTCGGACGCGGTGACATCGATCTCGTCCGGCTCCTGGAGGGACTTGCGAAAGCTCTTGATCCCCTTGCCGAGGCCCTGTCCGATCTCGGGAAGCCTCCGGCTGAAGAGCACCAGGATTATCACCAGGATTATCAGCAGTTCCCATATTCCGAGGCCAAACATAAGATTACTCTAACCCAAAAGCAGTAACATTGACAGCCGTGAATTCGATCTACGCGTAAGCCGACACCGGAGCGCAAGTGCAAACCAGATTCCTGTCGCCGTAGGCATTGTCCACCCGGCCCACGGGTAGCCAGAACTTGCGTTGCCGCACCCACTCCCGAGGAAACGCCGCCTTGTCGCGCGTATACGGGTGTTGCCAATCCTCGGTCAACAGGTGGAAGGCGCTATGAGGCGCATTCTTCAGCACGTTGTCCTGGAGGTCCGCGGTCCCCGCCTCAATTTCCCGGATTTCCTCACGGATGGCGATCATGGCGTCGCAGAAGCGGTCCAGTTCCTCAAGGGATTCGCTCTCCGTCGGCTCGATCATCAGCGTACCCGCCACCGGCCAGGACATGGTCGGCGCGTGAAAGCCGTAGTCCATGAGCCTCTTGGCCACGTCGTCCACCGTGACATTGGCCGACGCCTTGAAGGGCCGCACGTCGACGATGCATTCGTGGGCCACCATCCCATGCTTGCCGCGGTAGAGGATCCGGTAGTCGGAGGAAAGGCGACGGGCGATATAGTTGGCATTGAGCACCGCCACCTGGGTGGCCCGGGTCAATCCCTCCGCGCCCATCATGGCGATATAGGCCCAGGAGATCGGCAGGATGCCGGCGCTGCCCCAGGGCGCGGACGACACCGCGGTAATACCCTCCGGCGGACCGCATTCGGGCACCACCCGGTGGGAAGGCAGGAATCCCCGGAGATGCTCTCCCACGGCCAGGGGCCCAACGCCCGGACCGCCCCCTCCGTGCGGAATGCAGAACGTCTTGTGCAGGTTCAGATGGCACACGTCGGGCCCGATGCGTCCCGGTTGGCACAGGCCCACCAGCGCATTCAGGTTGGCGCCGTCCAGATAGACCTGCCCGCCCGCCTCGTGGACCACCCGGCAGATGTCGATGATGGCTTCCTCGAACACACCGTGGGTGGAGGGATAGGTGACCATCAGCGCGGCCAGTCGATCGCCGGACCGCGTGGCCTTGGCGCGCAGGTCATCCAGATCGATGTTGCCGTCGTCGTCGCAATCCACCACCACCACCTTCATCCCCGCCAGCACCGCGCTGGCCGGATTGGTACCGTGGGCGGAACTGGGAATGAGGCAGACATCGCGTTGCTGCTGGCCGTTGGCGGCGTGATACTTCCGGATCACCAGCAGTCCCGAGTACTCGCCCTGGGAGCCGGCATTGGGCTGGACCGATACCGCCGCAAACCCGGTAATGGCAACCAGCCACTGCTCGAGCCGGCCGATCAACCGGCGGTACCCCCGGGTCTGGTCCGCCGGCGCGAAGGGGTGCATCCGGGCGAATTCCGGCCACGTCACGGGAATCATCTCGGCGGTGGCGTTGAGCTTCATGGTGCAGGAACCCAGCGGTATCATGGACTGCACCAGGCTCAGGTCCTTGGCCTGGAGCCGGGCCATGTAGCGCAGCATCTGGGTCTCGGAGTGGTGCCGGTTGAACACCTCCGCTTCCAGAAAACCGCTCTGGCGGACGTAACCCCGCGGCAGCCGAGTACCCGGCTCCCCCCTGGCGCCGCCGGCCGCGTCCGCGTCCTCCGCCGGGATGCCGAAGACTCCCAGAAGATCCCGGACATCGCCGCCGCCGGTGGTCTCGTCCAGCGAGATGTGCAACTGACCGCCGGACGGCCGTCCGATATTGATGCCGCGTTCCGCCGCCGACTGCTGGATCTCGTCCGCCCGGTCCGGCTCGACGGCGACACGGAGGGTGTCGAAGAAGGCGTCGTGGGCCAACGTGAAACCGGCGCGGGTGAGTCTTTCCGCCAGCAGGGAGGCGTGGCGGTGGACCCGCGCGGCGATGTTCTTCAGGCCGGCGGGGCCGTGGTACGCCGCATACATGGAAGCCATCACCGCCAGCAGCACCTGCGCCGTGCAGATGTTGCTGGTGGCCTTCTCCCGGCGGATATGCTGCTCGCGGGTCTGCAGCGCCAGCCGTAGCGCCGGTTCTCCGTACGCGTCCCGGGAAACCCCCACCAGGCGCCCGGGAATCATGCGCTTGTACTGCTCCCGGGTGGCCAGAAAGCCGGCGTGGGGCCCGCCGAAGCCCATGGGCACTCCGAAACGCTGCGCGCTGCCCACCACGATGTCCGCGCCCATCTCTCCGGGGGGCGTCAGCAGACAGAGGCTGAGCAGGTCGGTGGCGACGATGCTCACCATGCCGCGCTCCCGGCATCGGTCGACGAACCCCGCGAGGTCCGGGATCGCCCCGCTGGCGGCCGGATACTGGATGAACCCGGCGAACGCGTCGGCCGGGGGCTCCGGGCCCGCCGCATCCGTGACCAACTCCACGCCGATGGGGGCCGCGCGCGTGCCCACCACCTCCAGCGTCTGCGGGAAGGCGTCCTCGGAAACGAACAGCTTGTTCCGTCCCTGCTTCTCCAGGTTGAAGGCCAGGAACACGGCTTCCGCGGCGGCGGTGCCCTCGTCCAGCAGGGAGGAGTTGGCGATATCCATGGCCGTGAGGTCCGTGACCATGGTCTGGAAATTCAACAGGGCCTCCAGACGGCCCTGGGAAATCTCGGGTTGATAGGGCGTGTAGGCGGTATACCAGCCCGGGTTCTCAAGGATGTTCCTGAGGATGACGGCGGGCGTGTAGCAGTCGTAGTAGCCCATGCCGAGGTAGGACCGGCATGGCCGGTTGTCATCGGCGATGCCTCGCGCTTCTCGCAGAAGCTGTTCTTCGCTCAGGGGGCCGGGCAGGTCCAGGCGGCCCGAAAACCGGATGCTCTCCGGCACCGCCCGCTCCACCAGCGCTTCGAGGGAGTCCAGGCCCAGCACCGCGAGCATCCGTTGGACCTCCGCCGCGCCGGGGCCGATGTGCCGCGACGAAAACAGCTCCCGAAACGAATTCCTGTGATCTGTCTCTTCCACGGCCTAACCCTCAACCGCGTTCAAGCGCCGTCGTCGTCATCCTGGCCCTCACAGTACTCTTCGTATTCCTCCGCGTTCATGAGATCATCCAGCTCGTCGACATCCGACATGCTGACCTTGACGATCCAGCCTTCTCCGTAAGGGTCCTCGTTGATCAGCTCCGGCGTCTCCGGCAGGGTATCGTTGACCTCGGTCACGGTGCCGCTGACCGGGGCATAGAGGTCCGATACCGCCTTCACCGATTCCACCGCGCCAAAGGGATCGTCCTTGCTGATCTTCTCCCCCAGCCCCGGCGCCTCCACGTACACCACGTCCCCCAGCTCGTTCTGGGCAAAGTCCGAAATTCCGATGACGGCGTGGTCGTCGTTTTCCACCAACACCCACTCGTGCTCCCTTGAATACCGCAGACCCTTCGGGTACTCCATCGCTTCCTCCTTGAGGGACGGTCAGTTCACGGTTGCCATCGTCGCCCGGCACGGTAGCGGGCGGGTTCGAAGCCGCTCCCGCACACTACCGGACGAACGGGATACGGACGATACGGGCCAGGACCCGGCGGCCGCGGATCTCCACCCGCACCTCCGTGCCCAGGGCCGCCGCGTCGGCCGACACATAACCCAGGGCGATGGCCTTGCCCAGGGTCGGAGAGCGCGTGCCGCTGGTGACGCGCCCGACCTCGCGGTCGTCGTGAAAAATCGGATAGCCCTCCCGGGCGATCCCCGCCTCCTCCATCTCCAGCCCCACCAGGCGGCGCCGCAGCGGCTCCTTCCGCGACAGCACGTCGGACCCGATGAAGGGACCCTTGTCGAGCTTGGTCACCCAACCGAGCCGCGCTTCCAGCGGCGTCGTGGTCTCGTCCAGCTCGTGCCCGTAGAGGGAGAACCCCTTCTCGAGGCGGAGCGTGTCGCGAGCCCCAAGCCCGGCCGGTTCCACTTCGCCGGTGGCCAGGAGCGCGTCCCACAACCCCGCGCCGCCTTCCGCCGGGCAGTAGAGCTCGAAGCCGTCCTCGCCGGTGTAGCCCGTGCGCGACACGAGGCAGCGGACCCCGCCCACCTCGCCGACGAGGAAATTGAACGCCTTGAGGCCGGCCAGCTCCAGCGCCGTGAACGGCTGCAGGATCGCTTCCGCCGCCGGCCCCTGAAGCGCCAGCAGCGCATAGGCGTCGCTCACGTCGCGCACGGTCACGTCATCGCCGGCATGGCTCGCCAGCCACGCGAAGTCGACGGCGCTCCGGGACGCGTTGACACAGAGCAGGTACCGGTCGGCCTCCAGCCGGAAGAGCACCAGGTCGTCGATGACCCCGGCCCGGTCGTTCAACAACAGCGTGTACTGCGCCTGGGACGGCTCCAGCCGCCCGACGTCGTTGGTGGTCATCCGCTGGCAGAAACCCGAAGCGCCGGGGCCCTCCACGTCGATCTCGCCCATGTGGCTCACGTCGAAAACGCCGGCCCTCGACCGCACCGCCGCATGCTCCGCCCCGATGCCCTTGTACTGCACCGGCATCTCCCAGCCCGCGAACTCCACCATGCGCGCCCCCAGAGCCGTGTGCCGGTCATGGAGGGGACTCTTCCTGAGTTCCCGGCCTTGCGCTTCTTCCGCCATGGTCAACGGCTCCCGACGGCTACTCCAGGGATCGTCGCGCCGACAACAGGGTATTGGACAACAGCATGCAAATGGTCATGGGTCCGACGCCCCCCGGCACCGGAGAGATCCACGCCGCGCGCTCTCGGGCCGTGTCGAACTCCACGTCGCCCGCGAGCTTTCCCGTGGGCAGACGGTTGATGCCCACGTCGATGACCACCGCGCCGGGCTTGATCCACTCCCCGCGGACCGCGCCGGCCTTGCCCACCGCCGCCACCACCACGTCCGCCCGCGCCACCTCGCCAGCCAGATTCGCGGTGCGCGAGTGACACAGGGTCACGGTGGCGTGGCGCTCCAGCAGCATGAGCGCCACCGGCTTGCCGACGATGTTGCTGCGCCCCACCACCACGGCGTTCTTGCCCTTGAGCTCGCAGTCCACGGAGTCGAGCATTCGCATGATCCCCAGAGGGGTGCAGGGTCTGAAGCCCGAGCCGCCGGACAGGAGCAGCCCCTGGTTCACCGGATGAAAACCGTCCACGTCCTTCTCCGGAACCACGGTCTCGAGCACCCGGTCCGGCGGGATATGATCGGGCAACGGCAATTGCACGAGAATGCCGTGAATGGACGGGTCCTGGTTAAGGCTGCCGATAACCCCCACCAGCTCGTGCTCGGATACCGACGCCGGAAGAAGGTGTTCCACGGACCGGATTCCCACCTCCGCGCACGCCTTCTCCTTGTTCCGGACATAGATACGGGACGCCGGGTCGTCGCCCACGAGCACCACCCCGAGCCCGGGGACCACACCGTGGTCGCTCCGGAGCCGCTCGGTCTCGATCCGCACCTCATCCCGCACCTGTTTCGCCACGGCCTTGCCGTCGATAATCATCTTTCTGCTGCCTCGATGGTGGCTTTTCGCGTTGATAGAAGGTCCTAAAATTTCGGTTAACACGCTCGGAGAACGAGGTCAATGAATAACGCCCGGGAGCGCCGTCTTGACACCCCAGAGGCGCTCACGTACCAATTAATCAATGGTCGTCGGCGTACCGAAAGAGCTGAAAACAGAGGAAAACCGGGTCGCCCTGACCCCTGCGGGAGCGGCCGCCTTCATCGCCCACGGCCACCAGGTGCTGGTGGAGCGCAACGCCGGCCGCGGCAGCCATATCGCCAACCGCGCCTACACCGCCACCGGCGCAACCGTGCTGGACCGGGCGCGGGAGGTCTGGAGCCGGGCCGATATGGTGATGAAGGTCAAGGAACCCCTCGCCGAGGAGTTCGCCCACCTGAGGCCGGACCTCACGGTCTTCACCTACCTTCATCTGGCCGCTGACCCCGAGCTGGCGAGGACCCTGTGCGAGCGGGGCACCACCGCCATCGGCTACGAGACGATCCAGTTCGAGGACGGTTCCCTGCCCCTGTTGACGCCCATGAGCGAGATTGCCGGACGCTTGTCGCTACAGGTGGGGGCGTGGTGCCTGCAGGCGGAGACCGGCGGCAGGGGCGTGCTTCTGGGGGGCGCCTCCGGGGTCCGTCCGGGCAAGGTGGTGGTGCTCGGCGCCGGCACGGTGGGCGCTTCCGCGTGCCAGGTGGCCGCCGGCATGGGCGCCGACGTGAGCGTGCTGGACGTCAACCCCGCCCGGCTGCGCTACATCCACGACATCCTCGGCGGCAGGCTCACCACCCTCATGTCCAACCGGGCCAACCTGGAGGAAGAGATCGTCGACGCCGACCTCTTGATCGGCTCGGTGCTCATTACCGGAGACCGGACTCCGATGCTGCTGCCGAGGGACCGCATCAAGCAGATGAAGCGCGGCGCCGCCATCGTCGACGTTTCCATCGATCAGGGAGGATTCGCCGAGACGTCGCGGCCCACCACGCACCGCGATCCCGTGTTCGTCGAGGAGCGCGTCGTGCACTATTGCGTCACCAACATGCCGGCGCTGGTGCCGCACACATCCACCTACGCCCTGACCAACGCCACCCTGTCCTACGGCCTGGCCATTGCCGATCAGGGCCTTCAGCGGGCGCTGCAGCAAAGCCGGCCGCTGGCCCGGGGCCTCAACGTACACGCCGGCAAGGTGACCCATGCCGGCGTCGCCAGCGCGTTGGGCATGCCCCTGGCTCCGGTGGAGGAGGTGCTGTGCGCATGAGGCTGGTGACCCGACCGGACTTCGACGGCATCGTCTGCGGCGCCCTCATCACCGCCCTCGAGGAGATCGACTCCTACCTCTTCGTGGAACCCAAGTTCATGCAGGACGGCGTCGTCGATATCCGCCCCGGGGACATCATCGCCAACCTCCCCTACCACCCGGCCTGCAGCCTCTGGTTCGACCATCACTTCACCAACGGGGCGGCAGGCTTCGACCGGCCCGTGATCGCCGGGCGCGGCGCCTTCCGCATGGCGCCGAGCGCGGCCCGGGTGGTGTACGAGTACTATTCCGAGGTGCCCAGCGCTTCGCCGGCGCGCTATCGTTCCGGCCGGGACATGATGCGCACCGACCGCGTGACCGAGCTCCTGCGGGACACCGACAAGATCGACGGCGGCACCCTGACCCGCGACGACGTGCTCGATCCGGCGGGTTACGTGCTGGTCTCCATGACCATCTACGGCAAGGAGGACGCCGAGGAGCCCTACTGGCGCCGCCTGATCGAGCTGATCCGGGAGCGCCCGCTGCCGGAGATCCTGAACGACCCGGAGGTCCGGGTCCGCTGCGAACGGATCCTCGCCTCGCAGGAAAGACTGCGCCGGCAACTGCTGGAGCGCGCCGAGCTCCGGGGCAACGTCATCGTCCTGGATCTGCGCGACACCGAGGACCTGACCGACGCCAACCGTTTCCTGCTCTATACGCTGTTCCCCGAGGGCAACATTTCCATGAAGATCGCCCGGGACCCGCAGCGCGCCGATACCACCGCCATTTCGGTGGGCTACAACATCTTCAACACCACCTCCACGGTCAACGTCGGCGAGCTGCTCAGCCACCATGGCGGCGGCGGCCACCGGGTGGTGGGGTCGTGCAGGGTCCCGGACGGGGAAGCGGGACGGGCCATCGACGAGATCCTGCGCCACATCTCGGAACCGGCGGTCTAACGGTCGGTCCTGTCCCCCAAGCAGAGGTTTCGTGTCCAACGGTACACCCCACGGTACGAAGATCGTCAACGTCGACGAGGCCCTGGCGGAGCTTGCCGAAATCAACTCGGAGATCCGCCACAAAGGCTGCATCGAGGGTGACGGCTTCAACGTCGGCCTGGTTTCCTTCAGCCCCACCACGACCACGGACCCCAAGCAGATCGTCCATGACGACAAGGACGTGGTCTGCCACGTGCTCCGGGGCCGGGGCCGGCTGCGCGCTTCCGGGGAAGTGACCCGGCTCCGGCCCGGCATGCTCTGCCACATTCCCAGGGGCGTACCCCACGACTTCGCGGCCGAAGGGGACGAGCTGGTCCTGTGCTATTCGCTCATCACCACCCGACGGTAGCCGTGCTGTCGCTGTGCGCCCTGGTGCTCTTCGGCTCGGCGGGGTGCACGCGCACGGAAGCGCCGGATCCGCGGTACGTGCAGCCGGCGAACCTGCTGGAGATCGTCAATGAGTTCCAGCGGCTCTCGCGGGAGGATGTCTACCGGTTCGCCATCCCCAAGGACGTCACCGGCACCAACATCCTGAAGGCCACCCTGCTGCGCCTGGACGACTACCAGCGCAAGCACGGGAACGGCTACCATGACATCGTGGCGTTCACCCGGGCCACCGCCTACGAACGCCTCCGGGACTACCCGCGCGCCATCGGCCACTACCGGGACGTGGTCCGGGGCGGCGGCGAGTTGGCGGAACCCGCCAGGCGCCAGCTCGAAGCCCTGGAAACGTTTCAGCGGATCGCGGTCACGGTGCTTCCCAAAGGCGATCCGTTCGAGTACATCAAGGGCCTGGACGACGTGGTATTGGCCTGGAACGCGTTGATCGAGGAACACGAAGGGACCCCGTTGGAGTATCTGGCCCGGGTGGAAGCGGAGCGTATCGACCGCGCCAAGGTGGCGTTCGTGGAGCTCAACCGCCATCAGCTCAACCAGGGCGACGAGCTGGTGACCCTCGGTTACAGCCAGCTCCTCTCCCGGCACGTGCGGAGCAAGAACTACCACCGCCACCTGCTGGACTTCGGCGACTATTACGTGCGGCTGGCCCGGGAGCACTCCATTCGGAACGATCCGGAGGGCCTCGGTTTCGATATCGAGGCCTTCGAGGGGTTGCTCCAGTCCGCCATGAAGGTTTATGCCGAAGTAGCGCAACAGGACGGAGCGCTGGAGAAACCCGAAGCCAACGGAAAGCTCGAAGCCGTGAGGGGCCTGATGGAACAGACGAGGAGACTGAACCGATGAAGACCGGCGCGTTGCTGCTCTGCGCGCTACTGGTACTGCCGGTTGCCGCCATGGCCCAGTCCGCCAGGGGCTCGCTGGAACGGATGATGGACCCCCTGCGCGACTTCGAGCCCTTCGAGCCGCCGGTGACGGCCGAGCGGTACTTTCCCGACGAACTGGAACAACGTGCGCGCGCGGCCATCGTGGACGCCCTCACCCGCCGCACGGAGAGACTCCGCGGACACGTCAGCTATTTCGAAGGCATGGACCGGGAGCGGCTCGCCGGCGGCGGCAACGCCAGCGGACTGACCCACCACGTGAGGGAACTCCACCACGGCAACCTCTCCGGCCGGGAGACGTACCGCGACGCGCAACGGGAGGCCCTCGCCCAGGCCCCGCCCGGCGACGCGCAGCGGCTGATCCGCGCGCGGCTGGGCCGGGACGAGCTGGCACAGGCGGAATCGTTGGTCGCCGAGCACCGCATCGGGCGCTGGAACGCGCTGCTGAACCGGTTGCTCGCTTCCGTGGACCTGATACAGCTCGCGTCGGGCTCCTACCTCACCGCGGCGGTGGATACCACCTTTACCGAGCTGCAGCGCACGCGCACGCCGCGCATGCCCGAGGCCGAGCGCAAGGCCCTGGCGCTCTACAAGCGTTTTGTCGAGCGTTTCCCGGATGATCCCAGGACCGCCGAGGTGGCGGAGAAGGTCGCGGCCCTTGAAGTGGACCGGCGGCGTATCTGGATTCACCAGCACCTGACCCGGGCCGGCCAGGCGCTGGACGAGGGCAGGATCGAGGAGGCGGAGTTCCACACGAATCTTGCGGCCGTCGCCGACCCGTCGGCGGCGGAGGTGGAGGAACGCTCCCGGGAGATCGCCGCGGCCAAGGCGGCACGCGAGGAGAACCGGCACCGGCCGCTTTCCGTCACCGAGACCGACAGCCTTGCCGACGCCGATCCCCGGCAATCGCGGGAGGTCCGGTCGCTGCTCTACGCGTTGGTCAAGGGGGACGCCGCCGCAACCGCGGAACAGGCCGGCGACCTGGAGCGCCGGTACGCCGGCGAGCCCCTGGGGGCCCTGGCCCGGGACGCCCGGGCGGTGGCCCTGGAGTTGAGCGGAGAACACGAACAGGCCAAGCGCACCCTCGAAGAGCTGGCCCGCTCCGCCCCCACGCCGCGCCAGCGCAAACGCGCGCGGATCCTGCTGGACAGCCCGGAGTACAATCTGCTCGGAGCCCTGGACCGCGCCCGCACGCGGCACCGCCTGGAGCAGGCGCGTTTCGTGCTGCTGGGCCGGAACTTCCTGGAGAAGAACGTTCTGATCGGGGCGGCGCCGGTCATCACCCACGGCGTGGCCGGAGCCACGACTCTCGGAACCGCGAACGTCCTGATCGTCAGCAGCAACATCCTGGAGATGCTCAGCGGCAATCCCGTATCGAACCAGACGGTCATGGACGCCGCCGCCCGATACGTCCGTTTCCATACCGGCTCGGAGGAGTCCGGCAACGCCTACCAGGTGCTGGGGAAAGCCTACGAGAGCAAGGGGCACCTCCACAAGGCGCTCCACTACTACCGGCTGTCGGGGCAGCTATCGCCGGAGCAGATCCGGGAACTGGAGGAGAAGGCCGGCCGTACGCTGATGAAGGCGGCGGAAGGAAGTGACTCCGAAGCACGGCAACGGACCCTGTACGCGGCGGTGGTCCAGCACTACCCGGACACGGCGGCGGGAAAACAGGCCAAGGGACTGCTGGCGCAGCTGGTCTCCGTGAAGAACCGGGGGTTCAGGCTCAGCAAGCAGTTTCTCGCCGAGCACCCGCAACTCCACGGGCCCCGCGGGCTCGGCCTCAAGGAGGTGCTGTTCGACGGCAGGACCGACAACATGGAGCTGGCGGAGAACGGCCTCAACATCCTCGGCCGGGACGCGATGATCTTGCACTACGACACCCCGTGGGGCACCCGGACCCGCACCTATCCGGTGGCGGAACAGCGGATCGCGGCGCTGGAAACGCTGTTGCGGGAGAAGCACTACGAGCTCGCGGTGAAGGATGTCGATGAGAGAGACGGCGGCAGCGTGGGCGGGCTCAAGGACTTTCCGGCCCGCTTGATGCGGGTCGAGGACCTCGGCGGGGGACGCGGCGAGGCGGATCTGCAGTTCATCCGCCGCACCGGCCGCACCGCCGATCCGAGCTCGCCGATCCTCGACCACCGGCTGTTGAGCGCGAAGGAAGTCGATCCCCAACGGGCGCTGGGGTTGCCGGCCGTCCAGGGTAGCGTCACGGCTTCGGGAGTCAACGTGCGCGCGGACGCGCCGAAGTCGTTCCTGGCCGACGAACTGATCGTCGGTAACGACTCCGTCAGCCCCTATGCCGGCGTCCGCCTGCCGATTCCGCTGCTCAAGGACTTCATACCGGTGGATTTCATGCTCCGGGCCCGCCCGGGCCTGCCGTCCCTGACGCCGCAGATCCGCAAGCCGAAGACCTCGGTGGAAGACGCACACCTGTACCGGTAACCCGTTGAGACCACGGCAGCCTATCCAGCCCAGGAGGAAATCATGAAAACGGTGCTTCAACCCCCGAGCATTCCCGATCCGCGGCCGCGCTACTCGCAGGGCATTCTCGCGGAAGGCAAACGGCTGCTCTTCATCGCCGGCCAGACCGCGGTGGACGCCGACAACAACGTCGTCGGCAGGGGCGACGCCGGAGCCCAGGCCGAGCAGGTGCTCAAGAACATGAAGGCGGTCCTCGACGAGGCCGGCGCCAGCTTCGCCGACCTCGTCAAGATCACCACCTACATCACCGACCCGCGGTACCGGGACGACATCAACCCCGCGCGGCTCAAATACATGGGCGACAACCCGCCCGGCAGCACCCTGGTGGTGGTCGCCGGCCTGGCCCACCCGGACTATCTGGTGGAGATCGAGGCGATCGCGGTGCTGCCGGATTAAGGGGCAAGAACAAGTAGCCTTCACTTGTCGTTGATTCGTAATGCGTGCCGAGTCGCATATCGCCAAATGGGGTACCAGTTTGGCCGTCCGCATTCCCAAAGCCATTGCCGAGCAATGGGGTGTCCACGAGGGCGTCGCCATCGAAATCTTCTCGCGTGGCGACCAAGTCATGATGCGGAAGGGAAGCGATAGAACCTACAGTCTGGATGAAATGCTTGCCCAGATCACGGCGGACAATCTCCATCCGGAGTCCGACACGGGACCGGTCCGGGCCAACGAGGAGTATTAGGCTCGTGCGGCATGCACAGCATACGTCGGCAGGCTAACGGGGTGAATCTCGACTGCCGCCCACCTCAGCCTACCCATCAGCAGCGACATGGATAGG
>Ga0209020_1002854_pt1 | contig 13058 bp, 4 predicted proteins | sample PinacodermBB_FD_187298 | JGI IMG/M metagenome (GOLD analysis project Ga0209020, IMG submission 187298) | Host-associated microbial community of the marine sponge Aplysina aerophoba from Gulf of Piran - sponge pinacoderm, lysed by bead... | ecosystem: Host-associated > Porifera > Sponge >...
GCCTTGATCTCCCCTTGAATTCTGCGCAAAGGCCACGGAATGCCGCCAGCAACAACCCAGCTATGGTCACCACAGCGTCGGGCTGAATCCATTCGGACAATCAGTTGGCTTTACACTGGTTTTCCTGTGCGTCACCTGGGGCAGAATCACTGTTGCTCTCAGGTGGCAGCAGATTGGTGCTACACACCGGCCCCCTCCCTTGATTGAACCCCTGGCTGTGCTCTCCCTGTTCGGGCCAAAGACTTCGCCACGAGTCTATGGCGTGCCGCCGGGCGTGGACTTCCCGGCAGCCTTGCTGACGGGACTTGGGGAGCGTCTCCATGGACAGCCACCCGAGGCCCTGGCTCGGATCCACCTGGTGGTGAACAGCCGGCGCATGAGACGCCGGCTGGAGCAGCTCCTTCACAGCAACGCCCCCTGCCTGCTGCCCTCCATTGACCTGGTGACCACCTATCACGGCAATGCACCCCAGGCACTGATGCTGCCCCCTCCGATTCCTCCCCTGCGGCGCCAGTTGCAACTGGGGCAACTCGTTGGCAAGCTGCTGGATCGGCAACCGGATCTGGCGCCCCGCACCTGCCGCTATCACCTGGCCAAAAGCCTGGCCCACCTGATGGACGAACTCCAGGGTGAAGGTGTTGATCCCCAGGTTGTCCGGGATCTGGACATGGGGGAACTCTCGGGCCACTGGCAGCGCTCCCAAGCGTTCCTCAGCCTTGTGCAAACCTATCTTCAAACCATCGGCGGTCTGGATGGCCAGGCACACCAGCGCCAGGTTGTGGAACGCTTGACTGCCCACTGGCAGCGCCATCCCCCCGACCACCCGGTGATTGTGGCGCCGGAGCCACGGCAGCGGGGTTCCACCGGCTCCAGAAGCAGCACCCAACTGCTGATACAAGCCGTGAACCGCCTGAACCAGGGGGCAGTGGTTTTGCCGGGATTCGACTTCGACCTGCCCGCCGCGGTGTGGTCCCGGTTGGATCAACCTCGATCAGCGGAAACCTGTCCCTTGGAAGACCATCCCCAGCAGCGGTTCCGTGACCTGTTGCAGAACCTCGGGATGGATCCCCAGGCAGTACAGCCCTGGACGGAAGTCCAGCCGGCGGCTCCGGCACGCAACCGGCTGGTGTCGTTGGCATTGCGCCCGGCGCCGGTCACGGATACATGGCTGGAGGAAGGTCCGGAGCTGGGCCACCTGGGCACAGCCACTGAGGGGCTGACCCTGCTGGAAGTCCCCGAGTTGCGCCTGGAGGCCCTCACCATTGCGCTGCGGCTGCGACAGGCCTTGGAAGACGGCCAGAAAGCCGCCCTGATGACGCCGGATCGTCGTCTGGCGCGCCACGTGAGCGCCGCATTGGATCGCTGGGACATTGCTGCCGACGACAGCGCGGGGTTGCCGTTGCACCTGTCCCCACCAGGGCGATTCCTGCGTCAGGTGGCGCAACTCACGACACAGCCCCTTACCACCGGTCGTCTGCTGAGCCTGCTTCAACATCCCCTCTGCCATGCCGGTTCTGCGCGACCGACGCACCTGCGCCATGGCCGGACCCTGGAGCTCTGGTTACGGAAGGAAAACTGTCCCTTCCCCGATCAAGAGGCGTTGCAGCGCTTTGCCCGAAGACGACGACAACAACACCCCAAAACGCCCCGTACTCCAACGGAAGACGTGTGGATCCACTGGCTGGGGGATTGCCTGCCAGCGCCGTTGGAGGGGGAACACCCACTGAGGGACCGGGTTCAACAACTGAAGGATGTGGCGTTGCGGCTGGTGGCTGGTTGTGAAGACCATGGCGCGGACCGTCCCGACAGCCCCCTCTGGAGCCAGGACGCGGGACAGAAGGCACAAGGCGTGGTTACGGCGTTGGCCCGGGAGGCTGCTGCAGGCGGCTCCATGGATGCCTTGGCTTTTGAATCACTTTTACAGTCCCTGCTGTCCGCCGAAGCGGTGCGCAACCCGGAGACCGACAAGGCCAGGGTGTTCATCCGGAGCCCTTGGGAAGCCCATTCCCATGACGCCCAACTCCTCATCCTCGGTGGTCTGAACGAAGGCTGTTGGCCGGAGGCCATGGCGCCGGATCCATGGCTCAACCGTCCCATGCGGCGTCAGGCGGGGCTGCCCCTCCCCGAACGACGGCTGGGCCTGGAAGCCCATGACCTGCAACAGGCCGTGGCCGCACCGCAGGTGTGGTTGAGCCGCTCCACCCGCTCCAACGATGGGGAGACGGTGCCCTGCCGCTGGCTGAATCGCCTCACCAACCTGCTCCGCGGCCTGCCGGAGCAAGGTGGTCGCCAGTGCCTGGAAGAGATGATCCAACGGGGGCGGAAGTGGCTGGATTGGGCGAAGGCACTGGACGCACCTACGCCAGGACTGGCCCCGGCAGCGCGCCCCTGCCCGTCTCCGCCGGTGCCGACCCGCCCCGGGAAGCTTTCGGTGACGGAGATTCGCACCCTGGTGAAGGATCCCTACAGCATTTACGCCAGGCACGTGTTGCGCCTGGTCCCCCTCAATCCCCTTGAGCACGGTCCTGATGCACGGTTACGGGGCGTGGTCGTCCACAAGGTGATGGAGCGCTTTCTCCGGACCGTCCAGGAGGATCCCACGGCACTCACCCCCCACCAGCGGCTCCGGACCCGGGAAAAGTTCCTTCAACTGGCTGAAGACACCCTCCGAACAACAGTTCCATGGCCTGCTCTCCAGCGACTCTGGTTGGCCCGCCTGGATCGTCTTGCAGACTGGTTTCTCAACACGGAGACGCAACGCCAGCGGCAGGGTCGGCCCTTTGCCTTCGAGGTGAGAGGCGAGTTGTCCCTGAATCCGCAGCGTCATGACGGCGAAACGTCCCCGTTCCGGTTGACGGCCAGGGCTGACCGCATCGACCAGACCCCTGACGGTGGCTGGCTGGTGTATGACTACAAAACCGGCGTCATCCCCGGCGCGTCGGAACAGGAGAAGGCGGATAAGCAGTTGCTGCTGGAGATGCTCATGGTGGAGAAAGGCGCCTTCGAAGGCATCAGCCCTGGCCCAGCCAGGGGCGTCTTCATTGGCGTGGGCGGCAATCCCGATCAAAGGCCCGCAATCCCGGAGAGTGGTGAGCAAACCCTGGAGAAGTTACACGCCTTGTTGTGCGCTTATCTGGACCCCCGCAAGGGCTACCTGTCCCGCCGTTTGCTGCGCGGTGAGACCTCTGGACCCTATGACCATCTGGCCCGCTTCGGCGAATGGGACAGCGCCACACCGCCCACCCGTCAGGAGGTGTCATGAGCCTTGATCCCGCCACCCGACTCCAGGTGCAGGCGTCCCAGCCGGCACGGTCCACATGGCTGGCGGCCAATGCCGGCTCCGGCAAGACACGGGTGCTCACCAACCGGGTAGCACGGCTGCTGCTCCGTGGCGTCCGCCCCGAGCAGATTCTCTGCCTCGCCTACACCAAGGCGGCAGCGGCAGAGATGCAGAACCGGCTGTTTCGCACCCTGGGCGGCTGGGCCATGCTGCCGGATTCCGCCTTGCGCAATGCCCTGGGGAAGCTGGGGGAGACGGCGCTCGGCCCCCGGCAGTTGCGCCAAGCCCGCACTCTGTTTGCCTGCGCCATTGAAACCCCCGGCGGCCTGAAAATCCAGACCATCCACGCCTTCTGTGCCCGACTTCTGCGTCGTTTCCCCCTGGAGGCCGGAGTGAGCCCCCAGTTTGAAGAAATGGATGATCACGCTGCGAAGACGCTGACCCACGAGGTCGTCCACCGCATGGCCGAGGGCAGGCAAGCGCCTCTGCTGGATGCGTTTGTGGCCCAGCTCGGTGGAGACGACAGCCTGGGCAAGGTCATCCTCCAGGTGGTAAACAACCGCGAGGCTTTTCAGGATCCCCTCCCATGGCCCCAGTTGCTGGAGACCTTCTCCCTTCCCCCCGATATCACGGAACAAACCCTGGTGGACCAGGTGTTTCAGCCGGGTGACCTGGACGTGCTGGCTCAGCTCCGCACTCGACTGGAAGGAGGCAGCAGGAACGATCAAAGTGCGTCGAAGAAGCTGGCCTCCCTGGCGGTGGCCAACCCGACCGTGGCGGATATCGCGCTGCTGGAAGGCGTACTGCTCACCGGGGCAACGGCCAGGGAACCCTATGGGGCAAAAACCGACAAGTTTCCCACCAAGGCTCTACGCCAGACCATGACTTCGCTGATGCCGGCCTTGAATGCACTCATGGTGCGGGTTGAGCAGGCGCGGCCTCAACGCTTGGGCCTGGCTGCAGCCCGGCGCTCCATGGCCCTGCACAATTTCGCTGCGGCATTTCTGCCCATCTATACCCACGAGAAGCAACGACGGGGGTGGCTGGATTTTGACGACTTGATTCAAAAGTCCGGATTCCTGCTTCGGGACGCTTCCGTGGCGGATTGGGTATTATTCCGTCTGGATCGTGGCGTAGACCACGTTCTGGTGGACGAAGCACAAGATACCAGCCTGAAGCAGTGGGACGTGATCGACAAACTCACCCAGGAATTCAGCAGTGGTGAGGGAGCCCGTACCCTGCAGCGCACCGTCTTTGTTGTGGGGGATAAAAAGCAATCCATTTACTCTTTCCAGGGCGCTGATCCTACTGCCTTTGACACCATGGCAGGTGTTTTTCAGCAGCGGCTGGAAGGGGCGAACTTACCCCTGCAGCAACTCCACCTGGAATACTCTTTTCGCTCGGCGCCGGTTATCCTCCAGTTGGTAGATGTCCTGTTTGCGGACCACCAGAAGGCAGGATTCTCTCGCCAGGAGCATCACCAGGCCTTCAAAACAACCTTACCGGGGCGGGTGGATCTGTGGCCGTTGGTGTCCAGGGCGGACGAGGCGGAGCAACCGCCATGGAACGATGCCACGGAGCACGTTTCCCCTCGCCCTCCCGCCAAGGTGTTGGCGGAGCAGGTGGCCACATTCATCCATGGCCTCATCCACAGTGGGGAGACTATCCCCGTGACCACAGGGAATGGGATGATCCAGCGGCGTGCCGTTCAGCCGGAGGACGTGCTGATTCTGGTGCAGCGCCGCTCTGAACTCTTTACAGAAATCATTGCTGCCTGCAAAGCTAAAAGACTAAACATTGCCGGCAAGGATCGTCTCAAGGTTGCGGCTGAATTGGCGGTGAAAGATCTCATGGCACTACTGCGTTTTTTGGCAACACCAGCGGATAACCTGGCGCTGGCGGAAGCACTGAAATCCCCCATCTTCGGATGGAGTGAACAACAACTCTTTTCCCTGGCCCACTATCGCCCTTCGGGTTGCTTCCTGGGACAGGCACTCCAGAACCAGGCCGATCACTATCCCAAGACCGCTGAGATTCTGAAGGATCTACGTAACAAGACCGACTATTTACGGCCCTATGAGTTGCTGGAACGGATTTTGATCCGTCATGGCGCCCGGCAACGTCTCATGGGACAACTGGGGCCGGAGGCGGAAGATGGTATTGACGCCCTGCTGAGTCAGGCCCTGGCCTATGAAACAACGGAGATTCCCAGTCTCACGGGCTTTTTGCTCTGGGTCACCACGGATGCATTGGAGGTAAAGCGCCAACTCGGCGAAGCCGGTAACATGGTGCGGGTGATGACGGTTCATGGCGCCAAAGGCTTGGAGGCTCCCATTGTGATCCTGCCGGATACCCTGTTTTCAAAGCAGGATCCCGGGGCGGATCAACTCGTTCGGACAGCCCGTCATGCACTGCTCTGGAACAGCAAAACCGCAGAGCGCCCGGATATTCTTCATCAAGCCGTTTCTGCGCAACAAGAAAAGGATCGGGAGGAACATATGCGGCTTCTCTATGTAGCCATGACTCGCGCCCAAAGCTGGCTCATCGTAGCTGGATCCGGTACATCGAAAGCAAATAAGGACATCATCAACTGGTATCAACATATCCAGCAAGGAATGGAGCGCTTGGGTGTTGCTGTGGCCGCCGGTGTGATCCGGGGAATTGCTGTCCAGCATCAACAGCGGCACGAAGAACCGGATCGGAACTTCTATCCTTGTGGTGAGATTTTGCGGCTCAGTTGTGGGGATTGGTCCGCCCCACTGCGCCAACAGGATGATCACCGTTCCGGACAACAACCGCCCCACTTGCCCAGTCGTCTATTGCGCCCCCCTCAGGGGCAACAATCCGGTGAACAGCCAGTGGTCATCAACCCATCCAAACTGGATGGGGACAAGGCCTTACCCGGTGAGGCCGGGTTGGATCAGGAGTTGGCCAAGGCGCGGGGCACAGCCATTCATCGTCTGTTGGAAACGTTGCCCTCCATTCCCCTGGAGTTCCGGAACGACGTGGCTGCCCGACTCCTGGGGGAATACACTGCTCCCGAGCGGGAGGCCATGGTGCAAGAAGCCCTGGACGTGTTGAGAACGCCCGCCTTGGCGGAGGTGTTTGGCGCGGACAGCCTGGCGGAGGTGGGATTCGGCGTCACGGTCGCCGGACAGCCCATGCAAGGCGTCATGGACCGGGTATTGGTGCGCCCCGACAAGGTGGTGGTGATCGACTTCAAAACCAACGCCACCGTGCCGACAACCCCGGAGGATTGCCCGGAGGGCATTCTCCGCCAAATGGGCGCCTATCGACATGCCCTTACCAGCCTCTACCCGGATCGTCTCATCGAAGCCGCCATCCTCTGGACCCGCACCGCCACCATGATGCCCCTTCCCGACAGGCTTCTCCACGACGCCTGGCAGCGCTATCAAGCCACCCAGACCAACGGCTCTGGTCATACCTAGGAAAGAGCACGAATTTCTATAGCTGTGCTGAAGCCAGAGGCCAGTCACCATGGGCGGTAACAGTGGCGTCAACGGTGGCCATGAGGCATCGTGTTGTGGCCAAGGCAGCACAGAGGCGGCGGTAGTGGTGGAGGTCTGCGAAGGAAAGTCCACGTCCCTTGCGATCTTTGAGCCACTTCTGGGCAGGGCAGTGACCGCCAATGGTGAAGGCCCAGGTTTCAGGAGATACACCGTAGAAGCATTGCGTGGCATTGATCCATACTTGGCCGGAATGGTTATTTTGTGGTGATGCATAGGAAACGTTCTCAATACAATTGTTACCAGGATTCGGGAATGTAGGCATATCTTGTCCTTTCTCTTTGAGAAGGTGAAGTGCCACCAACTTCCGACCCAAGCGAACAAGATCTGCAAAGAGGGCCTGGCTGTTGATGAACGGCAAAACCGGGAAATCCAACTTCAAATGATCTTGGTAGCGCCGACGATAGGTTGAGCTATGGAGCACAGCATAAATGCTGTGTAGAACGTCCTCCGGACCAAAGTTTTTCACCAGGTCCCCTGGACCGTCCGGGATAAACGTCAGGCCGAGGGCAGATGAGCTGGCCTTGATAAAAGCTGGGTTAAGATTATGTTTTCTGGCTGAGCCAATCCTCATATCATTGTCCTGTAAATAGCAATAGAGAGGAAACAGGCAATTGCCGCCTCGTCGAAAAAGATTGAGGTCGGTGGGCATGGATGATACCAAGACAACATCCCATTGCTTTGAGCCCGTTGCTTGACCAGCCCGGCCAATACATAAGGCAAGATTGGAATTATCCAGCATATGATCCATAACTTTTCGCCTGGGCTTACAGAGAAAGCCACAGCCACGTCCTGTGTAATAGGTAAAGCGCTGGTCAAAAGGTCGATATAGAATTTTTATGGCATGACGATCCTGGTTGGGATGATCTTTCAAGTCTTGCTGGGCTCGCCCTATAGACCAGTCACGGGTATCTTGACCTAAATTATAACGTTGTCTGGCGTCTTCCGTCTCACGTTCAGAAAAATCATGAACAACCTGCTTTAGCTTATCTACACTCAATTGAATTGATAGCTTGTCACGGGCTGTGACTATACCTACAGACTGCTCAAGAAAAATATCAGTTATTTTCCAGCCCTTTTCATATTCTTTTTCCAACTTCTCGTCCCGTGGCACAAACAGATAGGAAGGAGCGTGGGGTCGCAAGCGTCTCCATGGCGTTGTGCTCATATCGTTGGCCGCAAGCCAGCCATACTTTCCACCACTGGGGCCAGCGTCACGTTCACCCCACAGTTCTGCCCAGAACACGTTCCCTTTTCGGCAGCGAGAGCCGTTGTCGCGCTTGACGAAAAGACCAACGGCAACACCCTGCTGAATATCAAATACATTCATGTCCTTGCTGCCGTCGGGGGCTTTCTCCTGGCGTCTGGTGTTGCCATGAAGGTCCAGCAGATAGAGATCGTCAAAGGTTTCCATAAGGCTGTAGCGCATACCACGGAATGTAGGGTTATCCAGATAGCTGTGGTTGGTGACAAACGCTAAAATTCCCTCACCGGTTTTCTCGATGCACCATTGGGCAAAGCGGATAAATTTTACGTAGTCGTCGTTGAGCCATTTCATGTTTCTCTCACGCAAGGGCTGGCCATCCACATGAAAATAGCTTCCTTTTGGTCCGTCATCGCCTTTTCCTCGTAGCAACTGATCGATCCAGACGTTTTTGTTGGCAGAGTGTCCCGAATAGGGTGGATTACCAATCACCACCATGACGGGCTTTTCCCGCTTAATCGCGTCTGCACTGGCAGCTTCACGAGCAATGGCATGGGCCAGGAGAACACCTTGCACCTGTTGATGGCCACCTTCTAAAGTATTGGTGAGAAAGACATTCAGACGTTGCCCAGGCCTCAACTGTAAGCCTTGGTGTTCATCTGCCAACTCCAGTGCCAGCTTCAAGTGGCCAACGGCATAGGGCGCCATCAGCAGTTCAAAGCCGAACAGTCGCGGTAGCAGGTGCTGCTTCACATACTCCGGCCAGATCCCACCCAATCCTTGCCGCTCCAGGGTGGCGCGAATGTAAACAATTACGTGCCGTAGAAATGTTCCCGTCCCCGCTGCAGGATCCAAAATCAATACACGATGTTTTTCATCCGGCCCTGGCATATCGGCCAAGCCGGAAGGCAAGACAAACTGATTTTGTAGCAGCTTGTCTACACTGCGGACAATGTAGGATACCACCGGCTCAGGTGTATAATACACACCACGGATTTCCTTTAACTCCGGGTTATAGGCTTTCAAGAAAGCTTCATAAAAATGTCCCACTGGATCTTCCCGCTGGCTGCGTTTCCTAAAGTCTTCCAGTATTGCCACCATATCGACTTGATCCAGAAGACGGGCCAGACCATCAATGATCCACGCCATGCGTTTATCCAATCCAGGCGCTGTGATGTGGTTAAAGATGGCTTGGAGAAATGGAGTGGTTGTGCTGAAGATGGCTGATTGGCGGGTGAAAGGCGCCCCTGCCGGATGGCCACAGCGGGCAGCAAACAGGCCATAGGTCGTGGTTTGCGCTTGCAGATCGGCGAAGTCTTTTGCAGAGAGGTTTGTGATTAACGCTTGGCGATAGACCTGCCACAGATCATGCAACGGCCCTGCTCCCTTGTCCTGTGCCAGGCCGCAAACCATGGCGTCCCGCAGGAGACGGGTCCTGGCGGCCATGGCGCGGGCCAGTGCCTCGGCATGGTCAATGGTCACCGGCGCCGCGTTCAAAAAATCCTGGAGAAGGGCGCTCATCCTGTCAAACGCCGCCGCTCGATCCGGATGCCGCCATGGCTATCCGGATGTCCCAGGCACACTTGCCCCGCTGTTGACCCTCCCGGTGCCAGCGGAACTCCGGATGGTTGGTCAGAATCACATTGACCAGACCATGGCGGTAGCGTGCCAACGGCCCGGTCGCTGCTGCCTGATCCAGGGGGATGGTGATGTCTGTGGAGGCCACATGACCAATGGCCACCCCGTCATGTTCCACGACCGGATCCGGCGCACCGCAAGCCACCTGTCTGGGTTCGTTGAGGACACGCGAGCCCCTGACCCCCATGCCCTTCAGAAGTTGTTGAAGGGCTGTCGCGGCATCATGGTTCAGCATAAAATAGTTGCCTTTAGCATTCACGACGACGACGAGACCTCGGTGGCCGCCGTGGCTGCTGCTGCTCCATCCACTTCCGGGTGCGGCCAGGACGACGTGAGAGGTTAAAGCTATCCCAGCAGAGTACATTTCTCTTTGTCTGATAGTCTGAATCAAGATCAGCAGCGAAGTCGGCTAAGGGCCCTTTGTCCAACCCCCAGCGCCACAATGGGTGTCTAATAATAACCCAAGGATAAAAGTTTTCTCTCAGTCGAAAAGCATAGATTTTCTCAGATCCACCAGAGAAAGAATATTCTGCTCTATTCCCAGGTTTGTCTTCACCCCAGAGCTTGAGAGTATCTTCTCGAAGCCTAAGGGCCGTCTCTGGCCACTGTTGTAGAGGCGACCAACTGAAGTCGCCATCAAGGCCACATTGCCAGGAAGAGTCTGTAAAGGACCGTAAGTAAGCAAGACCCAGCCGCCAATCCAGAAGACCATGAAGATTTTGATTATCATAAGATTTCAGACAACGATAACAGGCTTCCTGACACTTATTTTGATGATCATTTTTCGTGGACCACTCCTCAGCTTGACTGTTGAGAACATCACTTAACACCTTTAAGATAGGAGGTACATCACCAGCGCCAAGCCAATCACTAAAGCCAGCGCCATTAACGTGCTCATCAATAATTTGAATCATTGGAAATTTTTTATCTCCTTGTCGCCGGAATAGACGAGGTTCAACCGACTGAAGGGCACGATGCTCAATATCTAGATAGCGAGTAGCTGCTGAAACGAGAATTTCGCAAGCTGAGATCGCCGCGGCGCGAACTCCTTGCCAGTAATGCTTTCCTGATAGAGGTTTCGAGTCCCGTCTAGATGAGTTTCTCCGTTCAAGATATGGAACGTCTTCATCATCTCCTAAAAAGGAAATAGCTAAATTCTGATTCACTTCTTGTGGTAAAAGATATAATCCATCTGTGATCCGTGGCGCAGCTAAGTAAATTGGAGGGATAGGCTCTTTCAGTTCTTGAGGAGGAGTTTCATCAATAAGGATCTTCTTTTTTGCGTAATCACTCAATAAACGGTTATCAATAGCCTGAGCCTTAAGGGGTGCATCAGCAGACGATGAACGGGGTTTATTAGAATGGAATATTCCCTTTTGCCATTTTAAGTCGAATCCATTTTTATTAGTACCTTGATTAATCCGATATACGGTAGTGGAGTCACTAGTGGTAAGCCACACACGGATTGTCTTGATTTTACATTCTTCCTGATCATCATAATTTCCTTTTCGCCAGCTTTCAGATTCTGGAGGCTTGCTATCTGCGCAGAGGGAGTTGCTAGAGCTGCCAGGCAGTCGGTCGATCGGTTGAGTCTGTGGATTGAAGTCAGTACGGAATGCGGCAGGCTCTAGGCACCATTTGGGACACCAGTTTGTCAAGGGACTCTCGGTTTGACAACTGGGACACCGAACATCCATACTCTCAGATTCTTTATCAACGTTTTTCCAGGCCCAGCATTTCGGACATTTACCGAGTTTAAACCGGCGATCCCAAGGATTGTCTGATAGGGTCCGCAATTCACGTTTGCTTTTGTTTCCTGAAAAACTGAAACCGATTCGAGGAGTTAAGCCAATACAGCGATGGTCCCGTTTATCATGAATCAAAACATTACCAGGAGCATATTCGTAGATAGCAATTTCTAAATCGCGACTAATATTTTCTGTTGGTTGAATGTTACTTTTGCTTTTTCCAAGAACAAGCTCGCGCACTCGAGTTGGCAAGCCATACATAGGAAGGAGTCCATAGTTGGCCAAGTGAGCTGCTAGTCCAACAGTATTTCCTCCAACTACTTCTTTATGTTTAATAATCTCTTCCCAAAGATTCTCGCTAGATTTAGGTAGCAGAAATTTATCGTAATCACTAAGATTTCCTCGTTTTATAGCATCAAGTGTACGTTTAATCTTTATCTGAACATCAGAAGACTGGAGAGCTGCATGGAGCCACTGATTCCACTCCTTTGATAGCTTTTCGTTCTTCAATATAGCGGCTGGAATGAAGTCACCATGAACATCCACAGGCTTAACCAAGTCTCCCAACCAAAAACCTCCTGTCTCACCACGGTGACGTTGTTCAAGTTGTTGAAAGGCTTCAATCAATTGATCTTTGCAGACTAAACGTTCGGGGATGCGCAGCAGGCGTTTCACCAGAAAGGGTGGTGGTGGAGCATCCCCAGTGATGGCCCCTGGATGACGAAAATAGTGCAGATCATGGCTACGGGAGCGGCAGAGGGTTAGCACAAAGGAAAAAGCCTGACCACGGCGACCAGCACGACCTACTCGCTGCTGATAATTGAACCGTTGAGGAGGCATATTGGCTTGCACAATGGCTTCAAGGGGACCAATATCAATGCCTACCTCCATGGTTGTGGTCACAGACAGCATCTCAATGCCTTGGGGTTCCAGCGGGTGACGCTCAGCAGGTAACTGTATGCCCTTGAACTCCCGCTGCCTGGAGGCAGGATCAATGGTCTGCCCTGTCAGCTCTTCACAGCGAAGGCGGAAAGCACCTGCCCCTGAAGCCGGGTTTTCGTGAGAGTTTCCCTGAGAAAAGCTGCGGCGTAACCAACGGCCCAAGAAGTTATCTTGCTGTAAGTTAGCACACTTTCCTGTTGGTTGATCGGGCAGCTTTTTGCCACAGCGTGTACAGAAGTTCAATCCTCGGTGCAAGTGAATCCGTCTGCAATTGTTGCAGCACCAGTATGGATCACTATCCTTAGAAACTCTAAAGGCTGTCTTTTCAAGACGAATGTAATCACGATCATCAGCAGAGTGGCCATAGCGATTCATTAGCTGTTGCATGTTGTTGAAAAGATCTCTAGGACTCGTGTCTAGAGTGTTTGCAGCAGATTGAATTAGCTTCGCAAAATATGAACGTCCTCTTTCTATTTGTTCTAGGGTAATTTTTTGGGTTCTATTATTTATCTCCCATTCAGGTGGAAATGGGGCAAAACGGTAGTTATCTGTATAGATTCGCATCCATGCAGCAGCTTTACTTAACTCTGATTCACTCGTTTCTCCCCTAAACAGGGCATCTTCAGGTGGTCGTGGGACTGGATAAGCAAGACCAGTAGCCTCAAGAGCAAAATAAGTTTTATCGAATACAATGCGACCAATTCTCGCGAGAACTTTAC
>Ga0209020_1002866_pt1 | contig 12991 bp, 9 predicted proteins | sample PinacodermBB_FD_187298 | JGI IMG/M metagenome (GOLD analysis project Ga0209020, IMG submission 187298) | Host-associated microbial community of the marine sponge Aplysina aerophoba from Gulf of Piran - sponge pinacoderm, lysed by bead... | ecosystem: Host-associated > Porifera > Sponge >...
TCACCGAGTCCGGAGTGCGCGAAAGCTTCCGCTCCATCAAACCCCAGGACGCCGGCCTCGAACAATTCGCCATCCACGGCGACCTGGAGGGGTGAAGGCGTTTAGCGGCCCGTCACCCTTTCGTCGCTCCCAGCCACCGCGCCAGCGCTTTCGCAGGGTCGGCGATTTCCTCGACCGACGTGTACCAGTAGTCCTCCCAGCCGGTGGCGGGCAGGCCGGCGAAGACCATGAGGTTGAGGGGGTATTGCTCGCTGTCGGTGCAGCGGCGGAAATCGTCGCGGAACAGGAAGACGGGCTTGTCCCAGGCGAACGCCATGCCGAGCTCCACCATCACGCCCTCGTCCGGCGGGCAGCCGTTGACCACCGCGAACAGCCCGTCCGCCTCGCGCACGTCGCGCATGTCCGCCTGCGCGATGCGCCACGCCCAGCCGGGCGCGGCGCGGTCGATCTGGTTGTTGCGCGAGAAGGGCTCCCACACCTCCGCCCCGGCGGCCGCCAGCGCCGCTTCCAGCGCCCGAAGCGGCCCCTGCTTCTGCTGGGCCGAGAAGCCGTAAGGGTTTGCCAGGTAAAGCGTCTTGCGCGTGCTCATCTCCGTTCCCTCTCCGCAGCCCGCGCCGCCCCGCCGTTGGACGCCTCAGCCGTCGTTCAGATGGCAGGACGAATGCCGGCCGGGCGCAATCTCCTTCAGCGCCGGCGCCTCCTCGCGGCAGCGGGGCATGGCGTGCGGACAGCGCGGATGGAAATGGCAGCCCGAGGGCGGGTCAAGCGGCGAGGGAATCTCGCCCTTGACCGGCTCGTAGATGCGCCGGCGGGCATCCAGCGTCGGCGCGCCGGCCAGCAGCGCCTTCGTATAGGGGTGGTTCGGCCCGTCGAACAGCGGCCCGGTCGGCGCCGACTCGACCACGCGGCCGAGATACATGATGACCACCCGGTCGGAGATATGCTCCACCACGCTCAGATCGTGGCTGATGAACAGGTAGGTCAGATCCAGGTCCCGGCGCAGGTCCATGAAGAGGTTGAGCACTTGTGCCTGTATCGAGACGTCGAGCGCGGCCACGGCTTCGTCGCAGACCAGGAATTCCGGATTCACCGCCAGCGCGCGGGCAATGCCGATGCGCTGGCGCTGGCCGCCCGAGAACTGGTGTGGATAGCGCCGCTTGAAGGCCGGATCGAGGCCGACGCGGCGCATGGTGGTATCGATGTAGTCGTCCCGTTCGCCCTTTGCGACGATGCCGTGAAGCAAAGGTGCCTCGCCCACAATGTCCTCGACCCGCATCCGGGGGTTCAAGGAAGCGAACGGGTCCTGGAAGATCATCTGCACCTGGAGCGCGGCCTCGCGCGCTTCCCGTCCCTGCAGCGTCGTCAGGTCCCGGCCCCGGTAGAAGACCGCGCCCTCGGTCGGCTCCATGATGCCGGCGACGATCCGCCCGAAGGTGGACTTTCCGCAGCCGGACTCGCCGACCAGCCCGACAACCTCGCCGCGCTCGACGGAGATCGTCACGCCGTCGAGCGCATGCACAGTTTCCTCGTGCACCTCGGCACCGAGCCGGCCGGCGAGCCGGGCCGCCAGGTCCGGCGCCTTCACGAAACGCTTGCTGATGCCGCGCGCCTCGATCAAGGGATCGCCTCCAATTGCGGGTGATGGCAGCGCAGTTCGCGACCGGGCAGCGGGTGCGAGGTCTCGGGTTCGACGATGCAGGCGCCATCGGCCGCCGGGCAGCGCTCCCGGAAGGCGCAGCCGGGTGCCAGGTTCAGCAGCGAGGGCGTCATGCCGGGAATCTGGAACAGCCTGCCGCCGCGCGTGTTGCGGCTGGGCACGGAGCCGATCAATCCGCGCGTATAGGGATGCGCCGGCCGGTCGATGATATCGCCGGTCTCGCCCTGCTCGACGACGCGCCCGGCATACATGACCGAGATGCGGTCCGCGATGCCGGCGACCACCGCGAGGTCGTGGGTGATCCAAATCATCGCCGTACCCGTCTCGCGACAGAGCTTTTGCGCCTCGTAGAGGATCTGCCCCTGGATGGTGACGTCGAGCGCTGTCGTCGGCTCGTCGGCAATGATGAGATCCGGCTTGTTCAGCAGCGCGATGGCGATGGCAACGCGCTGACGCATGCCGCCGGAAAACTGGTGCGGATAGGCCCGGAGGCGCTCATCCGGCGAGGGGATGCCCACCTGGCCGAGCGTGTCGCGCGCCATGCCCCGCGCTTCCCCCTTCGAGACTGCGCTATGGGCGAGCACCGCCTCGACCATCTGCGTCTCGATGCGCAGCACCGGGTTCAGGGTCATCATCGGGTCCTGGAAGATCATCGCGATGCGGTTGCCGCGCAGGTTGCGCATCCGCTCGTCGTCCAGCCCGACAAGGTTCTCGCCATTGTGGAGGATGCTTCCCTCCACCACCCGGCCCGGCGGGTCCACCAGACCGATAATCGAGAAGCCAGTGACCGACTTGCCGGACCCGGATTCTCCGACCAACCCCATGATCTCGCCGCGCCCGACCTCGAAACTCACCCCGTCCACGGCTTTGACGATGCCGGCCTTGGTGAAGAAATGCGTCTTCAGGCCCTCTACGGCCAGGGTCGCGTGCGGCGCCGCCACCGGGCTATTTCTGCAATCGCGGGTTCAGGATGTCCCTCAACTGGTCGCCTACCAGGTTGATCGACACGATGGTGACGAGCAGCGCGACGCCGGGATAGACGCTGATCCAGTATTTCATGCTCAGCATGTATTCGAAGCCGTTGGCGATCAGCAGGCCGAGGGAGGGCTCGGTGATCGGCAGGCCGATGCCGAGGAAGCTGAGCGTTGCCTCCAGCGAGATGGCATGGGCCGTCTGGACCGTGACCACCACGATCAGGGGCGGCATACAGTTCGGCAGCAGGTGGCGGAACAGGATGCGCCGATGGCTGAGCGCCAGGCAGGTCGCCGCGTCGATATATTCCTTCGAGCGCTCGACGAGTGCGCTCGCACGCACGGTGCGGGCATAATAGGCCCACTGCACGGTCACGAGTGCGATCAGGATCTTGTCCACCCCCTTGCCCAGCACCGCCAGCAGCACCAGCGCCACCAGGATCGACGGAAAACTCAGCTGGATATCGACGATACGCATGATGAGCGTATCGACGCGCCCGCCGAAATAGGCCGCTGCGAGGCCGACGGCGCAGCCGATAGCCATGGCGATGACGCCGCTCATCACGCCGACGCCGAGGCTGATGCGCAGCCCGTAGCAGATCGCGCTCACCAGGTCGCGCCCGGCGCCGTCCGTGCCGAGCCAGAAGACGCGCCCGTCGAAGGCCTCGGTGCCGGGCGGCATGTGCGAGTCGAGCACGCTCACCTGGGCGAGGTCGTAAGGGTCGGTCGGCGCGATCCAGGGCGCGAACAGCGCGATGAAGGCGATCGCCGCGAACACCGCCAGCGCGACCGTCGCGATGCGGCTCTCGAAGAAGTCAGAAGCGAACCGGCGAAACGGCGTCTCGACGGCGACGGCCTCTAGCTGCCTGTCGGTTCCGGCGGTCATGCGCGGGCGTCCTGTAGGCGGACCCGGGGATCGAGGACCGAATAGACGATATCGACCAGCAGGTTGATGATGACGAACATCAGCACCACGATCATCAGGTATGCGACCACCACGGGCCGGTCGAGCTCGTGCAGGGAGTCGATGATGAGCTTGCCCATGCCGGGCCAGGCGAACACCGTCTCGGTCACCACCGAGAAGGCCACCAGCCCGCCGAACTCGAGGCCGAGCACAGTCACGACCGGGATCATGATGTTCTTGAGCAGGTGGACCAGCACCACCCGGCTCTCGTGCAGGCCCTTGGCGCGCGCGAACTTGATGTAGTCCTGGTGGACGACTTCGCGCGTGCCGGCGCGCGCCAGCCGGATAACGAGCGAGAGTTTGAAGAGCGACAGGTTGATCGCCGGCAGCAGCAGATGCTGAAGGCCGTCCCAGGTAAGGAAGCTGACCTGCATGCCGAGGAAGGGCACGGTGTCGCCCCGTCCTGTCGAGGGCAGCCAGCCCAGCATCACGGCGAACAGCATGATCATCATGATGCCCACCCAGAAGCTGGGCAGGCTGAAGCCGAGGATCGAGCCGGCCATGATCGCCTTGGACGACTTCGCCTCGGGTCTCAGCCCTGCGAGGACGCCGAGCGGAATACCGAGCACTACAGCGATCAGGAGCGCCGCGATCGCGAGCTCGAAGGTAGCCGGCATGCGCTGCACGATCAGCTGCAGCGCCGGCTCGCCGAAGATGAAGGACTTGCCGAGGTCGCCCTGGAGCGCGTTGACGACAAAATAGCCGTATTGCTCATGCACCGGGCGGTCGAGGCCGAGGTCGCGCATCACGCGCTCGATCTCGGCCTGGTCTGCCTCCGGGTTGATGAGCATGTCCACCGGGTCGCCGACGATGTTGACGCCAACGAACACCAGCAGCGACATCACCGCAACGACGACCGAACTCTGCATCAGCCGCCGGATAATGAAGACGGTCATGGGGCCTCGGCGCTCCCGCAGGGCGCGGACGGCAGCAGCGCCGCCGCCCGCATTTCCCGCGTTACTTGTCGGAGGTCACGCCCATGGCGATGGTGCGCTCATCCGCCCGCGCAGTGTAGGACAGGCCCTTCTTCCCGGCCCAGGTGTTGACCTGGTAGTGGGTCGGGATGATTCCCTGGTTGCGCCCGATGGCGAGCTCCGTGGCCTCCTGCAGCAGCTTGAGGCGCGCATCGTCGTCCACCGTGGCGAGCGCGTCCTCGATCAGCGTGTCCACCTCGGCGTCGGAATGCCGGCCCCGGTTGGATGCGCCGAAGCCGCGGTCCTTGTCATAGGTGTGAATCAGGGAACGGAGCGGCGATGACGACTCGCCCGTGCCCGAGCCCCAGCCAACGAGGATGAAGCTGAACTCCGGCGAGTTGTCCGGTCCGCCGCGGCTCGCACGCCGGAAATAGACCGCCTTGGGCATGGTCTCGACCGCCGTCTTGATGCCGATGCGGGTCAACATCTGGGCGACCGCCTCGCAGATCTTGGCGTCGTTGATATAGCGGTCGTTGGGGCCGTGGATTGTGAGTTCGAACCCGTCCGCATAGCCTGCTTCGGCCAGCAGCGCCTTGGCGCCTTCGGGGTCGTAGGGCTCGGGTTTCAGGTTGGGCGTGACGCCGAAGAAGCCCTCCGGCAGCAATTGTCCGGCCTTGATGGCGACGCCTTCCATGACCCGGTCCACGATGGCGTCGCGGTTGAGGGCCTTGGAGATCGCCTTGCGGACGCGCACGTCCAGAAGCGGGTTCTTGATGTCGCCGCCGCCATTCGCCTTCACGAAGGGCGAATTCTCCCGGTACTGGTCCATGTGCAGGTAGATCACCCGGCTGGAAACGCCCTGGCTGAGCTGCACGTTCTCGTCGCCTTTCAGGCGCGGAATGTCGATGGGCGGAATATTGTCGATGAAGTCCACATCGCCCGCGAGCAGCGCGGCGACCCGCGCCGGGCCGGACTTGATCGGCTTGAAGACGATCTTTTCCCATTCCGGCTTTGCATCGAAATAGTGCTCGTTGCGCTCGATCACCAGCCGGTCGCCGGGCACCCACTCGACGAAGCGGAAGGGACCGGTCCCGATGGCCGCCTTGCCGGAGTTGAAGTCGGCCGTGGTGACGTCGGCGCCCACGTCGGCGGAAATGATTGGAACCTGCGCCATATCGACCGGCATTAGCGGATAGGGCCGCTCGGTAGAGACCTGGATGGTAAAATCATCGACCTTGGTGAAGGTCTTGCCTTTGAGATAGGTGCCGAAGCTAGACGGCGACTTGGGCACATTGGGCGCGCGTTCGATGGTGAACATCACATCGTCCGCGTTGAAGTCCGAGCCGTCATGGAACTTCACGCCCTCGCGCAGTTTGAACTCCCAGGTCGTGTCGCCGACCGGCTTCCAAGACACGGCGAGGCCCGGCAGCAATCGAAGCCGTTCGTCCTGCTCGACCAGGCGACTGAAATAATGCGCCGCCATTGAGTTGTTCGGGCCGAGATTGTGGTAGTGCGGGTCGACGGAGGACGGCTCTGCCTTGAGGCCGACGGTAAGCATCCCGCCTTGCCCCCAGGCAGGAACTGCGGCCAAGCTGGCGAACGCGCAGCCGATCAGAAGTTTTCGGAACTGCATGGGTGCTTCCTTCTCCTGCAATGGATGACCGGGCGGACGGGCGTAGACCGCCAAGTCCGGCATGGCTTGCACGATAGGACGTCGGACGCCCTGCCGCAATCGCGGCAGGCGGCCCCTCACCAGGGCGGCGGGGTCCAATCGGCGCCTTCGTCCAGCGGAAAGACCGGACGCGGCAGCCTTTGCCATCGGAAGCGGTCCAGCACCGGGGAGGTGAGCCCGGCCGTATCGACCTCGAAGACCTGCGCGGGCGGGAACCAGGGCATGAAGCCCGCGCGGAAATGGCCCCGCGACTTGACGCAGACGACCCGCGCCTCGGCGATATCGAGGCCGAAGCTCTCGAAGAACATCGGGTCGGCGGTCTGGTGGCGCGCGCCGATGACGATGACGGTGATGCCGTCCGGCCCGCCGATCTGCAGCGCGGCCGACGGCCCCAAATCCACCAGCCGGCCCCGGTAGATGCCGAGCCGGCCAACGAAGCGCCCGTCCGTCAGTTTCAGGACTCGCGCCGGCGCCCGGAACTCTTTAGAGAACTCCGTGTCGCCTTCGCGGTTGAACGCCGCCTCGAATTCCGCGCCTTCGCCGAGCCGGTGCGCCTCCAGCGCCAACGCGGGATCGAAGAAGGAGCCGTAATAGACGCGCTTCGCTTCCGCCTTGACGAGCGCACGCAGGAGCCAGGTGGTGCGCCCTTCCCCGCCGCCGCCCGGATTGTCGCCGGCGTCGGAGAAGATGATCGCAGGGCGGGAGGGGTCGCCCGCCGTTTCGAGCGCCATCGCTGCGGCTGCCTCCACCGACATGAGGTCGCGCCAGAAGCGCTGCCGCATCGACCATCCGTAGTCCGCGATCTCGCGCGCCAACGACCGCGCGAGCGCCTCGTCCTCGCGCGCCGTCACCACGATGGCGACACCGTTCTTCGGCGTGTCCGAGAAGACGAAGCCGCCTAGAATCGTGACGTTGACGATTTCGCCGCCCGACTCGCGCATCCGCCGCTGGCCGTATTGGATCATGTCCGCATATGGCCCCTCCGCAGTCAGCAGGGTCACGCTCGGCGGCGTCAGCGGCAGGCGGATGAAAGCCGATTTCGGCCGCATCCCGGCCAGCATCTTGCGCATGGCGAAGGCCGCCTCGTCCCCGCGCTGGCGCATATCGACATGGGGGTTGGTGGTGTAGCCAATCAGGATGTCCGCCGCCTCGACCAGACGCTCGGAGAGGTTGGCATGCAGGTCGTGCGTCACGATCACGGGGACCTTCGCCCCGGCAAGCGCGCGCAGCCGCGCCACGATCTCGCCGTCCGGGTCCAGCGTCTCCGTCGTGGTCATGGCGCCGTGATTGGCGATGAAGACGCCGTCCACCGGGCCGGCCTCGGCCAGCATCGCCTCCATGCGCTCCAGGCAGCCCGAGATGAAGCTCCACTCCGCCGGGCCCCAGGGCGGGTTGTTGGCGAACAGCAGCGGCACCGGCTCCCACGAGCCCGTCGCATCCATCGCCTGCACGAAGGCGGCCATCTCGGCCGGCATCGCCGAGACCTCGGCCCGTGCGTCTTTCAGTAAATCGTCGCCCTCCCGGTAGTAGTGCCGGCGGAAATCGGCTTCCGTCGTCGGCGGGGCGAATGCATTGCTTTCAAGCATGATGCCCAGAAGGGCGATGCGCGGCGGGTTCATCGGGTTATGGCTTCCGTTCCGGTATCCCGTCGACTTACCACAACCTGTCGCTCGCGCCCCCCCGTGCTACCGGCGAGGCGCCGCAGATCGTACCCGACGGCCAGCATCGCGGGAACGACGAACAGCACGAGCAAGGTCGCCATGGCCAGCCCCGCCACGATGGTTAGCGCCACGGGAATCAGGAATTGGGCCTGCAGGCTCGTCTCGAAACAGAGCGGCAGCAGGCCGCTGATGGTGGTAAGCGAGGTGAGGATCACCGCGCGCAGGCGGTCGCACGCGCCGTCCTCTATGGCCCGGTGAACGGACTTTCCCTCCTGCTCGTGGTCTGTGATCGCCACGATGAGCACGATCGAATCGTTGATGACGATGCCGGACAGCCCGATCATGCCGATCATCGAAAGGATGGTGAGGTCGAAGCCGGTGAAGTAGTGGCCGAGCGCGACCCCGATGAAGCCGAGCGGCACCACCGCCAGCACCGCTACCGGCCGGCTGTAGCTGCCGAAGATCCATGCCAGCACGAGGAACATGCCCGCAAGCCCGATGCCGGCGCCCACGCCCATGTCGGCGAAAGTCTCCGCCTGCTCCTCCGCCTTGCCGGCAAAGCGCCATTCGAGGCCGGCGTCCGCGGCGATCTTCGCAACACCGTCACGCCGGAGTGCCGCGAGCACGACATTGTTGGTGGTGACGGTCTCGTCCGCCTCTGCCGTAACGGAGACCTCGCGCCGGCCCCGTTCGCGGCGAATGACGTCATAGCCGCTGGAGGGGGTCACGGTGACGACGGCGCTCAGCGGCACCTTGCTGCCATTCGGACCAAAGAGATAGAGCGCGCCGAGCCCGCCGGGATTCTCCTTTTGCCGAACCCTTACCTCCACCTCTTCGTCGCCCCTGGCGAAACGCAGCGCGATGTCGCCCTGAAGCGCGCTGCGAATCTGGTTTCCCGCCCGTGCGATGTCGAAGCCCATCGCGCGGCCCGCCGGCGTTATCCTCAACTGCATTTCGCGGCTGCCATACGCCAGGTTGTCTCCGATGGCGCTCACGCCCGGATAGGATGCCAGAAGGGCCCTCACGCGCCCGGCGGCCGCCTTGAGGTCGTCCAGGTCGTCGCCGGAGAGGCGCACATCGATCTCGCGGCCCGGAGGCCCGGCCGTCGCGGCGCGGACGGTCAGGGCGTCGGCTCCGACGATCGGCCCGATACTGTCCCGCCACATTTGCACGAACGCTTCGGTTCGCACCTCGCGCTTGTCTGAGTCGACGAGCTGCACGACCACGGCGCCCACCGTGTCGTCGCGCTGGCGGGGCCCCCCGGGGCTCTGGGTGCGCTCGGTGCCCTCCACGACGAGCGACGTGTGGATCAGGCCGGGTTCGCCGAAAGCCTCGGCGGCGGCGCGGGCGCCTCGCTCTATCCGAAACAGGCGTTCGCGCGTCTCCTCGCGGGTCGTTCCCGGAACCATGCGCAGGTTCGCGAATATGTTGTTCGGCTCGACCGAAGGAAAGAAGGTGAAGGCGATGCGCCCGCTTGCGGCAATCCCGACGCTGACAAGGAACAAGCCGACAACGAGCGCCAGTACCAGGTAGCGGTGGACGAGGGCGCGGGCGACCATGCGCCGGAAGGGCCCCTCCCGGAACCGGCGGAAGCCCTCGTCGAATCCCCTGCGGAAGCGCGACGTCCGGCCCTCTGCCGCGGCCGCCGTCGCGGCGAGTGAATGGCGCAGATGGCCGGGCAGCACGAGGAAGCACTCCACCAGGCTCGCCACCAGCGCCAGCACGACGATGATCGGGATTTCCCGGATGATCTGCCCGATAACGCCGCCGATCAGGATCAACGGCAGAAAGGCGGCGATGGTCGTGAGACTCGAACTGAACACCGGGCCCGCCATGCGCCGGGCGCCCTGCATGGCCGCCTGCAACGGGTCGTCGCCCCGGCGCGCGCGCGTCTCGGCATGTTCGGCCACTACGATGGCGTCGTCCACGACGAGGCCGATGGCGAGGATGGTCCCGAAAAGGATTACCATATTGATGGCGTGCCCGAGCGCCCATGCGAGGGCCATAGCGGCCAGCAGGGCGGCGGGAATGCCGGCGGCAACCCATATTGCGGTGCGGGCGTTCAGGAAGACGAACAGGACGATCAACACGATGACCATGCCGCCGAGGCCGTTGCGGACCAGAAGGTCGATGCGCTGGTCGATCAGTTCCGCCGCCGCGTCATACTGCCTGACCGTGACGCCCGGTGGCAGCGTCGGCAGGAAGTCGTCGAGAAATTGCGCGGCCGCTTCGGCGGTCTCCAGCGCATCGGCCGTCGTCGCACGCTTGACGATGAGTTCGACCGCCGGGCGGCCCTCGAAGTAGATCCGCGGCTGGTTCTCGTCCCAGGCCTCCGAGACCTCCGCAACTTCGCCCAGGGTCAGCCTGCGCCCGTCCGGAAACGCCCTCACCTCGACGGCGGCGACCTCCTCGGCGGTGCGCGCAAGACCGAGCGAGCGCACGCGGGAAACCGAATGTCCGCCGGTGTCGCCGCCCGGTATGTCGCGCGAAGCGCCCGCGATACGGCTCGAGATTTCCGAAATCGGCAGGTCGAGCGCCAACAGGCTCTGCTGGTCCGCCTCGACCAGGATCCACTCGTCGCGGGCGCCGACCATCTCCACTTCATCGACCCCGGCGCGGATCAGCCCGTCGCGCATCTGGGTCGCCCATGTCTTGAGGGTCCGCTCCGGCAGGTTCCCCGAAAGGACGATGCGCAGCAGGTTCTCGTATCGCACGACGCGCCGGATCCAGGGCGCCTCGCTGTCCTCGGGCAGAGTGGCGACGCGGGATATGGCGGCGTCCACATCCGCCAGCGCCGCCTGCATGTCGCTGCCGGCCTCGTACTCTACGCTGATGCTGGCGCGGCCTTCCTGGGAGTTGGAAACAACCCGCTTCACCCGGTCGAGGAACCGGACTTCGGGCTCGATCGCCTGGACGATGGCGTTGTCCACATCCTCTGCACCGGCGCCAGGCCAGGTTACGGTGACGAGAACCACGTCGATGCCGAAATCCGGGAAGAACTGCTTGTTCATCCGCGAGAGCGCGAGCAGGCCGATAACCAGCATCGCCGCCATCAGCAGGTTCGCCGCCGTCGGGTGACGCGCGAACAGCGCAATCAAGGGACGATGACCTTGACGCCGGGGGCGATTTCCGGGAAGCGCGTCAGCACGATGCGCTCGCCGTTCTCGAGCGGCCCCTGCACCAGCAGGGTCTCGCCTTCGCGCGCGCGCACAGCGACCTCGACGGCCTCCAGCCGGTCGTCGGCGCCGACCCGATAGACCCTCCCGCCGTCGAACACCGCCGAGGCGGGCAGGCGCACGGCGTCTTGCAATTCCGGGCCTTCCAGCAGCAGTTCGACGAAGGCGCCGGCGCGCAGTCGCGTGTTCTCCGGCAGGGCCTCCAGGCTCGCAAACACGGCGATGCCGCCGCTGGCGGCGTCGATCTCGCCCTCCAGCCGGGCGATGCGGGCCGGGAAACTGCGGACGGTCTCGCCGGTGCGCCAGACTGCCGTCAAACGGCGCCCGACAATTCCCTCCCCGGCATCGAGGTCGCCGAAAATCCCGTTGGGAATCGAAACGCCTATCTCCAACCGCGACGCATCGACCAGGCGGGCGACGCGCTCCCGGATCCCGACCGGCTTGCCGATTTCGACGCCGATGTCGACCAGCCAGCCGCCGAACGGGCTGGTCAACCGCGTTCCGGCAAGGTCGCGTTCCGCGCGGGCGAGCCCGGCTTCGGCGCGCCGGATCGCCGCCTTCTGGCGCTCGACGCGAGCAGTGAAGCGCTCGACAGCATTCCGCCGCTGGCTGGCCGCCTGCTGCTGGCGGCTCAGAGCCAGTTCCCCGTCATCGACGGCCTTCTGCGAGATGGCGCCGCGCTCACGGAGCCGGCGTCTTCGGTCCGCTTCCCTCCGCAGCAGGTCGAGCTGGCGCCCGTCTTCCTTCAACTGGGCGCGGGCGCCGGCAAGGTCGGCCTCGACCTCGCGCAGTGCGGCCCTGGCTTCGGCAAGCTCGGCGGCGCGCAGCGCCCGGGTCGTTTCGAAGTCGAAGCGGTCGATTGCGATAAGCAACTCGCCCTCGGCGACATAGCCCCCCTCCCGGAAGCCCGGCCCGACCGCCGCGATTCTCCCGGCCACCAGCGGGCGCAGATCCACCGAGCGTCCGGCGACCACCTGGCCGAAAAGCGGAATCCGCGGGCGGGTCGTCTCCAGCGCCACGGTCGCCGCACCGACCGCCCAGACGCGCTCGCCCGGCGTTTCCGGCAGGATCGCGGTGCGCGTCGCCATCATCGCCCCGAAAGCCGTTACGGCCGCCCCGAGCACGAGCAGCGGCAGGACCGCCTGCCGCAAGCGCCGGAGCCTCCGGCGCGGCTTCGGGCCGGTCGCTTCGGTCAGCGCCCCGCCCTCGGCGGGAACGATCTCTGCGTCGCGCGGATTCACGGCGTGTCCAGAATACTCGGGCCCCCGGCATCCGTCCCGCCTTTATTTCCCCGCCCGGAATCCCTGGAGGCAGCCATGTCGGCTCCTTGTAAGGACACCGGGTAACGGGCGTTTATCGGGCAAGCGCGGTTTTGTAACGAATCGTAACCGATAGCGGCGCCGCCGCTTCTACTCCCCTCCCGCCCGGCCCCCAATTGTCGTCCCGGACTCGATCCGGGACCCGGCACTGCCGGCCCGGCCCGCACGCGCCTCGACAGGCTGGACCCCGGCTCCCCCGCCTTCGCGAGGGCAGGCAAGTCCGGGGTGACAAGTAGTAGTTGGCCGGGGTGACAAGGGGTGCTCCGCCCGGCGAGGGCCTCCACCGCAATGAATGCGTTGGCAAGCTCGACAGCGTGGCAGGGACTCGCGCGGGGCTTGACTTCAGCCTGTGTGTTCTGTATTAGTTCCATAAATCTACGAAAACAAACCGAGGGAAGGCATGACCTGACGGGACAGCGGGAGGAGCGGGCGGCTGCATAGGCGCCGCGCGCCGCTACTCATTTGACGAATCTGGTGCGCAGTCCCGACGGTCGGCCGGTGGCCGCCCGAAGGGAGAGGTGCGTCCGGGACGCGCCTGTTTGCAATCGACCTGGGCGGAAACGGGCTGCTTTTTTGCAGTCAACCTGGACGAAGACCGGCGGCGGAGCCGGAGGAGGAGAAGAGGCGATGACGAACGGATCGACCGACGGGCCGGCG
>Ga0209020_1002870_pt1 | contig 12947 bp, 17 predicted proteins | sample PinacodermBB_FD_187298 | JGI IMG/M metagenome (GOLD analysis project Ga0209020, IMG submission 187298) | Host-associated microbial community of the marine sponge Aplysina aerophoba from Gulf of Piran - sponge pinacoderm, lysed by bead... | ecosystem: Host-associated > Porifera > Sponge >...
CGGAGCACGTCCCAGGCCTCGCCTTCGGGCGCGTAGGGCTCGGCGGTGGGGTGGATCAGCACCTCGGCGCCGCGCAACGCCAGGCAGCGGGCCATCTCCGGGAACACCACGTCGGTGCAGGTGAGGCACCCCAGCCGGCCGATCTCGGTGTCCGCCACCGGGAACATGGCGTCCTCGCCGTAGCGCTCGGTGTACTCGGAATAGACGTCGCCGGGGCCGGTGTAGGTGGTGTTGAGGTTGTTGGGGCCGTTGTTCTTCCGGTACTTGAGGATGATTTCGCCGTCCGGGTCGATGATGAAGCTCGTGTTGAAGAGGCGGCCGGGCCAGTCGTCGTCGCGTTCGTAGAGGTTGCCGACGATGTAGCAGCCCCGCTCCCTGGCCTTGCGGCCGATCTGGTCGGTGACATCGCCCGGAATGGTCTCGGCCAGGGCCAGCCACTCGTCCACCGAACGCGGCCGGTACTGCCCGATGATGCCGTACTCCGAGAACACCGCCAGCTTCACGTCGCCCAGGCGTAGCGCGGTCCAGTCCAGCAGCTCGAAGATGCGCCCGAGGTTCTCGTCGATGATCGCGTTGCGCTCCTTCGGCTCGACGATGACGCGGGTCTGTTGCTGAATCAAAGCCACTCGATACGGTTTCATGAGCCCTCCCTGTTCCGTGCGGTCCCCGTTTCCAGGAACCACTCCGCCATTTCCTCGCGCTTGGGATACCACACCCCGTCGAAGGTTTTTACGTAGTCCACGAACTCGCGCAGGGCGCGGATGGCGTAGGCCTGGCCCATGACGTGGGGGTGCATGCCGACGTTCATGATGCGGCCGCTGTCGGCGCCTTCCAGGTAGAGCTGGTCGAACTGTTCCTTGAACAGATCCAGCGCCTGGGAGGTGGTGCGGCCGCCACGGGAGAAGACCGCGAAGTCGTTGACGTCGTTGGAGTAGGGGATGCACACCAGCGGGCCGTGGCGGGTGTTGAGCAGATAGGGCTGATCGTCGTTCAGGTAGTCGGCCTGGAACAGCAGCCCCAGCTCCTTCAGGATGTGGGGGGTTTCGTGGGTGCTCCGAAGCGACGACGAGAGCCAGCCCCGGGCCGGCCGCCCCACCGCCTCGGCGTAGGCGTCCAGGGTGCGGCGGATGACCTCGCATTCCTGGTCCGGCTGGTTCGAGTAGTAGGTGAGCACGTCGTTCTGGGCGTAGTTGTGGGCCAGGATCTCCCAGCCGCGCTCGTTGGCGGCGTCGATGATGCGGCGCCGCTCGATGCCGGTGAGGGCGTTCATGGTGCAGGTGGCGGGGATGCCGGCGTTGTCGAACACGTCGATGATGCGCCACACTCCGACCCGCTGGCCGTACTCGCGCCAGGTCCAGTTGGCGTAGTCGGGAACGTTGCCCGGCAGCGGGTGCGGAATGGTGGCGGGGCCGCCGGGATAGAGCGGCTCCGGGCTGTCCCGGGTCATCTCCCAGTATTCGATGTTGATGGTGAAGATCAGCGCCACCCGCGCGCCCTGGGGCCAGTGGAGCGGCGGTCGGTCGGGAAGGGCGACGTAGTCATAAAGCATGGGAAAGGACACTAGCACCCGTTGCCCCCGCCCGGCAACGCGGGCATAATGAATCGGGAGGTGTGATCACATGAAGCATTCCAAATGGCGGGTGTTCGCGCTCGCGGTCGTCATGGGCCTCGCGCTCCTGTGGGCGTTCGGCAGCGGGTCGGCCTCGCTGGTGGGCAAGCAGGCGCCGGAGTTCACCAACGATACCTGGATCAACTCGGAGCCGCTCAGGGTGAAGGACCTCAAGGGGAAGGTGATCCTCATCGAGTTCTGGACCTACGGCTGATACAACTGTTTGAATACACTCCCATCGTTGGTGGGATGGCACAAAAAATACGGACCCGAGGGGCTGGTGGTGGTGGGCATTCACTCGCCGGAGTTTTCCCACGAACACTCGCTGGACAACGTCAAGAACGCCTGCAAGGAGCTGGGAATCGAGTTCCCGGTGGCGCAGGACAACGATTTCGCCACCTGGAAGCGCTACGGGACGCGCTACTGGCCGACCCTGCACATCATCGACAAGAAGGGCGTGATCCAGTACACGCGTTTCGGCGAGGGCGGCTACGACGAGATGGAAGAAACCATCCAGCGCCTGCTGGCCGAATAGCCGCTAGGAGCCTGTCCGAGTAAGCAGAATGGCGTCCTTCGACTTCGCTTCGCTGACGCTCCGCTACGCCTGTCCTGAGCTTGCCGAAGGGCTCAGGACAAACGGTTGTGATAGCCTTTCTCCGTTCGTCCTGAGCGTAGCGACGCGAAGCGTCGCGAAGTCGAAGGACGCCGTCTAGCCCGCCGGGCAGCTCACCCCGGTACCGCCCAGCCCGCAATAGCCCCAGGGGTTCTTGGCGAGGTACTGCTGGTGATAGTCTTCCGCGAAGTAAAACTCGCCCGCCTCCAGGATCTCGGTGGTGACGGCGCCGTAACCGGCCCTGGAGATCTCTTCCTGATAGCGCTCGCGTGACGCCTCGGCGGCCTTCTTCTGCTCGTCGCCGTAGGTGTAGATTCCGGACCGGTATTGCGTGCCCACGTCGTTGCCTTGGCGCATGCCCTGGGTCGGGTCGTGGGCTTCCCAGAACACCTTGAGGAGCTCGCCGTAGCTCACCGCCTTGGGATCGAACACAACCAAGACCACCTCGTTGTGCCCGGTCCTGCCGGTACACACTTCCTCGTAGGTGGGGTTGGGCGTCATCCCCCCGCCGTAGCCCACGGCGGTGGTGTAGACGCCCTCGAGCTGCCAGAAACAGCGCTCCGCCCCCCAGAAGCAGCCCAGGCCGAAGACCGCTTTCTCCATGCCTTCGGGGTAGGGCGGCTCCAGCGGATGGCCGTTCACGAAGTGCTCCGCCGGCACCGGCATCGTCTCCTGCCTGCCGGGCAGCGCCGTGGCCGCATCCGGCATTTGCGTCTTCTTCCCGATCAATCCCCAGAGCATGCGCGTCTCCTTTCGCGAGGCGAGGTACCGTATCGACTGCCGACTCCTTAACCATGCCATGTCGGGGGAGCGTTGCAAGCGGGAAGCCGGAATCGAACGGGGGTGGGATCGGGCGCGGGGAACCTCGCGGCCCCAATCAGCCAGGGGCGACCGGCCGGTCGCCCCTACCATCGGCTCCCCGAGTCCGTGTACCAAACGCCAACAGACTTGCAAATAGTAGCACTATATGCAATCGTACTGCGCATATGGTACAGCGAGACCACTGGATCCAGGCCATCGAGGATCTCTGGACAGCGAAGTCCGTGGTTTGGCTCGCCGGCGTCCGCAGGGCAGGCAAGACCTTCCTCTGTCAATCCCTGCCGGATGTCGAGTATCTCGATTGCGAGCTCCCGAGCACGCGCCGGGCGTTGGAGGATCCGGAGAGCTTTCTCGGTGACGTCGGGCCCCGCAGGGTGGTCCTCGACGAGGTCCATCGTCTGTCCAATCCGTCGGAGTTACTGAAGATCGCCGCGGACTACCATCCGGAAACCAGGATCATCGCCACCGGCTCTTCATCGTTGGGAGCGTCCCGAAGATTCCGTGACACTCTGACCGACCGAAAGCGCGACCTGTGGTTGACTCCCATGCTGATGCAGGACGAGCAGGAGTTCGGCGCCCGCGGACTCGATCACCGCTTCCGGTTCGGCGGTCTTCCGCCGTTCTATTTGGCCGAGGCGGTGCCGGAGGACGGGTTCCAGGATTGGATCGATTCCTACTGGGCCAAAGACGTCCAGGAACTGTTCCAGGTCGGGCGCCGCTGGTCTTTCATGCGGTTTGTCGAGCTGATGTTCGCTCAGAGCGGAGGAATGTTCGAGGCCACGCGGTTCGCGGCCGCCTGCGAGGTCAGCCGCACGACCATCGCCAACTTTCTCCAGATCCTGGAGGATACCCTCGTCGTCCAGGTCATCCGGCCCTACAGCACGCGGCGCGCCACGGAGATCGTCGCCGCACCGAAGGTCTATGGCTTCGACACCGGGTTCGTCTGCCTGTTCAAAGGGTGGGAGGGGTTGCGCAACGAGGACCGCGGCGCCCTTTGGGAACACTACGTGATGAACGAGTACCTCGGCCGCCGGCAGAAAAGGGACCTGCACTACTGGCGCGACAAGCGCGGCCACGAGGTGGATTTCGTCACCCTTCGCCGCGGGAAGCCGATCGCCGTTGAGTGCAAGTGGCGTGCCGACGGCTTCGATCCGCGCAACCTGCACGCCTTCCGCAAGGCCTATCCGGCGGGCGAGAATTTCGTGGTCACCTCCGATACGGAACGGTCCTACACGCGGCGTGACGGCGACGTCCAGTACCGGTTCGTGGGGCTAGCCGACCTCATCGGGCGGCTTGCCTAGCCATGGAAACGGGCATCGCCTACGCGCTGGCGGCCGCGCTGTTCTGGGGCACCTCTCCGGTGCTGGTCAAGCGCGGCCTCAGGCACTCCAATGTCAGCGCCGCGGTGCTGCTCCAGGGAGTGGGCTCGGTCGTCGTGCTGGTGCTGATCCTCCTCCTCCCGTTCGGCGAGGGCGAGCTCGCCATGCCCTGGACCGCGGCCGGCGTGTTCGTGTCCGTGGGCCTGGTGGGGAGCTTCCTGGGCCGCACCTTCGCGCTCAAGGGCATCGACGAGGTCGGGGCCTCCAGGGCCCAGTCCATCGTCAACTCCGCGCCGCTGCTCACAGCGGTCTACGCCGTCCTCCTGCTGGGGGAGACCGCCACCCCGTTCATCCTCATCGGCGTGGGGCTGATCGTCAGCGGGCTTCTGATCATCACGCGCGGGACTCCAGACGAGGAGGACACCCGCCTTCCCTTCCGGTTCAAGGCGTTCCTGAACCCGTTGCTGGCCATCATCTTCTTCGGCTTCGGCCCGATCCTCAAGAAAGTCGCGATGCTTGCCGGCGGAACCCCGGTTCCCGGTTCGCTCATCACCCACGTCACCGGGCTCGCGTTGGTCATGTCCTTCGGCCGGATCCTCCGCATCGACTGGCGGCAAGGCATCCGCATTGCTCCGGACAGCTACTTCTTCCTCCTCATGTCGGGATTCTTCCAGGGGGTGGGCTCGATTTTCACCTACCTCGCGGTGGCCCATGCCCCGGCCATCATCGTGGCGCCCATCTGGAACGTGCAGCCGCTGGTGACGTTCTCGCTGGCGCGGTTGCTGCTGCGGGAGGACGAAGAGGTCAGGCTGAAGGACGGCCTGGCGGCGGTGCTCGTGGTGGCCGGCGTCTTCTTCCTCTTTCAGTCGCGGGGGTAACGGAACCGGTCATTCCGGCGGAAGCGGGAATCCAGGCGGCGTGGAGCGGGGAACCGCGGTCGTTGCGCTACGTCAGCTCCCCGAACACCGCGACCCAGATGCACGGCGGCGTGCGGCTGGTGTAGTTCACGCGGTGGCGGCGGTGGGCGGGTATCAGTACATGGTCGCCGGCGCCGAGCCGCAGCGTTTCTCCGTCCTCGTATTCCAGCACGGCCTCGCCCTGGACCAGCACCACCCACTCGTCGCGGTCCTGGTCATACCACCCGCCGGCGGGTGCCGCCCGGCCGCGGGAGACGATGCGCTCGATCTTCACGCCCCGGTCCGGGATGAGGTCGGTGAACTCCTCGTCGTCCGGCGGCGGATCGGGCAGGTCGTAGAGGTTAACCGGCATATGGAGTCTCCCGTAGTGTAGGAACAAGCGATTCGTCGGGGCAACACTTTGCCTGCGGTAGGGACAGTCAGGGCTAGCGTGACGACTCCGGATGGAGTGCAGTGGTGTCCAGCCACGGCGGCGGGTTCTCTGCGATCCATCTTGACTCGGGCGTCAGAACCGCGACCTCGCGATGTGGATTCTCAGGGCTGGCATTGTCGTAGATCCGGGTTTCGTGCGACCGCGCGACAGCCGTCGGAAGGTTCGTTAGCGAGCGGGCAAACCTCCGTCTTACATCCCCTTCCGGCACGTCGTGGCCGCCCAGAGCTACGCGGTTGGCGATCCGGTCCAGCGCCTGGGCGACCGAATTCACCGAGACGTAGTGCAACTCGATTCTGTATCCTGCCGAACGGGCTTGGTCCATGGCGAGAAGCATGGTTTTGCCGGCCAGCGTGGTTTCCACGACGACTGTTCTGCGATTGACAAGAGCGGCGCGACGTCTCCGCACAGCCTCGCGACGGGCTGTGCGCACGGCACTCTCGAGATCACCGAGACTAGTACGGCGGCGGGCTATGGCGTCAGGGTCGATCAACTCCACCCCACCGAATCGCCGGGAACGTGTTAGCGTGGATTTCCCTGATCCGTTCGGGCCGGCCACGACATAGAGGATCGGCGTGGCCGAAGGCATGGGCGGGCGGAATCAGGCGTTCTTGCTTGCGCCCGGCGTGACGATTTCGTCACCACTCTTGGTCCGGGCGACATAGGAGCCGTCCTGGCGATAGCCGTAGAGTGTGCCACCAGCCTCGATTTGAGCGGCGAGATCGGCCCTGATCCGATCTCGCCATGCAGCCTGCTGAAAAGGCTTCCCTGAGGCCTCGGTGTCTTCGCCCTTCACCATGGCTAGACTCTAGGTAGAGGATGCCCGAATTGCAAGGTCTGCAAACCAAAACCCACCTAGGACTTGTCTGGACTGGGTTTGAATTGGCCGGGAGCAGTACGGCGACTGGGTGAGTTGGGCGAAGCGACTTAGCAAGAACTTCGCCAAATTACCCCGCCAATATCCTGGGCAGCCCGGAGGATACGTTTGCTGAGGCTATCCGTGAGGTCGTACTCCGGGCAAAGCTGGTTCATTACGTCTTTGTTTCGGTAGGCGGAAGCCGGCTCCCCTTGACCACGGTCTCCGCTATGCCTCTGACCGCAGAGACTCGCTGGGTCCGAAACTCCAGCATAGCATGGCTCTGGTTAACCGGCATGCTGCGGCGGGCGAAACAGCGCGAAAACCTTGTCCGAATTGGAGATCCACGATTCCAGGAACACCGCATCGTCGGGTTTGCGGTCGATCTCGGCCATGGCCCCGGCCAGGGCGAACCAGTTGAGCAGCTCGTGGTGGCCGCGGTCCTCGGCTTCGGGCAGGTTGGTCTGGCGCCAGGTGTCCCAGTCGCCGTCCCGGAGCGCCTGGAAGTAGCGTTTGTCCGATTCCACGTCCGGGTACATGAACGAGTGTTTGGCGGTAAGGAACGAGTGGGACCAGCTCGACGAGGCGATGAGCGCCACCTTCCACGGACTGTCGAGAAACGCCCGGGCGGTGGCCGCGCCGATGTCGAAGCAGCGCCAGGGCTGGGGGCCCGGCGGGTCCCACTGGTCCTCGATGTTCTTGGCGGCCGAAGGCGTCAGCGGGACACCGCGGCTGCCCACCAGCTTGCGCCCGTAGCTGTTCACGGTGAACGGCACCAGCGGGTAGGGGAACCCCTGGCGGTCCCAGTCGAGGTACAGGATGGAGTTGACGAAGGCGTGGCCCAGCCCGCGGTGGAGCGGCTTGTAGGAGTAGGCCACGTCGAAGCCGTTGTCCAGCAGGATCGACGCCAGATATTTCCCGCCTTCCTGGTGGCCCTTGATGGTGAAGGTCTTGTCGTCCGGTTCGTCCCAGACGTTGGCGCCCCGGCGGCTATGGGTCCACGGCTGCGCGTCCACCGACTCATAGGCGAGGATGGAGAAGGCCGGCACGCAGTCTTCGTGATAGTTCTCGTATTGGTCGTCGCCCCACAGCAGGCAAAGGTCGGGCTGGAACTCGTCCAGCGCCTGGCGGGCGATACGGAAGCGGTCGATCAGGTCCTGCCGGTGCGCGTCGGAGTGGCTCTGGCCGTCGTCCGTGCCCCACTGGTCGCGCATGGGCGCCGGCCAGTTGTTCATGTCGCGCAGATGTTCGGGCAGGGCGGGGTCCTCCAGGCACATCTTGATGCGCCGGGTCATGTTCCCCTGAAAGCCGAGTCCAGGGTAGTGCGTGATGCCCAGGCCGAGTATCTGTCCCATTTCCCTTCCCCCTTTCCAGGGTCTGGTGTCCCCGTTGCTACGAACTTCGACGCGGCAGTTAGCGCCCTTCGACTTCGCTCCGCTGACGCTCCGCTACGCTCAGGACGAACGTGTGTATTTCTCGTTTGTATTTTGTCGTGTGCATTTTCCGTTCGTCCTGAGCGTAGCGGAGCGTCAGCGGAGCGAAGTCGAAGGGCGACATACTAAACTCCACCCGCTCACGGCAACGTCTCCAGCAGGCGCCCGAAACCCTCAACCGGCTCGCGAAGCCTGAGGCGCTTCTGGGTCGCCCACACCTCGGCGTTGAGATTGGTGACCACGGGCACGCCGAGGTCTTCCTCCAAATACTCGATGGCGGGCAGGCAGTCCCAGCCCGCGCCCAGGAGGTAGACGCACTCCCCGCCGTGCTCGACGAAAGCCTTCTTGGCCTCGCGGTAGATCACCTCGGCCGGGATATCGCCGACGTCCGCGAAATCCACGCCCCGGATCTCCTCGATTCCCGTCACCGTGAATCCGGCCTGCTCGATGAATGCGGCGAACCTGTCGTTCATGGCGCCCTGGATGTAGGAAAGCGCCACCATCGTGCGCACCCCCAGCGCGCGAAAGGCCTCCACCTGGGCGGTGGTGGCGGTGAGCACCGGCACCCCGTACTGCCGGGTCAGCCGCTCGGTCAGCTCGCCGTCAAAGCGGTAGCCCCGGAGCATGATCGGCGGCACTCCCTGGATCACCACCAGGTCCACTCCAAACTCGGCCAGCTCGGCGACTCTGGATTCGGCCACCGCGATGGCCTCGTCGAACTCGGCCTCCGTGCCGGCACGGACGCCGACGTAACGCGGCACCACGCACACCCCGTCCGGCAGGAGCCGCGTGAAGGTCTCCAGCGAACCGGGCCGAAACGTCGGCTTCACCACCCCTACCTTGCCGCGCCAGCAATACAATGCTTGTCGCCCTTACACCGCGATGGTTTGGCCGCCGTCCACCACCAGGGCGTGGCCGGTGACGAACGACGCCTCGTCGGACACCAGGAACAGGACGCCGTAGGCCATCTCCTCCGGCCGCGCCATGCGCAGCAGCGCCTTGTTGCTGTCGGCCATGCGCTTGCGCTGCTCGGGGGTGGCGGCCTGCAGGGACGGCACCGGCGGGTGCCCGCGGAAACGAGGGGTCTCGGTGGCGCCGGGACAGATGCAGTTCACGCGGACGCCCTTGGGGCCGTAATCCAGCGCCATCTGCCGGGTCAGGCTGATGACCGCCGCCTTGGTGGCGCAGTAAGCCGGATAGTTGGCCGAGGCCAGCAGCCCGAAGGTGGACGCAGTGCTGACGATGTTGCCGCTGCCCTTCTCGAGCATGTGGGGGATCACCGCGCGGACGCTCCTCTGGATGGCGTTCAGGTTGAGGTCCATGATGAAGTTCCACTCCTCGTCCGTGTGTTCATGAACCTGCTTGCGTATCCCGCCGCCGGCGTTGTTGTAGAGGATGTCCACGCCGCCGTACCGCGCGATGGCGGTCTGCGCCATCTCCTCGGGACCGCCGTCCGCGGTCACGTTCACGTTCAGGAAGGTGGCCTCGCCGCCCTCGTTGATGATGAGCTCGTCCACCCGCGGGGTCAGAGTCTCCTGGATGTCGCAGCACACGACGCTGGCCCCCTCGCGCGCGAACAGACGGGAGGTGGCCCGTCCAATTCCGCTGTTGGCGCCGGTGATGATGGCCACCTTGCCTCGCAGCCGCCCCAGCCCCTCTCTCAACATGGGATGCTCGTCGTTGTTGGCGTTCGCCATGGGTATGCCTCCTTGGATTGTGCGCCTTCCGGCTCACTCTCCATTATCCGATTGCCGGTTGATTGCCAAGCATGCCCGGCGCACGCGACGTCGCGTGTTAACCTTCCCGGGACAATCCGTTAGAGTGTGACGATCAAGGAGGACTGACATGGACCAGGCAAACGAAAAGTTCGTGGACGTGGACGGCGTCCGCACCCGTTACTTCGAGAAGGGCAGCGGCGAGCCGCTGGTGCTGTTCCACGGCGGCAATTTCGGCTCCAACGACGCGGCCGACTGCAGCCTCGACTGGGGGCTCAACTTCGACCGCCTGGCGCAATGGTTCCACGTCTACGCGGTGGACAAGCTGGGCCAGGGGCTGACCGACAATCCCAAGAGCGACGACGACTACACCATGGCCGCGGTGGTGCGGCATGCCCTGGGTTTCCTGGAGACCCTGAAGCTCGGCAACGTCCACTTGGTGGGGCATTCCCGCGGCGCCTACCTGGTGGCGCGCATGACCCTGGAACGGGCCGACCTGGTCAAGTCCGTGATCCCGGTGGACACCAACACCCTGGCGCCCGGCGTCGGACGCAACGACATCGTGTTCGCCAACGCGCCGAACCCGCGCCTGGGGCGGGAATGCCAGCGCTGGGTGTACGAGCGCTATTCCTACGGCCACGACCACATTACCGATGACTGGCTCGACGCCTGCGTGGCCATCGGCCAACTGCCCAAGTACAAGGAGGCGGTGGAGAAGATGGAGATCCAGGGGCTCAAGACCAACCTCTTCCTGGCCGCCCACGCGCGGCAGAAGGAGGAGACCCTGGGCTGGATCCGCGACCGCGGCTTTCAACGGCCCACCCTGCTGGTGTGGGGCTACAACGACCCCACCGCCACGCTGGACCAGGGCATGCGCCTGATGGAGCTCATGGCCGGGAGCGAGCGCCGCACCCAGATGCACATCATCAACCAGGCCGGCCACTTCTCGTACCGCGAGCATCCCGCGGAGTTCAACGAGGTGCTGCGAGCGTTCATCGCGAGCCAGTAGTCCGGGATTCGCTGGACGGCTTGGAGCCGGTTCCGGCGGTAATCCGTTGTGTGGCACAAATACGAAGTTACCCGTATATTGAAGTCAATGCCAAAAATGAAGAAAGCCACGGATCCGCACAGCCCCACGCTGGACGGGAGCGACGGCGGTCAATCGAGACGGGTCCGCATCGATCCGGCGGGCCGCGTCGTCGTGCCGGCCGGGTTCCGCAAGGCGCTTGGCATTCGCAGCGGTCAGGAACTCCTGCTTTCGATGGACGACGGGGTCCTCAGGCTCCGGACCATCGACGCGGCCCTCGATCGGGTGCGGCTGATCGCCAGAAGCAAGCGCAAGGGCCGCGGGAGTGTCGTCGAGCAGTTCATCACGGAGCGGCGCGCGGAGGCTGCCCGGGAGTAGGGATGCCGCGGTCGGTCCTGGACGCTTCCGCTGCCCTCGCGTTGATACTGGAGGAACAGGGTGCCGACCTCGTCGTCGAGGCTCTACGGTCCGGCACGGCCATGTCGGCCGTCAACGTCGCCGAGGTGGCGGCCCGTCTTCACCAGGACGGCTGGACCGAGTCCGAAGTCGGGCTTGTCTTCGAGTCCCTGGGTATCGACGTCCTGCCGTTCACGCGTGAAGCCGCGTTGCTGAGCGCCCGACTCCGTACGGTCACCAGGCGACAAGGGCTCGGGCTGGGCGACCGTGCCGCCCTTGCGACCGGCCATCTCGAGCGATGTCCGGTACTCACCTCCGATCGCGTCTGGCAAAGGCTCGACATTCCGGGCATCGACATCCGCTGCATCCGTTAACCGGCAGCTTGAAAAAATGCGGTCCATGACCCATCATCCGAGAGTATAACGTCTGGAGGGAAACACCATGGCAAAATACATGTTCCAATCCAAGTACACCGCAAAGGGGCTGGTAGGCCTCTTGAAGGAAGGCGGCAGCCGGCGACGGGCTGCCCTGACTCAGACCATTGAGGGGATGGGCGGCACCGTGGAGGGGTTCTACTACGGCTTCGGCGACACCGACCTCTACCTGATCGCCGACCTTCCCGACGACGCCACGGCCACGGCCGTTTCGCTCAACATCGCCAATGCCGGCGCCCTGGACATCAAGGCCACGGTGCTGATCACGCCGGAGACGGTGGACGAGGCGGTCAAGAAGAAAGTGGCCTACCGGCCGCCGGGCGCCCGGGCCACCCGCGGCCAGAAGTAGGGGCGAAGCGGCGGTACCGGCTTGAGCGGGCGCCGGTGCCCCTTACCCGACCATGCCCCTCGTAAGTTTCGAAGACGTCTCGCTGCAATTGGGAGATCAGCGGCTGCTGGCGCACGCGGACCTCGCTATCGAGCCGGGAGAGCGGGTCTGCCTGATCGGCCGCAACGGCGCGGGCAAGACCTCTTTGCTGCGCCTTATCACGGGTGGGCTCGAGGCCGACGACGGCGAGATCCGCTACCAGAGCCGCATCCGCGTGAGCGAACTGGAGCAGGCGCTGCCCGAAGAGCTCGGGCAGACGGTGCGGGAGTACGTCACCACCGGGCTGGCGGACCTGCAGAACCTCATCGACCTCTATCAGCAACGCTCCCGGGAGACCCTGGACCGCAGGGGCCTGCTGGAGCTGGAGGCGTTGCATCGGGAGATCGACGCCCACGGCGGCTGGCACGTGGACCAGCGCGTGGATACGGTCCTGAGCGAGCTGGACCTGCCGGCGGACCGGCGGCTGGAAGAGTTGTCCGGCGGCTGGCAGCGCCGGGTGGGGCTGGCCCGGGCCATCGTCGGCAACGCCGAGCTGTTGCTCCTCGACGAGCCCACCAACCATCTCGACCTGAGCACGATCCAGTGGCTCGAGGACCGGGTCTACAATTACGCCGGCAGCGTCCTGTTCATCACCCACGACCGCGCCTTCCTGCGGCGCCTGGCCACCCGCATCGTGGAGCTGGATCGCACCCGGCTCACGAGCTGGCCCGGCAGCTACGACAACTACCTCAAGCTCAAGGAGCAGTCCCTGGCGGAAGACGCCCGGCACAACGCCCTGTTCGACAAGCGGCTGGCCCAGGAGGAGGAATGGATCCGGCGCGGCATCAAGGCGCGCCGCACGCGCAACGAAGGCCGGGTGCGCGCGCTCATGGCCATGCGCGAGGAGGCGGCCCAGCGGCTCAAGCCCCAGGGACACGCGCGCATCCACGTGCAGCACGGCGGACAGTCCGGCCGCAAGGTGGTGGAGCTCCGCAACGTCACCCACGGCTAC
>Ga0209020_1002872_pt1 | contig 12940 bp, 10 predicted proteins | sample PinacodermBB_FD_187298 | JGI IMG/M metagenome (GOLD analysis project Ga0209020, IMG submission 187298) | Host-associated microbial community of the marine sponge Aplysina aerophoba from Gulf of Piran - sponge pinacoderm, lysed by bead... | ecosystem: Host-associated > Porifera > Sponge >...
CACAGCCCCGCCCAACACAGCCCCGCCCAACACAGCCCCGCCCAACACAGCCCCGCCCAACACAGGGGCCAGGTCTGGTCTGCACAGGGACTCGTTCACGAACAACTACAGATTCACCGCAGCAACCGTTACCCCCAAGTCACCGACCTCGGTGATTCGGTCGGTTTGTATCGGACTCCGTTCGGCGATCTGGCGGTGCTCATCGCCGATGACCACCGCTACCCCGAAGCGATGCGACTGGCTGCGGTGGCCGGTGCCCACATCGTTGTGGTGTGTTGGCAGCCTGAACACGCTTGGGAGTGCGACCTGGCTCTGCTGGAGCGGGCAGCCGAGAACCGAGTGAGCCTCGCGGCATGCGGTCCGGCGGGTTCGCCCGGTGCCGCGCTGCTGCTCGACCCGCCCGCTGATTCGCTCTGGAATCCACATCGATCCAGCGCCTACGACGGCACAATCAACACTCCCGAGACCATCCGCGCAAAGCCCGGCGACGGGATGTCGATTTCAACCTTGCACCCCGGTCGAGCACTGCATCGAGAGGTCTCCAAAAACACCGATCTGGTCGCCGGACGCCCCTGGCAAGCATCCGTCGTGCTCAGCGCGGCACCATCCAAAACGCCACCACAACCTCACCGTCCTCGGATCTCCTCGATGTAGTCGTCGCCGCTCTCGCTGCTCCCAAGGATGGCACACACACTCTCGACTGGCTTAGCACTGGGATCGGTTTCCTGCGCTCTCTGAACGGCAGTCACCGCAAGTTGGACACCTTCGTGTCTCTGGATGTGCGCGAGGGCCTCAAAGAGGTTGCGCGCATGGGGATTGCCTGACGGGCCGAACATGCGCATAAGGCTCTTGGGGGGCTTGTCGGTCAGGCTGGCGAGTTGGTCGAATCCGATGGTGGCGTTGATGTAGTCACGCAGGATGATCTTTCCGGTGTCGACATCTCCAGCGAGTAGGCACTCGATGCCTTCTTTCATTAGTGCTACCCGGAAGCTCTGATCGATCCGTGCTCGGGCTTGCACGGTGTTCTTGAACTCAGTTGTGAGCGGCATATTCATTCCTCCTTGGCTTTGCGTTGTTTGTATTCTCTCCATAGTTCACGAGCTTGCTTGATCTGTCGCTGTTGACGTGCCTTGGTGCCTCCCCCAAGCAAGATGATCAAGGTGTCGCCATCCCGGCCGAAATAAATCCTGTATCCCGGGCCGATGTGTACGCGACGTTCCAGAAGCCCCCCTCCGAGGGTCCTGACATCTGACAGGTTCCCCGCCTCCATCCTGGCGACCACTGTCCTGACTTTTGCGGCTGTGGTTGAATCGAGTCCGTCGAACTATCGGCCGAACGGACTGTGCCCCCGACCGTCAACGCACTCTGAGACTCTGTACATCCAATTATAGTACCATATATGTTGCCATTATGTTGCGGCCAGCAGCCGCAGACTGTACGGATTGGGCCTTCAGAAATCATCCCTGCGAACGCCCCCTGCCAATCTACGGCAGACACTCAACGCGGTGCCCTGGCCAGCACTGCTCGGGCTTGACGCACGACCGCGGCGTCGATGAACTTGCCGTCCACGATCAGCGCTGCTCGGCCCTCGGCGACCGCGGCTTCGTACGCGGCCACAACCGCGTCCGCCTGGGCGACAGCATCCGCTGTTGGAGTGAATGCAGCGTTGACCGCATCCACCTGGGCGGGGTGGATCACCGAGCGACCACCGAATCCGTGGCGGCGCAGCGATTCGCTGGTGGTGACCAGAGCGTCGTGGTCGTTGAGGTCGGTGGGCACCGGTCCGCAGGGGGACAGGAGTCCGCAACCGACCGACGCGACCACCACTCGGGTTCGGACCGGCCACATCTCCAGGGCATCCGCGGACGGTTCCATGCACATGTCGGCAGCTAAGTCGGCCTCTCCCAGAGCCAGGCGCACCACCGCGGGGATCGCCGCGATCTCATAGATGTCTCTAACGCCGATCGCCGACTCGATGAGGGCCATCACCGGGCTGCCGCCAAAATCGGCGGCGCAGGCCGAGGTGTCGGCCTTGGGAACCACCACCCCCGCGAAGTCCACCCCGTCGGCAACCAGTGAACGCACCATGGCCGCATCGTCGTCGAGCAGGTCGGGGCGGTTGTTGACCCGCACCCAAGCCGCTGCGCCGGAGTTGGCCCCCAGCCACGCCGAGACTGCTTCACGGGCCGTTGCCTTGGCTGATTCCGCGACCGCGTCCTCGAGGTCGCAGATGATGGCATCGGCTCCCGAGGCGAGCGCCTTGGCGAAGCGGTCGGCCCGGTCGCCCGGGACATAGAGCGTGGTGCGAGTCATGGTTTGGGGCATCTCGTTGCTGCTGCCAGATCTCAGACTGTAGCTGTCCGATCTCAGACTGTAGCGCAGCGTTGCGACCGCGCCGTCGCCTTCCGCTAGCTCCAGAGCGCGCAGATGGGGACCGCTTCGATTCCGTCGTCAAGCGTGAATTGGGCGGGCCCGGTGTGGAGCAGGACTCCTGCCTTGAATCGGTCGCCCAGTTGATCGCGCAGCCATATCAGGTGGCGGGCATCACGCAGTCTGGGCGCGCTGTGTGCCTTGATCTCCAATCCGACTACCCCGCGGGCACCTAGATCAGCGATCAGGTTGACCTCGTGCCTGCCGTCGCGATCGCGTAGGTGATAGAGCTGAGGTCGGAGCGGATCCAACACTGCCTCGGCGCGTAGCTGGTTCGTGACGAAAGTGTCGATGAGGCGGCCGAGCAGGGTGCCGTCGTTCATTACCAGATCCAAGTCGGCGCGAACGGACGCGCCCCAGAGCCCGGTGTCGGCGACGAAGCGTTTGGGGGACCGGGCCAGTCGTTTCAGACGGTTGCTGCTCCATGCCGGAAGTTCGGCGATGACCCCGATGTCGGTCAGCAGTTTGGTGTGCGAGCGTGCGGTGCGCCGATCGATGCCAACTGCTTGGTACAGCGTATTCTCGTTGAAGATGCCTGCCGAGTTCAGAGCATAGGCTTGAAAGAACTCCGCGAGTTTCGTATGGGACTGATCGCCGGGTACGTCATGGGCGAGCATCTGTTCGATGTAGCTCCGCATCCAGTCGTCGCGGACACTGCCTGCCAGGGCGATTGACTCCGGGAAACCTCCCACCAAGGCAATCTTGGCGTAGTCGCGCAGATCGGGAGGATTTTCCGGCAAGACAAAGGACTTTCCGCTCAGATGGCGGCTGACGAAGAAACCTGGCGGTCTTGCGAGTTGCTCGCGCACTGCGAGCGGGTGCATGGCAACCCTGATCAATCGTCCCGTCCCGGGCCAAAGGACCGGATCGTTCTCGGACCGGACCGATCCCGTCAGAATGAACCGGCCGGGCCGGCGCTCAGCATCAACGGCCCGCTTGACCGCACCAAGCACGCCCGGGCATGCCTGCCACTCGTCGAGCAGAACAGGCTCGGCGCGGCCACGCAACGCGGCATCGGGGTCGGCCTCGAACGGGTAGGCCTCGGGCGGCTTGTCCAAACGGACCACACTGGAGGCGTGTCGCATCGCGGTAGTGGTTTTCCCAGAGGCCCGCGCGCCGGTGATCATCACCGCGGGAGCGGCGGTCAGCACTTCTCTGAGCCAGGGATCCACCAAGCGGATGAGGTACTCCACGGGGGCAGCGTACCCTGCGGCAACACTACGATGTCGGTTTTGCGCATATGTTGATGCCGTTTTGGCGCAGGTTCCGATGCCGAAATCGCGCAGGTTCCGATGCCGATTTGGCGCAACTCTTGAGGTTCCCATGTTGCGGCGACGGTGGTTTGTTGACGCTCGTCGCTGCTCAGCCCTACTGTGGGGCAGAACGAAACGGTGTTCCGCTTGACGGAACACCCTTACTCTGACGATCCTGGAGAACCTATGCGCGAGACGTTGCAGGGCGTCCAAGACATCTTCGACGAGCGAGTCCCGACAGACGCTAAGGCAACCTTCGACCGGCTCTGGTCGATCACCTGCGAGGTCATGGCTAAGATTGAAGCCCGGTTCGAGCTGACCCGAGACCCGAGCACCACCGACCTGGAGTCGTATCGGGGCAGCACGGAGTACCCCGCTGGCCGGCTCGCCGCCTACAGCGGACCCGAGATGGACTGGCTGATCCACTCCTGGATCGGCAACCCGCCCATCGGTTTCACCAACATGCATGTGACCGCCTGGCTCGGCCCCCATATCGACGTGCCCCATCTCGGCATCGCTTGGGGGACCCTGCCCGACCTGTGGTTCTACATTGACTACAACCGCCGGTCCGACCTGATGCTCGACACCGAGGCGCTCGACAAATACTACGAACCGCTCAACGAGGAGTTCCTGGCGCTGCGAGCCGACGAGGGGCTGGCACCGTTCACCTCGAGGGCCCTGTACATCCGCGCGGCGCTCAGCGACGTGGCCGTCTGCTTCACCACCCCCAACCGCACCCACGACGAGGCGCGGCTCGACCAGGTGAGCGAACTCGCTCACCGCCGTGTCGACCAGTGGCTGCGGTGGGTCGACGAGGCCGAACCCGTGCCGCAGCGGCGTCGGGCACAGCTTGCCGCGGACGACCTGGCCCGGCGGCGCACCATCGCCCAACGGGACCCGGCCAATGTGATGGCGGTACGGTTCTTCGGCCAGGAGCTGACCGATCGCCTGGTGCGGGCCCTGTGGGGCGGCGACCGACACCTGCCGAGACCTGCCTGAAGGAGGATTCCATGTTCATAAAGAACCACTGGTACGCAGTCGAGTTCGGTTCAGAGGTCGCTGCCGAACCGGTGCTCGCCCGAGTGCACGGCCACGACCTGGTGCTGTGGCGCAGCCACGACGGCACGGTCAATGCCCAGTCCGACCTGTGCGTGCACCGCGGCGGTTCGCTGGCCGGGGGCAAGGTTGTTGGCAACTGTGTGCAATGCCCCTACCACGGATGGCGCTACGGTGCCGACGGTGCGTGCGTGGAGATCCCGGCGAACCGCCATGGTCTGCCGATCCCCCGCAAGGCCCGGATCGACACCTACCCCTGTGTCGAGCGCTACGGCTTCGTGTGGGTCTTCCTAGGCGACCTTGCTGCCGAGCAGCGTCCGCCGCTGCCTGTGCTCGACGGGCTCGAGGAGCACACCGAGGCCAAAGCGGCGGGTTACCGGGCGATATTCGGGGAGTTCACCTGGAATGCCAACTACGACCGGGTGTTGGAGAACGCTGTGGACATCGCCCACACGCCCTTCGTGCACTCCGGTTCGTTCGGCAACGCCGAGCAGCCCGAGATCGAGGAGTTCGATCTGCAAGAGGAACGCAAGGACGGTTTCCTGGCCTCGGTGACTGCCACGGTCGACCTTGAGCCTCCCCGTCCGTCTGGGCTGTGGAAGTTCATCTCCTCCAAGGAGCGCCCCCCGGTCAGCACCACCACCGGCTTCTATCCGCCCAACGTGTCGCTGCTGATCGTGCGTCTGCCGATGGGTGAGATACGCATCTTCACCGCGGCGGTCCCCCGCAGCGAGCATGTCACGGTCTCGAAGTTCGCCATGCTGCGCACGTTCTTCACAGGCGGTTGGGCCGACAAGAACTCCATGCAGCGCACGATCAAGATCTTCCGGGAGGACCAGCCGACCGTGGAGGGGCAGCGTCCCGAGTTGTTGCCCTTCGACCTGTCGGCCGAGCTTCATGTCAAGTCCGACTCGATCCAGTTGGCCTACCGGCGCTGGCGCTCTGAGCAGATCAACCGGGGCTGGGGCCTTGAAGTGCTGCCTGATGAGACGGCTATGCGGGCCGCTGCGGTCATTCCCTCCCCGGCCCGCGCCAGTGACCCCGAGTTGGCCAACGCTTGGGTCTTCCCGACCGTCGCCGAGGCCGCGTCATCGCAAACCGGCACCGGGTCCCCCCAATGAGGCCCGCCCAGGCGCGAGCCGACCGAACCAGTGCCGGTCAGGTGGGAACCGAGCGATGAGTCTGTCGGCTGATTTGTGCCTCGGGACCGTCGAGGCGATCGAGACTCGCCTGGGTCTGGCCGAGACCGTGAACACACCGCTGGTCTCGGTGCTGGACGGTTCGCCGGTCGGCGTTCATCGGGTGCTGTCACGCGACGGCGTGGCCGAGTTGGTCTATGTGGGCATGACCGTCGAAGCGTTCGGTCTCGACAGCCACATGTGCTTCGCGTTCACGCCGCCCCACAGCCCGGTCCCCCATTTCACGGTGGACTCGGTGTTGGCCGGTCCCCACTACGCGTTTCACCTTGATCTGATCCCCCGCCTCGACCCGGGCGCGAACCTGGCCTACATCGACCACTGCTACGGCCCGCTCACCGAGACCCACGACGCGGTCGTGGAGATGGAGGGGTTGGCACCCGCACATCTATCGCCGCGGCAATGGCAGCTGATGTCGGCCTGGATGCTGGCCCATCGCGCCGACGAGGACGGTTTCGCGGGCGTGTTCGACGCGGTGGCCGACTACCGCGACCACTGGCTCGACCTGGTGGCCGAAGGTGTGCCCGGCAATGCCCTCGGTGGCGCCACCGCGAAGGACTTGGACAGGCGCGACCTCCGCAACCGTGAAGCCGTCTTCAGCCCCGAGGTCGATCCCGTTTGGGCCCGCGTGGATCAGCTGCTCGGCCCGGCGACGAGCGCCTCGATCCGCACAAGCCTGAAATCCGCCGCCCGCACCTGAGAACGACCCGACCAACCGCCCGACCGCAACCGACCGACCGACCGCAACGAGAACGGAGACCACCAATGAGCGAGACCGAAGCCTCTGAATGGCAGCAGCGCATCACCGGTGAGTGGTACGGCCTGCCGTCGGTCTTCGATGCCGACGGAAGCCACACCGGGTTCAACAAGGTCAGCCGGGCCAGCGTGTTCGCCGACGGCAACGTCACCTACTGGATGCAGTGCAACTTCATGAACACCGGCCCGCTGCGCAACCGTTTCGAGATCCGCGACTTCGAGTTCAGCGTGGACGATCAGGGCAACGACCGCATCTACCAGGGGCCCGATTTCTACGGGGCGGGCCATCCCTACGGGTCGCTGGTGGACTCGCACTACTACTCGCCGGGATGGCGGGCCGATCTGAACACGATGAACCAGATACTGCCCGACGGCGTGACCCAAGTCTATTCGTCGCTGCTGTATGAGGGGCCGACCCTGTTCGCGGTGTTCAACGGGGTGTACCTCAACGCCCACGACTACGACACCAACGCCGAGACCAGAGAATGGATCGACGGCCATATCGAGGCCGAACGGGAGCTGGCCTCGTGGCCGCACACCGTGCCGGACCGGGTCGGCGGCGAATGGACCGGCCAATGCGAGGTGTTCGGGGCCGACCAGCAGCGCCGGGGCACAGTGGATGTGCGCCTGCGCAACGACCCCATCGACCTGGTGCGAGCCGACTGCACTCTGGAGATGTCGGGGGCGGTCGACCGTTCCGTGAGCTACATCCGGACCCGCTCCGGCGGCAACCGCTACACCTACGACGGCCCCGACCTGTGGGGCAACGCCATCGCCTACGGTCGGGCGCTGTACACATCGCAGCACCATGCGAGCGAGGCGTTCAAGGTCAAGGGGCGGGAGTTCATCCTCGACCGCAGCCACACGATGGCCGTGGCCTGGAAGCTCTACTGCGGCGACCGCATGACCGACATCGTGTTCGGCCCCCTCGACTGGTCGTCTGACTGAGACGCCGACCTGCCGTCGCCGGAACGGACCACGACCGACGGCATCCTGTAGTCAGGCCTCACGCGGCGGTCGGCACGAGTTCTGCCGGCGGCGACCTCGCCTGCACCACTGCACCCGGTAGTCAGGCACTGCGCGGTTGTCGGTGCCTCATGTACCGTGTTGCCGATGGTTCTGCTGGACGCGAAAGACGCGCTGAGTGCATCCGGGGAGGGGCCCGACCGGTGGCAGCTGTGCCGTGCGGGCATCGTCAACGTCTACCAGTACGAGAACGAGGTGCTGCATTTCGCCGGGGGGCGGTTGCTGCTGCGGGGCGTCAACGGTTCGGGAAAGTCCACGGCGATGAACATGCTGCTGCCGTTCCTGCTGACCGCCCGGCAGCGGGGGATCGACGCCGCAGGCGAGCAGGTCGGCATCCTCAAGTCGTGGATGCTCGACGGGCGCGACGATCCCCAACCGGTCGGCTATCTGTGGGTCGAGTTCGAACGCGGCGGCGAGCATTTCACCTGCGGTTGCGGCATCAAGGCCAATCGGGCCTCAGACAATGTCACCACCTGGTGGTTCGTTTCTCCCAAGCGGGTCGGTATTGACTTCGGGCTGGTCAGGGGCCAAGTCCCGCTTAGCGCTGACGCCCTGCGGGCGGTGCTCGACGAAGGCACTGTGTACCCCGCACGGCAGCGCCGCGACTACCGGCGCGAGATCGAGCGCCGGCTGTTCGGCGGCGCGTCGATCGACGAGCACATCGGCCTGATCCACCTGGTGCGCGATCCCCGTGTCGGCGACCGGATAGACGTCGATCTCCCGCAACGACTCGTAGACGTGCTTCCCCGGCTCTCCGAGCAGGCCCTTGCCGAAGCCGCACAGCCCCTCGACGACCTCGAGGAGCACCGCCGCAACGTCACCGCACTCGAAAGGACTGTGGCTGCTGTCGACGGCCTGCTCGCCGTCTACCGCTCCTACTGTGTCGGCGACCTGCGCCGGCGGACCGACGAGGGGGCCGACCGGCTCAACGCGCTGCGCCGCCGAGCCCGCGACGAGAAGCAGGCTCAAGGGGCTGTCAGGGACGCTGAGGCCGAGGTTGAACGGCTGGACGGGGAGATCGCCCGTCTCGACCGTGAGATCAAGCTTCTGGGAAGCCAGATCACCGCGCTTGAGGAGTCCCAGGCCTACAAGTCGGGCCAGGAGCTCGCCACCTTGGAAGAACTCGTGCATGATCTCGACCGGCAGAGCGCAAGAGCCAGAGCACGCGTCGCGGACTGCACCGGGCGGGCCGACGACCAAGGAACCCAGGTCAAGGCTGCACAGGTGCGCAGCAGAGGCGACTTGGACCAACTGAACCAGGCTCTGGCAGGCGCGGCACAGCTCGCAACAAGATGCGGGCTGGCCGCCGGCCCGTTGGGCCCCGCACAGATATCTGAGGCGGCCCTCGACAGCCTCGCCGCGAACGAACCGGCCGCGCCCTTCGACTCCACCGCGGTCGACTGCGGCCTCGACGACTCCCATGGAGCGCTCAGCCGGCGCCGCGGCGACCTCGCCGAGGTGGACGACGCCCGTCGCCAACTCGACGAAGCAGTCGAGTTGCAGCGCCGCGCCGACACGGTGCTCGAAGCCGCCGAAGCCGCCGCCCGCAGTGCCGGCGAAAGGCTCGCTCAACGGACCCGGGCACTGGCCGCAGCAAAGCGGGCGTGGCAGGAGCAGGCCGGGCTCTGGGCGTCGAGAGCCCTGCCGCTGCTGTCGGCCACGGCGGTCGAGTCGACCGTCGTCGAGACCCTCGCTGGCGCCGAGACAACCGCGGTCGGCACCGCTCCACAGGACCTCGCAGCGCAACTGCGCGCAGCTGCTGCCGCCCTCGTCGCCCATTGGGTCGACGCCGTCGCCGCCTGCGAGCACCGGCTGGCAGCCGAGCGGACCGCGCAAGACGACGCGCAGGCACTCGTGGACAGACTCGCCGCGCAGACCGAGCCCGATCCGCCCCACTTCGAGTGGCAGGCCGTTGCCGACCACTGCATCGCCGACCTGATCGATTTTGACCCGCGCCTGAATGACAGCAGCAGGGCCGGCCTCGAGGCCGCGCTCGAGGCCTCCGGACTGCTCGCGGCCCGCCTCGCCGACAACGGTGGTGCCGAGTTGGTCAACGGTGAACTCGTCGCCGTCTCCGCCGGCCGTGTCGAGAGCCCGCTGAGCGACCTGTTGCGCGTGACAATTCCAGACCGCTTGGCCGGGGTGGTGGACGCTGGCCAGGTCGCCGAGTTGCTCGACTCGATCTCCGCGGACTCCTCTGCTCGCACTGCCACCGCCGCGGGTGTCGACGGGGCCTTCCGCGTCGGCGGGCTCGAAGGCCGCCACCTCAAAGAACGCGCCGAGTTCATCGGCGCGACCGCCCGCCGCGAGGCGCTCGACCGCGAACGGAGCACCGCCGCCGAGGCCCTGCGGCAGGCCAGAGCCGCGGCCGACGCCACCGAGACCGAACTCTCTGCGCTGGCAGAATCGCTCGGCGCCGCCCGCCGGCTGCAGGCCGAAGTTCCGGGCACCTCGGCGATAGAGGAGGCGACAGGCGCCCTCAACGATGCCGATGCCGCAGCCGGCGAGGCCCGAACGGCCAGTTCAGAGGCTGCCGAACGGGCCGCCGAGGCCGAGCGCGCAGCCGTCGCGGCGGCCGACGATCTGCAACGCCGTGCGTTCACCCTGAGCCTGCCCAGCGATGCCGACGGCCTGGCGTCGTTTCGGGCGGACCTGCGCGAGTTGGGTGAGACCCTGGAGCGCTGCCGCTCCCACAGCGCCGTCACAGCCAGGTCGGCTGAGGCCTGGGCCGCCGCCGCCAAGCGCTGGCGAACCGCAGCCGCAGACCTCCGTGCCGAGCAGCAGGAACACGAGCGGATCACCGACCAGCACGCAAGGCAGAGCCAGAGGCTCGCCACCATCAGGCGCAGCATCGGCGACGACTACCAGAATGTCGTCGCCGAGCGGGACGAACGGAGAGCCGAGCTGACAGCAGCAGAGACTCGCCTGCCCGCGGTTCGCGGCGACCGCGAGACCGCATTCGAGCGGCTCGCGAAGTCTCGGGCCGACGCTGGACTCGCCGCTGCGAGCCGGGAGCGTGCTGAACGCGAATGCGAGGAGATGCGCCACTCGCTGGCCGAGGCTGTCGCGACTCCCGGCGTGCTCGAAGCCGTGGTGTCGCCGGTCGGCTCAACCACGGTCGAACCTGTCTGCACAGCACACGGCGGCAGCGAGGGACTCAAGGAACTGATCGGCGAGATCGAGCGGCTGCTTGGCACCGGGCACGGGCACGGCGCAACCGCCGCCGGCGCCGACTCCGCGGCCGGACCGGCCGATGTCAACAGCGTGCTTGCATCGCTGCGGCAGCGGCGCGACTCCCTCGGCAGCGGCTGGGATGCCGAGGCCCGCTACATCGACCCCCTGCTGCCGCTCGTCGTGGAGGTCGCCGGTCCGGCGGGCAGGGCGACCCTGGCCCGGGCGGCAGGGACGGTGTCTGAGCAGCACCGACAACTCGCCGGGTTGCTCGACCAGAAGCAGTCCGACGCTCTGCGCGAGCTGCTGCAGGGCCTGATCGCCGCCGAGATCGCCGAGAAGGCGCACGGGGCCGAGAGTCTCGTCGAGTCGATGAACGAGAGGCTCTCCAGCGTCGCAACCGCTCACGATGTGGGCGTCCGGCTGCGCTGGCGGCTCTCCCCGGAACTCGACCCGTCAACGGCGCGCATGGTCGACCTGCTCGCCAAACGGCCCGACCTCCGTCTGCCCGATGACCAGCGCGAACTGCGCACCCTCCTCTCAGAGCGGCTCGCCGAAGCCCGAGCGCAGGATCCCGACGGCTCCTACCGGCAACTGATCGCCGAGACGCTCAACTACAAGCAGTGGTATGAGATGGCGGTGATGGTGCGGCGCGGCGGCGGCAATGAGACGCGCCTCGGACGCAGAACACCGCTGTCGGAGGGAGAGAAGAAGATCGTCACCTACCTGACGCTGTTCGCCGCAGTCGCCGCCTCGCACGACGCGCTGGACGCTCAGCGGCCCGGCAGCGACCCGGACCGTTCAGGCATCGCCAGATTCGTGCTTCTCGACGACGCTTTCGCGAAGGTGTCTGAGGACAACCACGCCGACCTCTTCGGCCTTATCGTCGCCCTCGACCTCGACCTGATCGCCACCAGCGAACGGCTCTGGGGCACCCACGGGACCGTCCCGCAACTGGCCATAACCGAAGTCGTCCGAGATGCCGACCTCAAGACCATCCTGCTGGAGCATTACAACTGGGACGGCACCGCACTGTCACGACGGACGACGCGGTGACCGGCGCGGTGACCGACGCGGTGACGGACGCGGTGACGGACGCGGGGACCGGCGCGGGGACCGGCGCGCAACCTGCCCGAGACGGGCCGAAGACCGCCGAGGGCGCGTACCCGGCGAGCAGCGACGGAGACGACGGACCGGGCCGGGTCCGACAGTTGTTCAGCTATCTCACAAGCCCGGAATGGCAGGACTACCGCACGATTCTAGTCGTCTTCGCCGGCACCTTCTTCGCTGAGTTCACCGCCGAGGATGTGGCCGCGCACCCGGCCGTCGCCGCCGCCAGAATCGATCCGGGGGCGGTTGCAAACCGGCTCGAGAGCCTGCGCCGCTGGGGCAACCTGACGGTGTCCGCCGACGTCGGGGCGCCGTCGAGCGTGGAGGACTACTACCGCCGACACAACCGCTACCTGATCACTCGCGCTGGCCAGCAGGTCCATGAGCTGGTCGAAGATGTGCTGGCGACCGCTGAGGAGATCGGCGACGTGCAGACTGGCCGGCTCCGCGACCTCCACCGCTCGCTGCGGGAGCTGGCCCAACAGATCAGCGCCGGTCCCGACCGCGTCGATCTGGCCGACCGGGTGCGCCATGTGTTCGACCTCCATGAGCGGTTCACCAGCGAGCTGACCCAATTCTTCGTGCAGCTCAACTCGTGGCAGAACCGCTACGACCTCGATGCCGAGGAGATCCAGCTCTTCGCCACGGTGCTCGTCGGCTACATCTCCGAGAAGCTCGGCGAGATCGAGAACATGACCCACCCGATCGCCCGCAGCCTCGACGAGGTGCTGGCGCAGATCGACGTTTTGATCCCCGAGCTGCAGACCGGGCTCGCAGCCCGCGTGGGCGACGCCGGCCTGGCCCGAAGCGCCGCCGTCCGCCGCCACAAGGGCGCCGACCGCGAGGACTGGGACCATCTGGCCGCTTGGTTCCGCCCGCCTCCGGGGCTCCCCTCCCGGCTCGACCAGCTAACCCGGCAGGCCGTGGCGGCAGCGCGGACGC
>Ga0209020_1002884_pt1 | contig 12905 bp, 10 predicted proteins | sample PinacodermBB_FD_187298 | JGI IMG/M metagenome (GOLD analysis project Ga0209020, IMG submission 187298) | Host-associated microbial community of the marine sponge Aplysina aerophoba from Gulf of Piran - sponge pinacoderm, lysed by bead... | ecosystem: Host-associated > Porifera > Sponge >...
CCCGAAGGACAGTTCGGTCGCCCCTGGCATCACCGGGCCGGGCGAGGCGAGCGTCTGGCGATCGCCGAGGTAGCAGTACTCGAACACGAGGCGCCCGCCGGCCAGGTACAGGACGTAACCGCCGCTCACGTCGCCCACCGCCACCAGCACCCCCTCGTCGGCAGCGCCCAGCGGAGCGACCCGGGCCGTGATCTTGAAGTCCCGGTTGAACACCAGTGGCGTGGCGGCGCCGGGCACCCGGCTCGAACCGGCCAGGTACGAGAACTTGTCCCTCGCCCTCGGCGTACCTGGGGTCGTGAAGGTGGAGGCCCTCACTGCCAGGTAGCGGTCGTCCAGGGGGAACACGGAGTAGCGGGCGGCCTCCTCCGACCACTGCCCCACCAGGCCGGCCAGCTTCTCGGGGTGTTCAGCGGCCACATCGTTGCACTCCGAGAAATCGGAGTCGATGTGATACAACTCCCACGGGTCGTCCCCGAAGGGTTCGTTGCGCCGGTGCCGGGTGAGCGCCTTCCAGCCGCCCTGCCACATGGCCCGGTGGCCGATCATCTCGAAGTACTGCCGATCGCGGGGAGCGGGGGCGCCCGGGTCGTCGAGCACATCGCGGATGCTGGCGCCGTGGTAGGGCATTTGGTCCACACCCCGGTACGAGGCCTTCGGCGCCACACCCACGAGGTCCAGGATCGTCGGAGCGATGTCGATGGCGTGGACGAACCGGGTGCGCACCCCCCCGTTGCCTGCCAACCCTTCCGGCCAGGAGACGATCAGAGGCGTCCGCACACCGCCGGCGTACGTGTTCTGCTTGTACCAGCGGAGCGGCGTGTTGGCGGCCTGCGCCCATCCCCACGGGATGTTGGTCTGCGAGTGCGGGCCGCCGATAGTGTCGAACCGCTCCATGTTGAACTCCACGGTGCAGAATTGGTCCTCCTCGTAGGTCACGATGTCGGCGCCACCGTCGGGTCCGCCCTCCTGGCTGGCCCCGTTGTCGGACAGGACCACGACGATCGTGTTGTCGAGCCTCCCTATGGAGTCGAGGAAGTCGAACAGCCGTCCCATCTGGGCGTCGGTGTGATCCAGCATCGCCGCGTAGGCCTCCTGGAAGCGGGCGAAGAGCTTCTGGCGGTCGGGCGTCAGATTGTCCCACTCCTCCACCCCGGGATTGAGCGGCGCGAGGGCGGCGTCCTCGGGGACGATCCCGAGCTCCTTCTGGCGGGCGAAACGGCGCTCGCGGATCGCGTCCCAACCCTCGTCGTAGCGGCCGCGGTACTTGTCCAGGTACTCCTGGGGCGCCTGGTGCGGACAGTGGGCCGTTCCGAAGGCCGTGTACAGGAAGAACGGCTGCTCGGGCTTGACCGACACCTGGTCGCTCACGTAGGAGATGGCGTGGTCTATCAGATCCTCGGTGAGGTGGTAGCCGTCCTCAGGCTTGCCCGGCGGATCGACCCGGTGGTTGTCCTCGACCACGTCCGGGTAGAAATGGTCGGTGAGTGCGTCGAGGAAGCCGTAGTAGCGACCGAACCCCCGGCCGAGCGGCCACTCGTCGTAGGGCCCTGCGGCGGTGGTCTCCTCGAGGGGCGCCAGATGCCACTTGCCGATCGCCATAGTGGCATACCCGGCGCCCTGCAGCACCTCGGCGAGTGTGCCCGCCGATTTCGTCACCCGGCCACGGTGTCCGGGGAACCCCGAGTCGACATTCGACAGGTAGGCCATCCCGACGCTGTGATGGTTACGCCCGGTGAGCACGCAGGCGCGGGTCGGTGAGCACAGCGGAGTGACGTTGAAGTCGTTGAAGCGCAATCCCCGCTCCGCCAGCGCATCCATCACCGGGGTCTCCACCTCGGCCCCGTAGCACCCGAGGCCGGCGAAGCCCACATCGTCGAGCACCACCAGCACGACATCCGGCTTGCCGCGGGCATCGTTCGCCATCGGGGGCCACCACGGAACCGACTCGCGGAAGTCGGGTCCGATCACACCTTCGAAATCCGGCTCCGGGTGAACCGGAGCCTCAAGCCCTCCGTCTCCGGGTCCTCCGCCCGGACCAGTGCTGGAACCCATCGACCTTCCTGGCCTTTGCCGCCGCCGGTAACCATACTCGCGACCATGACCTCCATCGCCGCCGAAGACGGCGGCCCCGGCTTCCCCATCATCGACCCGTTCACCATCGAGTCGTTGACTGTCTACGTCTACCGAGCCCCCGTCACCCGTCCCGTCCGAACCTCCTTCGGGACGATGGTGGACCGCCCGGCGGTCGTGGTCACCACCCGATCCACCGAAGGGATCCCGGGGTACGGGGAGGTGTGGTGCAACTTCCCGGATCCCGCAGCGGGGTACCGCGCCGACCTGATCGCTCAGGTGCTCGCTCCGGCCGTCGTCCGCAGGCCGTGGCCCGGACCCGAGGCCGTGTTCGACGATCTATCGGAACGGTTCAGGCTGCTCGGCATCCAGGCGGGCGAGCCGGGGCCCTTCGCCCAATGCATCGCCGGCATCGATATAGCACTGTGGGACATGGCGGCCCGGCGGGCGCGCATGCCGCTCTGGAGGTTCCTCGGCGGTTCGGGCAGCGGACGCGTACCGGCCTATGCCAGCGGGATCGGACCGGAGGATCCCGCTGGCCAAGCCGCTTCGGCCCGGGCGCAGGGCCACCGGGCCTTCAAGCTGAAAGTGGGATTCGGCTTTGGGCAAGACCTGTCCAACCTCTCGGCCATGCGGAAAGCGCTCAGCTCGAACACGACCATCGCCGTAGACGCCAACCAGGCCTGGTCACCGGAGGAAGCGCGGACGATGATCGGCGCCATCGCGCCCTATTTCCCGGCGTGGATCGAGGAGCCGATTGCAGTCGACCGGCCCGAATCAGACTGGGTGGACTTGGCCTCCCACTCCCCCGTGCCGCTCGCCGGCGGAGAGAATCTCTACGGTGGAGAGGCATTCGAAAGGGCGATACGGGCCGGGACCCTGTCGATCATCCAACCCGACCTCACCAAATGGGGCGGGATCACCGGATGCCTGCCGGTCGCCAGGCGGATCCTGGCTGCCGGTCGCCGCTACTGCCCCCACCACTTGGGGGCGGGAGTCGGAGTTGTCGCCTCTGCCCATCTGCTGGCGGCGGTCGGGGGCGACGGTTTGCTGGAAGTGGACGCCAACCCGAACCCGCTGCGGGAAGACCTCGTCGAGCCCTACCCGGGGATTGAGAAAGGGACCATCGAACTCCGCGAGTCGCCCGGCCTCGGGATAACCCTTAGCCGCGGCACAAGTCCGGTCCGGATGGTGGCCACCCCCGCTTGAGGGACTGGCCAGGGCTACGCGCCGTGGCTGATCAGGCCGCCGAGGGAGTCGGCTGTGATCGTCTTTCCGGGGTCGCTCCACCATCGTCGGGTCGAAGTTGGGTCCATATGGAGGCATACGTTTCCACCCGCCCCTGGTTGAGAGTGAACAGCGGACCGGTGGGGAGGCCGCTCTCCGACGACAACCGCATCGCCGCTTCGGCGAACTCTCGACCCCCGGTGGCGCCGGACTCGGCACGCGCTCGGTCTACCAGGGCTTGGTACTGCTCGACAAGGTGTCCGGCCGCAACCCGGTATTCCTCCACCATCGCGTCATACCATGACCAGAACTCCTCCGGGAGATCGGCTCGCAGGCTGCCGACCGGATCGGACCCGCGTTGCGCGATCGCCTTCACGGTGTCGGGGTCCAGCCTGAGTCGAGCCGCCGCCGTTTTCGCGTCGATTCCTCGGCCGATCGCGTCGGCGACTGCCACGACTTCCCACACCCTGAGCGAGGTCAGCCCGGTCACGATGCGGTGGGCTACGACATACTCCGGGAACTTGAACTTGAATCGAACGTGCGGAACACCTTCCCCCGTGTCGAACCGGACGACATACCCCTCCCTTCCCAAGCCGCCACCAGGCGAGACAGAATCCGCCAACTCCGAGAACGAACCGAACTCGTGCTGCTCCGCTACCGGCCCGGGCCAGTCCAGGCATGCGAGCGGAAGGTCGGCGCCTGTACTTATCTCTATGACCGCCAGAAGGACCAGGTCTCGCCGGGCCCCGTAGTCGACCACAATCCGGTTGGACGGGTAGATGATCTCGAAGAGCGGCGTGATCTCCTTGCCGAAACCGACCTGGCCGTACTTGTCGCGCCAGATCTTGGAGGCCTCCAGCGCCTGCTCCGAATCCAGCGATCCGCGCGTTGCGATGCGGATCGCTCCTTCAGGATCGTGGTAGGCAATCCCCAGCGACCCGTCGAGCTTCTCGGTAACCACCATCGGCGCATCCTGGGGAATCGGAGGAGCGTCAGGTTCGCCCGGGTTGAAAAACTTCGGGAAGGGCCTGGCCACGACACGCTCCGCCGTGTCCACGATCAGCCCCCTGCAAATGAGTGTCGCCGGGTTCCATCTCCGGGAGTAGGTAGCCCTGGCGGTGTAGTTGAGGATACGTAGGCCACCTGCAGCGCGAACCGATACCAGTCCCTCATCGATCGCACGGTTGAGTGTCGCGCCGTCGATCAGATCGGACAGCCGGGGCTGCCGGGGTGGTGCGAGTGTTCCGGTCACGTTGGCGGCAACCATGCGGACTTTCCCTCCGGGGTCGGGACGGTACGGCCGGCCGGGGTGAGCGATCGGGTCCGGCCGGGGAGTACCCTCCGCCCGCAGGGTAGAACATCCGGCGGCTACCGAGGGAGAACTCCGACATCGACCATCCTCCGGACCCGAGCCCCGTAACACCTCGGAAAGTGGGTCTCGTCGGTCTTTCCACTGTCCTCGCCGGTGCGATGGCACTTTCGATGACACCCGGACCGATCATCGGGATACTGTCCCGTTTCTTCATCGATGACCTCGGCCTGACCCGGACCGAAATCGGAGCGGTCGCCACCTTTCACGCTTTCGCAATCATGATCACCAGCATCCCGCTCGGGGTGCTGGCCGACCGCCTGAGCGGCCGCTACACCCAAGTCCTGATGCTGTCGTTCGTGTTTCTGGGGCTGCTGACCATGGCTTTCTCCTGGGATTTGTGGTCCCTTCTGGTGTTCGCCGCGATAGCCGGGCTGCCGGCCGCCGGGGCCAACTCGGCAACCAACAACATCATCGTCGAGAACGTTCCGGCCGGGTCCCGCGGGTGGATAACCGGGATCAAGCAGTCCGGTGTACAGATCGGGATCCTGGCCGCCGGGCTCGCCCTCCCGGTGACGGCAACACGGCTCGGATGGCGGATGGCGCTGGTGCTTGCCTCTCTCGTAGCGCTGGTAGGGATCGCCGCCACCCTCGCCATCGTGCCTTCCGGACCCGCCGCTTGGACTCCGGCGAGGAACGCCGGGGAACGGGGCGGCCGCCTACCCGGCGCGGTGCGGTGGATTTCTGCCTACGGCGTCACCATGGGGATCGGGGTGGGCACGTACGCGGCCTTCGTTCCACTCTACGCCCAGGAAAACCTGGGCATGGGTGTGGCTCTGGCCGGCACGGTCATCGCCGTGTCGGGCGCGTCCGGCGCGCTGTGGAGGGTGGTGTGGGGAAGGATCGCGGAACGAGCCGCGCATCCCTCCGTCCCGCTGATGGCGATCGGCGCCCTATCGGCGACCGCTTTCATCGCCACCTGGGTGGCCCCCTATACCACGCCCTACCTCATCTGGGTCGGGGCGGTGCTGGTCGGGATGAGCACGGGCTCGTGGATGTCGGTCGGCATGATGGCCGCCATCATGCTGTCGGACCCCAAGCAGACCGGCCATAGCACCGGGTCGATCGTGCTCGGGTTCGCCGTGGGTCTGACCATCGGACCGGTGGTGTTCGGATGGGGCGTGGACACCTTCGGGTCCTATGACCTACCCTGGGCAGGCGTAACCCTCAACTTCGCGGTTGCCATGACGATGATGTTGCTGTGGAGGTTCCGCGCTCGCACCGAGGAGACGGCGGTCGGCCATGTCGCCTGAGGGTGGCCTGAACCTGCAAGAATCGGCCCGACCGGAACCACGACACCGGAGGATCCCGCCCCGATGAGCACACCCGACACCTCCAATCGAGTACCCCTGACCGTGCCGCAGATGGGTGTGGTCGAAGAAGTGATCGTGATCGAATGGCTGGTCGACCCGGGCGCCGCCGTGGCACAGGGCCAGGAGGTGGTGATCGTGGAGACCGAGAAGGCCGAGGTCGCCTTGGAGTCTCCGGCGGACGGCGCTATCGCTATCGTGGTGGCCGCTTCCGATGACGAAGTACCGGTGGGAGCGACCCTCGCCTATATCGACCCGTGACCCCACCCGGATTCCGTCTTGACGGCCGGAGGGCGCTGGTCACCGGATCGGCCGGTGGTCTGGGCAGGGCAATCGCTCTGGCTCTCGCGGCGGCCGGCGCCGAAGTGGTGGGTGCGGACATCGCTAAGGAGACCAACCGTCAAGTGGCGAGTGTCGTAGGGGGATCCGCCGTGACCCTGGACGTCTCCGATGAGCAGTCTGTCGAGGCGGCGGTGGAAGACATCAGCACCCGCCTGGGCCCCATCGACGTACTGGTCAACAGTGCCGGCATCGGGGGCCGTGGAACTGCAGCCGACTATCCACCGGATCTGCTGGCGCGGGTGATCGACGTGAACGTCAAGGGCAGTCTCTACATGTGCCAGGCGGTGGGACGGCGCATGATCGAACAGGGCCACGGCTCGATCATCAACATCGCTTCGATCGGTGGATTGGTGGGCTTCCCCGGCAGTGTCGGGTACCAGGCCGGCAAGGGCGGGGTGGTCCAGATGACCAGGAGCCTGGCCGTGGAGTGGGCGTCCTCGGGCGTCCGGGTCAATGCCGTCGCGCCAGGGCATATCGGCACCGCCCTCGTGCGGAGGCAATGGGAGGTGGAGCCGCACCTGAAGGAGTTCTTCCTCACCCGCACGCCGATGGGCAGGCTGGGAACCCCGGCCGATGTCGCCGGCCCGGTGGTGTTCCTGGCCGGTGACGCCGCGGCCATGATCACCGGCCAGATCATTGCCGTCGACGGGGGATACACCGCCCAATGAGCCTCACCGAGAACATGTCACCCGGCCTGGCCCTCGGCATCCACCGGACCATGGTGCGGATCCGGGTGTTCGAGTCCCGGGTCGAGGAGTTGTTCAAGGCGGGCAAGCTACCGGGGTTCGTCCATACCTACATCGGCCAGGAGGCCATCGCCGCAGGCGTGTGCGCCGCTCTGGACCGCGACGACTACATCACCTCAACCCATCGCGGTCACGGCCACGCCATCGCCAAGGGCATGGAGCTCGGTCCGATCATGGCGGAGTTGTACGGCAAGGCGACCGGGGCCTGCCGGGGCCGGGGTGGTTCGATGCACGTAGCCGACTTCTCGGTGGGGATGCTGGGGGCCAACGGGATCGTGGCCGGTGGGCTGGGCATCGCCGCCGGAGCCGCCCTCTCCGCCCGCTACCGGGGCACCCACCAGGTGGCGGTGGGCTTCTTCGGGGACGGGGGCATCAACAAGGGGACCTTCCACGAGGCGCTCAACTTCGCCGCAACCCACCGCCTAGGGGTGGTGTTCGTGTGCGAGAACAACCAGTACGCCCAGTTCACGTCCCGGCTCCGCACCACGTCGGTGGAAGACCTCTCCGTGCGGGCCTCCGCTTACGGAATCCCCGGTATAACGCTGGACGGCAACGACGCCGCGGCGACCTACCGGGAGGCTTTGGAGGCGGTCGGTCGAGCCCGCGACGGAGGGGGACCGACTTTGTTGAACATGGAGACCTACCGCTTCGGCGGCCATTACGTGGGCGATGCGGAGGTTTACCGGGCATCCGCCGAGGTGGAGGCTCGACGCCAGGGAGATCCGATCCTCCGGTGGGAACGGACGCTCACCGATGAGACGGTCATGACGGCCGGACTCGGGGAGGCGGCATGGGCGGAGGCTGCGGATGAGGTGTCCACCGCGGTGCGCTTCGCCGAGGAGAGCCCGCATCCGGACGGTGGCACCGCCCTCGAGAACGTGTTCACCGAGGTCTGCTGATGCCTGAGGTGGACAGGACGATGCGAAGGATGAGCTTCGGCCAGGCGACAGTGGATGCCATGGCGTTCGCAATGCGTGAGGACGACCGGGTCGTAGTGCTCGGTGAGGACATCAGCTGGGGCGGCAACTTCGGGCAGTTCCGGGGCTTGGTGGACGAGTTTGGACCCGACCGCGTCATCGACATGCCCATCTCGGAGGCGATCATCATGGCGGTCACCGTCGGGGCGGCCGTGACCGGACTGCGCCCGGTGGCGTCGATGAGCTTCGTCGAGTTCACCCTCGGGGCCATGGACGAGATCGTCAACCAGGCCGCCAAGTTCCGCTACATGTTCGGCGGGCAGGTGTCGGTCCCGCTGGTGCTCCGGGCTTCCGACGGGGTTCTCCGCTCATCGGCCGGCCAGCATTCATCCAGCCTGGAAGGCCTGTTCACCCACCTGCCCGGCCTGAAGGTGGTGGCCCCGTCCAACTCGGCCGACGCCAAGGGCCTGCTGCGGGCGGCCATCGCGGATGACGATCCCGTGGTCTACCTGGAGAACAAGCGGATCACCGCCAAACGAGGGCCGGTACCGGTTGGGGATCATGTGGTCCCGCTCGGCTCGGCCGCGGTTCGCCGCAGGGGCTCGGATCTGACCATCGTCACCTACTCCGTGATGACCCTCCACGCTGAAAAGGCCTGCTCCTCCCTTGCCGAGATGGGCATCAAGGCAGAGTTGATCGACCTCAGATCGCTGGTCCCACTCGACCTCGATACCGTGCTGTCCTCCGTGGCCAGGACCGGTCGGGTGGTGGTGGCACACGAGGCCTGGGAGTTCGGCGGGTTCGGCGCCGAGGTGGTGAGCGCCATCACCGGCCAAGCCTTCGACCGGCTGCGAGCCGCCCCGGTGCGGGTGGGCGCCGCCCAAGCACCCATCCCGTTCAGTCCCCCGCTGGAGCGGGCGATCGTTCCCGGAGCGGATGAGATCGTGGCCGCCGCCAGGGAGGTCATGGGCCTGAACTGATCAGGTAGCCGGTACGCCGTCCGTCCAAAGACAATCCCGCGGGCCCTGCAAACGGTGGAAGGCGAGGGCCAGATCCGACGAGCCCGAACCCGGGCCGGCGTGGAGCTGCCCCGGGAGCCGGTACGTGTAGGTCCCCGCCGCCCACCGGTGGATCTGTTCGCCCCCCGGCCCGTCGGAGGCGTCAGGATCATGGCCGGATAGGTGCTCGGCAATGGTGAACTCCCCGTCCAGCACGAAGATCTCCTCCGCGCCGGCGTGGGAATGCCACGGACCGTCCTCGTTGGTCCAGGCACGGGCCCCCGCCAGCCACACATGGCCGTTGGGGCCATCGGCGAGTGGGCGGATGAACCGGCCCGGGAGTTCGCTGACGGGCGCCCACGGAGATCGGCTGACCGATCCGATCAGGGGTTTGGACAGCATTCCGCCGGCGGAGCTGTCGTACCGGACCGGAGCCGAGGTCATAAGGAGCGCCAGGGTGGGCACGAGAGCCCGGATTCCGGAGATCACCTCGCCCGACCGGACAGCTGCGTAGTCATACCGGCCCGCTCGCTCTCCCGCCACCATCAGGTCGCCGCGTATGACGAACAGCTCGACATCGGCGGTGAACGCCCCCACCACGCCCGACCCCCATCCCTGGCTCAGCATGACGAGACGGGTGGCCGGCCCGGACATGTCCTTCGAGAGGGTCCGGGCTTCGATCCGACCCTCGCATCCCGAGATGGTCATGATCCGGCTCGGGAGTTCGGCCTCATGAACGGCCAGCAGTGACCGGTGACGCCGGTCAACCACCGCCGGATCGGTCACGGTCGTGCTGGAATCCACGTTGCGCAAGAGTGGCGGCTAGCGGTAATGGTCTAGTCGGCCATGAACAAAGCCGGTTCCTCCAGGTTTTCGACCAGCCTGTTGAGGAATCGCTGCCCGAGGCCGCCGTCGATCGCCCGGTGGTCGAAGCCGAGCGACAGCGGCATCACGGGCGCCACAGCCACCGCGCCGTCCCGCACCACCGGGGTGTCGGCAGCCTTGCCTATAGCGAGGATGGCAGTGGTGCCCAATGGGATGATGGGGGTGCCCCTCCCCCCGCCCAGGGCTCCGATGTTGGTGACGGTGAAGGTGGCGCCGGTCAGGTCGGCCGGACCGAGCGACCGGGACTTGCCCCTGACCCCGAGGTCGGCAACGGTTGCCGCCAGTTCCATGAGGCCCAGCTTCTCCGATTGGCGTATCACCGGCACCAGCAGGCCTTCATCGGTATCCACGGCGATCCCCACATCCAGGGAGGGGTGGAACACCAGTTCGTCACCGTCCAGGGTTGCGTTGAAAACCCGGAACTCGTCCAGTACCGGAACGAGGGCCTTGATCACCAGGGCCTCCATCGGAATGCTCCGTCCATGGCGGGCCGCCAGTGCTCGCCGGCCCGCCAGGAGGCGGGTGGCGTCGGCGTCGTGGAAGACGGTCACGTGGGGGATCTCCCTCCATGAAGCCGTCATGTGGCCGGCGATGGTACGGCGAAGCATCGAGAGACGGACCCGCTCACCCGCCGGCGCCACCACGGCATCCTCCGACGGCATGCCTCCGGCGGCCGCCATCACGTCATCCCTGGTGATCCTCCCGCCCGGCCCCGTGCCCCGGATGGAGGAGAGGTCGATGCCGTGTTCCCGGGCCAGCCGCCGCACCACGGGCAATGCTTTGACAGGGGCGTCCCCCGCCACCGGCCCGCTACCCGGATCCGGGCCTCCCGGGCCCGGAGACCGCCGGGAACCGGTCGCTGCCTCACCGGGTTGATTCCCATCCGGCCAGACCTCCCCGGCTCTACCGATGACCGCCAGCACCGCCCCCACCGCCAGGGTTTCCCCCTCCTGAGCACCGTGGTGCAAGACCGTCCCTCCGGCTGGAGCAGGGATCTCCACCACCGCTTTGGCCGTCTCGACCTCGACCAGCACGTGGTCGGCATCCACCGTCCCGCCCACAGGAACGTGCCAGCGGACGATGTCGGCCTCGGTGAGTCCATCACCGATGTCGGGCAGTTCGAACACGTAGGGCATCGGGTCCAATAGTACGCGAACCGGGCCGCCCTCCCATCGAGTGGAGTCAGCGGCCGGCAAGTCGGATCAGACCGGCACCTTTGCCCGTTCCCGTTCCAGATCCTCCATGGTGACCAGCACTTCGCGGGCCTTGGAGCCCTCGGAAGGGCCGACGATCCCTCTGTTCTCGAGGATGTCCATGATCCGCCCTGCCCGGGCGAACCCGATCCGGAGCTTTCTCTGCAACATCGATGTGGACCCCAGCTGCGAGCGGACCACGAGTTCGGTGGCCTGCCGGATCAGTTCGGCATCCTCGCCGTCGTCCTCATCGGTGGCCTCCTGGCGCCTGGATTCTTTGACCTCTTCCTCGATCTTCCGGTACTCGACCTTCTTCTGGTCCCGCACCCACTTGACCACCGCCGCGACCTCACCCTCACTCACCCACGCTCCCTGCACCCGTTGCGGGCGCGGTTCGCGGGCGGTGATGACCAGCATGTCCCCCACTCCGACCAGCTTCTCGGCGCCCACCACGTCGATGATCACCCGAGAGTCGGCCTGCGAGGCCACGGAGAACGCGAACCGGCTCGGAATGTTGGCCTTGATCACGCCGGTGATCACGTTGACCGACGGCCGCTGGGTAGCGATCACCAGGTGGATCCCGACCGCCCGGGCCATCTGAGCGATGCGGACGATGGCGGTCTCGACATCGCGCCCCGCCACCATCATCAGATCGTTCAGCTCGTCGACGATCACCACCAGGTACGGGAAGCGATCGAACTTGGCCCGATCCAGGCCTCCCGCGTCGTATTTCTCCTGGTAACCCGTGATGTCCCGCACCCCGCTCTCCGCGAGCAGCTCGTAGCGCCGGTCCATCTCACCGACCGCCCATTGCAGAGCCTCCAATGCCTTCTTCGGCTTGGTGATCACCCGGGTGAGCAGGTGGGGAACCCCGTTGTACTGGCCGAGTTCAACCCGCTTGGGGTCGACCATGATCAACCGGACATCCTCCGGTTTGGTCCTCATAAGGATGGACGTGACGATCGAGTTGATGCATGAGGACTTGCCGGCGCCGGTCGCGCCGGCGATGAGCAGATGGGGTAGCTCTGCCAAGTTGACGAGGACGGGACGCCCCGAGATGTCCTCTCCCAGACCGACCGCCAGCGGATGGTGGTTCCCGGTCGATTCCTCCGAAGAGAGCACGTGGCCGAGCGTGACCAGCCGGCGATGCCGGTTCGGCACCTCCACCCCGATCGCCGACCGGCCGGGAATGGGCGCCAGGAGCCGCACATCAGGGGTCGCCAGCGCATAGGCGATGTCGCCGGCCAGGTTGGTGACCCGGGCGACCTTCACCCCGGCGGCAAGTTCGATCTCGTAGCGGGTCACGGTCGGTCCGGAGACCACGTTGGTGAGCCGGGCGTTGACCTCATGGTCGTGGAGCGTGGCTTCTAGCTGGCGGGCGGTCTCCTGGACCATCCTCCCGCTCCGACGCTCCGCCCTGGGTGTATCCAGCAGGTCGAGAGGAGGTAGCCGGTACCCGTCCGCATCGGGTGGAGCGGCTGCCGGGGACGGCTTCTTCGAAGCTTTGCGTTGACCGGCGGCCTTCGAGGCGCCCGGAGCCGGACGCTTGGAAACCTTGACGACCTCGCCCGATCCGGAGGCGTTCACCGGGGCGGGCTTTGGTGGACGGATTGGTCGGCGTGGTCTCGCTACCTCGGAGGGCAGGGCTCTGCGGCGCTCCTCCCGCCCGCCTGCGATGCCGGCGAAACGGGCTCGAGCGGCGCTCAGCCGTGCTCGAATCACCCTCACCGTGTAGACGCTCAACTCACCCGACGCGACCAGGACCTCACCGATGGAGGCCCGCATCGCGATCATCACCCCGCCGGACGACACCACCACGAGCACCACGAACGCACCCCAGAACCCGAG
>Ga0209020_1002887_pt1 | contig 12890 bp, 13 predicted proteins | sample PinacodermBB_FD_187298 | JGI IMG/M metagenome (GOLD analysis project Ga0209020, IMG submission 187298) | Host-associated microbial community of the marine sponge Aplysina aerophoba from Gulf of Piran - sponge pinacoderm, lysed by bead... | ecosystem: Host-associated > Porifera > Sponge >...
CGGGTGATTTCTTCCGCGTTTCGAGCCGGGGCGTGGATCGAGAAAAGCACGTTTGTCCTTTCCCTCAGTGGGTCGATCAGGGGCGCGGGAGGTAGCGGGAGGTTCCGCCGCCTCCCGTGAAAGGCCCGCGCGTCGATGGCGGGACCGGCCGGTTTACGCCATCCCGAACAGCCGCATGGCGTTGTCGCCCAGGATCTTCTCCTTGTCGTCGTCCGAGATGCCTTCGAGCTCCCGCACCATCCGTACCGTGCCTTCCTTCCAGGTGCCGGACGGGTCGTTGTGCGGGTAGTCGCTGCCCACCGTCAGGTTGTGGTCCTTCCAGAAGTCGCAGGCGTAGCGGATGGAGGTCTCGGCGGCGAAGGCGGACACCCAGATCTGGCTGAAGAACTCGCTGGGGTCCTTGCCGAGCTTCTTGCGGCCGTTGGGGTCCATGTCCAGGCGGTTCATGAGCCAGGGCACGAAGGCGGCCGAACCTTCCACGAAACAGATGCGCAGGTCGGGGAACTCCTTCAGCGCGCCCCGCAGGATCAGGCTGCCCATGTCCACGATGTAGCGGAAGGGGAACGCCAGCAGGAAGGGCAGGGCGTTGTTGTCGGCTTCCAGGAAGAGCTGCTCGATGCCCACCAGCGCCGGGTTCGGATGGTCCTGGCGGTCCGACGCCGTGTCGTGCACCAGGATCGGGATGTCGAGCTGGCACACCTTGTCGTAGACCGGCCACAGCCGCTCCGCTCCCAGGTTGGCGTCCTCGAAGCCGCCCATGAACTTCACGGCCTTGATGCCGAGCTGGTTCACCATCCGGTCGAGTTCCTTGCAGGACTCTTCCACGTCCGGCAGGAACACCCAGCCGACGCCGATGTAGCGCTCGGGATGGGCGCATTCCGCGAGGTCCTGGGCCACCGCGTCGTTGTAGCGGCGGGCCAGCTCGCACCCCAGGTCCCGGTCCCACGTGTACAGGAGCTCGCGGTTCTCGGGTATCAGGACGTGCTTGTCGAACCCTTCGAAGTCGGCCTGGGCCACCCGTACGTCCAGGTCCCAGCGCCCCTTGGGGGCCTGGTTCTTGATCAGCGTGCCGTCCGGCAGCACCGACTTGACCTCGTCGCCCTCCCGCACCACCCGCGGCGAATCGGGGTATTGGTCGCTGATCCCTTCCAGGAACTTCACCGGGAAATAGTGAGTGTCGCAGTCGATATACATGTTCGTCCTCCGAGAAGATTACTTCGCTTCCAGGTAACTGCAAGTATGCGCCCTTCGACTTCGCTCCGCTAGCGCGGAGCTACGCTCAGGACGAACGGTTAAATTGAGGGAGCCGGGACGAGACTCTGTTCGCCCTGCGTCCTTCGACTTCGCTCCGCCACGCGCAGGACGAACGGACATTGGCGTTCGCCCTTCGACTTCGCTGCGCTACGCTCAGGACGAACGGACGTTGAGCGTTTCGCCCTTGGCTTCGCTGCGCGTAGCTTGTCCTGAGCTTGTCGAGGGGCTCAGGGCGAACGGTGGAAAACGAACCACTTTTTTCCGTTCGTCCTGAGCGTAGCGAGGCGTAGCCGAGCGAAGTCGAAGGGCGCATACCTTCCTACCCATACGTAAAGATCGCCCGGCCCAGGATCTTGCCTTCCTCCAGGTCGGTCACGGCCTCGTTGACCTGGTCCAGGGAGTAGCGGCGCGTCACCAGATCATCGAGCTTCAGCTTGCCCTCCCGGTACCAGCGGACGAAGGTCGGGAAATCGCGGTCCGGGAGGCAGTCGCCGGCGTGGGTGCGGGTGAAGTAGCGCCCTCCGGCGAAGAGGTTGGTGTTGATCAGCGGGGTTGCGCCCGAGGGCGGCAGGCCGATGAGAAGGGCGGTCCCGCCGCGCTCGAGGCCGGGGGCCCCGGTGCGCACGGAGCGGAGGATCTGCTCCTGGGTGGTGGGATGTCCCACCGCGTCCAGGGCGTAGTCCGCGCCGCCGCCGGTGAGCTCGGTGATGGCCTCGACGGCGTCCACCTTGCCTGCGTTGATGCAGTGGGTGGCGCCGAAACCCTTGGCGAACTCCAGCTTCTCGTCGTCCAGGTCCACCGCGATGAGCGGGTAGGCGTCCACCACCGCGGCGGCCGAGACCGCGCACATGCCGATGCCGCCCACGCCGTAGACGGCCACCGACTGCCCCGGACGCACCTGCAGCGTGTTGATGATGGCGCCCGAACCGGTGGTGACCGCGCAGCCGATGATGGAGGTCACCTCCGTGTCCACGTCGTCGTCCATGGGAAGCACCACGCGTTCGGAAGCCACCACGTGCTCGGCCCAGGTGGATGCCGAGGCCCAGATGGATTCGCCGCGCCAGACGGCCGGGATGGGCGGCCGCATGTTGAGGGCATGGGACACCGGCGGCAGCGGCGACTCGGGAGCGTTGCGGTCGACCCAGGTGGTGAAGACCCGGTCGCCTTCCTTCACGTGGGTGACGTCGCGGCCCTTGGCCACCACCACGCCGGTGGACTCGTGTCCCAGCAGCGCCGGCAGCTTGGACCGCTGCTCTTCCGGCGTCCGGTGGATCTGGTGGAGCTGGGAGTGGCAGATGCCGCTGGCGAAGAGTTTCACGAGAACCTGATCGGGTGCGGGATCCGGGAGCGTGACCTCGTCCACCACCAGGGGCTTGCGCGATTCGACCAGGACTGCGGCCCGGGATTTGGTTGGCATGGCGCTTTCCTTTCCGTCGGACGGCCCGTGGGCCGTGCCGGCCTGAAGGCCGTGATGCCGCACGGATCGGCGGCTTCTCAGTTTCGTGAGTAGTTGCCGGAGGGGTGTTTGTCAAGGGACCTGGGAGCCGTCGTTTCCGCTGGTTCCGCCGTTGAAAAGGTGTTAATCAGGCTACCAATACATCACGCGAAGCACTCGAACATTTCAATCCTGTTCAGGAGGTATTGACCATGCCCACCATCGATTCCGACGCTCACGTCGTCGAGTCCGAACGGACCTGGGACTACATGGATGCGGCCGATCAGAAGTACCGTCCCATCGTCGTCAAACCGAGCGGCGACCAGGGAGGCGAGTACTGGTTCATCGACGGCAAGATCCGCGGCCTGGTGCGGATCGTCATGACCGCTCATGAGCTCGATGAGGTCGCCGACCGCACCGGCCGGGTGATGTTCACGCCCCAGGAAACCCGCGAGATGGAGAACGTGGACGCGCGGGTCAAGCACATGGACGAGCTCGGCATCGACATCCAGGTGCTCTATCCGACCATTTTCATCGAGCAGATCACCGAGAAGCCCGAGTGGGAGATCCCCATTTGCAAGGGCTACAACCGCTGGCTGGCGGACATCCACCAGCAAGGGAAGGGCCGGCTGCGGTGGATCTGCGTGCTGCCGCTGCTGGACATGAGCGCGTCTCTGGAGGAGCTGGAGTTCTGCAAGCAGAACGGCGCCTGCGGGGTCTTCATGCGCGGCATCGAGGGGCGCCGGCTGCTCACCGATCCCTACTTCTATCCCCTGTACGAGAAGATGAGCGAGCTCGACATGGCCGTGGGCGTGCACGTCGGCAACGGCAACCCGCAGGAAGAGGACCTCGTGTCCCAGTACAACGGCGGCGGCAGCTTCTGGAAGTTCCGCATCCCCGTCATCGGCGCGTTCCACTCGGTGATCATGGGCGAGATCCCCAAGATGTTCCCCAAGCTCCGCTTCCACTGGGCCGAGGCCGCGGCCCTCTGGGTGCCCTACGTGGTCAAGGACCTGAAACGCCGCTGGGGCGCCCAGAACAAGGACTTTCCGGACAACCCGCTCAAGGAATACCGGCAGTACGTGTCGTGCCAGACCGACGACGACGTCGACTACATCTTCAGGTACTCCGGCGAGGACAACATCGTCATCGGCACCGACTACGGCCACAACGACCAGTCCACCGAGATCGAGGCGCTGCGCAACCTCAAGGAGCTCGGCAGCATCACCGCGCCCCAGTACGAGAAGATCATCGACGACAACCCGAAGACGCTGTTCGGGCTGCAGTAGTGCTGCTGCCGGAACGCGATGATTACGCTAGTCGAAGCCCTGAACTATCGCTGTCTTCGATACGTACACCGACCGCTCAAACCGTTCCACATTCTGGTCGGCCCGAACGCGTCGGGCAAGACCACTTTCCTGGACGTCATTGGTTTCCTGTCCGACCTGATGTCGGAGGGGCTGGAGACGGCTATCGCGGACAGGACCCCGAATCCGGAGAAACTTCTCTTCCGCGGCTTGGGAGATCGTTTGGAACTGGCCATTGAGGCCCAAATACCCCACCAACTGCGCAGTCTGACCAACAAACCCGAACTGGACACGGCAAGGTACCAGCTCGCCATCGGTTTCGATGAAACGGAGCGACGGTTTGAAATCAAGGCCGAGACACTTTTGCTGACGAAAAACGCGCCGCCGAAAAACGTGCAGCGTTCGTTTTTCCCCATGCCTTCCGCCGCGCCGGATTCATTGTTGGCCAACATCCGCCGATCCAACAACAAGGTCGTCATCAACAAGGTGCCGGGCGGGAACGACAACTTTTATAGCGAGACACATCCCGCCAACCGCGGGTGGGCGCCATCGTTCAAATTGGGTCCCCGGAAGTCCGCCCTCGGAAACCTCGTTGCAGATTCCGATTCTTATCCGGTAGCGACATGGTTGCGAGAGTATCTGACCACGGGTGTTCAGCGTTTCGTGCTCAACAGCTTCACGATAAGGCGCCCCAGCCCACCTACTCGGATCGCGGGTTTCTTGCCAGATGGGTCGAATATTCCCTGGGTGGTTGCCGGCTTGCGGAAGAGGGATGGGAAACGATATCGGGCTTGGGTGGAACACTTGCGGACGGCGCTTCCGGACCTCGTCGACATTACCACTTTTGAACGGCCCGAGGACAGGCATTGCTATATGGTTTACGAGTACAGGGGAGGGTTCCAGGTGCCGTCCTGGTTGGTGTCCGATGGTACCCTGCGGCTGACGGCGCTGACGCTGCCTGCATACGTGACCGACCTTGAGGGTATCTACTTGGTGGAAGAACCGGAGAACGGGATACATCCCTTGGCCGTGAAGACCGCATATGACTCGCTTTCGTCGATGTACGAAGCTCAACTGCTCATGGCGACCCACTCGCCCGTTGTATTGAGTTCGGCGAACATGAACGACGTTCTATGTTTTGCCAAGGATGACGAAGGCTCCACCGACATCGTTCTCGGTTCCGAACACCCTGCGTTGCGGCAGTGGAAGGGTGCCGTGGATCCCGGCACTCTGCTGGGGTCAGGGGTCTTGGGTGAATAAGGATCTCGTAGTCTTGGCCGCCGACAAGGACGTCGAACAGGCCTTGAGAGGACTTCTCGAGCGGCCGGAAGCGCTGAATATCCGTCCTATCCAGGCCGACATTCTGGTCCATCCGCAACATGATCCCGCCTGTGCAAGTCGCGGTGTCGAATTTCTGGCAGGCTTGTCGGAGGGATATGCATACGGACTCCTTATGTTTGATCACCACGGAAGTGGGAGGGAATCGATCACTGCCGGCGAGCTTCAACAGTCCCTCAATCAGGACCTCAGCCGTTCGTCATGGGGTGAGCGAGGGAGGGCCGTCGTCTTGTCGCCCGAGTTGGAGGCTTGGGTTTGGAGCAGTTCGTCAGTGGTGGATGACGCCACGGGTTGGAAGGACCGCCGGCCTCCGCTCCGCAACTGGCTCGTCGAACGCGGCTGGTTGAAGGATGAAGGCACCAAACCAGAACGTCCCAAGGACGCATTTGTAGCCGCCTTGCGCGAGTCGCGGACCCCACGCAGTTCTTCGCTGTATCGCAAGATAGCGTCGCGGGTTTCCCTGCGACGGTGCGCGGATGCCGCCTTCCTGGAGTTCAGGGACCTGCTGCAACAGTGGTTTCCGCGAGGTTAAAGGACTTCACGGAGTAGCGCGAAGGGGCACCGGCCGATCCGGCCGGATCTGACGGTGAACCTGTTGTAAAGTTGGAGTTAATCTGCCTTCGCGCGACTTCGCCAGCGTTGGTACTTGGACCGGCCCTCCTCACAGTCCTCCAGGGTCAGGCGCCGTATGAGATGCGGCGGCCGGCCGCCTCCTCCCTGCCTCGATTCGCCGCCCGCCACCGTCACGCACAGCTTCGGCACGCTCTTGGCAACGATCATGCCCTCGGCCGTCATGGAAAACCCCTGTTGGGACGATCCGTCGCATTTCGCTAGCCCGAGCCCGGCGCCCGCCTCGGCCCCGCCCGCGGTCATGCACACATCGAACCCCGGCATGTGGAACCGCCCCGCCTTGATGCCGTCGCTGTCGAACCCCTGGTCGACGCCGAGTTGCCCCTGGTAGCTGTAGCAACTGTGGGCCTGAAGGCCCCGGTCGACCTTGGCGCGCTCCTTGTAGCCGCGGATGTCCAGGCAGAAGCCGCGCTGGTCGTCCAGGCGGTCGACGAGCAGGACCTCCACGGTTTCGCCCGCTAGGGCCGGTCCGGCAAGAGGGGCGCCTGCGAGGACGGTCAGGAGAATGAGTCCAAGGTATTTCATGAGACCTCCGTTCATTGGACGGACAGGGATTAGACGGGCAGGGGTTTCAAGCGTCCAGTTTCAGCAGCCGCGCCGCCGTGCCCCCGAGGATATCCTCCTTGACGGCGTCTTCAAGCTCCAGGTTCCTCACCGCCTCGATGTACTCACGTATCGCCAGGTTGCCCTTGCCGCCTTGCGTGCTCACGCCGGTGAAATTCTGCGGATAATCGGTGGCGAACACGAGCCTTTCCGGGCGGATGCCAAGCAGCCCGCAACGGAACGCCGTGATGCCTCCCTCGAAGCCCGAGAGGTCGAAGTAGAGCCGATCGAAGTATTCCTCGAACGAGTGCTGCAAGGTGCCGAACCGGTGCGCCATGGCCACCAGCCGGTCCTTGAACGCGGCAATGCCGCCGCCGAAGTGCCCAATGACGAAGTCGACCCCCGGATGCCGGTCCAGCACCCCGCCGGCGATCAACCGGATGGTCGCGATGGTGAGATCGATCTCCCGGCCGATGATGCGCGGCAGGTCGTAGCCCTGAATGGATTCGTAACCCTTGGGCACCAGCGCCGGGTGCACGAATATCGGAACGTTGAGCCGTGCGACCCGCTCATAGAACCGGTCCAACTCCGGCGCATCCAGAAAGAGCCCGCCCACCTGTGAAGTGATGGTCACGCCGTGGAGCCCGCGTTCCAGGATCGCCCGATCCAGCTCGTCCAGCGCCTCGTCCCCTTCAAGGACGGGCGCGTGCGCCAGCCCGACAAACCGCCCGTCGTACCGCCTCTCCAGTTCCGCGTAGCTGTCATTGATGGCCCTGCAATCCCGGAGACTTCCGTCCCACCCCAGATGGCAGGACACCACCGACACGTCCACGCCGGCCTCGTCCATGTCCCGGAGCTGCGCTTCCGCGTCGTAGAGCTTGGCGTGAAGGGTCATCCGCGGCACGCCGTCCTCGGTGGCTACGGCCACCTTGTCGGAGTAGAGGCCCTTCTGCCGCGCCAGTTCCTCGGGGACGTAGTGATGTTGGAAGTCTACGACCACAAGTCAGGCCCTCCGCGAACACGGCAAGGGTAGCTCCGTGCCAACAGTCGAAACGATTGCAGAAAAAACTCCGCCATTAACGTGGTTTCCTTTGCGTGTCTCCGGGTTCATCCCACTCGTCATCGGCAGGCAACGATAGAAATTGCAGGGCCTCAAGCACTTCGTCCAGTGCCGAACCAGGATCGCCGCCGCCGTACAAGGCGTTGAGCCGCTCCGTCACTTGTTCCGAGGCCAAGTCCGAAGGGGTCTGGCGAGGACGTTTACGGTCCGTCATGACTCACCGGGCCTGCGTGTGGGCGTCATGCGTGCGACGGTACGCGGACACCCCTGCCAGTCTTTCCGCCAGTCGATCCTGCTCCAACTCCAACTCATACTGGCTTTGCAGCCCCATCCAGAATTCCGCGGAGTTTTGAAAAAAGCGGGACAACAACAACGCGGTCTCGGCCGTAATGGCGCGCTGGCCGTGAACGATGGCATGAATCCGACGCACGTCAACGCCGATCGCCTTGGCGAGACGGTACTGCGTGATCCCCAAGGGGCGGAGAAATTCTTCGTTGAGTATCTCGCCCGGGTGAATGGGAGGGAGTTTCGCTTTACGTGATTCGTGAGAGCCCGGCATTGTCACTACCTCTGATCCGGCAGTGGCCGCCCACTGCCTCGTGGGTAACTTTCCTTCCTTCGCGGCAATTTGGGCCATTTGATAGATTCCAACTCGCATGTATGAAGGATCCGCCTCTCCATTTCTATCAAGGGGAGACCACCCGGCCTTTCACTCTACCACATTCCCTTGCGTAGGAGATTCACGCGGCCGTAATCTGCGGCACGCCGCCCTCGGTGACGACCGTGGCCCTTTCCCAGGTGGAGTTCCGTCTTATCGGCTTCTCTTTGACAGAAGGGACTCGAAACGATCTGACCCGTCGTGCGCCATCCGATGTTCCGGGCATGTTGTTGAGTCTGCCCGTCGCTGAACTTTGAAGTCCAGCTTTTCCGGTGGTATCTGGTTAAGGGTATAGTCAAGTTGCACGGCCTGGAGATACCCACCTGCCTACTGGACGAAAAATATTCGAGTTGCGCTATGTCGGGGAACGCTTTGAAGGCGCGCGCCTGCCCACGACCGTGCTGGCCGACCTGTCTGCTTTCCGCGACTTGCTGGTCGCCTACGCCAAGGATCGTTGGCGACAGTCGCATGCCGACCGTGAACGCCTCCCCAAGGGGTTCGACAAGAGCATCTCACTTGACTTGGTCGGAATCGAAGACGGGAGTGCAGTTCCACGACTCGAATGGAGCCTGGAACGAGCGCAGGCAACATTGCCGGGTTTTACAGACCAGCTTGAAGAGATTGTCGATCAGTCCTTCAAAGATCTGGTTGCCCTGATAGATGGCGCCGGCCAAGACCGCTTCCCCACGGCACTTTCCTCTGAGCACATCCGCGCCCTCAACAAACTCGGCGCCGGCCTACGCGATCAGGAAAGGATCGAGTTTCCAGACTGGCCTGATCCTGACGGACACGTCGTCTTTCTCGACAGTTATCGTCGAAAGGCCCTCATCACCCATGTACGGGAAACTTACCAGCTCCGCTTCGAGGGAATCGGCGACCTGCGCGGATTCAACGTAGCCGGTTACATTGATGTCCATACCCCGGAATACGGGGAGCTGAGGATCGACGTTGACAGTGATCGGATCGCGGCAGAGTTCGACGGAAATATAGGTGCCGCAATTCAGTTCGAGTTCATGATCGAACTCGATAACAGAGACAGTTTCCGCAGCATCATCGATGTCTTTGATGTGGAGTTGATCGACCCTGATCTGGCGGACAATGTCATGCGTTGTATGGAACGATTGACTGACCTGGGAAACCTCCAGGACGGGTGGCATGATGGTGAAGGCTCCGCGCCATCCGATGAAGCCATCAAGGTGGCAAAGACTTTTCTCAGACAACGCCCCTCGCTCGCCGGAGCCCTTTCAGTCTTCCCGACCCTTGCGGGCGGGGTGCTGTTCGAGTTTGAAATCCACGGGTGGGACTATTCCGTTGAGATTGAAGCCGATGGAGGGCTGGAGTTCTTCGGTATCCAGATCGAAGGTCCGGAGGAGTTGGAGGCAAGACACTTCATGAACGCTGGAGAAGATTTCCTGGCCGAATTGGATGCTCGAGTAGGTATGTAGGTTCCCGATGACCGTTCAACTATCCGATGACGACGAAGTACTGTTTCGGCAAGTGCATCCAGGGTTTATGCAGGGCGATGCACCATCAAGCCAGTCGTTCTTGCCGACACCGAAAGACGAGAACAAGCTCTCCGTTGACCGCTCAGCCCTGACAACGGCCAAGGATTCTTATGGGCTGTACACCGGCAATGGTTTCGAGTCCGCGGCGGTGTATGGCCTGACCGTAGGAGAGTTTCGCGGACAGGACATCCCCTGCGTAGAGGATCCGTTGGATGCGAGCGATGGCAAGGCGGCCAATCCCGCTCACGCTCTTGCGGACTTTGAAGCCCATGCGCCAAGCCGGCAGAAGACGAAAGCCAAACGCCTGAAGCAAAAGGCGTTAGCTCGCGGACGGCTCTATCCCTGACCTGAACGACGACAGACTCCCCAACCCTCTCCGATCGTCGGTAGTGGGTCATTTTGAATTCCGTTTCTTGTATGTCCCACGCTTCCGGTCCTTGGCCGCTTCCCGCGCTTCGATCAACTCCACGATGTCCGCCATGTCCCATACCCGATCCGTAACGCCAGCCTCCATTGCCGGGGTGACACGCAGAGTCTGGTGAATCCGGCAGAAGTTGTAGTGCATGAAGTGGAGCGCCACAGCGTGCGCGTGGTTCTCGATCTTCTTTGAGAAGGCGTTGGTAAGCCTGGTGAAGCGCCGCATGGACATCCGCATGGTGAGGTTCTGGCGCTCCACGTAGCTGGTGCTGATGTGTTTCGGGTCCGGATCGCCAGTGACGGTTTGCTGCTTGGCTCCGATGCAAACTGCCGGGCTGTAACGATGCTCGGGGTCTGATGCGCCATACATCTTTACCAGCATGGCGTAGTCCACATCTGCCCCGAAAGCGCCCTCTACAGCTTCCAGGTAAGCCTTGTGACCGTCTGTGGTCACTTGCACCCTGTTGGTCAAGCGTTCTGCCACATCGTTCATGAATTCAGTGGCGTATCCTGCGTCACGTCCGCCCACGAGCCAAGAGACGGCCAGCTTGGAATCCGCGTCGATGGACGTCCATGTCCAAACGTCGCCCGCGCCTACGGGCGCGGCCTTCGCGCTCGCCACGTTTTTTTGCTTGGAGTAGCAGAAGCTCCAGATTTCATCGCACTGGACGCGACGGCTGTTGAGAAAAGTTAGTTTCAAAATTAGTGAACTAGAAAGACTCCTGCTTGAACCTGTCTGACAACATAGCACTGTTTCTACTGAACATCTCTTCCATTATTTTCAGGGCGGCGTTCGGTTCGTTGCTCATGTCCTGAATTCGTTGCAGTTCTCGCTTGTCTTTTTCCCTTTGGATTTCTTGCTCCGTTTTTGCTTGGTCCATCGTCGCTCCCCTTCAATTGTTGGACATGGGGCTCCAAATTCGAGGATCTGGGTACAATTGCCAAGTCTCCCAAAGCACGAATAAGTTCGCCCTCCATTTCATTGGGTTCCCGGACGTTTCTGAACAGCGTCGCGGCTTCCAGGTGGTCTATGGTGAAACCATGCGACGGAAACAGTCCGATCATCTTGTTGATGCTTTCGATACTGATGTTATGGCTTTTCAGGGACAATCTACGAGCATATTCGCGGGTAATTGATGTAGCGCGTTCAGCCTCACCGAGAAAAATGGGGTCGATTTGTCCATATATGGGGGCAAATAGTCCTCCGACCAAGTTGGAGGCCATTTCGCTTACCGTTTTCGTCGTTATTTGTCCTTCATATCGGCTTTTGATGCTGTGAAAGAAGTGCTCGAATGCCGACAATGCTCTCTCCATGGAGAGACCGGAGCGACGCCATTACCGTGAGCCCCGACTGCGTTTCGAAAAGCTCGTCCTTCTTTGACATTTGGATGTCCATCGGACCAAGCTCTCCGTGCATGCCAAACACCAACTCGTTGGCGCCAACAGCAAGAAGCGAGCCAGCACTCTTGCAATATCCACTGACTATGCAGGTAAATCGCTCATATTGGTCTTGGAGATAGCGAGATATACGATAGGCTACATCGGGATCGCCACCTTCAGTAACTAATAGCAGAGTTATGTTCCTTTTTCGATCCCCGCCTTCGCACAACTCGATTACCTCTTGATCCTTTGGCCTATAAAGGACCCCGTTGTAAACGAGCACATCGCTGTCCGCGTCATCCATAAATCGGCTTACGATAACAGGGAGCTTGTCGGTATCCATGGTTGGTAAAGCCTCCTTGCACCAAGAGGCCAAACCCTAGACCATGGGTAACAGGATTGTCAACTAGGGAGTCCCTACGTCTTTTTTCCAACGAGCACTTGCGGCGCGGCGGGCTATCTCTGTTCTCTGCTCAGGCGTGAGCTTGGCCGCACGGGCTGGACCCCCATGCTCGCCAGCCTTGCGGGCTCGCTTGGCCTGTTCGGTTTCTTCTGGCTCGTGGACATCGCCGGTCGCAATGTCCACCATCAACTTGGCGAGCTGGTTGGGGTCGCGGGGGCGTTTCACCTTTGGCATGGTGGAAGTGTGCCCATGGCCCCCGGCCGATGTCAATAGGGTTCGGATTCAAACTGACCCACTACCCGATCGTCTATTCTGTTGACACGGCACGTCTCCGTTGGATACCATCCGGCGGTCAATGTGTCGGCAGGCAGTCGACCCTCACCCCAATCCTCTTTCGGAGGGAAAGGGAGCGAAGAAGCTTCTCAGGCTCCCGGCATTCACCGCAACAATGCCATGAACACCACCCAAACCATCATCCCCAGCACCTGCTGGGAATGCAGCGCCCATTGCGGGTCGCTGGTGACCGTGGAGGACGGGCGGGTGACCAAGGTGTCGCCGTACCCGGAGCATCCGGCGTCGCTGGGGGCGTTCTGCGTGAAGGGGATTCGGGGGTTGCCGGAGCTGACCTATCATCCGGACCGGGTGCTGTATCCGATGAAGCGCACCGGGCCGCGGGGCGGGGGGCGGTGGCAGCGGGTGTCGTGGGACGAGGCGTTGGACGAGATGGCGGACGCGATGCTGGCGGTGCGGGAGCGGTACGGCGCGCAGGCGCTTTGCGGTGCGGTGAGCAACGCGCACTTCAGCCGCGGGGTGATGTTGGCGCTGCTCTTGCGGGCGTTCGGTTCGCCCAACTGGATGATGAACCAGGACCTGTGCGGCGGGTGCCGGGCGTTGAGCGACCGGATCACGGGGCTGGCCATCGGCAAGGGCGAGGATATCGACAATACCCGCTGCGCGCTC
>Ga0209020_1002895_pt1 | contig 12861 bp, 14 predicted proteins | sample PinacodermBB_FD_187298 | JGI IMG/M metagenome (GOLD analysis project Ga0209020, IMG submission 187298) | Host-associated microbial community of the marine sponge Aplysina aerophoba from Gulf of Piran - sponge pinacoderm, lysed by bead... | ecosystem: Host-associated > Porifera > Sponge >...
CGCCGCCGAGCGCCAGCGGGTCGTCTTCCGCCAGCACGCCCTTCGCCTTGTAGCTGGTGACGAGCGGCGCGCCGAACCGCCGGCAGAAGGCCGCAACGGCCGCCTCCGCCTTCTGGTTCAGCACGTCGAGGCCGGCGATGACGAGCGGGCGGCTGGCCTCTCGGAGCCATGACCGGGCTTCCTCCAGCGCCGGGCCCTCGGCCGGGCCGACCGGCGCGGGCGCGGGCTCCGGGGCCGGCGGCGGAGCGGGTTGCTCGCTGGTCTGCACGTCGATGGGCACATCCAGCAGCACCGGGCCGGGCCGGCCTTCCGTGGCGATGGCGACCGCCCGGTCGGCGAGCATGGCCGCCATGCCGTCCTCGACGCGGAACGCCGCCTTGGCAACCGGCTCCACCAGCCTCGCATGGTCGAGCACCTGGTGGGTGTAGCCATGTTGCTCGGAGGTGGAGACGCAGCCCGTCAGCACCACCATCGGCACGCGGTCCTGCCAGGCGTTGGCGATGACGTTCACCGCGTTGGCCAGGCCGGGGCCGATGGTGACGACCAGGATGGCCGGGGCGCCGTCGCGGTGGTGGACGCCCTCGCCCATGAAGCCCGCGCAGGTCTCGTGCCGGGCGAGCACGACCCGGATGCCGGCCCGGTCGAGCGCGTCCATGAGGGCGAGCACCTCGCCGCCCGGAATGCCGAAGGCATGGCGGCAGCCGGCCGCCGCCAGCCGCCGGGCAATCAGATCCGCTGAACTGGGCACGCCCCTCTCCCGGTCTTCGGGAGTTCCGCTTTTACCGGAAGCGGTTGACGCGGGCGAGCGCCCAGGCCGGGACGAGCGCCAGCACGAACAGCATGGCGAGCACGAGGAAGCCGTCCTGGAAGCTGAAGGCGGTGGCCTGCGCATAGACCGCCTGCCCCAGCCAGTCGAGCGCCGCATGCCTCGTCTCCGCCTCCGGCAGCCCGGCCCGGTCCAGCAGCATGCCGAGGCCCTGGAGCAGGTCGCGCGAGGCGGCGTTATCGGGCGTCTGCGTCACCGTCAGCGCCTCGGCATAGACCAGCATGCGCGATTCCAGCACCAGCACGATCACCCCCGTGCCGGTGCCGCCGCCGAGCTGGCGGAAGAAGTTGATGGCGCCGCCCGCCTGGTTGAGCCGGTCCTGCGGCAGGGCGGAGAGCGCGGCCGTCATCAGCGCCGGGTTGATCCAGGCCATGCCGAAGCGGCTGACGCCGGCGAACAGGACCAGCGACCAGTAGGGCGTGTTCGCGTCCGCGACGGACAGCAGCGCCGCGCCGAGCGCGAAGCAGAGCAGCCCGCCCATGACCGGGATCCAGGTCGGCACAATGTCCGACGCGCGGCCCGTCAGCGGCAGCATCGCCACGACCAGCAGGCTCGCCGGCAGCAGCAGCAGGCCGGCTTCGGTCGCCGTCTGGTTCTGCACCAGCTGGCCGAACACGGGGATGGCGTAGCTGGTGGCGAAATTGCCGGCGCCGAACACGATCGCGATGCACACGGCCGAGGCGAACGCCTTGTTGCGCAAGAGCGAGAGGTCCAGCAGCGAGGCGTCGACGCGCATCTGCGAGACCAGGAACAGCACCCCGCAGGCCGCGCCGAGCGCCGTCTGGAAGAGGATCGTGTCGGAGGTCCAGCCGACCCTGAGCCCCGTGGAGAGCACGGACATCAGGCAGAACAGCGCCACGCAGAGCAGCGCGTAGCCCGACCAGTCGAAACGCGGGAAGGGCCCGCGCGGGCGGACCTGCGGCATGAACACCATGCCCAGGAAGAAGGAGACGGCGACGAAGGGCAGCGTGATGACGAAGATATGCCGCCAGGAGAGCAGGTCGATGGTGACGCCGCCGACGACCGGCCCGACGCCGAGCGCCATCGCCAGCGCCATCGTGTAGATGCCCATGGCCATGCCGCGCCGGTTGGCCGGGAACACCTGGAAGACGGTGACCATCACCAGCGGCTGGACCACGCCCGAGGCGAAGCCCTGGACCACCCGCCCGACGATGATGAAGTCGAGCGTCGGCCCGAGCGCGGCCATCAGCCCGCCGGCGAAGAACAGCGCGATGACGATGAGGAAGGTGTGCCGCTGGCCGAAGCGCGCGACGAACCAGGCGTTCAGCAGCTGGCTCGCCGTCATGGCGACGATGAAGCCCGTGGTCAGCAGCTGCGCCCGGTCCTGCCCGACGCCGTAGGCGCCCATCACGTCGGGCACCGCGACCGCCACCACCGTGCCGGTCAGCACCATGGTGAAGGAGGCCGTCATGCCGGTGAAGGTCGCCAGCCACCGGTAAGCAGGCCCGAACCGGGCGTAGAGGGTCTCGACGCTCTCGTCGGTCAAGGCCGGCGGCGGGCCCCGCGCTTCACCCGCGCCCGCCCGTGAACCCGCCGAGGAAGGCGGAGAGATTGGCGCCGAGCGCCTCGATATTGTAGCCGCCCTCCTGCACCAGCACGGTCGGCAGGCCGAGCCGGCCGATCCGCCGGCCGATCTCGCCGAAGCCGGGCGTCGTGATCTTCAGCACGCCGATGGGATCGGCCTCGAAGGCATCGAAACCGACGGAGACGAGCAGGGCCTCCGGCGCGAAATGCCGGACCGCCTCCAGCGCGGTGCCCAGCGCATCGAGGAAGGCGGCGTCGCCCGTGCCGGGCGGCTGCGGCAGGTTGAGGTTGTAGCCGCGCCCGTCGCCCCCGCCGATCTCGTTCGCATAGCCGGCGAAGAAGGGGAAGTAGTCGGCCGGGTCGCCATGCAGCGAAACGAACAGCACATCGCGCCGGCGCCAGAAGATGCCCTGCGTGCCGTTGCCGTGATGCACGTCGAAATCGAGCACCGCGACGCGGCCCCGTTCGCGGCGCATATATTCGGCGGCAATGGCGATGTTGTTCAGGTAGCAGAAGCCGCCGCCAAGGTCGGAGAAGGCGTGGTGGCCGGGCGGACGGCAGAGCGCGTAGGCGGCGTCCTCGCCGTCCAGCACCAGGCGCGCGGCATGGGTCGCGGCATGGGCGGCGGCGATCGCGGCCTCCCAGGTGCCTTCGACAATGGGCGCGCTGCCGGTCGCCATGTAGTAGCCCGCCTGGCCCTCGATGCCGCTCGGCTGCCCGTGCATGTGGCGGCCCGGATGGGCGTAGGGCTGCACCGCCGGCGTCGGATCGGGGAGCTTCTGCCAGCGGATCCACGCATTCTCCAGGAAGGCGAGATAGCCCGGGTCGTGGACAGCGGCCCGCGGCGCGCGCCCGTAGTCCGCCGGTTCGACGACCTCATGCCCGGCCGCCGCGGCAGCCGCCAGCAGCCGCTCCGCCCGCTCGGCCACTTCCCAATGCGGAACTTCCACGCCGCGCGTCAGGATGGTCGGCGGCCGATGGCGCTCATGCGCCGGGGTATAGACGGTTTTCAACGCTTCGGTCCTCCCCGCAAACGGTAGCAGCGGGACGGGATGCTGTCGAAGAAAGTCTCAGAGCAAACGATAGACGTCTCGACGATGGTCGATCCGCACGACAAGAATCCGCATGGTGTTGTCCTCAATCTGGGCGACTATGCGCCAATCGCCCACGCGGTAGCGCCAAAGCTCCCCCATCTCGGAGCCCCGGAGCGCTGCGCCTAAGCTTCGCGGATTGTCCGTCGACGCGAGGCGGCCATGCAGGAAAGAGAGAATGCGTCGCCTGACAGGTCGATCCAGCCTGTTCAGATCGCGTTCGGCAGACCTGAGAAACTCAATCCGCCATACCATGGCGCCGCATCACCTCATCCAGCGGCACCGTGTCTTCCTTGCCGTCGCGATAGTCGCGCAGCCGTTGTTCGGCGATATAAAGGTCTTCGAGGTCGTCCAGATGCTGCAAGATCGCCTGACGGGCATAAAAGGACTTGGTTCTACCCGTTGCCTTCGCCAACGAATCGAGTCGCGCTTCCACATCGGCCGGCAACCTGACTGCAAGCATCGCTTCGCTACCTCTTTCGTCTGCGCCGTATTGCATTCCTTACCATACTTCGCCCGCATCCTGCACGGCCGCCTCCCCGGTCGCCACTCGAATTCCGGGCGGGGCACGCCGGATTTTCCCGGCGTCGGCGGTTTGGAAGAACAGGGTCAGCGCTTCCGCCGGAGCGTCCCGCGCCTCGGGCACGGTATTCCTTGGCTGGCGATATCCGCGTCCGGGCACAGGGCAACATAACCGTTGCCATCCCGCCGTTCGACAATCGCGGTCAACCGCCAGCTCATACCGTGCCTCCCTGCCGCGCCCTATCCTGTCCGCTCGCAGCGCATGTTTCGATTGCCGTTCCGCGCATAGCGTCCGGCCAGGTGAAATGTCCTTTCCTGCCCCAGGGGGACGCCATGAAGTTGCGGCACCGGTTCGCGATACGGTCCCTGTGCTTCGGCTGCGCCAGTATAAAGAACATTCTGGCCGTGCCGCGGCGATACCGAAGGGCGATGAGGCAGGGCGGCGGGTTGCAGAATTTCTCGCGCAAGGCCCTGAGGCGCTCCTCGATTTGCCGCTCGACAAGTTTATTTCTGTTCCCGTGCTGATATACGATCAGACTCTGCCCGCGTTTCCAGACGGGAACGAGATCGGCATAGAAGGCATATTTGACGGCTTTCGGGTCATCGGAGAGTACGCTGCCTACTTCGAGGCCGTTGTCGGGGTCCGCGAACACCAGATCGCATCCGGCCACTTTCTTCAGGCCGTCTGCGATCCAGGAATTCCGGCGTCCGGTATCCTCGAACCTCGTCGAATGGTACTCGGTAGTCTCGGGGAGTACGCCGATGGACTCGATTATGTCTATCGAACGCTTTTCGCCCACTACCTTCCGCATGAGCTCGAAGAGCGGGGCGTCGCAATTCCCGTACTCCTCGATCTTGTCCAGATAGCCGGTATGTCTTCCATCCTCGCCCGGCGGAACGCGGTCATTGCGATACCAAAGCACGCCGAGTCGGAAATCCGTCCCGCAAAGAGCACGGAGAAGGCCGAACTTGCCGAAATCCCCGACATCGCCCGCGTAACGGTCCTGCATCGCCGGCCCTACTCCGCCACCTTCACGCACATCTTGCCGAAATTGTCGCCGTGGAAGAGGCCGATGAAGGCGGTGGGGGCGGCTTCGAGGCCGTCCACCACGGTCTCGCGCCAGCTGAGCCTGCCGTCTCGGATCCAGCCGCCGACATCCTCGATGAAGGCCTCGGTGCGCTCGCGGTGGTCGGAGACGATGAAGCCCTGCATGCGGATGCGCCGCCCGACGACGAGGAACAGATTGTTCGGGCCGGGCCTCGGCTTGCTGTCGTTGTAGCCCGCGATCATGCCGCAGGCGACGATGCGGCCGAAGAAGTTCATCTGCGAGAGCGCGGCCTGGAGATGGTCGCCGCCGACATTCTCGAAATAGACGTCGATGCCGTCCGGGCACGCCGCCGCGACCGCGGCCTCCAGGTCCCCGCAGGTCTTGTAATTGATCGCAGCGTCCACGCCGGCCTCGTCGCGGAGCCAGGCGCATTTCTCGTCCGAGCCGGCCGAGCCGACGACCCGGCAGCCCTTCAGCTTCGCGATCTGGCAGACGACCGCGCCGACCGCGCCCGAGGCCGCGGAGACGAACACGGTTTCCCCCGCCTTCGGCTGGCCGATGTCGAGCAGGCCGACATAGGCCGTCTGGCCCGGCATCCCGAGCACGCCGATATTGGCCTGGAGCGGAGCGATGTCCGGATCGACGGCCCGGAGCGCCTTGCCGTCCGCGGCGTGGTAGTCGCGCCAGCCGCCGCCGGTGCCGAACACATGCGTCCCGACCGGAAAGCGCCCGCCCTTCGACTCTTCCACGCGCCCGACGAAATAGCCGTCCAGCGGCTCCCCGATCTGGAAGGGCGGCGCATAGCTCTTCCGGTCGCTGATCCGACCGCGGATATACGGATCGACCGACATCCAGAGCGTGCGGACGAGCATCTCGCCATCGCCGGCGACCGGCATGGGCGCGCTCTCAAGCGCGAAATTCTCCGGCGTCGGCAGGCCCACGGGTCGACTCTTCAGGACGATCTGGCGGTTCTCGGTCATCGGGTTTCTCTCCTCTCGGGCGGCGGCGCACCATGCCCTTCGCCGTCGATGAACGCAAGAATACAGCCGAGGCTTTATTTTTCTGCCTTACATTCACCTTTATGTCGGGGCGGGAGATTGCCGCCGGGGCTTATCCATGCCAATTAGCGCTGCTATGCGAAGGCTTATGGCCCTTCTTCTCGCCCTGCCGGCCCTGGCCGCGCCGCCCGTCTCCGCGGCCATAGACCGGGGGCCGGTCGCCACGATTGCCATGATCGCGGAGCCGCTCGGCATCGAGAGCCTGATGGGCACCGGCGTGGACCCGCATCTGTACAAGCTGACGCGCACCGATATCGCCCGGCTGATCGAAGCCCCGCATATCCTCTATTGCGGCCTCGGCCTCGAAGGGAAGATGCTGGACGCCTTCGAGCGCCTGGCCGCGTCCGGCAAGCCCACCACTGCCGTTTGCGAGGCAGTGCCCGAGGCCGAACGCCTGTCGGTCGCTTCCGGCTATGCCGGCGCAGCCGACCCGCACCTCTGGATGGACCCCGCACTCTGGGCCGAGGCGCTGGCTAATGCTGCGAACCGGCTCGACCTGCCGGTGCCGGAGGGCTTCGCGCGCCTCGACGCCTATGCGCGCGCCAGCATCGGGAGCATTCCGCCCGAGGCGCGCGTGCTCGTAACCGCACACGATGCCTTTGCCTATTTCGGCCGCCGCTACGGGCTGGAAGTAGTCGGCATCCAGGGGGTCAATACCGAGTCCGAAGCCGGCCTCCGGGCTATCGAAGCCGCGGTCGAAACAGTCGTCACACGCAGGCTTCCGGCGGTCTTCGTCGAATCGACCGTCTCCGACCGCAATGTCAGCGCCATTGTCGAGGGCGCGGCCGCGCACGGGCACCGGGTCGCAGTTGGCGGCCGGCTGTTCTCGGACGCGATGGGCCCGGCGGGCACCTACGAAGGGACCTATGTCGGCATGATCGACCACAATGTCACCACCATCGCGCGCGCGCTCGGCGGCCAGGCACCGGAGCGCGGCATGCAGGGGAAGCTCGCAGCCCATGACCGCTGACACGTCAGCCGCCTCGCCTTTCGAGGCAAGCGGGCTCACGGTCGCCTGGGGTGGCCGGCCGGTGCTCTGGAACGTCGATCTCCGGCTGCCGGCGCGGGGTTTGGCGGCAGTGGTCGGGCCGAACGGCGCGGGCAAGTCCACGCTCTTCAAGGCCGCGCTCGGCCTCGCGCCCGTGCTGACCGGCCAGGTGCGGCTCCTGGGCGAGCCGGTTGCGCGGGTCCGCCGGCGCATCGCCTACATGCCGCAGCGCAACAGCGTCGATTGGGACTTCCCGGTGTCCGCCCGCGATGTGACCGCCATGGGGCTTTACGGCCAGGTCGGATGGTTCCGCCGCCTCCGCCGGCGCGATCTCGAAGCGGCAGATGCGGCGCTCGACCGGGTCGGACTCGGGAACTACCGCCATCGCCAGATCGGGCGGCTTTCGGGCGGCCAGCAGCAGCGCGTCTTCCTCGCCCGCGCGCTCGCGCAGCAGGCCGAACTGCTGCTGCTGGATGAGCCGTTCTCCGGCATCGACACCGCCTCGGAAGCCGCCATCCTCGATGTGCTGGGCGAACTCGAAGGCGAGGGCCGGCACATCGTCTGCATCCACCACGATTTGCGCACCGTAGCCGCCTATTTCGACCATGCGACCGTGTTGAACGCCGTCGTCATGGCCAGCGGCCCCCCTGCCGAGGCGCTGGCCGAAGACACGCTCCGGCGCGCCTATGACGCTTCGGGACTGAAGCCGCGCGCGCTGGCGGCGGAATGACCGGTGCGGAAGTCGGGCCGGTCGAGGTCCTGACCTTCCGGGCAGGCTACAATACGGGCGTGGTCATGGCCGGTGCGGCGGCGCTGGGCGCAGCGGCCGGCGGGGTCGGCACATTCCTGCTCCTGCGCGCGCGGGCGATGGCGGCCGATGCTGTGGGCCACGCCACTCTTCCGGGCATCGTTCTAGCCTTCGTCGCCGCCGGCCTTCTGGGCGCCGACGGGCGTTCGCTCCCCGTGCTGCTCGCCGGGGCAGCGGCCACCGGCATGCTCGGCATGGCGGCGGCGGAGGCGCTGACTCGCAGCACCCGCCTCGCCCCCGACGCCGCCATCGCCATTGCGCTCAGCGTCTCCTACGCCATCGGCATCGTGCTGCTGTCCTGGGTCCAGACCTTGCCGCAGGGCAGCCAGGGCGGCCTCGAGAGTTTCATTCTGGGGCAGGCCGCGGCGCTTTCGGCGTCCGAAGCGGTGGGGCTCGGCGTCGCCGCGCTGGTGGCGCTCGCGGTGTTGCTGGCGCTCTTCCGCCCGTTCGGCCTCTTGTGCTTCGACGAGGACCATGCCCGCGCCCGCGGCTGGCCGGTCGCCAGGCTGGACGCGGCGCTGCTCGCCCTCGGCGTGCTGGTCACGGTGCTCGGCCTCCAGACGGTGGGGCTGGTCCTGGTGGTGGCGCTCCTGATCCTGCCGGCGGTTGCGGCGCGGTTCTGGTCCGAGCGGCTGAAGGGCATTTTCTGGCTGTCGATCGCCTTCGGGGCGGGCGGCGCATTTCTGGGTGCGGCCGCCTCGGCGGTCTGGCCGCGCGCGCCGACCGGCGCCTCCATCGTGCTGGCGCTGGGCGCCGTGTTCGCAGCGAGCCTGCTGGCGGCGCCCCGGCGCGGCATATTTGCGGAAGCTTTCCGGCGCGGCACGGCCGGCTGGCGGTTGCGAGCCGCGCGCGCCTTGCAGGCCGGGCGCGGCTATCCCGGCGCGGCGCTCGTCGGCTGGCGGCGCGGCGGCCGGCCCACGGCGAGGGGCGCGGCGGCGGTCGCCCGGCTCGAACTCTGGGACCGGTGCCTTGCCGAATCGCCGGACGCCCTGCCCGCAGGCCTCGCCTGGGGCATAGACCCGCTGCCGCCCGAGGCGCTCGCGCAATTGGGGAGACGGAACCGGTGAGCCTCTTCTGGCAAGTCGATTTCCCCGCTTTGCTGGCGGCCGGCCTCGCCTCCGGCCTTTGCGCGCTGCTCGGCAATTTCCTTGTGCTCAGGCGCGAAAGCCTGCTTGGCGACGCCATCGCCCATGCCGTGCTGCCGGGCATCGTCGGCGGTTTCCTGCTGGCGGGCGCGCTTGCGTCTCCTGCAATGCTGGCAGGGGCGCTGGCCGCCGCGCTGGTTGCGGCGGGCGCGATCCAGCTCGTTCGCCGCCTCGGACGCATAGAGCCGGGCGCTGCGATGGGCGCGGTCTTCACGGTCATGTTCGCCGCCGGCGTGTTCATGCTGGAGCAGGCTGCCGGGCGAAACCTCCATATCGACGCCGACTGCGTGCTCTACGGCCAGCTGGAAGACATCCTCTGGCTCGACGCGCCGGACATAGGGGCGCTGCCGCGCGAGGTCTGGACGCTCGCCGGCGTCTTCACCGTGGCGGTGGCGGCGGTGTTCCTGCTGGCGAAGGAGATCAGGCTCGCCGTGTTCGATCCCGCTTTCGCCGCCGCGCTCGGCTTCCGCCCCGGCCTCGTCCATCTGGGCGTGGTGCTGTTCGTGGCGGCGGCGTCCATCGCCTCCTTCGAGGCCGTCGGCTCGATCCTGGTGATCGCCATGCTGATCTGCCCGCCCGCAGCCGCGCGCCTGATGACCGACGACTACCGCACCCAGATCCTGCTGAGCGTGGCGCTCGGCATCGGTTCGGCCGTTGCCGGCTACGGTCTAGCCGGCTTCGCCCCGGCGCTCCTGGGCGCATCCTGGTCGCTGAACGCCGCCGGCTGCATCGCCGCCGTCTCAGGCGCGGTCGTGGCCGCGGCCGCCCTCTTCGGCCCCCGGCGCCATTCCGTCGCTGCCGGCGCGCCAAGCCTCGGCAGGACGTAGAACGATGGGCCGCAGGACCAGCCCGCGCTTCGTCACACTCGGACCGGCCGGCACCAATCATGACATGGTCACCCGGAACTATCTGGCGTTCCACGGCCTCGATGACGCGCAGGTCCTCCTGATCGACGATTTCTTCGACGGCCTGGCGACGATGGCCGGCGGCGAGGCCGATTTCATGGTCCAGGTCGCCGTCCACCCCGACTGCGCCGAGGTCGTTTCGAGGGCGCATTTCGACCACGGCATCCATATTGTCGATTGCTTCATCTCGCCGAGCAGGGAATTGGGCATCCTCACGCGCGCCGAAATTGCCCGGCCGAGGACGCTCGCCCTGCAACCGGCCACAAGCGGCTATGTCGACATCTCCGCCTGGCCGGAGCATGTGCCTGCAAGCTCGATCATGCGGGTTGCCGAGGGCCTGCTCGACGGCGCTTGGGACAGCGGCCTCACCGCCCTTGAGCTTGCCGAACGACACCCCGGAAGGTTCCGCGTCGATGCCGTCATCGGCACGGTGGACGATCCCTGGCTCGTTTACGGACGCAAGCGCGTCGCAGACAGCGGCCTCGTCGCCTGGCCCGAAAGCCCCGGAAGCCGGCAATTCCGCCCGGCTAAAGGGTGACGGGCCGCGACCCTCGAATATCCGCGAGCCGGTGATCGGGGTGGACCGGGTGGCGCCGGGCGCGGAACAGGAAACGGCGCAGCAGCGTCGGGTAGCCGGCATAGACATGGCCGTCCGCCTGCGCCGCATAGTCCTCCCGCCGCGCGCAGAACGCCGCCGGGATGGCATACCAGGGCAGTTCGGGGCGGCTGTGGTGCACGACATGGAGGTTGTTGTTGAGGTAAAGGAGCCGGCTGAGCGGTCCGCCCAGCACCATGGCGGTCCGCCCGCTCTTCCCGCCCGCGGGATGGTGTTCGGCGTAGGATCGCAGCAGGGTCAGCGACAGGCCCGGATAGGCGAACAGGGCGACATAGGCGCCGACGGACAGTTCGCAGACGAATACGACCCAGCCGAGGACCAGCCCCGCGCCGAGCGCGTGGCGCAGCCAGACGCCGCCATTGGCAAGATCGCCGGAACGGACCCGCCCCAGCTCAGCCCGCCACAGCGCAAGCGCGGTGAGCGCCGGACCCAGCACCAGACGGCCGGACAGCGTCTGGTTGAACCGGATCAGCAGACGGCGGGATCGGCTCATGCTGTTCCAGTCGCGCTCCCGGACGAAATATGACTCGGTGTCCTCAAGCGGGTCGGTCAGGGCCGGGCAGGCATGGTGGCGCAGGTGGGTGTCGCGGTAGATCTCGTAGGGCATCCACAGGCCGAGCGGCAGCCAGGCGAGCGCGAGGTTGGCGCTCGGCGACCGCGTCGGATGTCCATGCACCGCCTCGTGCTGGAGCGAACCGTGCCAGCAGACGATGAAGGCCCCGGCGGGCAACAGCAGCCACCAGGGCAACGCCGCCGCATGGAAGGTGAGCAGGAGCCATCCGCCGTAGATGGCGCCCGCGACGACCCAGGTCGGCCATTCCCCACCGTCCCGCGACGGCGCAGCCCGATTCCGATTTCCGCGCCCCTTGTAAGCCATCGAAACCGGATCCCCTTGCCGCCAAGTCCTGACGCGGCCATTGCAGGCAGCCGGAACCCGGACCGGCAACGAGGGAATTGCAACGCACTGTCGCGTAGCGCAGCAAATTCAAACATCTGTTGATATTTCTCTACAGACTGATCATAAATCCCACAGATTCTGCGGCGGTGGCTCTATGGACAGAAGGGAAGTCTCGCGCCTGTTCCGCCTGCGCCTGACCGAAATGCTGGCGCAGTCGGGATTGTCCCGTTCGGCGCTCGCGCGCCGGGCCGGCATCGACCGCTCCACCCTGGCCCAGCTTCTCTCCGACGACATGGACCGGCTGCCGCGCGCCGACACGGTCGCGGCCATCGCGACAGAACTTCGGGTCAGCCTCGACTGGCTGCTCGGGCTCAGTCATGTGCAAAGGCTGGGCGCCGACATTCTTCACGAGTCGCTACAGATCGCCGAGAGCTCGCAGACGCCGGTGGACCAGATGCTGGTGCGCTGGTTCGAGGAAGCGGCCGGATACAAGATGCGCTACGTGCCGACCACGATACCGGATATCGCCAAGACCGAAGAGGTGCTCCACCACGAATACCGCTATTTCCGGACCAGGGGGCCGGACCGGGCCATCAACGCCTCCCGCGACAAGCTGGAGCAAATCCGGCTGCCGGAAACGGATATGGAAATCTGCATCTCCCGGCAGGCGCTGGAGGCGCTCGCAAGCGGAGGCGGGATATGGCGCACACTGGCTGCTCCTGCGCGGCAGCGGCAGCTGGACCGGCTTGCCGAGGTCGTGGACGAGCTCTATCCCGGCCTGCGCATGTATCTCTTCGACGGCCTGACGCACTATTCGGCGCCCTACACGATCTTCGGCCACCAGCGGGCCGCGCTCTATGTCGGCCAGTTCTACCTGGTGTTCAACACGACCGAGCATATCGCGGTGCTGAACCGGCATTTCGACGATCTCATTCGCGCCGCCGTCGTGCAGCCGGTCGAGCTCGCGTCGTTCCTGACGCGGTTGCGGAACGGTTCGGGCGGCGGATGACGGCCGCCATGCGTCACGCCGGCCTGCCGATGTATGCCGAGGTCGAGTTCCGCCCGGCCGTGCAGCGCTGGTGGTCCGGCCTTGCCGGCCATCTGAGGGCACGGGGCGTTTCCGGCGTCCCCGAGCTGTTGACCTGGCCGGAGGACCGCTACCGGCAATGGCGCGCGCCCGGTTTCCTGTTCGGCCAGACCTGCGGCTATCCCCTGGTGCACAGCCTGGCGACGGATGTAAGGCTTGTCGCGACGCCCCACTACGGTGTGCCCGGCTGCGACGGTCCCCGCTATGCGGCGCATGTCGTCGTCCACGACACCGACCCGGCCGAGAACGTCGGCGAGTTGCGCGGCGGCCGGCTGGCCGTGAACGGCGAGGATTCCTACTCCGGCTACCATGTCTGGCGGCAC